>Ga0163150_10004309_pt1 | contig 19160 bp, 14 predicted proteins | sample OliLakLV19P2IB_FD_148628 | JGI IMG/M metagenome (GOLD analysis project Ga0163150, IMG submission 148628) | Freshwater microbial mat bacterial communities from Lake Vanda, McMurdo Dry Valleys, Antarctica - Oligotrophic Lake LV.19.P2.IB | ecosystem: Environmental > Aquatic > Freshwater > Lake >...
GCATGTCAAAGTCTGTACCTGCACCATCATATCGCTTCAGAGCCGTGATATTGCCGTTCGGGTCATACGCGTACCGCGTGCTCCAGTTGAGTCCTGCCGCAGTCCACTCACCCGTAGCAGCATCATTGAAAATGCTGTCGCCCATCAGCCTGTTCAGGAAGTCATAGCGGTAACGCCCTGCAATGGCCGTCGGAGGCGTAGCGCTTGTGGTGGTCCTGGTATTCCATGCCCAGCCTGCGATGTTGCCGTTATACAATGGACGCACTCTGAGCGGATTTTCGTCGCTGTGGTTTGTATGGGGTGACCCACTACTCACAAAGTCGTTGGCATGATAATGCAATGCCATACCAAAGGCATCGCGAGCAAATGTTCTGTTGTTACCGTCGCCTGCGTCGCCGTCGTGACCAGGGTCGAGATCGTGATTCAGTGACGGAATATTAATCCCCTTTAGCCAGCCGTTGAGCGTGTACACATAGTCAGCCCCCTGCACAGAATCGAGTCCGTATTCTATGCGCCGCATCGGACCATGTCGTTCATACGCATACGCTGCATCGCGGTCCCACATCCAGCCGTCGAGGCTGCTGCTGGAGCTGACCACACGTCCGTCGTGATCGTAGTCGTATGTACGCATCACCTGATCGAAGCGCCCGCGTTGTTGCTGCACAGCCATCACGCGTCCAGAGATGAGGTCGTAGTCGTATTCGATGAGAATACCGGCGAGTTCGCGCGTCATTTTGGTAAGGGTCTTAAGCCAAGGGTCGCAAGGGACGAATGCGAATATACATTCAAAGCGTACCAGCAATCCTGAGTCTGATGTCGATTGCGAGCGGCATCGTTTCTGGCATCTTCTGAAGCAAGCGGGGACATCCTTGGGAGATTCGAAGGCGCTGATGCGGCACCGTGACATTCGTGTCACCGAGAATTACTACAACTACTACGACACCATCGAACTGAAGACGGCGCTGGATGCGGCGGAGCAATGGGCCGGGGTTCGATGAGCATAATCGTACGTTGTAGGTCGATAGCGACGGGTTCTAACATCCGATTTAATCTCATTGTGGAAAATCCGCCCAATGTGAGCAACGAATTCCGTTACAAAGTAAGCAATGAATTCCGCGTCAAAGTGAGCAGTGCATTTCGTAGTCCAGGCACGCGACGGTGCACGTGATACGATAGGAAGATTGGTTGACCGGATCAGCAGATTCTGCGAACATCACGTTCAAAGAAAGGCTGATCATGGCAAATATACCGTCGGCGAAAGGCAATGGAGTTGATCCCTCGCCATGCAACCCTACGGTGGATACAACAACGCAGCATGCAAATCCCGATCCTCAAAGGGCGGCAACAACGAACCAATCCCCTCTCCTGTCAATCCCAGAGGTTATGCTAATTCTTGGCGTATCGAGGTCTACGGTCAACCGCATGTTAGACGACCGGGTGTTAGAAAAAATCAAGGTTAGGAGTCGCACGATGGTCACGCGCAAGAGCGTGGAAGTGTACGTGGCGGTCTCGTGAATTCGATCACCTTTTCGATCCTTCCTCGGTACCTGACATCTCAATGGTATCAATCCTTCCATTGGTTAGGGTACGTACTCACCCACAACAACAACACGGCACACGCAAACTGCCGTATGCTCCGGAATCTCCAGCTATATCCGGAAGCAAAGTATCCGGGCTTGTTCGTATATAATATATTTTATCATTTAAAGATACCTCGTATACGTGAAATTGCCAGTACCCCGCTACATATGTATAAGCATAGGATGGGTCGGCAAGTTTTCTTCATCAGATATAAACCGATTTCCCCGTAGGTTTCGCAGCGGGTTTTAGATGGTCATTTTTAAGTAGAATCCATTGATCAGTTTACGTCGAATATCCAATACTTCCTGCGCTCGCGTGCAATTGGCATCTCCTAGGTGAGAAGCATAAATTGCGGACTCGCGAGAGCGTTTACTTGTTAGGATCCAGATCGCTGGAACGTTTCACGATATGCCGCAACCGCCCATTCTCGGCCCGTTCAGAGTATACTACCAATCTTTCACCTTTCTTAATTTCGACGAAACCTTTGTGATTCAAGACATACATCCACTCGACGTTGCAGTGATCGGATGCGTATTCGATTATCATCGATCCTCGATTGACAAAAATCAAGCGTCGTTCTCCGTCAGGAATAAAGCGTCGATAAGTGGTTCGGATAATATTACTTACTTCCTCCTGTTCCGCTGGACCGGCAACGATGAAAAACTCGCTCCATTCAACGTTCGCAACTAAATCCAATGATAGTGGGTAAACTTGCCCTTTGACCTTGCAAGCTTTAATGATATAGATTTCCATCTCGGAGCAGTTCTCGAAGGAGCAACTCGCAATAAAAGCCATCCCAATGAGAAGACTATTTATCGCCGTCAAGGGTCTTCTTATCGCTCGCAGTAAATCCATGAACATCCATGTCGGAAAGTTGGTTAATACCTGTCTGATATTGTTCATCAGTAATGCGTTGTCTCACAATTGATTGAACACCATTTTCTTTCACTTTGCGGCTCCAGAGACCCTCGTCACGTTGCACCCTCAACACTTCTTTCGCAATGTCGATCGGTGAGCTACCAGCATTGAAATTTTCTCCAATTTTTCGGCCGATGTCATTATTTAAGTAATCGACAATTTGATCAATCGCTAATAAATCTTGGACTAACGGCAACCTGAAGTCTACCCAAGAGTACTCACCAGGATGGATACCCTCGTGCGCATCGCCAAACTGCTTTGCAACTCTTGATCCAAATTTTGCTGTTATTGCAGCTTGCCATATACCATGGCGAAAAGCATTACTAACGGATGCTTCGCCTGCTGCCATGTTGTCGTTTTCTGCCACATGCCTCGTTACACGTCCGGCGACTGATGAGATGTTCGTGCCCCCCCTGACGAACTTGCCTACCGCTTGCGCAGCAGCGTAATCCCGCCGTCCAGCTTCAAGCATGGCGTTGTATTCCAGAAGTTTAATCGAATGCTCCTTTCTTTCCTGCTTGATGACGATTCCAAATCCAAATTCTGCACCAGTAACTAGTCGTTCAAGTCCATCGAGATCGATCGATCGTATTACGTCGTTTTCAGCAAAACAATATGTGCTGTTCCAGGGGTACGAAGACGACAAAGGATCCACACTCAAGAACCTAGCCACCCTCGGGTCATAGATCCTAAATCCATAATCCTGCTGCCCTCCACCTGCCTTCACATCATTGTCATTTTCTTTACCATTAAACCCGTACCGGTATCCACCCTGCTGTTCTGTGCGGGTTTCCATCGCCATGCCGAACGGATAGTAGTCGGTTCTTGAGATGACATTCGGGAGATATTCGCCGCCGGTGGCCAGCGTTACTTCGTCGCTTACGACCGCACGGACGTTGCCAAGGTGGTCGTTGAGCTCGTAACTGCGTTCTTTTGCGTTGCGGTGGAAGACTGCATCGATCGTGTCCTTTGCAGTGGACGACCATGCAAGGTTGGGCTTGATCATACCCACACGGTCACTGCCGTACAGGGGTACTTCCTTGAGCTTCATCGTACCCGATTCGATCTGCTCATAGATCGACAGCACTGTTCCACTTGCGTCGCGGACGTACCACGTTGTTTTCTGCAGCACGTTGCTTGCGTTGTACACGCGTGCACGCACACGATTACCTGCAGCATCGTAGGCATACGTAATGCGCGAGTCTGTCTTTACAATGGAATCGATCTTGTTCGATGGTGTCCATGTTATCGATGTGATGTTCTCTTTCGCGTCTGCCGTCAGGTTCCCGATCAAATCGTACGTGTAGTTTGCTGGGTCCTGATCTTCTATATCGTTAGGATGTGTGCCTGTGACTGCATTGGTGTCATTGATGTAATCGAGTTTGTTCGTTCCCGAAGCGTACGAGTATCCCAGCATGTCAAAGTCTGTACCTGCACCATCATATCGCTTCAGAGCCGTGATATTGCCGTTCGGGTCATACGCGTACCGCGTGCTCCAGTTGAGTCCTGCCGTAGTCCACTCACCCGTCGCGGCATCATTGAAAATACTGTCGCCCATCAGCCTGTTCAGGAAGTCATAGCGGTAACGTCCTGCAATGGCCGTCGGAGGCGTAGCGCTTGTTGTGGTCCTGGTATTCCATGCCCAGCCTGCGATGTTGCCGTTATACAATGGACGCACTCTGAGCGGATTTTCGTCGCTGTGGTTTGTATGGGGTGACCCGCTACTCACAAAGTCATTGGCATGATAATGCAATGCCATACCAAAAGCATCGCGAGCAAATGTTCTGTTGTTACCATCGCCAGCGTCGCCGTCGTGACCAGGGTCGAGATCGTGATTCAGTGACGGAATATTGATACCCTTGAGCCAGCCGTTGAGCGTGTACACATAGTCAGCCCCCTGCACAGAATCGAGTCCGTATTCAATGCGCCGCATCGGACCGTGTCGTTCGTACTCATACGCTGCATCGCGGTCCCACATCCAGCCATCGAGGCTGCTGCTTGCACTGATGACACGTCCGTCGTGATCGTAGTCGTATGTACGCATCACCTGATCGAAGCGCCCACGTTGTTGCTGCACAGCCATCACGCGTCCGGAGATGAGGTCGTAGTCGTATTCGATGAGAATACCCTTACTTCCGGATCCTCCGTTCAGCCCCGGTAAATCCTGAATAAGCCATTCTACGTTGCCGTGAGGGTCGTAGGAATAGAACGTGAGAACCTGGTCATCAACGGTACTAAGATTAGCGTCCTCATCGGTAAGCGTTTGGCTTATGCGGTTCAGCAGATTCTGTGGTACGCGCACACCATTCCAAGGCTGCGGTATCGTTGTGGGTGCTGTGGTGTATGTCGTGGCAGTTATGTAGGCTGCGCCTGCACTACTAAATTCCATTGGCTCTGATGTAATGCGTGCAACAGGATCGATTGTGTTCGACTTCAGATGCTGAACAGTGTACACCTCTTTGAACTTGCGTCCCGTATCCGGTGCCACGTATTGTTCAAACTCCCCCAACGCCTGACGTCCGAGGTTTGCTCGGTCGACAAGAAACAGTATCCGCTTCGCCCCACCATACTTAATCAGTCGGTACGCAAAGCTGCATGCAGTGTACGTCTTGCCTGCACCCGTCGCCATCTGAATAAGAGCACGCGGATCGGCCTTCGCAAATGACTGTTCGAGGTTCATGATGCCTTCTATCTGACATTCGCGAAGACCTTGCGTTGGCAATGGAAACGCGACTTGCATATTCGACAAGCGTCGGCGCAGTGTGTCAGCCTCCGAAATCCATTCGGCAAGGGTCTCTGGCCGATGAAACGTATACACACGTCGCGAACGAGGCTCAGGATCGCGGGCATCACGAAAAAACGTTTCGATGCCTGTTGATTCATAAAGGAATGGCAGCGAAGCTCCCGCACTGGACTGTATCATGTCCGGCAGATTCACCGCGTAGTATGCCGACTGCTCCGCAACACCTGAAAGTCGTGTGCCTTCTTTCTTCGCTTCGACAACACCCACCGCATTTCGATCTACAAGCAACAGATAATCGCACGACCCCGACTTCAACGGCACTTCGCGCAGCGCAATGCCACGTCCAGCGGATGGATTGTATTGCTTATAATTCTGTACAACCCACCCGCACGCAGCAAGCTGTGCGTCGATCTGTTCGCGGGCACGTTGTTCGGGCGGCTTCAGTTCGGCCATACGATGCAGTGTATTCCGTCCGTTGGTTCAATGCCGCCGTCGTGTTCAACTATCGCCATCGTTGAAAGTCAATGTTGCTCACCACAGCGACACATGTCGTCGCTTGGTAGTCAACGAGCGCCAATTTACGGATCGAACATCGAGCAAACGCGGTGAATATCATGTAACTACATGCAAATCAAGGTCATATCCGCTTGGAATATGAACTTGTCCGCGAGGGAGATGCAAATGCCAGCATCTGGATGCAGTGTGCAGCAAAACGGTGTAGAATTCGGCAGAATGATGCAAGAGTTCGCAGTAATCGGCATCCGTGTGGCGTGCGGGAAGCGGAGTGTTACGCTGAGTCGATATGATTCGGCAGCAGCGTACCGCACGCGCAGTCATACTTTCCAACTGCAACAAGTCTCCGTTGAGTGTGTACGACACCGATGAAGCGTATGCAGAGCAGGTCGTAGTACATTTCTCCGAAGCCCTATCTCATTACTTGGATGAGCGCGACACCCGAAGACAACCTGCCTACAACCCTTACGATATACAGTCCGCTTGACATGTGTGGCATAGGCACACTAGCGATGTTACCGCCCGTCACCGGAATTTGGAAGGAGGTGCCGCGACCCGATATATCTAGGATGGAGATCCATGAGTCGTCTAAAGGGGAGTCGCTTTCAAGACGAAGGACTTCTTGATTTGCTGATAGTGCTACGTGAATACCGGTCCTCCCACCTAAATCAACCTGCGCTCTGGACGATGTCGAGTAAGATTTGAAATAAATGTAGTCCGCGTCTCCGCTACAGTAGATTCTACCGTCGCTGTTAACTACTATGTCGAACAGATCATATACTTTTTCGTTGACTACCTTTTCGGTTGACCACGAGATACCTCTGTTCGTCGATGTGATCACGAGACCCGTAGTGGTGCATGCCGCTATAAACGAAACGTGATCTGTTGCGATTGCTGTAATACTGCGCGGATCTAGGCTTGCAGGAAGTACAGTGATCGCCTCCCAGTTTCCTCCGACATTCGCCAGTCTGAATGATTCTACGGAGTATGCTCCAGATGAGCCCCCTAAGCCTAACATTACAATCGAGCCGTCATTTAGTATAGAGACCTGTTTGCCTATGGTCGTGGCCAATGGCACCTCATGATAGGCCCATGTTTCACCACGATCCGACGACACAGCTAATTCACGACCTAATGCAACGACGAGGCCAGCCGCGTTTACGCCCATCGATGATATCGCATAGGGTAATCGGACACTCAGTGTATCGATGTCAGTCAGCGCCATATCCGTCCGATAAATTTGGCTTCCCCCGTACAGATACAGATCACCATTGCTACACAGGAGCAGATTCCTTGCCCACTGATTCTTCGCAGAAGCATCTACATGTGCCCACGACTGCCCAGCGTCCGCACTTAAGTATAGACGAAAAGTATTCACCATCACCAGTTTGTTATTAATCCATTCGCCCTGAACACGCTTCGCCAAAGCGACGATACGCAGCCCGTCGCTCACGACATCTTTGAATTCAGTGCCATTGAAAGTGGTAGTATCATTTAAGGACATATTCCATGTCTCGCCATCGTCGTTACTAATCCACACCGCGTTATCGGGCGATCTCGTAGCTGCAGCCCACACTCGATCTTTAACATGTGTTATTGAAACCCAGCTCTTCAATATTTCTGCATCGCGCCCCCTACCGATACCATAAAATGCGAAACGCGTACTATCATACAACGAGCCCTTTTTTGCGAGGCGGTAAAAACCGCGCTCACCGTATAAGAGTACACCGCGCTGAAAAGACAACATCTTAAATGCTGCAAAACCGTTTTGTCCAACGTTACCCCCAAACCAAGTAATACCGCCATCAGCAGACATTCGAAGATCGACAAAAGGGCCATCCGCACTCGCTAGAAAAAGAGTATCGGAATGGGTCGCAATATCAGCACCCAGAAACGAAGCAGGATTTGGAAGACTACTCCAACTTGAGGTAAACGCTGTATCACGATTGTAGATCGCGGTACTAGTTGCACAGAAGAGACGATTGTGAACCAATGTAAAGCCAGTTACTGGCTTACCAAATTCTCCGACGTTCACCCATGTTTCGCCTGCATCCTTGCTTAACAAAACCTCCCCGGATTCCCCACCGACGACTATTCTGCCATCACCTAACAACTGGATCCGAGAAGCATGGAAATCTGAGACACGTCTTATCTGGTTGTCAGGCATCATCATGAACATCCCGTCATCTTTGCAAAGTAGCAAGGTGTTAGCCTCAGTGAAGAGGCAAGCCCGCACAATTCCCTCCACTCCGACATTGATATTCTTCCATTGATGCCCATCGTCTGTTGAGACGAGCACCGTTCCAGAATCTCCAAAAACTAATATAGAGTCTCCCCACGCGATGGTCCCCAAGTGAAGATCCCGATCAACTTTCGAACCACGACGCCAGACTAAAGTGTCCAACTCAGTCAAACCTGAAATAGTCCCATAGGGACCTACCGTGATGACGGTGCCTACCCTTGATAGGAATGCGCCATTGATGTCGCAACTACGGGATGAATAGTTCATTCGCGACCAGCCGTTATCTCCTCTAACAGCTGGGTGCACGAGCGTGCATATCATGACGGTCAAGAGAGCGAAACGCGTATTCATTTGGTCCACGAAACATTATTTGGCAGTACGACCATGTAGAGGATTCACGAGGAATAAATTAAACACAAGGGAACCCCCACGAACGAATCTAACGGACTACTTTAATTGTAATCGGTGTGACCCCTAAAACAGTGATTAACAGCCGATGACCGCGTGGTAGTAACTCAACCTGAGCATTCCCACTGCATACAACTCGTTGCGATGATCCTAGTTCATCAAAGACAAAAACAGTATAGCGAGCATGAGGATCGCCATGAACAACTAGAACATTATCGTGCACTTCTATCGATGGAACACTCGATGTTGGACCACCTACTGCTATTGCCTTAGCCTGTGGCTCAATATAGGGTGAGGCATCATGCGTCCAGTGCAGTCCGCCGTCGCCGCTATATTTTGAGCGACCGTCCATGAACTTAAATTGGACAACTTGGACAACCGGCCGGAGCATCGTCCATGTCATTCCACCGTCAGTAGTTGTTTTTTTTGAACCGTCGAGGAGGGCAATACTGGCAATTTGGCTGTGAGCCATCGCGGCACTGGATACGATGAGCAGCGCCAAAATCAAACACTTCATGGTCGAGCCCTTATCATGTTTCAGAGTGGTTAAAGTCTAGCGATTACCGTGGCCACATACCGGAAAGCAATTCTGGCTCGGCGGGCCCACGGGACAGGGTTCTTGGGGTCTAGTATTAAGATGTGTTACTTGGCGTTCTGTCTGACCACCGCCAATATCAACCAGACATACGCGATAGAGATCAAGGCAACAGACTTCATCCTCGCAGGGAACCAGACGATCAACATTCCCAACTAGCCCTTCAGGTATACCACCAGTGGCATATTCCCAATGCCAACACGACCCTTTCACAACACGCCAGTTGTCAACGCAGTTTGGAGCTATGTATGGCGGAAATGCCATCGGATTCATGATCAGCATCTGTTCGGTGACTAAGTCCATAAGTGCAGCGAAGTTTCCCCCACCCGAGCAGCCGTATAAACCTGATGGCGGCAGCGCGTCCACTTGTATGATATGCAGATCATAATACATGCCGCAAGCCACTCGTTTCGCCCAAGTCACCGTTACCCAGCAGCCTGGGCTGATCATAACGTTAGTCTGAACCGGTGGCCCCCACGGATTACCAAAGCAGTCAGGCAAGCAGGTGCTGCTTTGAGCTGGCGAAGTGATAGAGCCGAACGTCAAGGTGAGCACAAGCACCATAGAAAAAATCAAAGTAAAACGTAGCATCTAAACTCCCTATGAACAAAACAGAAAGTGCTCACTGATTGAGGCGACTGCGCAAAAAAAGACTCAACCCCTCTATCTACATCTTAACGAATCGCCGTACGCTGGTGCCGAGGCGCAGGAAATACATTCCGGTTGGCAACCTCGAAATATCTATGCGCGATTCGCCAATTGGCAATGAGAATGCATAGACCACTTCACCACGCAAGTTTGTAACCTCCGAGCCAATTGCTTCCGAGGAGCGGTTGTTCAGTAGCAACTCACTTGCAATCACCGTCATGTCAAATTGGGTTTCGAAGAAGGTACCGTTATCTACTGACGCTGGCGTTGAACGAACTAAGTCTCCACTTGTATAGACCTCGAAACCTGCGGTGCGAGTGTCATTTGCAACCCAACGTTGCAGTCGCTTTATAAACTCTAAGGCTTGGACATGCTTATCGAGACGGAATTCATAGAAAAAAGCCGACACGGTATCAGGCCCATAAGGACCGGAGGCAATCCGAATCATGGCTTGTACACCGAACTCTGAAAAGATCGTCCTAAGTGAGTCGCGTATCTCTAGATATTTTGTAGTATCGATTTGCTCAAACGCGAGTGTGTCTCTCGGTGGCCGACCATCATTTCGTCGTGCACCCTCGAACCAATCGCTATGGTTGTCTGTAATCAATCCCCATCCAACCTGGGAACGTACAGCTCCGTAAAATGATTCCCCTCGAGGGTGAGGAAACAAGCTTATGTAGCTTTTTTCCTCACATGTTGACCCAGGTATACTGAGTCCGCAGGTATCTAGATAAAAGGTTGTTGCTCTATCTCTGTCTAAGAGAGAACACTCGCAAGGTGTCTGCGAAGTCATGGACACGTATGCCAGGAATCCAACCAGCACCAATAGTGAATTTTTCATCGAAATTCTCCTAAGTCAGGATAATCTGAGCAAAGCTTCTACGGTGTTAGTGTTAGTAGAAATTTGCATGGGCGTCCGTTCACCATAGTGTGCATAAAATACACACCATTAGCTAGCTCGTTCAAAATCTTATGTACGTCATGAGTGCCCTGCACATTGAAGACTTCGCCACCCATGCTGAAAATTTCAATTGGTGTTTCTAAAGCGTCTGCACCGCAAATCAGTGTTAACCTTGAATCGAATGCATCCAGTGCGGATTTTGAAACTGGGATGCGGGCATCCGGAGGTATGTCAGCAGTAAACCACGGAATCTGCAACTCGCTATGCTTACCAAAACCACCTGACCAATAAAACCAGTGATATGGAGAACAAGTTTCTGGGTCGGTTCCGGTTATGCATGTCTCTAATAGAGTTTGGCTTTGGTTTAGAGGGGCACCTAGAACCGCCACATTGTTGAATCGAATGGCAGACAAGGGACGACAGTTGTTCGTTGAGAAGTCCACGGCAGCTACCGGTGGTCCAATGAAACGAGCAATGTGATTCGTCGCCCAAATTGAGAAGGCGTTATAGCCACACGTCAATGCAAACACACCCTGATTTGCGACAATCAAATCGGAGAGCTGCATAACATCAGCGCCATATACTAAGGCCGATGGTCGTCTCATGAAAACATTCGGATGCGCAGGTGGATTCATGTTAAAAGGAGCCGGATCGGGTACTTCAAATCTATTTCGGCCATATATCTCAGTTGATGATGCTGGTCCGATGAATGATGTTAACACCGATATAGAAGCGTTGTTCTCAATTCCGTAGAAATAGTCATTGAACAGGTTGTTTCGAAACGTCTGAATGTTGGAGGCTAGCAGATTCACGGCTATACGCGACATGTTGAATTTATTGTCTACGTGTGTACCCGGCTCGGCGTAACGCAGACTCATTGGATACTCCACGATATTGCTCGTATCGTTGCAGGTGAATACCCGTCCACCGTTCGCAATTATACCCTCGTCACCATCCCTGAATCCTGTGTATGTAATTGTGCTACTGACATTGAACGACGTGAAGATTCCGGTCTTCAAACGTTCGAAATAGCATCCTGTGACTTGCAGCGCTTGTGTCGTGGTCGTGCGGAGTCCGCAAATAATGTATCTGTTTGCTGGAGGTGTATAGTTGTTTATTATAGGAACTGCCGCGCCGGAATCGACGAACCAACTGTTCTGCACTATTAGATTGAGGTAATCCGGTGGCGCTCCAAGAGGCAGGGTTGTCACTTGATGCGTTAGCATAAATGGTTGTGTCGTCCACACATTGTCGGGGCCATTCGGCGGACTTGTACGATCGCTGCTAAAATGACATTCGAAAATCGGAGTTTTGCGAATATCAGTAAGCTCGAGGCTTACATTTTTGAAATCTGTTACGCTCACTTGGACTAAACTGGCCGGAATATCTAAAGGGGAGCCGGTTGCATGAATCCTGCACCTTGTTTCTAAATGGTCATGATTGCGCATGTCGAACACGCAGTTAGGACTCACCTCCGTCGAGAAGACAATTCGCTTATCGTTTGTGTTGTTTCCAACTGCAGTGAAGTAGCCATCTATCTCCACGTCATCAGCTCCGAACAAAACGTGTGCACCAGGCTTCACGATAAATGCGCCACCGGCTTCGACGACCAGATCTCGTATGAAAACGACAGCGCTGTCCTCCACGACGAACGTCCCGCCTGCCATAACTCTAACCATAGCATCAATCGATGTCTTGCATCCAGGCAGAACCTGCAATGTCGAAGTATTGAGAACCTCTACCTCTTGAGCAGAAGTCCGTCCGATCATCGAACCGTGATCAAGCTGCAAAGTGCCCCCTGATATCACAACCATGTTGCGATTCCCACCCATAGTGACATGTGCCCCAGGACGCAGCCGAGTCGGTCCTGACGTCCCGACGGTAAACCAAAACGCGTCATTTATGAGACGGACGCGACCATAAACATCACAATCGAGACTCATCCACAATGATGACGCTGTGCCAGAACCATCAACGATGAGATCTCCGATTCGGAGTCGTCCTACCAATTCGATGTTCTCTAAATACCCTTCTATCAATATCATCGACCCTGCCGCTGGGGAGTGTCCGAAAGCTAGTTGAAAAAAAAACGAGGTTCTGAATTCGCAGTTAGATTTGATTACCACATCAACCACAACCACGGAGAACAGAACCCCATGAGCGAACATACACAAAGACAATCGTTTGATTGGCTTAAAGCGCAGGACGTAGCAACGCAGGTTGCGATGGTGCGCGACATCACAGAAATCATGAGGATCGTCGCGACAGAGATCCTGCAATCGGAAGTAGAGAGCTTAGCCGGTGCGCGGCATGCACGCGAGAAGCCACATGGCGGTGCGTACGTTCGTCACGGAACGAATCCGGGCAGTATACAGATCGGTGAGCAGCGTATACCGATTGACGTGCCCCGCGTACGTGACCGCGTGAAGGACACATGCCGGCCTCTGAAAAGCTATAAAGCAATGCATACGGTTGTCGAACCGAGCGAGGGACTCTTGCGTGCGATAGCCCTAGGTGTGGGGACGCGCAACTTCAAGGACGTGATGGATACAGCGGTTGATGCCTTCGGGGTCAGCAAGTCCAGCATCAGCGCAGCGTTTGTCGAACGCAGTGCGCAGGCCTATGAGGAGTTCCGTGTACGCAGTCTGCCTTCCGAGCCGATAGCAGCCATCATGATCGACGGCAAAACATTCCAGCGTGAGCAGATTATCGTGGCACTGGGCTTTGACCGCACCGGTGAGCCGTTTGTCCTGGATATGATCCAGTCCACGAGTGAGAATGCGCGTGCGATTGGCGACATGCTGCGTCGGCTACTCAAGCGTGGTATGCGCATCTCCAAAGGGGTGTTGATCGTCTGCGACGGCAGCAAAGGCATCAAGGCCGCCGCCGAACGCGTGCTCGGTGATCGGGGCGTGCTGCAACGATGCCGCGTGCACAAAGCGGAGAACGTTGCATCATACTTGCCAAAGGATAAGCAGGCCGTATGGAAGCGCAAGCTTTTTGCTGCGTGGAAGATCGATGACTACCGCGAAGCCAAGCTACAATTGCAGGCATACATCCTGGAGCTCAAACACATCAATCCAAGCGCGGCACAATCACTTGCGGAAGGACTCGAAGAAACCATCACGCTACAAAAGCTCGGTATGCCGCCGGCTCTGTTCGGAAGATCGCTTGGTACAACCAATCGTATCGAAAATCTGAATCGATGCATGGAACGCTTCACGCGCAATGTGTGCTACTGGTCGAAGGCTGATCAACGATTACGTTGGGCCGTCTTGGCCGCCGTGCATCATGAAACGAGAATGAATCGCATCGGCAACTATCAGGCTCTCGATGATCTTGCTCTTGCCATCTCGAAAGAACTTCGTAAATCGAAACGCGATTCAGCCTCGTGATATTTCAACTAAGATTTGGACACCGCCCCCACTTATAGCTGAAATCAACTATAAACACCTAAACTCTGTATAAATCGTGCGCTCAAGCGCACTCCAAGCTTCGTCATTTTTCCGCCTCATGTGCTTTCAAGCAACGCTCTACTTCAACCCGTCCGAGATTCCTGGAATCGAGGGCGACATCTATGATGGAGCCGAGGCTGTCGAAGAGCTCATTCATGTGACCGCGTTTGCGCAGCCAACGCTGCCGATCATTACGAACGAGACGCCGAACAATGTGAGTGCGGCGCGATGGGGACTCGTGCCGAGCTGGGTGAAAGACGCAGTACAAGCGCACGACCTGTCGCTCATGACGCTAAATGCGCGCTCTGAGGAGGTGTGGAGCAAGCCGTCGTATCGTGCTGCGATTCGCAAGACACGCGGACTCTTTCCGGTGTCCGGCTTCATAGAATGGCATCACGACAAAAAGCTCAAAATCCCACACCTGGTAAGGGTCCCGGGGCCAAGGGTCTTTACGCTCGCATGTATTTGGGACGAATGGCTCGACAAAGAATCGGGCGAAGTGCTGCGCACGTTTTCTGTTATGACAACACAAGCAAACGAACTGATGTCGTACATTCACAACTCAAAGAAGCGCATGCCCGTTATTATTCAACCCGAAAACCGACGTGCATGGCTAACGAGTGAAGACCGCGCAGAAGTCGAGACCCTTATGCAGCCCCTTGCCGACGGTATTCTCGAAGCATGGCCCATCTCATCCGAAGTTTCGCGTGTGCGTGTAGAAACAGAACATCCGGAAGTCCTCGAGCCCATCGGCGATGTCATAAGATAGTTTGCTGTCTTTTTTTTTGACCGAACCTTTTTTGTTTGCCCTCTTTCGCATTCACTATTCATTCTAACAATACTTCCTATGCAATTCAACATTCGTCCCGCCCTCATCGGCATTGCCTTTGCCGTCCTTACCCTCATCTACGGCTTCACGCTTGGCATCAACTTCGGCTACAACGAAGACGCCATAAAAGATGCAATTCACACATCGGGCGTAGCAGTGCTTGCAACGAAGTACAACAACGACGAGGCCGCACTCAAGAAAGTAACCGACAAGTCGTGGACGTATCTGCAACGCGCGCACCTTCACGCGGGCGGACTAGGCGCCGCATCGTTGTGCTTGATTTTTGTAACTGTGTTTATTGGTACGAAACCACTTTCTACGCGCATCATAAGCATTGCACTTGGCGCTGGCAGTCTTGGTTATGCTATTTTTTGGGCTCTAGCCGGCTTCATGGCTCCTGAACTCGGCAGCACTGGGGCTGCAAAAGAGGCTCTCACATGGCTAGCGATGCCCACGTCGGGCGCCGTTGTTCTAGCAACGGTGTGGGTGTTCGTGCTGGTTGTAAAGAAGGTGTTTACTCGAGCAGCGTAACATCAACCTTTATGATGCTCCCTTTATCCGTTGGTAGATGGGGGCCGATCTCTTCCCTGTCAGAGCCTCCATACCCAGCGTATGTCGCCTGATATTTGTAGTACGACACCGAATACAGACAACGATTTGCAATACTATCGACCAAGTTGATAGCTAAATGCGATGGTGTGGTAAGATTCCACGCAGGTCGATTTCGAATACGGACGGAAGGTCCGAATTCCTCACCTGGTCCTTGTGTCTGATTTATCAAGTACGCATCCAGTAGCATACCAGACACGGTATCAATCACGAGCGTGCATGAGTATGTTGTGCCGCCTGCCGCGTGAGTGTATTGCTGTTGGTCATAGGAATAACTGAGGGTATCACGCATTCCAAGCCATGGTTTGACTCCCGATGGAATTGGGTCGTTACCTGCTCGCGCAGTGAAATCTTCCGGCACAATGGCTTCACGCCTAGTATACGTTTGTGACGCTCCGTGGCCCGATTGTGACGTGTAAATGGAATGGCAGCGCGGCACATGAACGTCAACCTTGATTTGCAAGATTCTCTTCCACCACGGCAACAACTCTAACACGAGAGGCACAGCCTCATCGTATCGTTGAATGGTGCGCGTAACAGTAGACTTTTCATAACCGGCACGCCACGCCGTTATTTGAAAAGTGGCGTGCTGATGATGTTCGCTGATGTCTTGCCATAGGACTGCTTGTAATTTGACGTGGGTACAACAATGATGAGTCCGTGTTCGGCATTCCATTGTAAACTATTTGTACTTGTTGCTTTTGTTGTGCCTTCGATGTAGCGTCCACGCACATCTTAGATGTCTACATTCATTAGCACGCCATCTTCTAATCTGCGGACGCCAACGCTGGTGGGCGTTGGGAGAGTAAAGGACGAGCCCCCTACTGTGGAATCTATGCTGAGCTCTGCGCACACGATGCGGACAGAATCGGGTTGGACCCGGGCGTCGTCGATGCTGCGGGTACACGAGACGTAGAGTGTCTGAGCGTGCACAGTACACATGTAAAGGAGAACTGTAACGACTAAGGCAGACGATTTCATATGCGGCGCCATGCGTGGAGACATTTCTACACTTCAAACATAGTGTTATCTAGCTCCCTGCGATCTAAGCAGAAACTTACATCTTTAGCTATCCAGGTTGTTCGCGAATGAATAAAACAGGATTTGTTTTGAGTCCTTCACGCACTTGCGCTAAGCGACTCTCAAACCGAGTCCTGTCATACGGGGACTCGATGGTGCGTTCGGCCAGTTCGGCGATGCGCTCCACGTGTTCACGGATCGACTTTTGCCGGCCAGAGATGGCAGTCAAACTGGCAATGGTTTGAAGCGCGCCCAGCATACGCAGCATGATGCCGAGATTGCCCTTGGCGCTTTCCCGGATTTGATCGAAGGCTTCGGATAGGAGGCTTTGAAAGTTCGGTCCGACGGCGATCACTCGAAGTTCCCCATCCTCGTAGCGGTGCGATGCCGGAATATGCTGGTGTGCCAGCCGCGCTAGAATCATCGTCAGGTAATCCAAACATGTCACCGCCGTCGTAGTGTCGTTGACGCCAGTCGAAAGTGCTTTCAGCGCCACATCCACTAGCTGCCGGATGCCAAAAGCCGCGTCTTGTTCCAGTGTTCGATATCGGCTGAGACTGAACGCGTCCTGTATCGCGGCCGTCGTCTCGGGGTCTGGCGGATTTTCTAGACTAAGCGAAACCAGCGCAGTGTTCTCGATCACGAATTCTCCGACGCCGCGCTCCATTCGTACGACGGTTTTCCGATCTCGCGCCAACTGTAGCAGCGCGGCATTGTCCACGCCCTGGATGTAACCGCTCTCATCAGCATTCACGGTTTGCCACTTCCGATCGTTCGACGGATGCGGCGATTGATCTTCTCCGGCTTCATCGGGACCGTGTCCGAGTCGTTTAGGAAAGAGCCGGTCAATAGCCCTGATGGTTTCCTCAGCAACAGAAGCTATAATGCTGGAAGCCTGGATCGAGGAAGCGACGTGATGAATGAAGAAGATGAGCACGCCCACGCCGCCGACCGCAAGCACGAAGCCAAAGAAGACTGCTAGGTTTGGAACAAATGCGCCCTCGTCGCCGCCACGAATGGTTCGCAACACGATCAAGCAATAGGTAAAAATGCCCGCAAAAATTCCGAGCACCGCCTGCGTGACGCGGCTGCTCATGAAGTTCCGCAGAATGCGCGAGGTGTACTGACTTGAAGCCATTGCCAGCGCCACCAGAGTCATCGAGAACGTGACCCCCACCACGGACATCATCGACCCAGCAATAGTAGACAACATCCCGCGTGCGCCAGCGGCGCCAGCACCGAATAACCGCGGCCATTGGGCCAGCCAGCGGTCGGTCGCAGCGGAATCTGTTTCGATCAAAAAAACCGCGAGCACGATGCAGGCCGCAACGATGAGCAGAGGTAGGAACCAAAGGCTCGACCGCAGATTGCTCCAGAGCAGATTACTCCAGAGAAGTTTGAGTTTGTTCATGGACTGGATTGCGCCATGCTTGTTGCTGGATGACGCGGGCAAATGAAAACGCCACTTGGCAAAAACGCGCGCCCATTTGAAAGTATTCCACCATCATCAATCTTATCAACTATCAATCGATCCAAGCGGAGGCGGGTCAGTCCTGCCACTCTTTTGATCGCGCAGCCGCCCGAGGGTGCTCTCAATCAATCTGGTTAACTTATCTGCAGCGCCGTCGACGGATTGGTCCACGGTCGCTGCTTGATGCGTGACCGCGACAGGCTGGCGGCCTTCGAGGCGGGCTTCCATCACGCAACGCATGTCGTCATAGCTGTCTTTCTTGTCGCTGTTTTCATTACTTAGGTGGACCTCCACTCGCGTGATGTGATCGCTTAGTCGGCTCAGGGCACTTTCCACGGCGCTACGAACCCGAGTGGCCAGCGTCTCGTGACCTTCGATGTTCGCGTCGGTATTGATTTGGATCTGCATGCTGTTCTCCTTTGTGAGTGTGGTTGGTTCAATACCGGTAAGTGGCAGCCAGTCCCGTCTGCCCCGGCATCTGCTCGGCCGGGATGACCATGACCTGGCCGCCCATCTTTTCGACCAGTTCGCCCAGATCGTCGAGCAGGTCATCGACTTGCGGGTGACTCAGATCAGTAACTTCGACCCGACCCGTCGCGCCGTCGAGTCGGCCGGCAATCTGACGGTCGGCCTCGATCAGCAGCGTCGCGACTCGTCCGGCGGTAGCCGCCTGAGCCACCTGCGCCAGGTCGTCATTGCCAAGCCCCTTGGATCGGGCTTGTTCGAACTCGTCGCACATCTCAGCCAGCCGCGCCTGATACTGCGGCTCGACGACTTGCCAGGCGCGTTCCCGAAGTTTATCGATTGGCAGGACATCGGGATTGATCGTGAGCCCCTCCGCGATCAGAAATGGGTTATCGCTGATCCGGCGGAAAAGATCATGATGCTCCGGCAACGCCGCCAGGATCAGCGGCAGGCCCGATGGCCGGGAATGATGCTCGAGCACCGCGCGGTCGACGGCACGAAAAAACCGCTCTGCATCGCTGTCCACCTCGTCCTTTTTCCCGCCGTGGCCGTGGTGCATGGGCGTGCTCGCCCCGCCAACGCCACCGTGGGAGGTGACGGTTGAAAGAGGTTCGGTTAGCTCATCGCCCAACGCTTCGGTGATCGTCCGCGGGACGCCCGGAGCCGGATCGATCTCGTCGAGCGTGTCGCGGTTCCCCTCGAAAAGCCCGATCTTTTGGAGGCTCAATCCCAGAATCTGATAGCGAGCGACCGATTGCAGAA
>Ga0163150_10004312_pt1 | contig 19148 bp, 17 predicted proteins | sample OliLakLV19P2IB_FD_148628 | JGI IMG/M metagenome (GOLD analysis project Ga0163150, IMG submission 148628) | Freshwater microbial mat bacterial communities from Lake Vanda, McMurdo Dry Valleys, Antarctica - Oligotrophic Lake LV.19.P2.IB | ecosystem: Environmental > Aquatic > Freshwater > Lake >...
GTGGCATTTGTCGGGGCGGGCCTGGCCGAGTTCTTCGAGCGGAAGAAGTTGCCCGTGTTGGCCGAACCACTAGCTCGCACGGCCATGTTCGCACCGCTGCTGCCGGTGGTGGCCGTGCTGGCGCAGTTCCTGCCCGAGGTGGGCCATTTGTTCTCGCCCGGTCGCCGGGTGGTGGGCGAGGCGATACTCATCCTCGTGGCCTTGTTCTATGGATTTCTGGCGGTCACGCGGAAGTCGTTTGTCTTCGGAGCGTTATCGGTGCTGGCGGCGAACACGGCGATGTGGGTGCTTTGGCATCACCGCGGCATTCAGTTCTTCGAGCACCCGCAGTTGTGGTTGATTCCGTTGGCCCTGGCGGCGCTCGTGGCCGAGCAGATCAATCGCAATCGATTGCCGGCGGCGCAGAGCAACGCAATCCGCTACTTCGCCCTGGCCGTGATCTACATTTCGAGCACGGCCGATATTTTTATCGCCCGCATCGAGCATTCGCTGTTCGTGCCGATGGTGCTGGTGTTGATGGTGCTTGCGGTGCTGGGCGTGCTGGCGGGCATCATGCTGCGGGTGCGGTCGTACCTGTACTTGGGCGTGGCGTTTTTGCTGGTCGACTTGTGCATGATGATCTACCATGCCACGGTCGATTTGGGCCACGCCTGGGTGCTGTGGCTGTCGGGCGTGCTGGTGGGGACGTTGATCATCGCACTGTTTGCCGTCTTCGAGAAACGTCGTAACGATCTGCTGGTGGCACTGGAGCGATTCAAGGAGTGGGAGTGAGCGTGAAACGACGAATGCGGAGCGATGAACGACCAACGCCCGCACGGCCGCAATTCAGCCTCCGCAAGCTGCTCGTACTGACGGCCGCTTGCGCGATTCTCTTCGCCGCGTTTCGCTGGCTGGGCATGCCGCCAGCGGTCAGTGTACTCGTGGCCGTGCTGTTGACCTTCAGCCTGGTTGCCGCCGGCCTCTTGGTGCTGGTCATTGCCCGGTCCGTCGAACCGGACGCGGATCATGACGACCTTCGCCGTCCGTAACGCTCCGGACCGGGCCACCGGGGTCGTGCCGGCTGTAACATTTCTTCCAACCAGTCGCTTTCCTCAATAGGAGACCCGTCTGACGGTCTAAACTCAGCAAATCCAAGCGTTCCACACGGGGGACTCACGATGACCTTCCTGCTCGACTCCCTCGATCCCCACGGCAACGGCCACGCCAGCGGGCACACCAATAGCCATGATAGCGGCCCGGCCCCGGTTGCACGCTCCGTCGCACGTCTGGGTGATTCACGACGCGTCGACTCGCGGCTGACTCCACGGATACACCCTGTCGAAGCCGCCGTTCGTCGCCCCGATCCCTCCGGCGCAATTCCAGCCGGCGCCATTCCATCGGACGCAACACCGGCCGACAATAAAGCGGCGACCGGCGATCTGCCGGCACTCTTGCGAATCTGTCCTGCCGACGCGAGAAACTTTCTTGCCGGGCAGGTTACTCGTCGCTCCATCACGGCGGGGACCGTGCTGGCCAAAATCGCCGAACCATGCCAAAAGCTGTGGTTTATCGAAGAAGGCCTGGTCGATGTGCAAGGTCCGCCTACGGGGCCGGTCATGGCGGGCGCCGCCGGTCCGATCCTGCGTCGCGGCGACTACTACGGCAGCCATACCATCGATCCCACGGCCACGCACACGGTCACGCTCACGACGTTGACCGACGCGACGATCTGCGAGTTGCCCGCCGAAGCGCTGCGGGCGGCCTGCGAGCGATTCGCTTCGGCCCGTCTCTGGATCGACGCCGTCATGGGCTCGCGACCGCTTACCAACATACTGCGGCGATTGGCCGAGTCGATGCCCGGCGATGAGGAGCATCTACTGCAGTTTGCCGGACAATTCACGGCCGTTTCGATCCCCAGCGGTCGATGCGTGCAAGAGGCCGGCGCAAAGATCGACGCCCTGCGGCTGGTCGAAGAAGGCGTCCTCGAAGCGACCGCGCCGGCCGCGGCTTCGCACGAAACCGGACGGCTCATCCTGGGGCCGGGCAGCCTGGTGGCCGTTTCGCCGCTGCTCTTGTCCGCGACGTCTTCCTGGAAGTTCACGGCCACGGCCGATTCGCGATTGCTGGAGTTGCCCCATGCGGCGCTCGTGGAATTGCTCCGTGCGGCGCCGAGCCTGCGCGGGGCGCTGGCCCATCTGACCGCACTGGGACAAGACGTGCGCGGTCCAGGCTCGGGAAACCTGGCGATCGATCGCTCCTGTCTCGCGGAAGGATTGCCTCGTGGCACGGATGAATTACAGCTTGGCGGATCGCTCGTGCGGCCAAGCTGGTGGCAGCGCGTGCCGTTTCGCAGGCAACGCGAACAGATGGATTGCGGCGCGGCGTGTTTGCGAACCGTGCATGCACATTTCGGCCAGGAAATGGGCTATCGCGAAGCTCGGCAGTTGGCCCGCGTCTCGCGCTACGGCACGTCGCTGTTGGACCTGCGCGAGGCGGCCGAACGGCTGGGCTACGTGGCCGCGGGCGTCGAAGCAAAGACCTGGGACGCGCTCGAAGCCGTACACCTGCCGGCCATCGCGCACGTCGATAAGAATCACTTTGTGGTCGTGTGGCGCGTGAGCTCGCGGGGCGTGCAGATCAGCGATCCGGCGCTGGGCAAAGTCCGCATGCCGAAAGACGAATTCATGGCCCGCTACGGCGGGTTTCTGCTCTTGCTGCGGCCGACCGACGCCGTGGGCAAGCAGTCGGCCGAAGCCGCACAGACCAACAAACGCCGCGAGCGCGAATTCTCCTGGTGGCGGCTGCTGCCCTTTGCGCGGCCACACCTGCGAGTGCTGGTCTACATTCTGCTGGCCTCGGTGCTGCTGCAGGTCTTTGGCCTGGTCACCCCGCTGTTGACGCAGGTGATCATCGATCGCGTGATCGGTCACGGCGAGAGCGGTCTGTTGAATGTGGTGTTTGCCGCGCTGGTGTGCGCGACTGCCTTTAGCGCGTTGGTGGGTTTCTCGCGCAATCACTTGATGATTCACGCCTCGCTGGCGATCGAGCGGACGCTGCTCGAAGCCGTCTACCAGCGCGTGCTGTCGATGGCCCATTCGTTCTTCTCGCGATTTACGACGGGCGACTTGGTGCGGCGGTTCGGCGAAGTGGAAGAAGTAAAGAACTTCATCACCGGCAACGCTGTCACGATACTTTTGGACCTGCTCATGGTCGTGACGTACGGGGCCTTGCTGGTCTGGATGCAGCCGGCCTTGTCGGGCGTCTATCTGGCGATATTGGGGATCAGCGCCGTGGTCGGCTATGTGCTGGCCCGGCCGGTGCGGGGCCATACGCAGGGCTTCATGCAGAAGTTCGCCACGGTTAATACCCACGTGATCGACTCCTTCCGCGGCATCGACCCGGTGAAGGCGATGGCCCTCGAGCGGCCCTTCGCCACGTGGTTCACCCGCATGTTGCTGCCGGCCTTGGAACACGGACGCAAGGCGGCGGGCTGGGCGTTGGCCTCGGGCGTGTTCATTCAACTAATCGACGGCGTGAACAGCGGCCTGGTGTTGTGGCGCGGGGCGTACCTGGTGCTTGGAGGCGCCATGACGCTGGGGCAATTGATGGCCTTCCTGATGCTCTCGCGACAGTTGACCGGCCCCTTCTTGCGGCTGTTGGGCACTTGGGGCGAACTGCAACGGACCATCGTGAGCCTCAATCGCGTGGGCGATTTGCTGGAAGAGACGCCCGAAGTCGATCAGCAGCAGAGCCGTGGCGCGATGCTCGAACTGGAAGCGCCGCGGGGCGATATATGCTTCGAGAACCTCTGCTTCCGCTACTCGTCGGACCCCAAGGACGCGACCCGCAATGTCATCGATGACCTCACGGTGCATATCGCCCCGGGCGAAGTGCTGGGCATCGTGGGTCGCTCGGGCTGCGGCAAAAGCACGCTGGCACGGTTGCTCTTGCGATTTGAGGAGCCTTCGTCGGGCCGTATCACGCTCGATGGCATCCATCTACGCGACCTCGACCCGCGCAGCCTGCGGCGGCAGATCGGCCTGGTCACGCAAGAAGCCGTGCTCTACAGCGGCACCATCCGCGACAACATCGTCTGCGGCCGCGACGAAGTCACCGAAGACGACATGGTCCGCGCTGCGCAAGCCGCCGGGGCTTACGAATTCATCTGCGATCTGCCCTACGGGTTCGAGACGCGGATCGGCGACCAGGGCATGAAACTCTCGGGCGGACAGAGTCAGCGGATCGTGATTGCCCGGGCTTTGTGTACTAATCCGCAGATCTTGATTTTCGACGAAGCCACGGCCGCGCTCGATCCCCTCGTGGAGCGCGACATTCACCAAGGCCTGCGAGAAGTGATCCGCGGACGGACGACGATCATCATCGCGCACCGCCTGCACACGCTTCGCCGGGCCGACCGGATCCTCGTGCTCGACCGCGGCAGGCTCGTCGAGCAGGGCAACCACGAAGCGCTCATGGAAACCGCCGGACTCTATCGCCGCATGTATACGGCATCGCCCGACTGGCAGGGCAACAGCGAACCGGTCGGGAAGTGATCGGAACCGTGGAGCATCTCCGTTAGCCGACCCGCTCGCGGGGACGCTTCGCCGTCGAAGGCCCTCGACCGTTCTCGCTTGAATCGGCGCACCACGAACGGCGGCGGCGGAGCGCCTCGCGAGCGAGGCGGCTAACGCCGTATTCGCTTCATAGTGGTCGATAGGCACTCGCGATTTGACTCGTAACACATCGAAACTCACCACGCTCTGTGGTGAGGACGACAATGGTTGTCGTCTGGATAGATTTCTTAGCGCTGCTGGGCAGCAAAGGAGAGAGGGATGTTTGGGAACAAGAAGAAGTTGAGCCTCAACAAGGAAACCGTGCGGGCGTTGTCCGGTACGGAAATGCAGGGGCTCGTGGGCGGATTTGCCGCGGTGCGAGGGCTCAATCCGGGCATCGTCATGTGTACGGACAACTGCGAATGCACCAAGACGTGCAATACCTGCGGTTGCGCTGGTTTCAACTTCGGCGCCGTCGTTCTGCCCGCCAAGGGGCTCTAGCCGACCGCTGCGCACATGCGCGGCCGTCCGCAACTCAAGCCGCCGGCAATGACGCCGGCGGTTTTTTTATGCGCAGTTGAAATGCAAATTCAAGCGAGCAATCACAGTAACGAATCGCGTCGCAATACGCCTGACATTCGTGGCGGCAATGGTTGTCGCCGAAAGTTTTTTGGTTCAACGCTGCCAGGCAGCAGAGGAGAATTGCGTGTTCGGGAACAAGAAGAAGTTGAGTCTCAACAAGGAAACCGTGCGGGCATTGTCCGGCAACGAAATGCAGGGGCTCGTCGGCGGGATGATCATGGTGCATGGAGGCACTTGTACCTGCAAGTGCGCGCCCACGCTCGTCTGCAGTGTCACTTGCCTCCCTAAGACCGCAGTGTTCGGCTTCTAGCGGACGAAGTCTTGCCAACATTGGCTGGAGCCGCCGCGAGCAATCGCGGCGGCTCTTTTTTTTCAGTGCTCGCCGAGAAAGCACGACGCGTAACAACGGCCCGTGTTGTACGCCTTGCAGTGTGTCGAACCGCGAACTGCCCCGCCAAGGAGCCCGCCATGTCGAAACCTCAGAACCATCTAGCCCCGATTCAACTCGGCGTGCTCGACAACTGGTCGAATGTCGCGGACACCATCGCGCTGGCCGAAGAAGCCGATCGCCTGGGCTACGCCCGCTACTGGCTCACCGAACATCCGCCGCAACCCAATCCGCAAACGATCGCCGCCCTAGTGGCGGGCGTTACCGAACACATTCGCGTCGGCACGGCCGGCATCCTGTTGAACTTCCACGTGCCGCTTGTAGCGGCGCAACAGTTTTTGCTGCTGGAGCACGTGTTTCCCGGCCGCATCGACGCCGGCTTCTGCGGCGGCGGTGCTGGGCCAGTCTTGGCCGAGGCCCTGCTCGATGGCCGGCCCGATCCGCGCCGCGATCCGGCCGTGCCCGACCAGCGGGCCGCCATGCTGATCGCTTTTATACGGTGCGATTTGCCCGCCGAGCATCGCTACGAATCGATCCACGCCTGGCCGCAGGCCACGCATTCGCCCGAGATCTGGAGCTTCGGCACCGGTCGACGCAGTGCCGACCTGGCCGCCCGCCACGGCACGGCGTTTGGATACTCGCTGTTCCACGACTTCAGCCAGGACGAGGTCGCGAGCGTCGACGCCTATCGCGATAGCTTTGTACCCAGCCGGTGGCGGCCCGAGCCGCTGGTGAGCCTGTCGGTCGCCGGGGTGTGTGCCGAAACCGAGCGCGACGCTCGGTCACTGCGCGAAGCCTATCAGAACAAATTCATCGTGCCGACCGTTATCGGCACACCGCAACAATGCCGCGAGCAGCTCGAAGCCATCGCCGCGCGGTACGGCACCCGCGAGTTGATGTTCCTGGACGTTTCGCCCGATGTCGAGTCGCGAGTGCGTTCGTACCGCATGCTGGCCGACGCCTTTGGCCTGGCCGGCGCGGACTCGAGACCCAACGAAACCGCCCAATGTAGCCTTGAAATGGCCTGCACCGATTGAAATCGCTGACCGTTGCGCCTCGTGGGCGAGGCGGCTAAACATCTCGATCGCCGACGAACCATCATCAATCCGAAATCCCCGATCCGAAATCTGATATTCCCATGAATCCTCTCCACCCACTCGATCATAGACATTCATATCGCGTCGCGCTGATCCCGCTCTACGTGGCCACGGTCTTGGTCATCGTGACCGGGCTCGCGCTGGTCTTCGTCAAGATGGACCGCGTGGTGGGCGGCCGCGGCGTGCTGGTGCCCCCAACCAACTCGGTGAAGCTGTCCACCGGCCGGACGGGCGAGGTCGTCGAAATCCTGGTTCGCGAAGGGCAGGTGGTCGAAGCCGGCGAGCTGATCTTGCGACTGGATGACCGCGAGGATCACAGCGCGATTGAATCGCTGACCACGCAATTGCAGGTGGCACAGCTCGAATTGGATCGCCGCGGCAAGCTGATCGCCAATCGCCGCGACCTGACGCAAAACCGCGAAGAGGTCATGCGGAGTGAGCGGGAGACCGAAGTGCTCTCGATTGCACCGATGCAGGCCGACGTGCTCCGTTCCGACCGCGACCTGGTCCGCTTGCGAAAGGACCTGGCTAAGAAGCAATCACTCGCACAGCAAAGGGTGCTGACCGAATCGGAGCTCGACACGGCGACCGCGCAGACCGAAAAGTCGCAAACCGATCGCATGCAGCTCAAAGCACAGATTGCCCAAAAGCAGATGACCATCGAACAGATTGGGCGCAAGGTCGAAGGACTGTCGCTCGAGTCGACGATCGCCGAAGCGACCGATGAACTGGCCGCTCTCGAAGCTCGGCGGACGATCGCGGGTTTGAAGCGGCAGTTGGCCGAAGCCCACTTGAAGCTTGAACGTTCCCAACTGCGGGCCCCCACGGCCGGCATCATCCACGCCTTGGCCGTCAAGGCGCCCGGCGAGTCGCTGCAAGCCGTCGACGTGGTCTGTCGCCTGGTGCCTCCCGACTTGGGGTTGATCGCCGAGATCGAACTGCCCGCCGGCGACGTTGGGTTCGTTCACGTCGACCAGACCGCGAAGCTGAAGCTCGACGCCTTTCCGTTCGAGGACTACGGGGCCTTTGCCGGGACGGTCGAGTTCGTCGCGCCCGATGCCGAGCCCGAGGGACCCGATCGCAAACGCAAACCGGCCTACACGGTCCGCGTGCGGCTGCACGATCCCGAGCCACAAGCCCGCAGCGGAAAGCCATTGCGATTGCGACCCGGCATGACGCTACGGGCCGACCTGGTGAGCCGCCGCGAATCGTTGGGCGCAATCCTGTTCCAGCCGCTGCGAAAGGCGGGGGCCGTAGTGGGCGGGTGAGCAAACGCGACATCGAGGAGCAAGCGATCCCGGAAAAAGAACAAGTATTTAGCAGAGTCGTTTAGCCGCGAGCCATCGGCGAGCGCGTTGACGGTTTTCACCTTGTAAACATCGGAAAAATCGGGGTGGATTTCAGTCCCTTCCTTTTTTGGCTGCGAGTCAGCCAGGAGGTGCTTTGTGTTTGGTCGATCCGATAGAAAGTTGTCGCTGAAGAAAGAAACCTTGCGTGCCCTGAGCGACGCGCAGCTCCAGACCGTCGTGGGTGGTCTTGTCGTGATCCGGGGGTGTGGCTCGCACCACTGCGGGCCCCCGCCGATCAGCGCAGCTTGCCCCACGTTCAAGGCCTGCCCGGTGCCGGCGACGGACACCTGCCCCGGCACCATCATGACGATCGTACTACGCTAGATGGGTGGCGAACCCCGGCGAGTGACAACGGCGGGCCGCGCGGCGCGAAACCGTGCGGCCCGCCTGTTTTGTCCCCAGCTTGTTTGTTGGTCCCGGCTGTCGAACGGGACTCTCGCCCCTTGCAAGGCTCCCATCCCAAGGTCCGGGTCGGCAGATTGGACCTGCATTGGCTGCCGGTCAGCCAGGAAGAATCTGATGCTAAACAAGTCGTTACGGAAACTATCGTTGGACAAAGAGACGGTGCGGCTGCTCAGCGATGTGCAACTTAGCGCGGTCGTCGGAGGTCAGGGAATGTTCGTCGCCGCGGCCCGGAGGCCGCCCAGCCCGTCGATCACCTGCATGACTTTGTGCGGTTGCCCGAACACCAACCAGATGACTTTGGTTTGTGTCCGGCAGTAGCCCGTGGAGTCTTCGTCGGGCCTCTGCCCCGGACGTTTCGTCTAGAACCGTTGCCGGCTTGACAACATCCATCAACAGCGATTGGCAAGGGAGTCGGGAGTCGGTGTCGTCCACGTGGTTCGCCCGCGCGGGAACGAATGCCGACACCGACTCCCGACGCCTCTTCGCGTGCCAGCCTGGTTTGTAGCTCGGACAGCAACTTGTCGCCCAATTTCCGAGCCGCAATCTTCTCCCTCCCAGACGGCGCAGATGCCCGTTCCGGCACTTGTAACACCCCTGGTGGTCTCACGCTTGAAGGGGGTAGCGACAGTGCTGGCCTGTCAATGTCCGGGCCACTGTGCTCCGTTCCGGCATCTAAAGGAGTTTCTCCGTGGCCGACTTAACCGCCTCATCAGCCTCGACAGACGCTGCCTTGCCAGAAACTTTGCTATTCTCGGCCGCCGGCTGGCAGCCGATTTTGAGTGGTGAGCAGGCCGAGCGAGTCCGCCGCGCGGTCCGTGGCATCGAGCACGACCTTTCGCAGCGGGCCGACCAGCTCGTACGCGATCCGTCGCTCTCGAGCGGCAGCGCCGGCCTGGCGCTTTTCTATGCTTACCTTTCGCAACTCGACAAAACACCGCAGTCCGAAGATAAGGCGCTGGACTGGCTCGAGCGAGCCATTACGGAGATGTGCCGCCGTTCGCTTTCGCCCGCACTGCACGGGGGCTTCTCTGGGATTGCCTGGACCCTGGCTCACGTCTCGACCTCCGAAGACCGCGTGGACGACGATCAATTCACAGTCGTCGACGAAGCGCTGGCCGAACTACTCGCTCAGCCCCCTGCCAATCTGGACTACGACCTGATCAACGGCCTCGTGGGCCTCGGTGTCTATGCTTTGGAGCGGTTGCCATCCCCCGCCGCGACGAAGTGCCTGCGACACGTGCTCGATCAATTGGATCGCACGGCCGGGCATCAACCCAACGGAACATGCTGGTGGACGCCCGTTGAACGCGTTCCGCCCATGCAGCGCGATCAATACCCTAACGGCCAGGCGAATCTGGGCGTGGCCCACGGAGTGCCCGGCGCGATTGGACTCTTGGCGCAAGCCGTGTCGAAGGGCGTGGCCGTCGAGCAGTCGCAACGATTGCTACGCGGCGCGGTCGAGTGGCTGCTCGCCGAGCAACTTCCCAACCATCCGGCCGCCCGCTTTGGCTACACCGCCGGCGACCATTCCGATCCCTCGCGGTTGGCCTGGTGCTACGGCGACCTGGGCATCGCGGTCGTGCTCCTTTCGGCCGCGCGAGCGACCGGCAACGTGAGCTGGGAGCGCGAAGCCGTACAGATCGCACATATCGCTGCCCGACGGACCCTGGCCAACTCGGGCGTGCAAGACGCAGGGCTCTGCCACGGCGCGGCTGGCGTCGGCCACCTGTTCAATCGTTTGCATCAAGCCACAGGCGACCACGAGTTGCTTGCAGCCGCGCGATATTGGTTCGACGTGACATTAAAACTGCACAGCAGCGATCGGGGTGTGGGCGGATTCTCGGCCTGGGAAAATCGTGGTCCCGAAGGCGGCCATTGGTCCGATGAAGCAGGCTTCTTGGAAGGCGCATCCGGCGTCGCGCTGGCGCTCATGGCCGCGACGAGCACCGTCGAACCCAATTGGGACCGCGTGCTGCTGTGCTCACTGCCGACGAGCATGTGATTCAAGGGTGGCACGCCCTGAGGAACGAAGGGCGCGGTCAACCAAAGCTGAGGATCCGCGCAGAAACAACTTGATTAATTTGCCACGGATTGAACACCGAGTGAACACGGATGAAGAGGACCACAAAGAACACGAAGGACACAAAGACGACAGACACCAATGCTTTCCCTTGGTGGACTTTGTGCCCTTTGTGGTTCTCTTCGTCCGTGTTTCGTCCGTGTTTGATCCGTGGCTAAACAATTGTAAAAGTTATTTCTGCGCGAGTCCTAACGAAAAACTCCCCTATTGCCGCCAACCGCCTTTTCAATCGCACCGCTGCAATGAAAAACCAACAAGCTAAACCCGGCTTCCGTCACTCGAATTTCTTTGCCCTGCGATCGGCGTTGCTGCCCTGGGATGAATTCCTCTTGTGGAGCGACGGGCTCGAATCGGGCGCGGCCGGCGATGACGCGAAATCACTCGATGCGGCACTGTCCGCGGATCGCCAACGGCTGCGAGAACGCCTGCGAAGCCAGCTCGACCGTCCGGAAATTCGCGAAGCCGTGTTTGTGGCCTCGCCCAGCCTCGAGGAATCGCTCGACCACTGGCGCACCGACCCCGATAGCCCACGCGGTCAGAAGGCCGAGCGCTCGTTGGTCCGCTATTTCGCACGGATGACGGGCCGCGCGACCCCCTTTGGGCTGTTCGCCGGCTGTGCGGTGGGCCACATGGGCGACACGACGAACCTTTCGATCGCCGGCCGCGACGAGTACCGCCGCCATACGCGGCTCGACATGGAGTACGTGTTGGCCCTGGCCGAAGCCCTTTCGCAACACCCGGCCCTGCGGCCGCACCTGACGTTCCGACCCAACTCGACCATGTATCGCGCGGCGGGGCAGGTCCGCTATTCGGAATCGCGATTCGCAGACGGGCAGCGCTCGCACCACCTGGTGGCCGTGGAAGAAAGCGAATACCTGACCGCGACCTTGGATCGCGCACGCGATGGCGCACGACCGACAGAACTGGCCGCCGCTTTGGTGAATGTAGAAATCTCGCTGGAAGACGCGACCGGATTCATCGACGAACTGATCGACGGGCAACTGCTCGTTTCCGATCTGCAACCATCAGTCACGGGCGCCGAGCCGATCCACGCCTTGATCGAACGTTTGGAAGCGCTTCCCCAGGCCGCGGACGTTGTCGAGCGACTGCGGCAGGTTCGCGATGCGATTGACTCCATCGATTTGCAACCGCATTCCGCAGCCGATCAATACAAGCAAATCGCCACGGCGCTGGAAACGCTGCCAGCCAAAGTCGAACTGCCGCGGCTATTCCAGGTCGACCTGTTCAAGCCGGCTCCGCAGGCCACGCTTTCTCAGGGCGTGATCGACGAAATGCAACGCGGCGTCGAGCTTCTCGCACAAATGGTCGAGCGCGAGGCCGAGGACAGTCTCAGCCGCTTTCGCAAGGCGTTCACCGAGCGCTACGAAGGCCGCGACGCGCCGCTGGTCGAAGTGCTCGACGAGGAGATCGGCATCGGCTTCGAGCGGTCGACCTCGCCGGGGGCCGAAGCCGCGCCGTTGTTGGCGGGTCTCGCTATCCCCCAGCGATACCTGTATTCGGCGAGTTGGAAACCGCGCTACTCAGTGCTCTTGTCGAAGCTGATTGAATCACGTGAAGCGGGCAGTCGCGAAATCGAACTCACCGAGGCTGACCTCAAGCAAATGGCGGCCGGCGAACCTTTGCCCACGCCGGGCGCACTTTCGGTCATGGCGACACTCGCCGCCGCGTCGCCCGAGGCCATCGAGCAAGGCGACTTCCGCCTACTATTTACGAGTGCTTCAGGCCCGTCGGGCGCTCGCATGTTGGGCCGCTTCTGTCACGGCGACGAGCTGCTCGAGCGGCACGTCACCGAACATCTGCGGGCCGAGGAAGCCCTTCAGCCCGAGGCGATCTTCGCCGAAGTCGTTCACCTGCCCGAGGGTCGCGTGGGCAATGTGCTCTTGCGGCCGGTGCTACGGGGCTATGAGATTCCGTATCTCGGCCAGTCGGGCGCACCCGGCGACAAGCAGATTCCCGTCAACGATCTGCGAGTTAGCGTCGAAGGCGATCGCATCGTGTTGCGTTCGGCAAGTTTGGGTCGCGAGATCATCCCACGGCTTTCCAATGCCCACAATTACGCCTGGAAAAGCCTGGGCGTGTACAAGTTCCTCTGTGCCTTGCAGCACCAAGGCGTTTCTGGCGGTCTGACCTGGGATTGGGGGCCGCTCGACAGCGCGGAGTTCCTGCCCCGCGTCACCAGCGGCCGGCTGGTGCTGTCGCGAGCGCGATGGCTCATGTCCCCAGACGAATTGAAGTCGCTGGCCGCCGCCAAGTGCGCTGATTTATTTCGGGCCGTCAAGAAGCTCCGTGAACAGCGGGGGCCGCCCCGCTACGTAGCGCTCCGCGATGCCGACAACGAGCTGCCCGTCGATTTGGAGAACATTCTGTCGATCGAGGCGCTGGTCGACGTGCTGAAAACTCGCGGCCAAGCGACGCTGGTGGAAGTGTTTCCCGCGTCCGACGAATTGTGCGCAACTGGTCCCGAAGGGCGATTCGTCCATGAGCTAGTCGTACCGCTGGTGCGTCGTGAGGCGAGTGCAGCGAAACAGGCGGAGCGGCCAGCCACCCCAACAATTACCAAATCCCGTCGCCGCTTTGGCCCCGGTTCCGAATGGCTGTACGTAAAAATCTACACCGGCGCGGCGATGGCCGACCGCTTGCTCCGCGAGGAGCTGGGCGAAGTCATCGAACAGGCCGTGGCTACCGGCGCATGCGATCGATGGTTCTTCATTCGCTACGCCGATCCCGATCATCATCTCCGCGTGCGCTTGCACGGCGACCCGGCGCAGCTATGGTCCGAAGTCTTGCCGCGGCTGGAGGCCGCGCTCGCTGGGCCGCTCGACGAGGACTGGGTGTCGCGCGTGCAATACGACACGTACGATCGCGAGACCGAGCGCTACGGCGGCGCGGCCGGTGTCGAAGTGGCCGAAGCGCTGTTCCATGCCGACAGCGAAGCGGCGCTATCGATCGTCGGCAGTTGCGGGGGGGACGAAGGGCTCGACGCCCGTTGGCGGTTGGCGCTGCGTGGCATCGATCAACTGCTGGACGATCTGGGCTTCGACCTGCCGCAAAAAGCAAGCGTGATGCGGCTGGCCCGAGACAACTTTGCCCGCGAGTTTGGCGTCGGGGCCGACTTCAAGCAGCAAGCCGGCCAGAAGTACCGCCGCGAGCGGGCCAGTCTCGAAGCCTTGATGAATCGCGCCTGCGATCACGAAAGCCTGCTGGGGCCAGGGCTGGCGGCGCTGGCCGAGCGCAGCGCTCGACTGGCGACCTCAACCGCGCGGCTGCGAGAGCTTTCCGAGGAAGGCGGCCTAACGCAGTCGCTAGAAGATCTGGCCAGCAGTTACGTGCATATGTGGGTCAACCGCGTACTGCGGTCGGCCCAGCGTGCCCAGGAGTTGGTGCTGTACGATTTCCTGGATCGGCTGTATCAGTCGGCCACGGCACGAGCACCGACACGTGCGGAAGCGAGCGTGTAGTGACGAATTCTTGGCGAATGGTCTACGATTGGGGGGCGGGCGTCTCGCCCGCCATGTGAGCCACGTTGGCTTGTTCGCGCGACTGATCGTCACGAAGCATCAACATTCTATCGCCGTTCAGGCGGGCGAGACGCCCGTCCCCCAGGTTCCGAAGGCGACCTTTCTTACCCAATCTTGCCGCTGCGCTTCAGATATGCCAGCACTTCGTCGGCCAGCGTCTCGGCGTTTTTCTTACCGGCGTCGAGCACCAGTTCGGCCTTTTCGGGGGCTTCGTAAGGATCGTCGATGCCGGTAAAGCCCTTCAACTCGCCGGCGCGGGCCTTTTTGTACAAGCCCTTCGGATCGCGCTGCTCGCAAAGTTCGAGGGGGCAATCGACGAAGATCTCGACAAAGTCGCCCGCAGGCATGCTGGCCCGCACGGCGTCGCGATCGCGGCGATAAGGACTAATGAAGGCAGTGAGCGCCACCGTGCCGGCGTCGCAGAAGAGCTTGGCCACGGCGCCGATGCGGCGGATGTTCTCCTCGCGGTCTTGGGCCGAAAAGCCCAGCCCGAATCGCTTGGAAAACTCCTCACCGTGCCGCTCCTTGAGCATGCCCGGGCCGGCGTTCAGCCCGTGCCGCACATTGTCGCCATCCAAGACAAAGCTGTGCAAACCAGCGGCGTGCAACTTGTGGTCCAGAAGATTGGCGACGGTGCTCTTGCCGCAAGCGCTGAGGCCGGTGAACCAGACCACGCAGCCCTTGTGCTTGTTGAGCTTCTCGCGTTCGTCGCGGCTGACGCTGTGCTGGTGCCAATGGACGTTCGTGTCGTTGGTCATGACGATTCCACACTCCTCAGATTGCCGAAAATTCACGACGCCCCAGCGGCCAATTGGGCCAGAACTGCTAAGCAGCAGATGATACCGCTTATGGCGAATGGGGAAAAGGGGGCCGAACGGTGGGTGTCGGGTAACGGGTGCCATGCCCACGCGAAGGTGGCACTTGCAATCCCGCGTTCCCGACCGTTCGACCTAGACCGACACTGGGGATTGATGGCAGAGCAGCGTGGGCATGTTTTTGATCGCGTCGCTCAAGTTGAGACCAGAGACTATCTCGAAGAATAGGCTTGCACGAGCACCTGGATAATGTCCTGCGAAACCGGGGGCTCACGAGCATGCCCACGCACTCCGACGGATGCTCACGAGTATCGCGTTAGGCGACTTCATGGTCGAGCATGAACGCCATGGATGCAATTGCGTGGGCATGGCACCCGGCCGGTCATATGAACTACCAAACTGGAAATGGACATGAGAATCACTTTGTTTGGTAACACAATCAAGAATGAAGGTGATCTTCACCGAGTTCTTTCGGAACAGCTCGATTTTGGACCGTACTACGGGAGGAATCTTGCTGCCCTTTGGGATCGGCTGACCACAGACGTTGAGCGACCTGTTCAACTGATTTGGAAAGATGCGGATTCTAGTCGAGCCGCAATGGGGGAAGAGACTTTTGAAAAGATTGTAAAATTGTTTCGTGACGTGGAAGAACAAGATCGTAACTTTGGACGAACTGAGGCATTTACCTTTAATTGTGACTGAGTATCATGCCGGGTGCCATGCCCACGCGACGATTTCCATCAGACTGCCGCGTACCCAACCGAGTATGTTGGCAGTGTCGACGGGTTGAACGATATCAGCGTGGGCATGCTTCCAACACGTGTTGTTCAAACTTGCGCCGATGAAATCAAACGATCACGAAACCTACAACAAGGGTGGCAATGACGTTCGATCGATCGGAACTGGTTCGTCCACCCCTGTCAGCCAGGCACGGCAACTCGACCATGGCCACGCGTCAGGCGACGCCGCCAAACCGCGACGTACGGGATTGAAATGCACGTAATCGATCTTCTCATGAATGTCACGAATCGACCTTAGGTTGCGATCGTAACCGCCTCCTCGTTGCCAAAACCGGTGCGTACGAGTTCCATCGGAATTTGTGACTTCCAGGTTAGGCAAAAAGTCCACGGCATTTCGCCCCAACCAAAACAACGCCCGCTTGGAAACGGATTGCTTGAGCGTTGTCAGGATCTCCGAGATCTTTGTGCCTGCGTGAGGCCAAAGCACAATGTGGACGTGTTCAGGCATGATAACGTAAGCCCAAAGATCAAACTGGTCCTGCTGCCGGCCGAGTTGCAATGCCTCAAGCATCCAATTGCATGACCTGACTTTGGTCAGTAGCGGAAGCCGCTGGTAGCACGAGAACGCGAGAAAATGTGCGTCCCCCTCAATGTCGTAGCGCTTGCAGCGTTTGCGAGGCGGTTCGAACATCATTAGGACCGATCGGCCTCATGGTTTCAGTCGAAGCCCTTGCGCGGTACGCTGCGGTACACCAGCATGCCCACGCTTTTGGAATTGACCTCAACTGGTGTTCCGAACTGAGCGGATGGTTGTCCACGGACGTCGATCGGTAATCGCGTGGGCATGGCACCTGCGCCGTTTATCATGATTCCGTACGTTCGTAATCTTCCCACATTCACTCTCCCAACCCCGGCCAGCGCACAAAGCGACGCATTGGCCACCGGCGCCGGGCAGCTCCAGACCAAAAAGAACATCGCCTCGCGGCACCAGCGGCCGGTTGGATGGCCAACGACGTAGCCTGTCCCCTTAGCCGCGGTCAGCGCCGCCTGTGTCGCTCGTATTACCATTTGATTGGCGCGTCAGCCGCCGCCATCCGCGGATACAAGCTGAATCCGTATTCGCTTTCCTAGCGCTCGGGCGTACCGATCGAGCGTCGCCAACGTAGGGTTGGTGACAATTCCATTTTCCAGTCGACTGATTGCCGACCGATCCATGCCCGTCCGCTGCGCCATTTCGGCCAGGCTTAGGCCAGCCCTCTCGCGTAGCTTCTTCAATCGGGCGGCCGTCCGCATCAACTCGACATACTCGCCCTGGGAAATCGGTTGCGAGCATTCGCCGCTGGCGACCAATTCGGCAAGAGCAGGGCGTTGCGCTTGAAATTTCAGTCGAGTCTCGCGCTCACGCGAGGCTTGTACCGAGGTTTGCGAACGACTACGGTGAATGCGCTGTTTACTCATGAAACGCGACCGCGATTTCCTGACTCGGGAACGTCGTATGCCGTGATCGGCCGCATGGTCAAAGGGTCGTCCATGACATGTTGCCACACAACCGCAATATGGCGGCCGTCCACTGTCAGGCCGAAGGTGATGGGTTCCCCACTCGAATTGCTCAAGGTCGTTTGGCTGCGCGGGTCCAACAGCACCGCTTCCACGTCGTCCATCGTGAGTCCGTGTTGGAGAATGTGCTGGACGTTGCCGGCCGGATCATCCTCCAAATCCCAGATAATATGCACCCCACGCATGACCGCCCCTTGGGAACTCGGCGCTTCGATGGGCCTTCAGCCGCCCTGCGAGGGTGTTGATTTATTATACAACACGTTGCACCAACCGGCAACGGCAAAGCCGACCCACCGCTGGGACGCCTTTGACTTCTCTTCGCCTTAATCGCACGGTCACTAATCGCACTGTCACTCTCCCAACCCCGCCAAAGCACAAAGCGACGCATTGGCCACCGGGGCCGGGCAGCTCCAGACCAAAAAGAACATCGCCTCGCGGCACCAGCGGCCGGTTGGATGGCCGACGACGTAGCCGGTTCCCTTGGCCGCCGTGAGCGCGGCCTGCGTTGCCCGCATCACCATTTGATTGGCGCGCAGGCGCAGATCGTCGACCGAGCATGCGGTCCGGTCACCGGCCGCCGCCATCAAATCGTGGACCAGCGCCGTGTGTTCCCCGCGTAAGCTCTCGCACGGATCGACAAGCTCGGACCGCTTAATTGCTTCGCCCTCCAAATACGTAATTGCCGCGGAGGCCAAACCGATTGCCAAGGTCGAGGTCTGCAAGCCACCCGTGTTCCCGCCCACTCCACCCTGCGCCATCACGTTCTCGATCGGTCCGGCCAGCAGCCACTCGCGCGGTAGTTCCACCGAGTCGAAGCGGACCGCGCCGGTGTGACTGGCCGAAAGGCCCACCAGTTTCGCCGGCGGTTCACAATTCACTCCGGGCAGGCTGGTCGGCACGACCGTGAGAATCTGCCGGCCGTCGTCCAGCGTCGCCCCGGTGACGACGTGCTCGGCATGGATTGCGCCGGTCACCCAGGGACTGAAGCCATCGAGCACAAAGCCGGCGGCCGTTTCGCGGGCCCAGAGCGCCGGCTTGCCCAAGTGGCGTCGGCTGGTCGTCAGATGCGAGATGCCGACCGTGGCAAAGCTCTCGCCTAAGGCCAGCGGCCGTGCAAGCCGCTCTTTGAGCGCGTCGTTGCTGCTGTCGACTAGGCGGCGGCAGGCTCCGGTCCGCTGCGTGATGATAAAAGTCGTGGTCAGGCACGCTTCCGAAAGTCGCAAATAGCCCTGAATCAATTCCTCATCACCCCAGTCCTGCCCACCCCAGGCCGCCGGCATGAACCATTGATAAACGCCATAACGGGCCAGCAGGTCGAGTTGCACGGAAGGCCAGTCATTGCTGGCATCCAGCGCATCGGCCATCGCCGCCAGCTCACGGCAAAGCTCATCGAGCGCCGGATCGTACGGCGACGTAATGGTGGGTCGATCGGTCATAGCGCAACGTACTCAGGAAGTTTTACCCTGGAAAGTTTAGCCGCGAGCCAACGGCGAGCGTCCGGACCGAAGACATGGCCCAGTGTACCGAATCGGGGTCGCGGTGCGCGGGCCAACGGTTCGCTGGGTCGGTCACTCAATCCCGTGCGCAACAATGGCTCGGTCGCCGAGTTCATGATACGCCATGCCGCGGTCGACGTCGCGAACCGGCACAAGCACCCCTCTGCCCAGATCCGTGCCGAAAAGCATCGCTTGCGATTAAGGGATTCTTAATTGGGGCGCGTCTCGCGTAAACAAGTCGCCAGCGTGAAGAGTTCGGCGCAGTCGCGCACACTGCCACAACGCCAGGCCGGACAATGCCGCTACCAACAGCATCCACGCCGAAGGCTCCGGCACGGCTGCAGCGGCGCTGCCCGGAGCATGCGACCAGCCCGCGCTAATGGCGTTAATATCGAAGATGTTCACTGCCCCATCTCCATTAGCATCACCCGCCGGCCCCACCAGGGCGATTGCGCCATGCTGGGTAATCTGCGATAACTACGGTCCTGCGGTGGAACCGTGTGGACGAAGCAGTTCGTCAGGTTGCGTCGCGTGCGGCAAGGAGACGCGCGATGGCTCGGAACGTGAC
>Ga0163150_10004316_pt1 | contig 19137 bp, 13 predicted proteins | sample OliLakLV19P2IB_FD_148628 | JGI IMG/M metagenome (GOLD analysis project Ga0163150, IMG submission 148628) | Freshwater microbial mat bacterial communities from Lake Vanda, McMurdo Dry Valleys, Antarctica - Oligotrophic Lake LV.19.P2.IB | ecosystem: Environmental > Aquatic > Freshwater > Lake >...
GGCTGGTCCGGCTGAAGCCGGACCCCACCCTGTCCACGATGGCCATGGCTCGCTGGACCTGCTCCGCCGGCGGATCCAGGCAGACCGTCCCCTCTTCTCCGTCAACAATGATCAGGGTGCCGGGCGCGATCCGGTCGGTCGCATCGTGCAGGCCCACCACGGCCGGGACGTGGAGCGACCGCGCCAGAATCGCGGTGTGATAGGTCCGGCTGCCCGCGTTGGTGATGAAGGCCTGAAAGATGGTCCAGTCGAGCTGCGCGGCGACCGACGGCGGGAGCTCGTCGGCGACGAGCACGCAGGGCGCCTCGCACTGGCAGAGCACGTCACGGAAACCGGCGCCGCCGGGTGTCAGGTTCATGCGAAGTCGCCCCACGACGTCCGCCAGATCGCCCGTACGCTCCCTGAGATATGGGTCCTCGACCGCGGCGAAGATCGCCCCCAGATGGTCGAAGACCTGCTGGAGCGCCCATTCGGCGTTCACCTGCTGCTCGCTCACGATAGACGCGGCCCGGGGCAGCAGCATCGGATCGTCGAGCATCAGCCGCTGCGCGTCGAACAGCGCGCCGAGATCGCGGCTGGGCAGGCGCCCCTGGATGCGATCCAGCTGCTCCGCCGATCGGCGGCGCGCGGCATCGAGGCGGGCGATCTCTGCGTCCACGTTCGTCGAGGCGATCGAGAAACGAAGCACCTGCGCGCGCTGGATCAGCACCACCGCCCTCCCGACGCCAATGCCCGGGGAGACGCCGATGCCGCTCAGGCGCTGCACGTGTCCTCGCCGAATCCTGACTCGATGAAGCCGCAGAGCGCGTCGATGGCCGCCTGCTCGTCCTGGCCGTCCGCCGAGACGGACAGCACGGTGCCGGTCGCCGCTGCCAGCAGAAGAACGCCCATGATGCTCTTGCCGTCCATGGTCTGAGAATCCCGGGTGACCCGGATCTGAGACTGGAAGCGCGACGCCAGGTGGACGAAGCGGGCGGCCGCCCTGGCGTGCAGCCCGAGTCGGTTCGCGACGGCCACAGAACGTGAGATCACCTGCGTGTTCAGGCCTTCACGTCGGCGTGCAGAAGATCGGACGCCACCCAGATGGCGTTGCGGCCGACTTCGCGCATCTCGCGCGCAACCCCGAGCAGATCCGAGGAGCTCTGCAGGTGCGCCAGCTTGATCAGCATCGGCAGATTCACGCCCGTGATGATCTCCACCCGGTTTGCTTCCAGGAACGTCAACCCGAGGTTGGACGGCGTGCCGCCGAACATGTCCGTGAGAATCAGCACGCCCGCCGGGCCCTGCACCCGCGCCATCGCCTGGGCGATCTCGTCGCGTGCGGTTGTCGTGTCGTCGTGTCCGCCGATGGAGACGGCCACGAACTGCGGCAGCTCACCGACGATGGCCCGCGCCGCGTTGACGAGCTCGTGAGCCAGCTGCCCGTGCGTCACAACGATCACGCCGATCACGTGTGAGTCCTCGTGACCGCCCTACACACGCTAGTCATGCGTAATATCCCTGTGGTGCACACGCACGCGCGATTCGGGCATGCCGCTCAGCGTCTTGCGAAGCGCGTCGGCAATCATCACCGAGCGGTGACGCCCACCGGTGCAGCCGATGGCAATGGTCAGGTAGCTCTTTCCTTCCGCCACGTACTGCGGGATGAGGAACTTCAGGAGATCGTTCAGCCGCGCCAGGAGATCGCCGGTCGCGCCCTGTTCTTCCATGAACGTGACGACGGCGCGATCGCGCCCCGTCTTCGGGCGCAGCCGCGGCACGAAATGCGGATTCGGCAGGAACCGGACGTCGAACACGAGATCGGCGTCCATCGGGATGCCATGCTTGAAACCAAAGCTGACGAGCGTGACCGCGAGCTTCGACGGCTGCCCCTTCGGATCCCCGGCCGAGAAGGCGAACGTCGAGAACGCCTGCCTGAGCTGATGGACCGTCAGGTCGGACGTATCGATGATGTGATCGGCCATCGACCGGATGCGCAGCATCCGCTTGCGCTCGGTCTTGATGCCCTCCGACGCCGACGAGTCGGGAGCCAGTGGATGCGGGCGGCGCGTTTCGCTGAAGCGCCGGACGAGGGTCGCGTGGGTCGCTTCCAGAAAGATCAGGGCGGGGTTCAGCCCCTTCATGCTGCGGAGCTTTTTGTAGCTCTTCGAAAACTCGGCGAGAAAGTTCTTTTCCCGAATATCGACCACGATGGCCACGCGCGAGATGCCTTCGCGCCGGACGAGCTCCGCGAGCGTCGGGATGAGCGTCGTGGGAATGTTGTCGACACAGAAGTACCCCAGGTCTTCGAGGGCACGAATGGCCTGCGACTTGCCGGAGCCCGACAGGCCGGTCAGCACGATAAAACGTGGCGACGCCTTCGGTTTCGGCGGCCGGCGGGCAGTCATGGCTCTTCTCCGGTGCCCACGGTGACGCCGGGAACGACCGCTGTCATGTCATGCGCGGCGGCGCGACCGCGGCGCGCGCACCGGCGCGTCTGGCGGCAGCGTCCTGAGAGATGCCGCTGAGCGTTTTCGCTCCTGCCACTTGCCTTTGAGCTTGTCGGCCTGCTGCACGATTTTCTGAACCGCAGCCGTGAGCGACGTGCCCCAGGTGTCGAGCGCCCCGACGCCGTGGAGGATATGGTCCTGCTTGGCGTGGACCGTAAGCTCGACCACGAGGCGGTTCTTTTCCTCCGACAGCACGCAATGCGCCGAGACCAGCGACGCGCCGAACCGGCGTTCGAGCTTGACGAGCCTGGCCTCGACGAGCCGGCGGAGTCCTGGAGTGATTTCGAAGTTCTTGCCCTTGAGAGTTAGACGCATATGGGAGTCAATACAGCACCTTGCGCTGGTTGGAAGTAGAGATCTTGAGCTCTTCTCGATACTTGGCGATGGTGCGACGCGCCAGCACGAGGCCCTCATGCTGCAGGATGCTGACGATCTTCGAGTCGCTCAGCGGCTTTCGCGGATCCTCGGCCTCGATAATCTTGCGGATGCGCTGCTTGATCGTCACCGACGACACACTCTCGCCGTACGAGCTGCTGATCCCGCTGTGGAAGAAATACTTCATCTCGAACACGCCTTGCGGCGTGTGCATGTACTTGTTGGTGACCACGCGGCTGACCGTGGACTCGTGCATGCCGATGTCGCTGGCCACGTCCCGGAGCACCAGCGGCTTCAGGTATTCGATGCCGTGATCGAGGAAATCGCGCTGGAAGTTGATGATGCTCGACGCGACCTTATGGATCGTCTTCTGCCGCTGCTCGACCGACTTGATCAGCCACAGCGCCGAGCGAAACTTGTCTTTCACGTACGCGCGCGTCTCCGTCGTGTTGTCGGCGCTCTTGTCGAGCAGGCGGCGGTACACGGGGCTGATGCGCAGCTGCGGCAGCCCTTCTTCGTTCAGCACGGCCACGTACACATCTTCAACCTTGACGACATAGACATCCGGAATGACGTAATGCGACTGCGACGGGTTGTACCGGCTGCCCGGCTTCGGATCCAGATGCCGGATGACCTCGATGTGCTCCTTCAGATCCTCGATCGACATCCCGAGCCGCTTGGCAATCTCGGGCACGTTATGGCCCTGGAGCAGCCGCAGATGCTCGGTGACGATCTTCTCGGTGGGCGTGCCCTCGAGGCCGATGTGCCGGATCTGCAGCAACAGGCACTCCTGTAAATCGCGCGCGGCAACGCCGATCGGGTCGAAGCTCTGAATCGCTTTCAGCGAGCGTTCGACCTCGGCAATCGGCCAGGGGCCCATCGCCGCGATTTCGTCCAGCGAGGCGACCAGCATGCCGTCATCGTTGAGGTTGCCGATGATGGCGGACCCGATTTCGCGCAGCTGATCGTCTTCGGACAGCAGCGAGAGCTGCCACATCATGTGGTCGGAGAGCGACGACGAGGTGGCGAGCGTGTTCTCGATCGGCGGCAGTTCTTTGACTTCCTGCGGCGTGTGCGGCCGGTACCCGTCATCGAGGTAGTCCCCGAAGAAATACTCGTAGTCGCTGTCGTCCCAGGCGTCGCCCTTTTCCTTGTTTTCGGTGGCCTCGGTCTTCTCGACCTGCGGGGCCGCCTCGGTCGGCTGGAGGTCCTCGGTCGGCACCTCCTCGAGCATCGGGTTCTCGACGACTTCCTGATTCAGCAAGTCCGCAAGCTCCAGCGTCGACATCGGCAGCAGCTTGATGGCCTGCTGCAGCGACGGCGTCAGAATGAGCTTCTGAACGAGCTTCGTGTGAAGTTTCTGCTGAATCGCCATGCCCTAGTCCATCTTAAGTCACATTTCCGTGTTCAGTCGAGGCGGAACTCCGTGCCGAGGTAAATGCGCCGGACCTCTTCATCCGCCGCCAGGGCATCGGGCGTCCCGCTGTGAAAGATGCCGCCGTCGTGGACGATGTAGGCGCGATCCGTGATGCGCAGCGTCTCCCGCACATTGTGATCCGTGATCAGGACCCCGATGCCGCGATCTTTCAGGTGAAAAATAATCTTCTGAATGTCGCTGATGGCGATGGGATCGATGCCGGCAAACGGCTCGTCCAGCAACAGAAACTTCGGCGAGATGACCAGGGCTCTGGTGATCTCGGCCCGCCGGCGCTCGCCGCCCGAGAGGGTATAGGCCGGCGACGCCGCCAGGGACGTCAGGTTGAGCTCCGCAAGCAGCTCGCGGCACCGCGCGCGGCGCCCGGCCGCGTCGAGATCGAGCGTCTCGAGGATGGCCATGATGTTCTGCTCGACCGTCAGCCCGCGGAAAATCGACGCTTCCTGAGGGAGATAGCCGATGCCCTTGCGCGCGCGCGCATACATCGGCAGGTCGGTGACGTCTTCGCCGTTGAAAATCACGCGGCCTGAGTCCGGCGACGTCAGACCCACGGTCATGTAGAACGTCGTGGTCTTGCCGGCGCCGTTCGGCCCGAGCAGCCCGACCACCTCTCCAGACTGCACCTCGAGGCTGACGCCGCGCACAACCGTGCGACCGCCATACGACTTCGTCAAATCCTGTGTCCGAAGGGTGGCCATTCAGCTCTTGGCGGGGGTGCAGGTCGTCTCGCTGCTGGTCTGCGTGCGCGTCTGATCCCCACCTACGACGGTGAGGATCTCAGTCAATCTGGAGAACGTCAAGAGGCTGCCGTCGGTCAGCTTGCTGCATCCATCGGGGCCCGTCTTGCGCATGCGGACGAGCTTGCCCTTGCCCGCCATCTTGTATTCCGATGTCGCCGCGTCGTACGTCAGGTGATCGCCGCGCGTCTCGCGATCCACTTCTTTGAGGATGACCCCCTCCGTCGCTTCGAGCCGCTCGATGTCCTGGCCGTTCGTCCCAAGCGTGAGCACGATCGTCTCGCCTCGCAGATCGCCCTGCGGCCCGATCAACGTCGCCTTCGTCTTATAGGTGATTTTGCGCAGCGCGTCTTCGTAGATCATCTCCTGCGCCTGCCCCGTCGATCGCGATGTTTCGCGCACCTTGGTCGTCGGGCTGACATCCTGCACGACCATCGTCGAGATCACCGACCCCCCGGCGTTGAGGTTGCCGGTCTTGCTGTCGATCGCGATTTTGTCGGCCTTCACCTTGGTGACTTCCCCTTTGGCGGCTTCCTGCCAGAGCTGAGCCGCGCCGGTGAACTCCGCGGACGAGGCGGCACCACCCGTGTAGACCAACTCGGTGCTGACGGCGTTGATCGGACGGTCCTGCTGCATGATGCCCGGCGTGCGACGCCCGTCCTTCGCGTCCGCCTTCACCGGCTGCATCACCGTTCGCACGGGCGTGATCGCGCCGCCGATCGCTTTCATCTTCGAGCCTTCAATGCTCATCTCGACGCGCGCCGCATCGACGACGATCTGCTCGTTCACGACGTGAGGGATGCCGGCCGGCGAGGTCCCCGTGAGCTCCACCTGGCCGGTCGTGACGTGATAGCGCATCTGCTCGGCATTGGCCGCCGTTCCACCGTTCTCATCGCGGAGCCGCACGCTGCCGACGAACGTCGCCTCGCGGATATCCCCGAGGCTCCCGTTGAGCGCCGTGTCGAGGTTTCGCGAGGTCACCGTGCGCTTGACCGGCGGTGTGCCCCCGGTCTCGCGGTACTCGACGCCTTCAGTGAACGACGCCGCCGTCAGCCCCTGGCCAGGAGCGCCGCTCGCGACCAGGGCGTTGGAGTTGACGCTCTTCGATGGCTGCCCCTTCGTGCCGGGCAGATCCAGCACGACGCGGTCTCGGCCGGTGAGGGACGTCACCGTCCTGCCGTCCGGCGCCATGCCGATCTCGAGGTTGCCCGCGTGCAGCACCCGCTCGGGCGCGCCCGAGTCCCCGGCGATGCGGAGCGAGCTGCTGCCGCTGACGATCGCGCTCTGCAGTACATCGCTGTCCTCGTAATACGTCAGGTTGATGACGTCACCCGACATCAGTTTCAATTCACCGGGACGCGCGGCGGGGGTTTCGATGCGCGCGCTCCCCTGCAGCTCGAGCGCACTGAGATGCTCCTGGCTCTCGGTCAAGTCTCCCAGCGCCGATTCCGCATCGATGGTCTGGCTGCCGTGGATGATATGAACGGCGCGCTCGAAGCTGACGAACTGGTCCCGGCGCCCCAGGACCGAGGAGCCCGACGTGATGTCGATCGGCTGGCTCCCCGTTTTGTCACCGGCAATCCGCACCTTCGACCGATCGGCCAGGGAGAGCAGGTCATTCGTCTCGTCGTACGTGAAATCGACGCCGCTGCCGCTCATGCGCCCGTGCGTGAACGTGACCGGGCCTGGCGCGCGCACGACGCCTTCGGTCTGCGAATAGGTCGCACTCTCTGCGCTGACGTCGAGGTCGCTCGACCGCATGCGGACGTTGCCCTTGATGTCGAGATTGGTCTGGTTCTCGCCGATCCTGGCTTCTTCGCCCGTGACGACGAAGGTTTGCCCCTGACGCATGGACGTCACCGTGACGCCCAGGAGCCGCGAACTGCCGTCGGGGTAGGACAGCTGTTTGTCGGCGCGGATGGTCACGGTCGCACGCTCGCCCTTCATCTGTATCAGAAAGGCGCCCGAGCTCTCCATGACGGCGGCGGGATCGACGCGCGCAACGGGGACCTGCGCCGGCGGCGCTTCGCGACGGCTCGTGGTGACGAAGACGGCGGCCGCCACACCAACACCGACCACGAGCAGGAGCCAGCGCGCCCGCTTCTGCCAGCTCATCCCTCGACTCCGCTCGGCGCCCGCACATCGCTCACCGACAGCTCCAAGTACTCATTGCCTTGATACCTATTGTGTTCGAGGGCAAACGCGAGGTCCAGTGACGTGCGGTTCGCGGTGATGAACGCCTCGCGCTCGACGGCCCGCCACGCAATGGCGCGGAAGACGCGGCCGTTCTGCTTGAGCGCCATCTTCAAATGCTTCTCCTTGAGGCGGCGCGGTCCATCCACCACTTCCACGCCCCGGGCCTCGAACAACGGACGAGGATTGCCCATGCCGAAGGGGGCCAGCAGCGCCATTTCTGCGGCGAAATCCGCGTTGATGTCGCGGAACCCGAGGCACCCATCGATTCTCAGCCGTGGCTTGAGGTCGTCGGGCCCCAACAGGTTATCGGCATACTCGGCGATGAGCTCTCGAAATGCCGCCACGCCGGCCGACGGCATCGTCAGGCCGGCCGCCTGCTTATGCCCGCCGAAGCGAGTCAGGTGCGACGCGCTGTGCTCGAGCGCCGCGAGCACGTCGAAGCCGCGGATGCTCCGGCACGACCCGTGCGCGACCTCCCCGTCCATCGATATGACGATCGCGGGCCGATGAAAGGCGTCCACCAGCTTGGAGGCGACGATGCCGATGACGCCGCGGTGCCAGCCCTCGCCCGCGACGACCAGGATGCTGCGGGCGCCGACAGCCGGATCGGTCTCCACGATTTTGCGCGCGCCACTCAGGATTGCGGCTTCCTCGCCCTGGCGCTTCACGTTTTCGCCATCGAGCTGACGCGCCAGATCCTGTGCTTCGCCGGCCATGGCCTCGTCGGCCGCGAGCAGCAGGCGGGCGGCGATGTCCGGGCTCGCCATCCGGCCGGCGGCGTTCATCCGGGGAGCGATCAGGAAGGCGACGTTGCCGCCGTCGATCGGTTTACCCGTCAGGCCCGCGACGTCGATGAGCGCGCGCAGGCCGACCTTGTGCGGCCCCTTCGACAGCATCGCGAGGCCGAGCTTCGCGATGACGCGATTCTCGCCCACCAGCGGCACCACGTCCGCCAGCGTCCCGATGGCCGCGACTTTGATGAAGGCCGGCAGCATCCGCTCGCGATCCTTCTTGTGGCAGAGCGCCTGCACGAGCTTCAGCGCCACGCCGACGCCCGCGAGATTCTTGTCCGGGTAGTCGCAATCGTGTCGCTTCGGGTTGATGACGGCCAGTGCATCGGGCAGGTCGTCTCCGGGCTCGTGATGATCCGTGATGATGAGGTCGATGTTCAGCTCGCGCGCGCGGCGCGCCGCCTCGTTGCCGCGAATGCCGCAATCGACGGAAATGACGAGCTGCACGCCGTCGGCCTGCAGCCGATCGAACGTCTCGGGCTGCAGCCCGTACCCGTCTTTGATCCTGTCTGGAATGAAGTGCACGACCGTCGCGCCGAAGATTTCCAGCGCGCGGCGCAGGATGACCGTGGAGGTAATACCGTCGCAGTCGTAGTCGCCGTGCACGGCGATGCGCTCATTCCGCTCGATGGCCGCCAGAATCCGCTCGACCGCAGCCGCCATGCCGGCGAGCCTGAACGGATCGTGGAGATGATCGAGCGACGGATGCAGAAACCGTTGTGCGACCTCCGGCGAATCGATCCCGCGAATGACGAGCAGCCGCGCCACCGCCGGGCTGATGCGCATCTCGCGCGCCAGCACATCAGCGGCCTGCTCGTTGCAGGCCATGCGCTCCCAGAGGAAGGGAATCGCCATCAGCGATACCCTCTGCGCCTCGCGACGGCCCGCCTCTCAACCGCAGAGGACACTGAGGACACAGAGACATGGAAATTAATGCGATTACTCACGAAATTATCGGGTCCGCGATAGAGGTGCATTCCGCTCTTGGTCCGGGGATGCTGGAGAGCGCATACGAACAATGTCTCGTGCACGAACTCGCGCAGCGCGGCTTTCACGTCGAACGTCAGGTTGTCCTGCCACTGATCTACAAGGGAATCACGATCGATGCCGGGTACCGCCTTGTCGATGGAGTAACGCGAATGATCCTCGACTAATCGTCCTCTGTGTTCTCCGTGCGCTCTGTGGTGAACTTTCTGCAACGTCAGGTGCTTTCGTCGTCCGTAAAATCTGCGCCCAGGCGGCCCATGTGGCGGAACTTTTCGTAGCGCCGTGCGAGGCGCGCGGCGACATCGGGGGCGCTCGCGGATTGCAGCGCCGCGAGCAGCGGGCCGTCGAGGAGCGCGGCGGCCTCGTCGTAGCTCGTGTGCGAGCCGCCGATCGGCTCGCGAACAATCTCGTCGATGATGCCCCGCTCGAGCAGATCGGGCGCGGTCAGCTTGAGGGCGGTGGCCGCCTCCTTCTTCTTCTTCGCGTCTCTCCACAGAATGGCCGCGCAGCCTTCCGGGGGAATCACGCTGTAGATGGAATACTCCTGCATCAGAATCCGGTCGCCGATCGCGATGCCGAGCGCGCCGCCGCTACCGCCTTCGCCCGTAATGACGACGACGATCGGCACCTTCAGGACGGACATCTCACGGAGGTTGAAGGCGATCGCCTCGGCCACGCCACGCTCCTCCGATTCGACGCCCGGGTAGGCCGCCGGTGTGTCGATAAAGACGATGATCGGACGGTGGAATTTTTCGGCCGTGCGCATGAGGCGGATCGCCTTGCGATAGCCCTCGGGGCGCGCGTAGCCGAAATTCCGGTAAATCTTCGCTTTCGTGTCGCCGCCCTTATGGTGGCCGACGACCATGATCGGTTCGCCTTTATAACAGGCGGTGCCTGCCACGATCGCGTGATCGTCGGCAAACCGGCGATCGCCATGCAGTTCGACGAAGTCGGTGAAGAGCCGATCGACGTAGTGGAGCAGGTCGGGCCGGCTGGGATGGCGTGCCACGAGCACACGCTGCCACGGGGTGAGCGTGGCATAGATCTCGGTGCGCGACTGGCGCAGCTTCAGGTTCAGCCGTTCCAGCTCGCGCTCGCGCGCGTCGGTGTTCGGCAGAGCCGACAGCGCATCCACCTCCTTCAGGAGGGGCGCCAGCGATTCTTCGAATTCGAGTGTCTCAGTTGCCATGTCGTCTTTTCACCACGGAGGTGAAAATCCCCTTCTCATCTTAGTACCACGGTCCCCGCGCCGCAGATGCGCTCCACTTCGGACGCCAGCTGTTCCGAGGGGCGCACGCGCACCTGCGCCGCCAGACCCGCGCGCAATCGGAGCGGCGGCTGGCGATCGCGCAGCTCGAGCTCCAGCACCACCCGGCGATCGCCGCGGTGGCGCGCGAACAGATCCGCCAGCGCCTCGAAGGTCTGCCGCCCATGCGGAGGCGACGTCAGCTTGATCGACAGCTCGCGAGACATCTTCTGCCGCATCGTCTCGATGGGCAACACCTCGTTCGCCATCATGCGGATGGTGTCTTCGTCGAGCTCGACCTTCCCCTTCACGACCACCATGGCGCCGACCTCGAGCACGGAGGCGGCTTTCGTGAAGGCCTCGGGAAAGATCACCACTTCGACGGTGCCGTGCGGATCCTCGAGCATGATCACGGCCATGCGATCGCCCTTGCGCGTCTTCAGTTGCCGAATCGAGGCGATGATGCCGCCAATCGCGACATCCACGCCCTTGTCACGGCGGTAGCCGCTCCCGGGCCCCGGCGCACCCGCACCCGCCGCACCCAACGCACCCGTCGCCCCCCCGGCAGCCGTTTCCGCAAGCTCCGCGGTCGTCTTCGTCCCGAACGTCTTCAGCTCGGCCGCCACGCGATCGATCGGGTGACCGCTGAAGTAGAGGCCGAGCGACTCCTTTTCGTAGGCCAGTTGCTGCACTTCGGTCCATGCCTCGACGGACACCGGCCCGCTCGGCACCTCGTCGGCGCCTCCCCCGTCATCGTGCGTGCCGCCGAACAGCTGCGCCTGCCCGTCGGCGCGGTCACGCTGCCGCCGCGCGCCGTACTCGCAGGCGAGATCGATCGTCGCCATCAGCCGTGCCCGCCGCTCGCCGAGCGACGTGTCCGTTCCGGTCGCGCACGCGTCGAAGGCGCCCGCCTTGACCAGGCTCTCGAGGACGCGCTTGTTCACGAGCCGGAGATCGAGCTCGTCGCACAACGCGTGCATCGAGGTGATGGTCCCCTGTGAGGCCCGCACGCCCAGGATGGACGCGATGGCCCCTTCGCCAACGTTCTTCACCGCGGTGAGGCCGAACCGCACGCCTTCCGGCGTCACGGTGAACGGCAGCTGGCTCCTGTTGATGTCGGGCGCCAGAATCGGGATGCCGCGGTCGCGGCACTCCGCGAGATACATCGAGAGCTTATCGGTGTTCTGCGCTTCGATGGTCAGCAGCGCCGCGGCGAAATACCACGGGTAGTTCGCCTTCAGGTACGCGGTCTGATACGCCAGCAGCGCGTAGGCAGTCGAATGCGACTTGTTGAAGCCGTAGCCCGCGAAGTGCTCCATCAAGTCGAAAATCTTGGTCGCCTTCTTCTCGTTGATACCGCGGCCGACGGCGCCATCGACGAACTTCTTGCGCTGCGCCTGCATGACGTCGGCTTTCTTCTTACCCATCGCCTTGCGCAGCAGATCGGCCTCGCCGAGCGTGAATCCCGCGAGCACGCTCGCGACCCGCATGACCTGTTCCTGATACGCGATGACCCCGTAGGTATCGGCGAGGATCGGCTCGAGCTCCTTGACCTCGTAGGTCACTTTCACCTTGCCGTGCTTGCGCGCGATGAAGTCGTCGACCATGCCGCTGCGCAGCGGGCCCGGTCGATACAGCGCGTTCAACGCAATCAGGTCGTCGAGACGCTGCGGCTTCGCCTTGCGGAGAATGTCGCGCATGCCCGAGCTCTCGAACTGGAAGATGCCGTAGGTCGCGCCATCGGCGAAGATCTGGTACGTCTTCGCATCGTCCAGCGGAATGGTGTCGAGGTCGAGCGTGTCGCCGGTCGTCGCGCGAATCTCCTGCACCGCGTCGTTCAGTAGCGTGAGCGTGCTGAGCCCGAGAAAGTCCATCTTGAGGAGGCCGATGCGCTCGATCTCCTTCATCGCCCACTGGGTCGTGATTTCGTCGTTCTTGCCCTTGTAGAGCGGTGCGAACTCTGTGATGGGCCTCGGCGCAATCACGACGCCCGCGGCGTGCACCGATGCATGGCGCGTCATCCCCTCCAGACGCCGGGCCACCGCAAGCAGTTCCCTCACCCGCTCGTCCTTCTCGTTCGCCTCCTTGAGCGCCGGCACCTCCTCGAGCGCCTTGTCGAGGGTCATGTCGAGCGTCGGCGGGATCAGCTTCGCCACCCGGTCGACCTCGGCAAACGGGATATCCAGCGAGCGTCCGACGTCGCGCACGACCGCCCGCGCCTTCATCGTTCCGAACGTGATGATCTGCGCGACGTTTTCCCGGCCGTACTTCTGGGTGACGTACTCGATGACCTCGCCGCGGCGGCGCTCGCAGAAGTCGATGTCGATATCGGGCAGCGACACCCGCTCCGGGTTCAGGAAGCGCTCGAAGATGAGATCGTAATCGAGGGGATCGACGTCGGTGATGCGCAGGCAGTACGCCACGAGGCTGCCGGCCGCCGACCCGCGGCCGGGGCCAACCGGAATCCCTTTCTCTCGCGCGTAGCGAATGAAGTCCCAGACGATCAGGAAGTACCCCGGGTACTCCATCCGCTTGATCATCTCGATTTCGTACGACAGGCGGGTCTCGTATTCCTCGAGCGGGTGCCGCAGCGCGCCCGATCCGTGCAGCGCCTGCAGCCGCGGCAGCCGCAATTGGAACCCCTGGCGCACCACGTGCTCGAAGTAGTCGTTCAGCGCGTAAGGAGCGGGGACGGCAAAGTTCGGCAGATAGTTCTTGTCGCTGGGGATGTCGACGTGGCAACGCTCGGCGATGCGCATCGTGTTGGCGAGCGCGTCGGGCACTTCGCCGAACACCTTGTACATCTCCGCCGCGGTCTTCAGATAGAACTGATCGCCGTGGTACCGCATCCGATCGCGGTCGTTCACGTTCTTGCCGGTGCCGATGCACAGCAGGATGTCGTGCGGATGATGATCGCCGTGCATCAGGTAATGCACGTCGTTGGTCGCCACCAGCGGCATGTCGAGATCGCGTGCGATCGGGACCAGCCCCTTGTTGACGACGAGCTGTTCCTCAATGCCCTGATACTGCATCTCGAGGAAGAAATTGCCCACGCCCAGGATGTCGCGGTACTGCGCGGCGGCGTCGAGCGCCTTCCGGTCGCGCCCGGTACGAATTTCGCTCGCGACCTCCCCCTTCAGACAGCTGCTGAGCCCAATCAGCCCTTTGGCATGCTGCGCGAGCAGGTCCTTGTCGATGCGCGGCTTGTAGTAAAAACCGTCGGTGTAGCCTGCGGACACCAGCTTGATAAGGTTGTGATAGCCCTCGTTGGTCTCCGCCAGCAACACGAGGTGGTTCGCCGTCTCACCGATCGTACCGCTCTTGGTCAAACGGCTGCCCGGCGCGACGTAGACCTCGCACCCGAGGATCGGATTCACGCCGCGCTGCTTGGCGTGGTCGTGAAAAATGACCGATGAGAAGAGGTTGCCGTGCTCGGTGACGGCGAGCGCGGGCATCTTGAGCCTGGCGGCCTGATCGAGCAACTCGTCGATGCGGCACGCGCCGTCGAGCAGGGAAAACTCTGTGTGACAGTGAAGGTGAACGAAGTTTTGATCAGCCACTGGATTGGAAAGACATCGTATTATAACGGGGTGCAGTTCCCTCGCACCCCCATATCTTGTGTGGGCGTCGCATTTTTCATCGCCTTCCTTACTGCGCGCGCCCTCGCGGCCGGCGTGACGTTTCCGCTCGAAATCAAATGGTCGGCCACCCTACCATCGCCTCCGTCTTTTGCGCCCGCGTTCGACAGCGAACACGCGTACGTGTCGCTGGGCACGAACCAGCTCGTGGCGCTGCTCGTCAAGGATGGCACGACTGTCTGGTCGGTCGAATGCCCGATGAGCGCCGCGCCCGCCGCGGGTGACGGGTTGGTCTTTGCCGGGAGCGACGGATTGATCGAAGCGCGCGCGACAGCCGACGGCCGCGCCCAGTGGCGTCGCCCGATCAAGGGCAAGATCACGTCGCTCTATTGGGACACGGGATGGCTGCTGGCCTCGACAGACACCGGACCGCTGCTGGCGCTTCGCGCGACCGACGGAGAAATTATCTGGCAGCGCGACCTCGGCTCCCCTCTGCCTGTGAAGGCCGCTCCGGCGCCGGCCGGCGATCGGCTGTATCTCCCGCTCAACGACGGCCGGGTCGTGGCGTTGGCGTTGGCGACCGGCGAGGAGATCTGGACGTACCAGCTGACCGAACCGGCGGTCGGCATCCTGGCTGTGGGCGATCGCGTGTTTGTCGCCGCTCGTGACAATCGACTGCACTCGCTTGATGCGGAAGACGCCGGCACGAACTGGAAATGGCTGACGGGAGCGGACCTGCTCGGCGTGCCTGTGCTCGACGAAAAACGCGTCTACTTCGTCGCACTCGACAACGTGCTGCGCGGGCACGGCCGGAACAACGGGACGATGCAGTGGAAGGCGTTGTTGCCGATGCGGCCGTTTACGGGGCCCCTGCTGAGCGGGCAAACGTTGATTGTGGCGGGCGTCGCCAGCGAGCTGCGCGGCTACAGCTCGATCGACGGCAAACAGGTCGGAGAGATCATCGTGAAAGGTGCCGAGAGCGAAGAGATGCTCCTGGCGGCACCTCCCCATCTGACGCCGCAGGATTTGCTGATCCTCATCACGAAGGGCGGCCAGGTGCGCGCGCTCGGCAGCGCGCCGCCACCCGCAGCTGACGCGTCCGCCTCCGCGCCTGGCGCCGCTCCTGCGGACACGCCTGTCGCACCCAGCGTGCCGTGAGCACCCGAGCCATCGCCCGGCCGCTTCGCCGAATCTACCTGGCTGGGCTGCTGTGCGCATTGGTGGCGGCCGTGGCCGGTATCGCGGCGGAGCGCGCGCGCTTCGGCCCGACCGATGCCGAGGCGGTCGCGCGCGTGGAGCGCTCGGTGCGTGCGGAGATCGCCGGCGTCACGGGCGCGCTCAATGACATCGCCACCGCCGTCGCACGCGAGCCCGCATTGTTCGATGCTGCGGCCGCAGACCCCGCGGGCCCTGGGGTGCGCGCGCTGCTCGATCGCGCGGACGTGGCGCTGCGCGGCCGCACACCCGGAGTATTTGCCGTCACCGCCTACCGGCCCAGCGGCGCGTGGCCGCTTGCGTGGAGCGGCGTACCCTCTGATATTCCTGTCGAGCCCGTTGCAGGGCCCGAGACGTTTTTTCTTGCCCCGGGCCCGCTCGGTCTCCGGCTGATTTACGTCAAGCCGGTTCTCGATCCAGCCAGCGGCCATCGCGTCGGCGTCGTCGTCGCCGAGCGCGTCGTGTCGTCTTCACCCGGCATCCGGACGATCGTGCTCGAAGGGGTGCTGGCGATGCCCACCCCCGTGCCGGTCACTGTGCAGCCGTACAGCGCGGCTGCCGCCGCCAGGGGATTTGTGGTCGGCGCCCCCAACGGCCAGCCCCTGCTCGTCGCCCAGGTCAGCACGCAATCGATCCAGGACGCCCGCGCGAGCTGGCGGGGCCGGACGTCCGCGGTCGTCCTCGGCATCCTCGCGCTCACATTGATTGTGTCGATGGCCCCGCTGCTGCGATGGCGCGAGTCGATCACGGCGGGGCCTGCGCAGGCCGTACACGTCAAAGCCATCGGCCTCGTGGTCGTGCTCCTCGCCGCGGCGCGATGGCTGTTGTGGATGGCCCCGACCGCGCGGTGGACCGATCAGATTTTCCACACGGCCGCGCTCGGCGGACCCCTCCGCACGTTCCTGCGGACGCCGGTCGACTTCCTGCTCACCATGGCGCTGCTCGCGGCGTGGCTGGTGCTCGCGTTCGATCTGACGGAGCGGCTTCGCCGTCGAATACGGCGCCGCCAGCCGACGCCGGCCACGCAGCACGACTGGGCGGTATTTGCGATCACACAGATCGGCGCCGGCGCGCTGGTCGCGCTGCTGCTCGTCGGCTATGAGGTGCTGCTCGGCAACGCGATCGCCGCCACGTCCGTCGATGCGCTGCATTTTTCGCTGCACCCGCTCGTGTCCGCACGCCTCGCCTTCGCCGTCGGGTTGATTCTGGCGCAGGCGGTGGTCTTCTGGACGGGTATCCTCGCGGTGATCGCGATGTCTATTCCCTGGCGCACGCCGCGCACGGGAGCCGTCGCGCTGTCCGGGTTCGCGATGCAGTCGATTCCCGTGCTCGCCATCGCGATCTTTCCGCGGGCAATCGGGGCGGCCCCTTCCACCGTTCCCGCGCTGGCGACCGCCTTCGCCGGCCTCTCCTGTCTCGCCATGGCGTGGTCGATGGCGTGGGCACGCCCGCGCTATCGGCACGCCTCGCACACGCTTCGCCTCGTTGCCGGCGCGCTGGTCCTGCTCATTCCCGCGTTCGTCCTTTATCCGTCGGTTCACCACTTCGCGGACCGTGGGCTGCGCCGCATCATCGAGGAAGAGTACGCCCGGCAGGCACTCGATCAGCGCGCGGCGCTCCTCGAGAATCTCTCCGACGTGCTGCAGCAGGTCGACGGGGCGCAACTGCCCGACCTCGCGCGGCCGCCGAGACAGCCGAGCCCGTCCGACCTCTCGTTCTCTGTCTGGTCGAAGACCGACCTCGCGTCCGAGCGGCTGGCATCGTCGCTCGAGCTCTACGGGCCCAATCGTCTCCTCGTCAGCCGCTTTGCGCTGAATCTTCCGGCCTATGTGCCGGCCACGCAACGCTGGCAGGAACCGACCTGCGAATGGGAGATCTTCGAGGAGGCGTCGCCGTTCGGATCGGAAGAGCGCCGTCTGTTCCACGCGGGCCGCGGCATCTGCGAGGCGGACTCCAACACGCCGACGGGCGGCTCCATCGTCGTCAACGTGATGCTCGATTACGATGCGCTGCCGTTCATCACCGTGCACAACCCGTACAACGAGCTGATTCGTCCGGCGAGCGCGCTGCCACAGGAAGGCATGGCGGGCCGCTCGGTGCAATTCGTCGTGTATGGATGGGGACGCGGTTCGCTGTACTCCTCGAATACGCGCGCGTGGCCGCTGGACGAAGCCCTGCTGGGAGCCATCGGGCAATCACGCCGCCCATTCTGGACGACGATGAGCGACGGGGAACGGGATTACTCCACCTACATCCTCAACGACCGCGTCGGGATTTACGTCATCGGATTTCCCGTCGTGACGCGGATGGATCACCTGATCAACATCGCGGAGCTCACCACGCTGGTGGGCCTCACCTATGTGGTGCTGCTCGTCCTGGCATGGGTGGTGTCGGTGCTCGGCGGCACCGCGGCGTCTTCGGGACGGGCATTACTGCGGGAAGTGCGCGCGAGCTTTTATCGAAAGCTGTTTCTGGCCTTCCTGATCGCGTCGGTCCTGCCGGTCATGGTGCTCGCGATTGCGACCCGCACGTTCTTCGAGCTGCAGCTCCAGTCGAGCGTGCAGTCAGATGCGGTCAGGATCGCCTCGGTCGCGCAGCGGGTCGTCGAAGAGTACGTCGCCCTGCAGCAGCGCGAGTCCGGCTCCGAGCCCGACGACGACATCATGGTATGGCTGAGCCGCGCGATCGACCAGGACGTCAATCTCTATCGCGGTCCGACGTTGATTGCGACGAGCGAGCGCGATCTCTTTACGTCCGGCCTGCTGCCGGAGCGCACCCCCGGACACGTCTATCGGGCCATCGAGCTCGATCGCCTGTCGAATCACGTCGGCCAGGAGGTCGTCGGCGCCGTGCCGCACGTGCTGGCCGCGGCGCCGGTCCGTCTCGAGGAGGGCCGCGCCATTCTGACGGTGCCGCTGGCGCTCCGTCAGCAGGAGGTCGAGCGGCAGATCGGCACGCTCGACCGGCGCGTCCTGCTGGCCGCGTTGCTGTTCGCGCTGCTGGGAGCCGCAATCGGGTACTACATGGCCGAGCGCATCGGCGACCCGGTGAACCGCCTGACGCGCGCGACGCAGCGGATCGCGCGAGGCGACTTCAGCGCGCGCGTCGCCGAGACCTCGTCTGACGAGCTGCAGCGGCTCGTGGCGGACTTCAATCACATGGCGGCCGATCTCCAACGCCAGCGCAACGAGCTCGAGCGCACGCATCGCCTGGAAGCGTGGGCGGAAATGGCGAGACAGGTCGCGCACGAGATCAAGAATCCGCTGACGCCGATTCAGCTGTCGTCCGAACACCTCATGCGCGTCAACAAGGACAAAGGCCAGCCGCTGACGCCCGTGCTCGAAGAGTGCGTGACGTCGATCCTGTCGCAGGTGAAACTGCTGCGGCAGATCTCGGCGGAGTTCTCGAGCTTCGCGTCGCGACCCACACCGCACCCGGCACCGACCTCGCTCGCCGAGTTGATTCCCACGGTCGTCGAGCCCTACATCACCGGCCTGGCCGATCGCGTCGCCGTGCACATCGACGTCCCCGCCTCGCTGCCGACGGTGGTCGTCGACCGCGTGCTTCTCGCGCGCGCGCTGACAAACATGATCGAGAACGCCCTGCACGCGATGCCGGGCCAGGGCACGTTGACCGTGAAGGCCGACGCGACGACCACGACGGTCCGCTTGTCGGTCGCCGACACCGGCACGGGGATGGATCCCGAGGCGCTGCGCCGCATTTTCGAACCCTACTTCTCGACGAAGGCGACGGGCACGGGATTGGGCCTGACGATTGCGAAACGCAATGTCGAGCTGAACGGCGGGACGATCGACGTACGTTCGGCTCCGGGAAAAGGCACGACGGTGGTCATCGAGTTGCCGATCTAGATGCGAGGTTCGTGCTCGATCACGACCGCCGCCGCGGCCTGCGGCTCGTGGCGATGCCGGACCTTCAGTACCGCGAGCTCGATGAACGCCGACAGCATGTAGCCGTAGGACAGCGTCACGAGCGCCAGCGCCGGATGCGCGGACACGAACGCAATCACCAGCGCGAGCAGGAGCAGCACCGTATACGAGCGGCGCGTCTGGAGATCGAAGGTCTTGAAG
>Ga0163150_10004317_pt1 | contig 19131 bp, 20 predicted proteins | sample OliLakLV19P2IB_FD_148628 | JGI IMG/M metagenome (GOLD analysis project Ga0163150, IMG submission 148628) | Freshwater microbial mat bacterial communities from Lake Vanda, McMurdo Dry Valleys, Antarctica - Oligotrophic Lake LV.19.P2.IB | ecosystem: Environmental > Aquatic > Freshwater > Lake >...
GTGCTGAATCAAGGCGCACTTGGCTTGCTGCCTGATGCCGAAGTGGGCGACGAAATCCAACTGTTGATTGAGGGCAAGCCTGTCAGGTTCCAAGTGATAGGCATAATCAGGCAAATTCTCAGTCCATCTACCGCTTATGTCACGCCCCAGACGTTTGCCGCCGCCGCTGAACAGCCCCGCGACCTGACTAACACCGTGCGTGTGGCGATGACTTCGAGCGACCCCGAAGCTGCTGCGGCGGTGACGCGGGAAATCGAAAGCGTACTCTCCGCAGCGAACGTCAACATTAGCGCCGCCGTCTCTGAAGCGCTGCTCGATGATGCCACTAGCGGACACGTTTTTGTCTTCATCGTCGCGCTTATCCTCATCGCAGCCGTGATGGCCGTCGTGGGAATGCTGGGGTTGACTTCCAATATGAGCACCAGCGTTATCGAACGCACCCGCGAGTTCGGCATTATGCGCGCTATCGGGGCACGATCCCGAACGATACTTCAGAACGTCATCAGTGAAGGCGTTTTCATCGGCTTGATGAGTTGGTTCATAGCGCTTGCTCTATCCATTCCCCTGTCGCTCGGACTAGGTACTTATCTCGGCAATATGTCATTCCGTTCACCACTGCCGTTGATTGTTTCCCCAACAGGACTTGGTTTGTGGATCGTGATCCTGCTCCTGGGCTCGATTGTAGCCAGCGTCTTTCCAGCGCGGCAGGCAGCCAAGCTGACCGTTCGTGAAACCCTTGCTCATATCTAAGAAAGGCTGACAAAAATGATGACTCAGAGGAAACGCATTGTACGAATCGTCACGGTGATCGTGATTATCCTCGCCGTGCTGTTAACCATGCACATCTTGGTGAATAGTCTCGATCTGCCCGGTGTTGTCCGCAGTCTGCACGGCGGATAAAGCACACAACATCATTCGCACTTCGTCTGGCAGTCCGCACATACGCCGATTAACACCAGATGGTCGGTCTCGGCTTTGAAACGGTACTGCTGAAAAATCTGGTCGAACATGTGCTGCATGGCTGCATGTTCGATCTCTTCTTCTTTTCCGCATTGGCGACAAATCAAATGGTGATGTGGGTGCGATTTGGCGATTTCGTAATACGTTTCGCCATCGCCTGTGTTCGCGGAAACAACTAATCCTAATTCAACGAACAGCTTTAAGGTGCGATAGAGTGTTGAACGGTCAATGCTCTTATCCACTTCCCGCAAACGTGCATAAACTTCGCCTAACGTAGTATGTCCTTCACCTTCGCATACCGCATCGAGGATCAGAACACGCTGCGGTGTGACGCGATGCCCCGCCGCCCGTATAATGCCTTCATAATCCATTTGATGATGTGACATCCTGACCCTCTCCACAAATTGGTACACAACCCATTGTAGAGGAGCAGGGAAGCAAATCAACCCGTTGACCGCTAACGTTCTTCTAGGCGACGGTTGCTTGCCTCGTCTCGGTGGTCAGTCAGTTCACCATCTTCGGACAGCATATCTTCTAATGAATGTTCACCGCGTTTCGCTTTCATTTCTTGATCGTATACCGGATGATCGCGCAGAAATTGGCTCTGCCAATGGGCGTAGAGCATCCGTTTACCAATAAGCAGGGCTGACACGCTGCCTGCTATCAGTGCAAGCAGCACCGTCATATGAAAAGGAGCGGCGTTACGTGCATCAGTGGCGAGTGACCACATAACCCACATGATCGCGTTTAAGCCGGATGCGAAGAACACCGTTTTCAGTATTCCATCACGTCCGCCATCTTGCCCTGTTTCAGTCGCAGATGCCTTCCGCCATGTGACGATACCATGCAGCAGGAGAACGATACTCCAGATCGTCATGAATACTGTTAACCCTATCGGAGCAGCGTAAGCGTAACGGGCAATTCCAATGAGTGCCGCACCCAGGAAGAAAACTACCTGCAGAAAAAACATAGACGTTTTGGCGATGCGAGCTGTAAAAGTTTGATACCACACGCTTTTTTGTTCAGACGACACATTTGAATATTGCATGAAACGGCCCTCTCTATTTGACGGTTACTACGCGAGGCTAAGCGGAAAAGTTGCGAGAGCCGCTAAGGTACCTGCAACCCTACTACTTGCCAATTTTTGCAACAAGCCATTTTTGAACATCCGTAATGCTAGAATCAATCTTATACGTCAACGTGGCTGGAATGGGTAAAGCTATGACACAGCACCAACACGAACATCACACACACAATAAGAGTATCTGGGGCTGGATTGGAAATGTCTTTCATCTGCACGGGCACAGTCACGATGATACTCCCCTAGCCGCCGATCCAGCCTTCAACGCGAATGACGCGGGTATCCGCACAATCTGGCTGGCTCTGTTTGCATTAGGCGCGACATCGATTATACAAATCGGTATTGTCACCCTCAGCGGCAGCGTGGCCCTGCTAGCAGATACCGTTCACAATATTGGTGACACGCTCAATTCAATCCCGCTGCTGATCGCCTTTTATCTTGCACGGCGGGTGGCCACTCGCCGTTACACCTATGGTTATGGCCGCGCTGAGGATGTCGCGGGCATCTTTATCGTCCTGTCGATTGCGGTGAGCGCGGCGGTTGTTTTCTGGGAGTCTATTCAGAAACTGCTCAATCCACAGCCGATGCAGAATATCGGCTGGGTGGCAGCCGCAGCGATTGTGGGTTTTCTGGGCAACGAGGCGGTTGCGCTGCTGCAAATTCGTACTGGACGCAAAATCGGTTCGGACGCGATGATTGCCGATGGGCTGCACGCTCGTATCGACGGCTTTACGTCGCTGGCAGTGCTGATTGCGGCAGGGGGCACCACCTTGGGGTTGCCGATCTTAGACCCGATAATCGGGCTGCTCATTGGAGTAGCAATTCTGTTCATTACCCGCGATGCCACGCGCCGTATCTGGTATCGGCTGATGGACGCTGTGGATCCATCGCTGGTTAGCCAAATCGAGCATCACGCCAATGAAGTCGAAGGGGTAGAACAGGTCGCACGGTTACGGGTTCGCTGGGTCGGACATCAACTCTTTGCAGAATTAGCGATTGTGGTCGAGGAAAGTCTTTCGTTAGTGGAAAGTGACCACATCGCACAGAACGTCGAAACCGCGCTGCGACGAGCGATCCCGCATTTGACTGAGGTAACGATCCACGTCGATCCAAGTTATAAGCATGAAGCTGAGAGTATCGAACAGAAGATTGCGGCATTGAACATTCTGCCGCCGCGCTATCAAGGTGTTACCTTAAGTGCTGCGCCGATGGGGGCCGCAGCAATGAAATACGACGCGGAAGGCAATGCAGCGTGGGATGAAATCTGGACAGACTTTTGCGATTTGGCGTTAGCGGGTGGGCCGTCTCATCGGGGAACGCTGCTTGAACCTGTTAGCCTTGATAGCGTGCTAGCTGATCCTGAAGGTTATGGGCGAGTGCTGCGCGAACTGGAACGCGGTATTCACATGGTCACCGGGCTGGAAGTGGTTCGCAGTGCATCGCCGGGATGGATCGGGATGAGATGCGACAGCGAATCAATGGCGCTGTGGCTACTGCGGGCGATTATCGTGGAGAATGTGAGTTTACGTCGAGAGAGCAATGTGCTTTATTTTCCGGCAGGACCCGATTTTTGCTTGGAGAAAGAAATCAAAAACATCATCACCGTAATTGCCAAGACCACCCATTATTGGACAGAACATACACAATCGCTGCAAAATCCATAAATGTGGTTACGGAAACGACTGCATTGCGTCTCTTCAAAATTCGTCCGCCAAATCGACGAATTGTTGCCTGACCTGCGCCAACTATGCGGGAGAGCCATAATCGAGGGCGGGGATAGTTTTGCGATATTTTCAACCACGCTGCCTGCTGTGTAGAGTTTAAGGAACCATCTGGCGACAACTAAGTAGCCCTAGATCGTTACTGCCAGAGTCACGGTTGTCCCTTTATCAGTAGAAGATAAAATATTGAGCTGCCCTTCGATAAGTTGTGATCTTTCGCGCATTCCCATTAGCCCGAAATGTCCTGTACGGGTCAAATCATTGAAATAGGCGGGAACTTCAAATCCTTTGCCGTTATCTTGTACACTTAAAACCGCTTGGGTTGTTTCAAACATGATTTTCACATCGATTGTTTCTGCCCGTGCATGACGCCGTGCGTTATTTAATGCTTCCTGTGCAACCCGATAGACGGTCAACTCCTTATCTGGTTTCATTGGGTGTGGGGAACCAGACACGGAGAACCGAGCACCAATCTCCTTTGCCAAAGTTTCGAGCGCGGTCACTAAACCCAGGTCTTCCAAGTAATGAGGACGTAGTGCCCGGCTGATGCGGCGAACTTCCTCAATCGCTTGAGAAATCATCTGTCGGAGTTCAGTAAGGTGTTCGCTGGTCTGAGGCGATGCGCGCCCAAAGTTGCGCTGTGCCATTTGTGCTTTGTGACCGAGCGCAATCAATGTCTGCACAGTCTCATCGTGCAGTTCACGGCCAAGTCGTGCTCGTTCTTCTTCCTGTGCTTGGGTAATCTCACCCAAATAGTCGTGAAGTGCTGCCTGATGGCTTTGTAACTGTGTTGCCATGTTATTTAAGGTAACTCGCAAATCCTCAATTTCTCGAACACCGCTAATCGGTTTTGCTACCGCATCAAACTGTCCTTGCCCAATTCGATTTGCTCGTACGCCCAATTCGCTCAATGGTCGGACGACATAACGCAGGCCGAAAAACAAAGTCAATAACGAAGTAGCTGTTGCGGTGAATAAAACAAACGGCAAGACTTGCTCAATCCGCATCAGCGGGTCCGTCAATGAATGCCACGCTTCACGGATGATGAGTGACCAATTAGTATTGGGCACAGGTGCATAAGCAATCACATCACCGTGCATTGATTCGGAGGTAAACAGGACACCATTTTCATTGTTTAATACCTCGCTGACACCCGGCCAACTCAACACTGTATTATCAGAGGGCACAGTTCCTCGACTGAATAGAACCTCTCCATCCTGACCAAGCAGTGCTACCGTACCCACAGCGTTAGGGTGTTCGACAGCCAGCAGCGTATTTAAGTCCAGATCATTCACTTGGATTTGATCGAATGAGATGCCATTACGCCAAGCGTAATTCTCTCGCTCTAGCGAAATCAGTCTGGAAAGCGCTTCAACCAGCCGCGAGTTTTCCTCTATAGCCAGCGCTCGCATCGAACTTTGATGACTGCTCACCCCACTGAACGCAAAAATAATCAAAAGTATCGTTAGAGGTAAAACAGTCCATAACAACACTTGGGCACGCAAGCCATACAGACTAAATGAAAATGCAGGGAGTTTCATCCTTGCTTCTCCGGTAGGTGAATTATCCCCAAATTAAGGGCTTTTGTGACCGCTTCCGTTCTACTGTTCACTTGGAGTTTAGTGTAAATGCTGGCAAGATGCCCTTGTACGGTGCGGTCACTAATGGAAAGTTTTACACCGATTCCTCTATTCGTCAGTCCTGCTGCGACCAGTTGCAGCACCTCACGTTCCCGATCACTAATAGGTTCTGTAGGTTGATGCACTTCTCCGGTAGATCCAGTCATATGTGCAATAAGTTTTAGAGCAATATCTGGCGCAAGTGCTGTTTCGCCACGATACACCGCACGCACTGCACCAGTAATGTGCTCTGCCTCTGCATTTTTGAGTACGTAACCATTCGCACCTGCTTGTAGTGCCGCCATAATAAATGGGTCATCATCGTAGGCAGTTAAAATCAACACGCGAATAGGAAGCCCCTGCTCCCGTATCCACCGTGTTACCTCTATACCAGTTGCGTGCGGCATCCGAACATCAAGGACAGCCACATCAGGGTGGAGTTCGAGAATAAGTTCTTTGACTTTTGCGCCGTCACTGGCTTGCGCGATCACTTCAATGTCGCCATCTTCTTCGAGAAAATCATGAATACCTTTGCGCACGACTGCGTGATCGTCTGCTAGAACAACACGTATGGTCATGGTGTTTACCTATCGAATTGCTGCAAGGATTCGACTCGTGTAAGTAGAGTTGTTTCCAATACAACTTCATGTAATCCAAGCAGGCAGGAATTCTATTCACCCTGCCTGTTGCTTCCTACAAACTCGTGTACTTGCTTTAGCTGTTAAGCTCGGTCAACAGCGTTTCCATGGTCGCAATTTCTGCCGTTTGGTCGTCAATAATCTGCTGTGCCATGTCGCGTAGTTCAGGGTGTCCAGTTCCTTCAGGGGCGCGTTCTAGAATGCGCTCAGACATGTAGATGGCATCGTCGTGATGATCGATCATGGACTCCAAGAAGGCTATTTCGTATTCCACACCTTCGAGTCGATTCAGCCCTGCCATCATTCCCATCATCATTGCCGGGTCAGAAGCGGGCCTTCCTTCCATATTCATTCCGCCCATACCGGACATCATGTCCATCATGCCGCTCATTTCTTCCATGTGAGCGCGCATCTCGTCGGACATTTCCATGCCCATCATCGTTTCCATCGTGCCGCTCATTTGCTCCATGTGAGCGTGCATATCGCCGGACATGCCCGTACCGGACATCATGTCCATCATGCCGCTCATTTCTTCCATGTGGGCGCGCATCTCGTCGGACATTTCCATGCCCATCATCGTTTCCATCGTGCCGCTCATTTGCTCCATGTGAGTCTGCATATCGCCGGACATGCCCGTACCGGACATCATGTCCATCATGCCGCTCATTTCTTCCATGTGAGCGCGCATCTCGTCGGACATTTCCATGCCCATCATCGTTTCCATCATGCCGCTCATTTGCTCCATGTGAGCGTGCATATCGCCGGACATGCCCATCATACCCATCATGTCATTCATCGACATCGGGCTGTACTCAACGTTGTACCAGTTCAGCAGCCAACCCTGCATTGTCGCGATTTCGGCTGTCTGTGCGTCAATGATGTTTTGGCAGACCGTAGTAACAGTCTCCGTTGACGCTTTCGGTAAACAGTCGAGCGCCATATCAATGGCCATCTGGTGATGATCAATCATCCCTTCCAGAAAACGCACTTCTGCACGTCCTGAACGCCCTTCTATGGGTGCATCTGCCATCGCTGCTGGCACAGCTATAACCGTCAGCATTAAGGACAAGAGACCAAGTACCATCCAGAACTTCTTCATGAGAGACTCCTTCTATATACGAATTGCATTCTGACAATCAGTGGTTCATGCCCGGCATACTCACTGGCATTTGTGTAGAAGGTATCTCGCTGGTAGCCTGATTTATACCAGACACCGGCTGAGAACTCGACTCAACAACATAGGTTTGTGATGCCGTGTACATCATCCACGCTATAAAGAGCATAAAGACAATAGCAATCACCGACCCTATTTTTACATTCCTTGAGTTAAACTGCTTTGCAGGTCGTACATTCATTTGTGCTTTACGCTCCTATTCCGTGAAGTATATAAGCAACCATTCGCATAGCTAACCCGCCAAATTGCCTGTTCTTGCTCTTCATAAAACACGCCAAATGACCCATGAGAAGGTAAAAAGGTTGAGATACCATTATTCAGTTACAGAAAAACGGATATTGATGAAATACATATCGCATTTAAGTCTTGCCGCGTGTAGTTCATCTAATTCAGCATCCCGTCAGCAGCAGCTAACTGAAGCCGCGATTAGCCGATAGATGCTGTTCTTCATAAACACGCCAAATGACGCATATCAATTTGTTGGGGGATGGCTATCATCAGTAACAGTAAGGAATAACAATCAGGATAGGAGGTCAGATGACTACTTCTCCGCAAAAACCAACTAAGAATACCACTGAAGGTCAACACGATCATCATCAGCACGGGGCAGCAGGTGACTTTCACGAAGACCCACAACACCAGCAGGTCGAACTCAAGCAGAACGTTGTAGAGCTTTCCTCTCATAGCGCTCATGGACATGTCTCGCATGGAAGCGCCAGTGACCAAACCGCAGACCCGGTAGTGCACAGAGATTACCGTGCAAACGAGCTGCTTGAACCAGACAAGATGCCTACTGCTCATAGTGCCCACGATGCACACGCGGGACACGGTGTGATGCATGAAGGTCACGCTGAGATGATGCGGAATCGCTTCTTCATCAGCCTACCGCTAACCATTATTGTGGTGTTGTACTCCCCGGTAGTACAGCAGTTGCTTGGTTTCACGATGCCCCAGTTTACAGGCAGCCAGTTGATCGCCCCTATCCTGGGATCTATCATCTTCTTCTACGGCGGTTTGCCATTTCTCAGTATGGCACGGCAGGAGCTTGCCCAACGTCAGCCGGGGATGATGACCCTCATCTCATTGGCAATTACCACTGCCTACCTGTACAGCGTAGGGGTGTTCTTCTTCCCGCCGCAAGATGCGATGGGTGTACCCATGGACTTTTTCTGGGAATTAGCGACGCTTATCACCGTCATGTTGCTCGGTCACTGGATTGAGCTTCGCAGCGTGGGGCAAGCGCAAGGCGCGCTGCGTGAACTGGCGAAGCTCCTGCCAGATACTGCCGAACGCCTTCTGGCGTCAGGTGAAACCGAGACCGTAACTGTGAGTCAACTGCGAGCGGGAGATCGGGTGCTTATCCGTCCTGGCACAGGTATCCCTGCGGATGGCGTGGTGGTAGAGGGAAACAGCAGCGTCAACGAGGCGATGATTACCGGGGAAAGTCAACCAGTAGATAAGAAACCGGGTGACACAGTGATTGGCGGGACGGTGAATACCTCCGGTTCGCTGCGGGTTGAAATCCAGCAGGTGGGCGAACAAACTGCGCTGGCAGGTATTATGCGCCTTGTTGCAGACGCGCAGAAAAGCCAGTCGCGGGCACAAACATTGGCACAGCGAGCAGCATTCTATCTGACCATCATCGCCATCATTGCGGGCGTGCTAACGCTGGTTGGCTGGCTGTTTTTCACAGGCAGCATATCCGAAGCGGTGCGGAATACCGTAACGGTTCTGGTCATTGCCTGCCCTCATGCACTTGGACTGGCAGTGCCGCTGGTGGTTGCCATCTCGACTACTCTGTCTGCCCGCAATGGTCTGCTCGTGCGGAAGCGGACAGCGCTGGAAAGCGCAAAAGACCTTAACTACATCATCTTCGACAAGACGGGCACGCTGACAAAAGGAGAACAGGGTGTGGTTGCCGTCGCCACCAACGGTTTGAGCGAAATAGAAGCCCTGAGTATCGCCGCCGGAGTTGAAGGGGACAGCGAACACATGATTGCAGCAGCAATCCGCGCTTATGCCCAATCACGCGCTGCCCAACCTGCCGTTGTGAGCAATTTCGAGAGCCTTGCAGGACGTGGCGTAAAGGCGGTGGTCAACAGTACAGCCTATTTCATCGGCGGTCCGCGCTTACTGGAACAGCAGCGACTGAACGTACCTGAAGCGCTGCAAGCAACCAGAGAGCAAGCAGAAGCTGCGGGTCAGTCCGTCATCTATTTGGCAACCGAAAATGAGATTGTGGCGCTCTTCGCTATTGCTGACGTGATCCGTGAGGAGAGCCGACAGGCAGTGCAGCAGCTTCATGACCTCGGCTTGAAAGTGGCCATGCTCACCGGCGACAGTGAAGCAGTCGCAAAGGCAGTGGCAAAGGAATTGAACATCGACACTTACTTCGCCCAAGTGCTTCCGGAGCATAAAGTAGATAAGGTGCGTGAGTTACAACAGGGCGGCAATAAAGTTGCGATGGTTGGCGATGGAGTGAATGACGCACCTGCCTTGCTCACGGCCAATGTCGGTATCGCTATTGGCGCTGGTACGGATGTAGCCATCGAAAGCGCAGGGATTATCTTGGTGCGCTCAAACCCGATGGACATCGTGAAGATCATCCGTTTAAGCCGAGCCACGTATCGCAAGATGATCCAAAACCTCATTTGGGCAACCGGTTACAACGTCGTTGCTATTCCGCTGGCAATGGGTATCCTCGCACCGATAGGCATCACGCTTGATCCGGCAGTTGGTGCGGTGTTTATGTCGATCAGTACCGTTGTTGTGGCCATTAACGCGCAGTTGCTCTGGCGGCTGGACTTGTCGGGTACTCCGATAGCATCAACATAATGCGGCGGACACACCTTGTCAGTATTTTCGTTGTAGTCATTGGTGTTGTGGCGCTCACTGCCTGTTCACCAGCCACAACACCGGGTGCGTTGTCCGTCGCGCCAACCGACTCGCCGCAAAGAGCCACACAGATCGCTTCTGAGCCGAACTTGATGAGGGGGCAAGCAATCTACGATCTGCGCTGTGCTCACTGTCATGGTTATGGTGGAGAAGGCCAGCTTAGCACCACCGTCGAAAATACCCGCAGTTTAGGGATGCACATCGTTCCATCTCATGATGCAACGGGACATACATGGGAGCATCCCGATCAACTTCTGTTAACGGTCATTCAACAGGGCATTCGAAACCCACTTGATCAATATCCAATGCCTGCATTTGAGAGCGTTTTATCCCCCGAAGAGATAGAGCAGGTTTTAGATTATCTTCGCCTGTGGTGGACAGACGAGCAGCGAAACTATCAGGCTGATTTAACGCAACCGTACATCGAGCTTAATCGTGAACTTGGTATTGAATCGGAACAGGAATAGTCATTGTGAGCCAACGTAAACAAACTCGTGGACCCCAATCTCGCCTCTCTACATTCTATGTAGTCGCAGGGGTGATTCTCGCTGTGGTCGTGGTTGCTGTTATCGCATTAAGGCAGCAGAACGCAGTCAGCAGCACTAGCCCTATTGAATTTCCGCACATTCATGGGCTGGGTTACTCTGCGGATGGGAACCGCCTGTATGCACCGGCCCATATTGGCTTGGCCGTGTACGAAAACAACCAGTGGAACCTTCCCACCGACCTGCCCGCCCACGATTACATGGGCTACTCTGCGATGGACACTGGTTTCTACAGCAGCGGAGATCCCGACCTGAGAACTGATTTTCCATCAATGCTAGGGGTGATCAAAAGTGAAGACGAGGGGCGCTCTGTGGAGACTCTTGCCTTTACTGGGGAAAGCGATTTTCACCTTATGAGCGTGGGCTATTTCAGTCACGCCATCTATCTGTTCAATACACAGCCAAATTCTGGCATAGGTACTGGCTTGTATTACACAACTGATGAGGGGCAAACGTGGACACAAAGCCGCGCTCAAGGTTTAAGTGCTCATCCACTTCAAATCGCTGTTCATCCCACTGAGCAGGGAACCATTGCCATCGCTACGCAAGCGGGCTTGTTTCTTTCTCAAGACTCAGGCAGTACCTTCACGCCTATCGCAAGCAACGCACCGGTCACAGCAGCGACATTTGACCTCAGCGAAAACGTACTGCTTTTCGGTTATCAAAACTTGGGGCGTTATGAATTGTCGACTGGCGCGATAGAGACTGTGCAGTCACCAACCGTCTCAGCACAAGATGCAATTACTTATCTCACGACTAATCCGTCTACAGGTGAGCTTGCCCTAGCAACTGCCAATAAAAACATCTATATCTGGTCGAACAATCGCCAAGAGTGGCAGCAAATTGCGAATGAGGGTGTCGGCTAGAGCCGCTGTTTGTTACTTTCTTGATAGATATAAGTGAGACTGATAGCATTTCATACCTAGCTAACAAGCGAGTACGTCGTAAAACAGGCCGTTATTTTGCAAATTATCAGCCTAAAATGCTGCTAAATATCTTTACACTAACCGTAGGAGCATTTCTATGAATTTCTGGTTGATTTTTGTAACAGGGTTAACGACAGGCGGTTTAACTTGTCTTGCGGTTCAGGGTGGGTTACTGGCAACAGCTTTGGCGCGGCAAGTGCCTATTTCAAATCCGCCCAACCGAGGCCATAACCAGGCGCAGCAGAATCTAATAACGGGTGTTAAGTTCCCCGACAACCCCTTACCTGTCGTGTATTTTCTCTTAGCTAAACTGTTTGCGTATACCCTGCTGGGTTTCGTACTGGGTGCTGCGGGATCGGCTTTTCAGATTACGCCAACGGCACAAGCGATCATGATGCTTGCAACTGGGTTGTTTATGCTGGCAACGGCATTGAATATGTTCAACTTGCATCCAATTTTTCGCTATTTTGTCATTCAACCCCCTAAAGCACTTACCCGCCGAGTACGTAATCAGGCAAAGAGCCAAGAAGCGTTTACACCCGTTGTACTCGGCCTTATGACGGTATTGATCCCGTGCGGCACGACACAGGCGATGGAGGTACTTGCGATTAGCTCTGGCAATCCAGTGACTGGTGCTTTAATTCTCTTCCTATTTGTTTTAGGAACAACACCTACTTTCTTTGTGCTTGGCTTTGTGGCCACTCGAATACCGCGAAACCTGCGGCAAGCATTTACTGTTCTAGCAGCGTTCCTTATTCTTTTCCTGAGCTTCGTCTCCATCGATGGCGCATTAAACCTAGTAGGTTCTCCGCTGGCGCCGAGTCGTGTCCTCGCGTCAATGTTGCCATCTGGCTTTGGCGCATCAACCACGCCGCAACAAGCCATTCTTGTCGATGGCGTTCAAGAAATCACAATGGTTGCTAACGACAGAGGCTACACACCGAATTCTTTTGCGGCAACCAGTGGGAAACCCATCCGTCTGCGAATAGCGACCAATGGGAACTATAGCTGTACCAGTTACTTTACCATTCCGAGTTTGGGGGTTAACCAGTGGCTGCTAGAAACTGGCGAAGTAGCAATTGACGTACCGCCACAGGAACGCGGAACACTCTTTTTCACCTGCGGTATGGGTATGTTTAGTGGTTCAATTGTGATTGCCTAAGTGAGAGTAGCTGGTAGGCTAGGATGCAAGATGATCAAAAAACGTTTTCAAATTCGTGGAATGCATTGTGTAGCGTGTGCAATGACAATTGATGGCGCGATAGAAGACCTTCACGATGTTCAAGCGGCAGATACGAACTACGCTCACCAGTACGTGAGTGTCGAGTACGACGCGGAAAAACTATCGGAACGAGAGATCATCCAAGCGATTGAGACCGCTGGTTATGAAGTGGTGTCTTAAGATCATGTATTCATATGAACGCCTTCAAAGGAGATAACTTATGTGCATGTTTTGCGCTGCAATCCCCATGTCCGCTTCTCTTGGTGCTGCACTCGTTGGAAAACGAAAGGAAAGACAGCGTACAGCGCAGGCGCACGGAGAAACGTTACCCGTCAACTATATCCTTACAGGCAAAGGGATAGTGGCTATCACTGGGAGTTTGCTGGTATGCTCAGCAGTCTACCACCTAGTCATTATGCCCCATACAGGGGCTGTTATCTAACTTTCCGATCAGCAGTGAGTAGCGCACAATTTTCGTTTCGATAGCATCTTCCTTCTTGGAAGTTATACCTTGCTTGTAACCTCGATAATCCCAACATTTTCAGAGATTAAAGCTCTAAGAAACTGACGTTGAACCCGCTAAATGGCGCATCCCGACATTTTGCTAGTGGGTTATGATGAACATGTGAGCAAAATTCGAGGAGAAGGTTTGTGATACACCAAGAAATTCAGATTGAACTACCAATCACAGGCATGACCTGTGCAAGCTGTGTTCGTAATGTCGAACGTGCATTGAAGAAGACAGACGGCGTAGAAGCGGCATCGGTTAATCTGGCTACGGAGCGGGCAACCGTCAGCTTCGATCCATCACAGCTGAATGTAAACCAACTTGTTCAGCGTGTCCATGATGCTGGGTATGGAGTTGCAACAGCATCGATTGAGATGCCAATTACCGGAATGACCTGCGCGAGTTGTGTTCGTAATGTCGAACGCGCTATCAACAAGCAACCGGGTGTTCTGTCGGTCAACGTTAACTTGGCGACGGAAAAGGCAACGGTCAGCTACTTGCCGGGCGCAGTGCGGCGTGCAGATCTGGTAAAGGCGGTAGAGGCAGCAGGTTATGGCGTTCTTGATCTCTCTAACGCGGCGGCACCAGAGGATGCCGAACGTGCTGCTCGACAGGCAGAAATTGACCGCCAGCGGCGTATGGTACTGGTTGGCGCGATCTTCACAATCCCGCTGTTTGTCCTGAGCATGGCACGTGATCTGTATATGGTCAGCCTGCCCGCGCAGGAGAGCATGGCAGGGATGAACATGAGCGCCACGACAACGGGAAGCAATCCAGCGCTCGACTGGCTGCTGTGGTCGGGCTGGCCGTTTATCTTCTTGCTGCTGGCAACGCCTGTTCAGATCATTGTCGGGCGGCAGTACATGATCGGCGCGTGGAAAGCTGCTCGCAACGGCACAACCAACATGGATACGTTGATCGCCATCGGGTCACTGGCAGCGTATGTCTACAGCGTTGTGGTATTGCTGGGGATTGTGTTCGGCATTGCTGGATTGGTGGGCGGTCACGTCTACTTTGAAACAGCAGCCGTCATCCTGACGCTGATCACACTTGGCAAACTGCTGGAGGCCCGCGCCAAAGGTCGTACCAGCGAGGCGATCAAAAAGCTCATGGGACTTGCACCCAAAACCGCCACGCTTCTACGCGACAATCAGGAAGTTGAAGTTTCGGTAGATGATATTTCAGCCGGTGATCGGTTGATTGTCCGACCCGGCGAACGTATTCCAGTCGATGGAGTGGTGATTGAAGGACGTTCATCTGTAGACGAGTCGATGCTTACCGGTGAAAGTTTGCCGGTCACTAAGGAAGCAGGCAGTGAGGTCATTGGCGCGACGGTCAACAAACAGGGACGGTTGGTTGTCGAAGCGCAGAGGGTTGGCGCACAGACCGCATTGGCGCAGATCGTTCGGTTGGTCGAACAGGCTCAGGGATCGAAAGCGCCGATACAGCGGATTGCCGATCAGGTTTCAGGGGTGTTCGTACCAGTGGTACTGGTACTCGCGTTACTAACGTTCTTAGGATGGTTGTTGATCGGGCAAGTCACTTTCACCGCAGCAATGGTCAACGCGGTGGCCGTGTTGGTCATCGCCTGCCCCTGTGCTTTAGGTTTGGCAACGCCGACAGCCATCATGGTCGGCACCGGGCGCGGAGCAGAAATGGGCGTGTTGTTCAAGAACAGTGAGGCGCTGGAAAACGCGAAACGGGTGCAGGTTGTCGCGCTGGACAAAACCGGGACGATTACACGCGGCGAACCGAGTGTGACCGATGTGGTGCCCATGAATGGGCTTGAAGCATCAGAACTGCTGCGATTGACGGCTATCGCAGAGCGTGGCAGCGAACATCCGCTCGGTCAAGCGGTGGTGAAGGCGGCACAGGATCGTGGCATCGTGCTTATGCAGCCGACATCCTTTGAAGCGGAATCAGGTCGCGGTATTCGCGCCATCGTCGATGGCAAAACCGTGCTGGTGGGCAGCCCGCGCTTTATCCGTGACCAGGGTTTCGCACTCGCTGCCAACCAAGGCCAGATTGAAACACTTCAAGCACAGGCACGTACGGTGGTATTGGTGCTGATTGACGGCGTACTTGGTGGGTTGATCGGGATTGCCGATACCGTGAAGGAAAGTTCGCGGGAAGCGATTCTTGCTTTGCGCGAACTGGGACTCGAAGTGGTGATGATCACCGGCGATAACGAGCGGACAGCTCAGGCAATTGCCCGTGAAGTTGGCATTGAGCGCGTACTTGCTGAAGTGCTGCCGGATCAGAAGGTTGAAGCCGTGAAAAAGTTGCAGGCAGAAGGCAAACGTACCGCAATGGTCGGGGATGGCATCAACGATGCCCCCGCGTTGGCCCAAGCGGATGTCGGGATTGCCATTGGGACAGGGACGGATATTGCGATGGAGGCCTCGGATGTGACGCTGGTGAGCGGCGATCTTCGCGGGGTAGCACGAGCGATCACCCTCAGTCGGGCAACCATGCGAACGATCTACCAAAATCTGTTCTGGGCGTTTATCTACAACATCATCCTCATCCCAGTAGCAATAGCCGGGGGACTAGTGCCGATGCTGGCTGCCGCAGCGATGGCCTTTTCTTCTGTCTTCGTTGTCAGCAATAGTCTCCGACTACGGAATATGCGTATAAACGATCCTTCTCCCCTAAGTCGTGGGACCCAGCTTCGGCAAGTGCCTGCTAAAGTTGTGGAGGCCGCTTAGAGCGCTGAAGGTTGAAGAGGCGTTCTTCATCGCTTGATATGCATGTAGTCAGGTCCTCAAGTTTTGAACGCTCAGGGGGATTAATCTCCTGAGCGTTGATGCTTTTCAGTGATGTTCGAAGAACCAACAATTCCCACCCTCTCATCATCTCCCGGCTTTAATAGATTGCGTTTTGGACGATACTCTAAAGCGAAAAGTTGCGTTTCACAGAAGCGTTAAAGCCTATGCCGACTTAATCGAAACCACGGAGATATTTTGGAAACATTGTGGCAGGACAATGCACTACGCGAACCTTCGACATCTGAAACACGCCTAGTCATCGTCCCTTAGCCCAAACGCATCGCGGATTGCCGCGCGCTGCAAGCGGTGGAACATCCGCGCCAAATTCTCAAGCGTATGGGGTTGGCGCTTCTCAAGCCACCATTGCACCAACACGATCCGTGCTCCCGCCAGATAGTTCGCCAGCACTTCGAGCGGGATGGTGCTGTCCGCTTCGGCAAAGGCGGCACGTAGGCTGGCTTCGATATCCCGAGCACTCCCGTCCCGTATACGGCGCATAATCAGTAGGCTTTCCTTGCCCTGAAAAATGGGATACATCAGCGCCCGCGCTTCTTCAAGATGCCGGAATGCTAAGAGCATCCCTGGTGGCGCTTCAGGTGATAGTATTTCTTCGCGGGAAAGGAGGTGGTGTGGTCCGAAATGGAAGTCACGCACGATAGCTTCGTGGCAGCTCATAAATAATTCGTCTTTGCTGCTGTAATGTACATAGAAGGTGGTCCGTGCAACGTTGGCGCGATCTGCGATCTCCTGAATGGTGATCGCATCATAGCCCCGTTCGTTGATCAGTTCGATCAACGCCTTTTCCAGAAGTTCGCGCGTCCGCTCTACCCGCCGATCAGTCTTCGGCATGAAGCCTCCTTAGATTAGCAATCGTACTCTCCGTGTAAGCAGCGCATCGAGGGCAAGGTTTTTGAACAATGCGCTTACACTGTTCAAAAACTAACAAATCCGGTGCATTGACAATTGAAGTTCATCGACGAAACGCTGTACGCTGTGCATGGAACATATCAAATCATAGTGGGAGAAACAACTATGTCGCAAACTCATATCGAGCCTGAGCGCGGAGCGTCCTATAGTACACCACGCTGGGTGAAGGTGTTGGGAATCACTGCTCTCATCCTGATCGTGCTGGCTGGGATCTTTCTGCTCGCCAGCGGTGAGCACGGGCCCGGTCGTCACATGCCATCCGCTAGCGTTACCCAGTCAAGTGACGCTGTTGGACACACATCGCCTATGCAGCACGGTGCGTCACAGTAACATGACACCTCGACTCCGCAAGTTAGTGCTCACGGCCCACATCACGATCTCAGTTGGGTGGATTGGTGCGGTTGTTGCTTATCTAGCCCTTGTTATCGCCGCTATGAATAGCATAGATGCTCAGACTTTGCGTGGCGCTTGGATTGCGATGGAGTTGATGGGATGGTTTGCCATTGTCCCATTGAGCCTCATTTCATTGCTCACCGGTCTTATCATGTCACTAGGCACCAAGTGGGGGTTGTTTCGGCACTACTGGGTGTTGTTCTCACTCATACTAACCATCTTTGCCACCTTCATATTGCTGCAGCACATGCAGACAGTGAGCTTCTACGCAGGCGTAGCGACTGAAATGAACAATGCTGATGTTGGTAATTTACGAGACGGATTACAGGGCGAACTTCTCCATGCTGGTGTTGGCTTGCTGGTGCTGATCGTGATTCAAGTGCTGAACGTGTACAAACCACGTGGCATGACCCCTTACGGTTGGCGTAAACAGCAGGAGCTGCGTCCAGTGTCGCCAGCCATAGATTCAGCAACTTAGGCATCGGCAATCAGACCCGGCGTAGGGCAGGCTTCCTGAATTCAAGCACACTAAAATCTGCTACATCGAATATAAAAAGGGCGAATTCGTTCGCCCCGTTTGCTTTGTGGCCCTATTTAGCCATTAGGTGCTTTAGAACACCATCGTGCGCCGAAGGTTTACTATGCCTCCACTGGTACGGGTGGATACTCGATCTTGATCAGTGCCTGTTCAATAGCATCCCAAGAAGCCGGCGCGTTCCATTCTACGGTGACCAATTGTGCGGGTTTGTTTACCTCCACGTAGGCTACACCGAACAGTTCTTCAAGCTCACCCTTAACGGTGCTGACGCAGCCGTTGCAGGTCATATTCGGCACTCTGAACGTTTTGGTTTCCATCTTGAAAACTCCTATTAACCAATAGTAGATGTGTTCATAATGGAGCTTAACACAAATTTTCAGTGGCCATATGCGCCATTTGGCGGTGTTTCAGATTCAGAATTACGATGATACTTTAAAGTGGGAGGATACAGATGACTATCGAATCAATTATTACCTGCCCCAATTGTAGTTTTTCCAAAGCAGAAATAATGCCCGTAAATGCGTGTCAAGTTCTCTACCAATGCTCAAACTGCCAGCATATTCTGCGCCCAAAACCAGGGGATTGCTGCGTGTTTTGCTCCTATGGCAGTAATCAATGTCCACCTAAACAGGTGGAAAGAGAGGAGGGATTTCTATGATTCGTGTACTGCTTGCAGAGGATCACAATATCGTCCGACAAGGCACCCGTATGTACTTAGAAAGCATGGGTATCGAAATCATTGGCGAGGCGACCAACGGCCTTGAAGCCGTCAAGCTCGCACGTGAATTGCAACCGGATATTGTCGTAATGGACATCCATATGCCGGAGTTGACGGGAGTTGAAGCAACGCGGCGTATTCGCAATGAAAACGCCGAGGTTCGCGTTCTGGTGCTCACCGCTTACAATGATCCAGCCTACGTCCACGCGCTGCTTGATGCGGGCGCAGATGGGTATATCTTAAAAACCGCCGAGCTTTCAGAACTGTACAACGCATTGCAGGATGTTGCTGTCGGACGGACTTCTTTCAATGACGAAGTCATGGCCAAAGCCGCTCAATATGAGCAGAACACTTCGGCTCAGGGTGAAGGCATTACTAATCGTGAAGTCGAGATTTTAACTTATGCGGCGCGTGGGTTAACGAATAAACAGATTGGTAGGGAATTGTTTATTTCTGATCGCACTGTACAGGGGCACCTCCAGAATATTTATCAGAAAC
>Ga0163150_10004321_pt1 | contig 19114 bp, 36 predicted proteins | sample OliLakLV19P2IB_FD_148628 | JGI IMG/M metagenome (GOLD analysis project Ga0163150, IMG submission 148628) | Freshwater microbial mat bacterial communities from Lake Vanda, McMurdo Dry Valleys, Antarctica - Oligotrophic Lake LV.19.P2.IB | ecosystem: Environmental > Aquatic > Freshwater > Lake >...
TGCTCTATATCAAGCATTATTTTTGAGCGTGCCGTTTGAAACTCAAGCGGCTTTTCCCCCATTTTTGAGATTTTATTTGTCTAAATATTTGTCTAAAAAATCTGCAACCGTTCCCTTAAAAATTTCTTGTCAAGTTTCACAGGAATTAACGCGGGCCATAGCAACAATTTTTTCGCCATTAATCGTATATCGTGAGTTATACGATTTATTCTAAAGTTTTTTGCTCGCTGTTAAGTACGCGCCTGTTAAGTTTGCGCCTGTTAAGTTTGCGCCTCTCAAGTTTGCGTCTTTTAAATACGCGTCAGTTAAGTTTGCGCCTCTTAAATCCGCGGCTCCCAAGTTCGCGCGCGCTAATTTTGCTTCTCTTAAGTCCGCGCCGCGCAAGTCAGCGTCAGTTAAATCCGCGCCTCTTAAATCCGCGCCTCTTAAATCCGCGTTTCTTAAGTCGGCTTCAGTTAAATCCGCGCCTCTCAAGTCAGCGTTTTTTAAGTTTGCGCTCGTTAAGTCAGCGCATCTTAAGTCCGCGCGTGCTAATTTTGCTTCTCTTAAGTCCGCGCATCTTAATTTTGCGTCTTTTAAATACGCGCGTCTCAAGTCAGCGCGGGTTAAGTTAGCATCAGTTAAGTCAGCGCACGTTAAGTTTGCGCTCGTTAAGTTTGCGCTCGTTAAGTTTGCGCTCGTTAAGTCAGCGCTGTATAAGTCAGCGCGGGTTAAGTTAGCATCAGTTAAGTTCACGCTTTTTAAGTTTGCGCTCTTTAAATCCGCGGCTCCCAAGTTCGCGCGTTCTAAGTTTGCGCTCGTTAAGTTTGCGCTCGTTAAGTCAGCGCGTGATAAGTCAGTGCCCGTTAAATCAGCGCCCGTTAAATCAGCGTTTCTTAAGCCGGCGGCGTATAAGTGCGCGCTGAAAAGTTCGCACTTAACCCCCTTTTCGCCGTCGCTGATAAGCCAAATTTTGTGCTGTGCTAAGATAGCGTCTAATTCCGCATGTTCAGTGATTAATGTCATAGCATCACTCCTTTGTTCAGGTTTTTCAGGTTTTGCAATCTGTCTAACTACTTATCGGCTCTTTCGCAAAAAACTTTAGTACAAATCGTATAACTCACTGAAAATCAAGCTATCTTAGTTTTTTGGTTTGGTTTTCAGTGTATTGTGATGTCAAAGCAAGCTTCTACAAATTAAGCCTGAGTGTTTGTTTGAGGCTTGCGATATCTCGGACGAGTTTCCTGGAGAAATTTGATGAAAATGTGGCGAGACGAAACTGATAGAGCAGAAAAGAACGAAATCGAAGCCGACCTGCAAGAAATTCTTGACAATTTGGATCAAAAAGGAATCACGTATCTGCCGCTTGACTGCACAAAAATCGACGAGTTACTAGAAAAGATTATAGCCTTCAAAAAAGACCTCCGACTTCAAGTCGAAGCCTGGGGCGGTGTAAACAAGTTAGCGAATGCCATGCAGGTGCCAGTACCGTATATCGAAAGAGTGCTTAGCAATGGTGCTGAGCCAAAACAAAATTTTCTCGATAAAGTGTCTGGTGTAATCCAAAAACCTTTCATATGGAGGCCTGAACCCAACCAGTAATATTAACCACGTGGGGTACTCGTGAAGTGTTTAAATTTTTTAATAACAACCTTTTTACTCTTCAACTCAAGTATGGCCTTCTCGACCGTCATACTCTCCGATCAAGCAATCCTCAAACATGCTATCAAGGCAAATGCCTATGACCCCTACCTGGTTTTAGCTATAGCTAAACAAGAGTCTAGCAAGCGCCCCCTGGCCCGAAGCTGGGAGGCTAAGCCCAAGCTATGGAACTTTGGGCTTATGCAGCTCCAGGAGCCCACAGCGCGAACCTACGGCTTCAGGGGGGACGCTGAGAGGCTTATGGACTGGAAGACTAACATCCAGTACGCATCGCAGTTTCTTAACGACCTAAACAAACGCTACGATGGTGACCAGGTAAAAGTCATTGCGAGTTACAACGCGGGTAGCCCTCGCTTCTGTACCCGCCGTAGCAAGACCTGTGCTAGAGTTGGGGATTACATCAACAAGAAGTACATTCGAGAAGTATCTTCTTTGTATTTTAACCCAAACTTAAACAAGAAGCTTCCTCCTGCCGAAACCAACCTTATTGCGGCCCGCTTCTAACCGCTCTCAGCTCACGCTGACCCCTTTACCTAAGGGGTCAGCGAAGCGGTGAACAACGTCAAAATCAGTAATCTACCCTCCCAAATAAAAGTGTTGTAAGATTAACTCCAGAACCAGTTCGACAACATTTTTTATTTTTTCTTGAGGGAAACGATGAAGCTTTTAGCTGCTTTAATTCTTACTTTTGCTTGCTTTAGTCAAGCCCATGCCTCCGGTAAACTAACCATTAAGCCTATGTATGTAATCGAAGGGGATGACGTCAAAACCCAGTACGTTTTAGGTCTTCCTGTATATGAGAAAATTTTCTCAAAGCTCGCCTATAAGGGTTGGGTAGGTGCTGGAACTTTCTTCGAAGAAGACTACAGCGATAGGCGTTGGGTTAAGATCGAACAAGGTCTGGAAACTTACGTAGGTCCCTTCTCGTTTGGATTCGGCGGTGCCCTCCAACACATTGAAAAATCGTCAACGCTAAGAAAGACGATCTATACGACTTTAAGCGTAACCCTCTGGGACTGAGACCCACCTTTTAACTTGAAGGAGGTCTCCCGTGCTTCCTACTCCCCCCACGGAGCAGGAGAAGTATTTGTATGTCAAATCTAACAAATATGTTCTCTATCTTTTCTCGACGGTTTCGACAGCATTACTGCTGACCGGAGCCGGTCTCTTTGCAACGCATAGGTATGCGTTCATTTGGTATCTTCCTTTCATTTTATTGCTAGGTTGGTACCTGGGGGTTAGCTATTTTGTAGGGATCTTCTCGAAGGTCTTTTCTCGAAGTGACCATGAAAAGATTGTTGGGGGTGGGGCGGATTACCTACCCACGGTTGACGTTTATCTTCCGAGTGCGGGGGAGAGCCTCGACGTCTTGGAGAACACCTATAAGCACGTCGCAGGTCTCGAATGGCCTGGAGTAAAGGTTTACGTACTAGACGATTCCGGTAGGGCAGAGGTCGCGGCAAAAGCCCTTATCTACGGATTCACTTACTTTGCACGAAGTGATCGGGGCCACATGAAAAAAGCTGGCAACATTCGTCATGCTTTTCCAAAAACTCAAGGTGAATTGCTTCTCATCCTAGATGCCGACTTCGCACCACGAGCCGATTTCTTGAAAGAAATCGTACCCTATTTTGTCGATGAGCAAATAGCGCTCGTGCAAACCCCGCAGTATTTCCCACCTGCTGCAAACTCTCAGACGTGGATTCAGGCGGGGGCTGCTTCGATCCAAGAACTTTTTTACAGGTTGATTCAAGTTTCGAGAAACCACTGGGGAGCTGCCATATGCGTAGGTACTAACGCCGTTTACCGGAGAGAAGCTCTAGAGCCCTTCGGAGGCACCTACGAGATCGAGCACTCTGAAGACGTCCACACAGGCTTTAATTTGCTTAAGCACGGCTGGAAAGTTGTGTACGTGCCAATCATCCTAGCGTCGGGGCTTTGTCCAGACGCTTTGATCTCTTATTTTACTCAGCAATACAGATGGTGCATGGGATCGACTTCTTTATTTTTTAATCGGGAACTATTTTGGAAAGCTAAGATCCCGTTGGTTACGAGGATCTGCTACCTATCTGGCATGTTCTATTATATGGCGACGGCACTTGGTGTTTTCTTTACTCCCATCCCCGGATTACTGATGGTTTGGTTTTCGCCAGACTGGGTTTTTTGGTTTAACTCCATCTTTAGCTTGCCGAGCTTTGTGATGGGCATCGTTTTTATGAGCTACTGGAACAAGGCCCCTTACGGCCTACGCGCTGTTCGAGCCCGCTACGTAGCTTACTACGCCCACGTTTTTGCGCTGGCCGACAAAATGTTGGGTACGACTATGAGCTGGGTTCCTACGGGCGGTGGCGTTAAAAAATTGCAGAAATTTAAATATTTTAAACTGGCCTTAGCAAGCCACAATATTTTGGTCTTAATGCTGGCCTATACAGGGGCGTTTTTCTCCATGGAATCTTGGACGGATTATGACTTCTATCCGTTCCTAGTTATAACAACCTTCTACAGCCTTTTACATCTATCCTGCCTGACAGAAACGTAAAAGGGCATTGGCAGCAACTTGTCGCAGGTGGGGTATATCGGGGTGAAACCCTTGTCGAGGCGAGATTTGAGGCGCTTTAGCTCCTCGTCGTGACGATCATCGATCGACTTAACCCCCATCGGCCAGCGCATGCTCAAGATGCGTTGGGTAAGCTCGTTGACGGTTTCTAGGTTCGTTCTCATGACTGATCCTCCTTTAACTTTTGCATTCGTTATGTCGTTATCGTATTCATGTCACTCCCTGTCTGCTTGGCGGTCGGCTAGCTGCTCAGCCCAATCGTTCATCTTATCGAACCACAGCTCGTAGATCTTTTCTGCCTGGGTCTTTTCGATATACTCGATGACCTCTGGCGAAACCGTTTCAGGGTGGTCGGGGCTAACGTAAAAGATCTCATCGATTTGCAAATCGTCTTCGTGTTCACCATAAACGGAAGAAATCTCCAATTCCCTGCCTAGTTGGTCAAAAACTTTCATTTCCCGTCCCCCGTTGAAGGTGTGGTGTAACCTACTTCGCGCCTCGCCTCTTCAATCAACTGTTCCTTGGTCATCGTAGGCTCGGCCTTACTTTCAAGCATGACTGAGCGTTCGTAGTACATCGCCACAAAGCCAAGGACTAGAACTAGAGCTGCGAGCAGGGCAGCACGAAATTCGTCACCGTGAGCCGCCTTCAGGACGTCATCGCTGACTTCTCTGTTCATCCTAAGACCCCTGCCTGAGAGTAGTAACGCGCAGGCCCCATCGTCCTTACCCCAAAGGCGGCCTTCTCGGAAGGGGTTAATTTCAACGTCGTTGTAGGCGTTGTAGCCGCTTTGAAATACGATTTGGCGTTCTGGGTCGAGAGTTTTTAATTTCTCAATCAGGGCTTCAACTTTCACTTAGCGTTCTCCTGTTTTAAAAGCACGACGCGGGTTAAGACCGTCTGGTTTCGCCCCTGGTATTCGTCGTGCTTTTTGACTGTTGCTTTTACTTTGAAAAATTCGTTGTAGTCTTGTGTGGCGCTTAGGTCACGAGCAGAGGCAAACCAAGTAAAAGCGTTGCCTGCTTCGTCCTCAAAAGCGTGGATGGTGGTTACACCAAAACTACTGTTTACCTCACGTATGCGAGTTAGCATCAAAGTAAACTCGGACCTTTCGCCTATAGTGCCTACGTGGAGGTTTGACTTCTCGATTTTGGCTGCGCGTTGTACTGCCAGCCCCATCTCTTTGAGGTAGGCCTGAACGGAGCTGACGAGGAACCCCAGTTTAGTCAGAGGTACGTCGTCTTCAGCCATGAGAGTACGGAGATTGTGCATGTAGTTAGATGGATCGGTAGATACTCTAACCCACTCGATGGCCTTGGCAGCGGTTTCCCGGTTACGAACCGTTGGTTCATAATGCTCCCTTAGGTCATTTTGCTCAGCCCGAGCCTTCGAACCCTGGACAGGAACGAACAAAGAAAAAATCACGCCTGACGTTGCTTTTTCGCTATCGGCTTTGAAGTAGCCTTCACGCTCGATGACCCTAGCAGTAAAAGCTAGAAGGTCAACAAGGCTCTCATAGGAGATCGAAGGGCCAGATCCTGGCTCCCAGGTGTCTTCCGCTATTTCTCTGAGATAAGTGTAAAAAAGAATAAGAGACTCGGCGGAGCGGTGCCCCAGGAAATCCTTTAAGCAGTTTGAGCCAACCTCCTTGTACTCGCCGCCCTCTTTATGCACGACGTAAGACACTTTGCGGGAACGCGCAGACTGGCAATGGTCGCAGTAGTGGTCTTTGTGCTGGTAAAGAGGAGGCAGGTCAAACCCCGGGACGGACAGAAGCAAGTTGGCCTTAGAGTTGGGTGCTTGCTCGATTTTGCCTGCCAGCTCCCAGCCGTTGAGTTTGGGGGTTTCACCTGTGAGCGTAACTGAAAAATATTTGATTTTAGCACTCTGGTTTTGAGGGTCTGGTTTGAAGAGGGTTTCGTGAACAGTTAGCACCCAGGGGGCTAGGTCAAGCTTGACACAAACTTTATTTACTTTTAGAAGGCGATCTTCTAGGTCCGACATACGTCCTTCCGGGATTTTGAATTTGTCTACAAGCTTGTTTTCTTTTTTAAGCATTCTGGTGTTTTCCTGCCTTTAAACCACTTTGGCCCCCTGCCAAACTCTATAGTTGTGTATCGGTATAGATAAGATAGGGCTTGAGCTTTATTTTGTAACTACCAGTATTTAAAGGGTTTTAATTTTGTAAGGACGTTTCTCAAACTCCACAAAAAGTTACTGAATTTTCTACAATTTTAGGTTAAGAGACGCTGTACCAAATCTAAAGGGCATTAATGACGAAAGTTTACCTAGAAGAAATTGCGAGTTTAAAAAGAAAACTTTTGACTTTAGAAGAAACCTGGCGACCTTTGGACGACGCAAGATCGTCTCTCATACATGGACTACAAAAAATTATGGAAAACCAGAACAAAGGTTTATCGTTCTGCTGCGGAGGCAAAGTTAGGTTGGAAAAAGCTGATGGCGGCTACTATTGTTTTTCGTGTAAATCCCCTTGTTGACAACCACCTGGAAGCCCCATGCCCGAGACGACAAAAAAATTGATAGCTAGCGTTTCTGGTCAGGCGGCATCCAAGCTAACGGTTGCCGAACTTCAGCACCTGCTAAAACGCTGTGAGTCCACCGACCACGTTGAAATAGGCGCAGGCGACCTGCATGTCTACCGTTACCACCCGGCAGACCTAGACCATAATAAAAAGCAAGTACAGACCGAGCCCCAAGCGTTGGAAAACTCTTCCAGCTTCGACAATGACGCCTGCGACTTGTGCGGCGAGATCGGAATCTTCCACGACTGCAAAGGAGTATTCTCCTGATGACCCTTGACGAGTTTGAAGCTTGTTTGCTTCTGGATGCTGATATCGATTATTCTGATCCTCTGGCCTACCGTGCGAACGAGCAACTGATCTTACAAGGGGCAAAAAAGTACGGACTGGAGTTAATCAGGAAAGCACGACAGCGACCCATTATTAACACCAATGCCAGCGTTTCCCCTGAATACCAAGGAGGCTGCTAATGCTAGCAATAGGCGACACGGTTCGTGTCGTAGCTCCCCTAGAGGCGCTCCTAGATATAGGAATCATGCAAGACACGGCGGAAGCTATCATGGGGGCCGAGCAACACGTGTACGACGTTCGCCCCCATTCTCTCTATCCCGATGACGTAATGGTTTACATAGCAGATCCAGTCCACAAACTTCTGTGGGTACGCGGATCGCATGTTGAAGTGTTACTTAAGAAAGGGTTGCCCCCGTGTTTAGTGGGGATTGTTCTTTAATCCCCGCGCTTCAAATTTTCAGTCAAGACTAATTGATTTCCATAATGGGCGGTTCTAACTTCCCGCAAAAATCTAAAACCTTCCCAGCCTGAAATTTCTTCTATAATTGGGCTATGAAGAATATCAAATTCAGGCTGAAGTCGTCAAAGTGTGCAAATTGTTCAATCGAATCATTTATGATTGACGTGTAATTGGCGCTTGGTTTTTTGTCGCGCAACGACTGAATATAATCCCAAACCGTTGTGCGAAGGTGAACAGTCACTTTTCCCCCGTTCAGAGTTGAACTTTGTCCCAATGGTGTAATTGGTTAGCACACCGCCCTTTCAAGGCGGAAGCGTCGAGTTCAAATCTCGCTTGGGACGTTACCTTTTTACTGCTTTCAGCGCTTAGGCGCGTCTTCCTTGTAAGGGTCTTCGCAGCCTGCCTCTTTGCGTTCCAGGCAGTCTTCGTAGATCTTAGTCTTATTCACCAAATCAGCCTGCCGAGTTTTCTCCTGCTCTTCCAACTCGCTGGCTCGTAGCCTTGCCCAATCGGCTTGTTGCTCTAAATCTAACGCTAATGCGGCAGCCTTATCTTTTTCTGCTAACTGCCTACGGAAGTTTCTTTCGTGGAGGAAAACAACCACAGCTAAGAACCCGAGCCAAGCTATAAACCAGGGAACCCACTTTCTCGCTGGGAATTTTGTACGAAGAAAAGTTTTAAAGCGCATTTTGGTAATCCCCCTCAAAGGCTTGCTGGCCGCATTTAACGACGTCTTCCGCAGAACGCTTCGGAGTCAAGCCGTCCTTGTCAAAACGAATGACGCGCTCTTTTATCGCCTTAAAAGTTTGCTCGTTCTCCCAGTCTTGGGTGTGCGTTGTCGTGGCTTGGTCGCGAATCAAGCCTGCGCTGCAATCCGCATCCACCTTTGTTGCTGCTTCATTGGCTTGCCACGGTTCCACCAAACGAATCCTAGATTGTTCTAGAATATTTGCGATTCTCTTGTCTGTGCCCACTGACCCCTTGTCGTCGTAACTAGGAGGAGCATACGTCGCGCCACCGCTAGTTGGTGGTTTATCTTCATCTGCCGATTTACCTTGGATTCGAGCGAAGGGGTCTTGGTCACGGGTTTCTACTGGCTTTGTTGCAGGTTCAGGCTCGTCTGCTTTTTTTTCTTCTGGGGGGTAGGGGTTTTCACAATTGGTACTTGTTTTTTTACAATCAAGATAGATAGCGGTCTTATTAGCTTTATCCGCTCGTTGTGTCTCGGCTTCCTGTGCTGCTGTCGCTCGTGCTGTTTCCGCTGCATCGTGCCTATCTTGCTGAGCTAGCGCATCAGCAGCTTGTTTTTGCACCTGCTTTTGAGCTTGTACCGCATCGTAATGCACAACGAGGACGCCTATAAGGGTTGCTGCAACAGCGACTAGGGTTACGATCTCCATACCACCAAACACAATTTTGTCGCCACCCATCTCAGAATATACGATGCCTGAGATTGGCCCGACTTTCTTCATCGGCCCTGCTGAGTAGTCTTTAAAGCCGTGGGACTTCTGGCCAAGACATTCAATTGCAGCGGCAGCGCTGGGGTTCACCTTCTTCAGAATGGCTAGATGCGCAGCGTATTGCTCCATCTGCCCGAGAGCTAAAGCTTGGTCGATTTTGGCGACTAGTTCCTTAGTCAACGCCACACGCTTGTCGATTTCTTTTTGATTAGCGTCGGCCACGCCTTGCCAGCCCGACATTTTCTCTTTTTGAAGTTTGCCTTGGCTGTTTAGGCTAAGAAGCTCCCTAATATCTGTATCGGAACGCCCGTCAAAGATCATCGCGTCCGAATCCACTTCGTCGTCCGCCTCTATTTCGTCCCCGCTCACCGGGTGCGGCCAGCGGAGGTTGACGTCCTTTTTGTAAAGGTAAATATCGTACTCAAGATCCTCTACCGAGTTTGTAACCCCGTACATGACTTGACTTGGCTCCAGCATGGAACTTTCAAGAAGACGAAGACAAGGCGTGTTATCCACCGCGTCCGGGGCACAGGCATTCGTCGTAGCTTTTTTGTAGATTGGTGGCTCCACCTTATTAAACCCGAGGTCTTGGAGAAGGGGGTGCTTCGCTTCTTTTGACATCGCAGCGCGGTTGGCGTCGTAAAAATCCTGTCGTTCCTTAGCCACAGCCCCCAAGCTCACAGCGGGGGATGGGGTCTTATCTTCCGCGCATGTTTTTTTAAGTAGCGCATCTGACTTTAAGGCTTCCTTGAAATCATAAACCGTAAGGTCGGTAGGTAGCTTGCCAAACAGATTCGACTTTGGGGTGAAGCCATCCCGCGAAGGTCTGCCGTCCAACGAGGGTCTGTCTCCCGTGAACGTCGTCTTCGGTAGGGTCACCGCCAAACCATGAGTTGGCAGGAGAGCGGCCAGCATTAAGCAAATAAACTTTTTCATAAATTTTGAATCTATACTTAAAAGGTTAATGGGGATGTTAGACGCTACTTACACAAGGGGTTGAAGGGGGTCAAGGACCGAGTATGAACCCCGTTTAATGTAAGGAACCTCTCCAAAAATTCTATCTACTTGGGATTTACAAAAAAACGGCTCAAGCGCAAACAGGGCTAGACTTACGCTGTCAGATTTAGTGGGGCTTTCTTAAAAACTAAAAATTGAGAGTGCCATATGACTAAGAACTGGGACGATTTTGTGCAGGCAGTCGGGGCGCGTGAGTCGTCGAACAACTACCGGGCCAAGAACCAATTTGGCTACCTGGGTAGATTTCAGTTTGGCAAAGCTCGGTTGAAAGATATGGGTTTAGTTTCTAAACAAAACGCTTGGCTTTTTGGCTTGTCCGAATCTCTTTTTCTAAACAGCCCTGGCCTACAGAACGCGGTCTTCGCAACTCACGTTGCCAGGCACCGGGCTATTGTGGTTAAAAGGTACGCGGGTCATATCGGGCAGACGGTTGACGGTGTCCTGCTCACCCTGTCGGGCATCATCGCTTGTTTCCATTTGCTCGGTGAAGGTGGCTTCCGCGATTTCGTGCGAGGAAAAAATAAGAAGGACGGTAATGGTACATCCGCTAAGGATTACCTAACCAAGTTTGCAGGCTACGAAATCCCAAGCGACCTCCCGGTTCACCATGGTTCTGCGTTTATGCAATTCGTGTAAAGGGAAAAGATGGAAGAAGACTTAGAAGAACTGCGAAAATTGTTAACCTACGTCAAAGATCAAGCAGAAATCTTAGTTACAGCTAGTGAGGCCATAGCAGCCGCAAACGTGGCCTTGGTCAAGGTCGCCTGCGAAGCTGGCAAGATGCTAGCCGAAAACAAGATGCACCCACGTTGGTACGCGCCAGAGCTTCACAAAGCCCTCAACGACTGGCACACACTTGACGGCAGCTCTACCCCCACCAACACGCGCTGGGGCATATAGCAATGCCGTTAGACTACGACGACGTTGAGTTTGCTCAGTGGGACTACACCAAGGGCATGTCAGGCATCGCACAGATTGCCCAAGCTCTAACGGTCTTTGGCATCCGTACCTATCTCGATCCTTTTGTAGAGGACTCTGACTCTTACGGCCTGCTTTTTTCCAAAAAAGCACTGACACCGGAACAGATAGAAGAGTTGTCTAATGAGTACAATAGGTGTAGCTCCTCGGAGCCTAAGAAACTTGTCACACCTCCGCTCTATGTAAAACTAGGACAGACCGCTTTGCGCTTGGTGGATGGTGCTTATTATCGGGACGCGGGGCAGTGGGAAATTGGTTTTAAAATAATTTCTAACAAAATTCTTGCTGAAGGTAGGGGCAACATGTCCCACGTCAACGGTATAGAACTTGTGCGCTGCTCCAAGGATGAGTGGCGCAACGATAACAAAGGATATGTTTGATGAACACATTGCACTTTTTAGACGTTGATACAAAACTAGATTTGATCACAGTGTCCACACCCAGAGACGACGTTGACTACGCCCTTGGGGATGAGGTTAAAGTCCTAGGAGTGGACTACAAAATCGTAGAAGCTACCAAGGTGTGGCGGGCGGGTGATGGCGCATTCACCTTTTCTCTGTACCTACGCAAAACTTAGCGTGAAGGCAGGGGTTTGCCCCACCACGGCATTGGGTTAGCCGCCGCGTTCTTAAGGTCTTTGTTCTGGTTCTCCTGTACCATCCTAGCGAACTCTTCAGCGTCTTTGTCGCTAACAGGTTCGTGGACGTAGGCCGTCTTAACGGGCTCCGGCTTGGCCTCAAACCAGCCGTACCGCTGGCTAAAATAAAATTGAATGAGGACCGCACCAAGAATGGCGATGACCGCACTCTGGGCGAACATCAGGCGAGATTCGGTCCTCTCTTGGTCTTCGCGCATCAGCCGCTCGATATACTCTTTCACGTCTTTGTCTAGCATCAGCTTTTTCCTCTTGGGTTGTTTTCGATGATGACTTCGCCTGTAACCTTGACACCAAACACGCTAGCCGAACAATCTCTGCCGACCCACAGAGCATGGGGAATGCCCTTCTGGCTGTCGATTAGAAGAGGCACCCAGTTGTAGGGGTTGTGAATCGCGTGGCCGCAGGACTGGCACTGGTGGCCTTGAGTAAAGCGGCCACGGTCGAAGACCGTGTTCTTAGGCCAAAGCAAACGTACCCGCGTTTCCAGGTAGGTGTGGCCGTCTTTGTCTTTGACCTGGACTTGATCAAAATTTTTTAAGCCGCAAACCTATTCCTTTAGGTGTAGGTTAGGCGTTTCGGAGGTTTGGTGTTAACAAAAACAGTAAAAATTCGTATTAAAGACAGTTCGGCTGCCAAAGAATTAAATCGAATGGCTCGTGCTGTAAATTTTGTTTGGAATTACTGTAATGACACTTCTTTTAATGCCATCAGGAATAGCTCTAAATTTCTATCAGGTTTTGACCTCAATAACCTAACAGCGGGATCGTCTAAGGAATTGGGACTTGCCTCAGGGACAATTCAACTTATTTGTCAGGAATACGCACTTCGGCGTGTGAAGGTTAAGAAGAGAAAACTGCGCTGGCGAAGTAAAAGGTCATTGGGGTGGGTTCCGTTTAAGGCAAACGGCATTCAAATCAAAGATGGCCAGCTTCTCCACCGAGGTAAAACCTATAGCCTATTCCAGCCCGAGCGATTACCCGAATCTTCATCCACAGGTGAGTTTTGTCGAGATAGCCGTGGTAGATGGTATGTCTGCCTTTCGGTGAAATACGAGACTGAGACGCTTGAGGCAACAGGAGAGGTTGGTATCGATCTAGGCTTGAAGGACGTAGCGTCTCTTTCTAACGGCAAGAAGGTATCGAATAATCGCTACTATCGCATGATGGAGCGTAAACTAGGTATGGCTCAGCGAGCCAAAAAGAAGCGCCAAGTCAAGACTATTCATGCTAAAATAAAGAACAAAAGATCAGATGATTTACATAAAGCCAGCACCGAGATTGTCAAAGATAATCAACTTATTGTCGTAGGTAAGTTTGGTGCGAAGGCTTTAGCGAAAACCAAGATGGCAAAGTCTATTCATGATGCTGCCACGACAATGTTCAAAACGATGCTGAAGTATAAAGCGAATGCGCACCAGCGTCAGTATGTAGAAGTTTCAGAAAACTTCTCAACGCAAACCTGTTCTAGCTGCGGAGTAATCCCTACTAGCAGTCCCAAAGGGCTGAAGGGTCTTGCGATAAGAGAGTGGGTGTGCGAGTGCGGAGCGGTTCATGACCGCGACACGAACGCTGCACTGAACATTCTCCGATTCGGGCGTGAATCGCTAGAGCCTAAAGTGGCCTAGGAATCCTGCCCCTTTAGGGGCGGGAGGATGTCAAAGTATTCCCTAGGGCAGACGCGGATCGTGGAGGTGTTGAGATCGAGGCTTGCGTCTTGCAGGGTCTTGGTGATGGTCCTAGAGACGCCTAGCGTTGTAAAGATGGGTGGCGGTCGAGTATTATCTAACTGCTGCATCAACTCACCCACTTCTAAAAAAGATGCGCAGTAGTCAGTAACCTTCTCTACGATTTCTTTTTGCTCGTCGGTCTCCGCTAATTTTTTAAGTTTCACAAGATCGAAGCTAGCTATGCGACCCACCGACCCATAATTCATCAATGCCTTCGCCAAATTCGGGATGTTGTATCTTTTGTCCAACATTCCAGTTAACTTGGGTTTGCAACATAAAGACCCCAAGGTTCCCTGTTCGGGTCCGTTTCTGAGACCAATCGTCTGATTTCCTGACTGCGTCCGCCGTAGAGAAACTTAACGATAGGAATAGGGGAGTCCTCCCTAGAAGTCGGTTGCCAAAGAAAAGCATCCTCAATGTGATCGACGAAGGCGGACTTTCCGCGCTCAAAGAAAAAAATGAGACTCGCGCCTGTTTGAAAACGGCGGTAGAAACTAAGAACCATCGGCTTAATATGATCTTTTAACCACTTTTCCCTTTGTTCCTCCGGCAGACTTTCTAAACACCCATCTAAGCCCACAACAACCATTGCCTTACCATTGAAGGCAGGAAGACGGTCCGGCCAGGCTTCGGTCTTTGAGAGCCGCATGGCCGCACTGATCGGTGTAATTTCCGAGTTGTCTTTCACCAGCCGGGTAAGACATCGCGGGTCCCAAATAATGGAACATCCCTGTCTAAACCAAACGCCTGCCTCTACATCAAGTTCTTCCATGATTATTTCTCCTCATCTTCAAAGAGGCTCATTTGTTTCGAAGCCGCTCTAAATGCTCCGTCAGTATCCTTGAGCCGTTGCAAGGTTCTTTCCAAAGTACGATATGCGACTCCAATGGCCGGTTTAAAATCTGATCCAAAATGGTTGTTCTCAATAAATTTTAGAATTGGCCCGACGGACGGAAGTAAGACCTTATAGTTCTCAGTGAGCCATGACTCCCAATCAGCTGGTTTGTCCTTGTAGACTCGATCCCCCACGCAGCAATTAATCGCAAAATGGGCTTGATCAAGATCGCGTGAAAAATATCATGGCTACGCCCGTCGAACGTACCTCTCTTCGGATAGTGTCCTCGCCCCCAAGCTAAAATTTGGGCTCGTGCAAATTTAGTAGCCACGTTATGCTTGCCGAGCGCGGCTCGTACCGAACGACTGGCCTTGGGAAGCCAGTAGCCTAGCTTTTCAGATTCGACCAGCAGCTCCAGAGCAAGTTCAGCTTTCTCGCGAGACTTACCCGTGAACCAGTGCAGGATTTTTTCTTTCTTCGTTTTCAAAATTTACCTCGTCCCGAATCCCGCGCTTCTTCCTCGGACATCTCGTAAGGGTTTCGACAGCTACTTCCGTAGTTCGGTTCACCGCAACTACGATCAGCCGCAGCGTCTAAGCAGTCTTCACATAGCCGTACTTCGTGGGCATGAAGGCTTTTCTTTTCTTTTGCCGAGAGTTCTTTTTCGCAGCTTACGCATCGGTCTTCCATGTTCTTCCCCTGTTTGGTGAGAGCCTTGTTTACCTTAGCTTATCGGCATCTAGCTTAAAAACTTGATAGCCGCCAGCACAAAAACCCTTTCTTTTTGTTGCTTTTTCCGTCAAAACTAGAGGATTAGGCTAATTTAAATCTTAATAATTTAAAGTGGTTACGCCAGACGAGGCGCAAGTATGCGTTTTTAAGGCTAAAAATAAAGTAGAGGGAAGCCATTAACGTAGAAGCCTCAGGACATTTTACAATGGTCTGGGTTGAGAAAAGTTTACTAAAAAGCTAAGGAAAAGTTGATGGGTCAGGTCGAGAATTGTAGCGTCTGCGGCAAGCCTTTTAAAACTTGTAAACATTATGTGCGCGAGCACATCCCCGTCGTCGGAACGGACGGAGCTGCGCTCTGCGGGAGGCCTAACATGGTTCTGCTCCCCAAAGATTGGGAGAACAACGATTGCGTCGTGGCCGACATCTGTCGAGTTTGCCTCAAAGTCTACAACAAACAAATCCTAGGCGACTAGTTTTGAAAAAACTCAGGCTAAAAATTTATAAGTATGGAGAGTAGGTTTGATTCATAAATAGGTCCTAAAGGGCCTTTATGACTCGTTAATGAACCATTAAGGGGTTTGCATGGGTGTTATAGAAATTAGAACTCTTGCCTTGGTGCTCGTAGGGGTAAGCGGATTTTTGATAGGCTATGCGTTGCAGCTTCGTAAAGAACGTCGCCTAGCAGAGCAAAATTTGCAACTCTGGCAGGAGTTAATGACGCTCAAAGCTTGGGAAGCTAGCGTGCGTGCAACGATGACCAATATGGTTCAACTTTACGAAGTACACGATTATAATTGGCGTGGCATCCCGCAGGGGGAAGCTTTGCGTTTGGTTCGCGGGTTAAACGCTCATCTTACAAAACTAGAGAAAAAGGAAAAAGTCGATGTTAAACACGAAACTGATATCTGATTTGATATTGGCAAACGCCCGAGACATCCCTGATTGGCCGCTACCTGGGATCATTTTTAAAGACCTATCGCCCTTGCTCAACTTAGAAGCTGGGTTAGACCGAGTGACCTTTGCGCTCCACGAACGACTACCTACTTCTTGCACTAAAATAGTGGCGGTGGATGCGCGTGGCTTCGTGTTTGGCAGCGCCTTAGCTCTAAAGGCGGGCTTACCCTTAGTGCTCGCTAGGAAGCCAGGCAAAGTGCCGCCTCCTTACACGAGCACGTCTTACGAGTTGGAGTACGGTAGCAACAGTCTGGAGATGGGGTGCGACCTGCTTACGAGCGAAGACAAAGTGGTTGTGGTGGACGACGTGCTGGCAACGGGAGGCACGGCTAGGGCAACAGCCGATCTCGTCGATTTGCTAGGGGCAGAAGTCGTTGGATTTTTGTTTGTGCTAGAGTTAGGGTTTCTAGAGGGTAGGCTTAAGCTTCCCCATCAGTGTGCTGTTGAAAGCCTAGCGGTTGTAGACTAGCGTCTGCGACAAGGTTAATATAGCCGGGTCTAACTCTAGTTGGGCCAGGCTTGCAAGCAGTTTTCTGGACTCATCACAATCCTCTTCGTTCGCCTGCAACTCCTGCACACAAAATCTTAGATCCTCAACTATTTTGGCTTTAGCGGCCCGGTCTTTGAAAATGCAGTAACGGAGTATTTGCCTCAGTTGGTCAGTTTCATCAGGCATCGGTTTTACCCCTTATCTTGTCCCTGAGTTTACGCTCTATGCGTGTCCAAATAATCTGCTCGTGCTCGGGCTTGTCGGACGAAAGAAGCAAGCGTTCTTTGGCAGCGGCTGCGAGCACCTTGAGGTCAAACAAGCTGAGGTCGTCGTAGTGCGCTTGTTGCTCAATCGCATCATTAACCAGATCAGTGAGATTTGCGTCGGGCTTCCGGTCTTGAAGCGACTGGATATAGCCCCATACGGCAGCTCGAAGGTGGACGGTAATTTTTCTAGTGTTAGCTAATTTTGTTTTCATAAAGAGCAACCTCGGTGGATATTATCTTGTAGCCTGCCTCTTCTAACGCCAGTTTAAAATCCTCAGTGCAAATATATTCAGGTAGGGAAAGACTTCTTTCTGACCCATCTGAAGCACAGCAAGTAATTCTTATTACTTTCACGCTGGTGTTACTTGCTTTCACTTTTTTCTCCTCCAGGAGCCTTTGCGCCAGCCTAAACGCAATTTTCATAGCGTCTCGGCGTTCCTTATACCTAAAAATGTCGTCGTCATAGCCTAAAGCATCAAGCCAAACGGCTTCATTTCGTTTTTGTAGAACAACCTGCCAAAGATTTTTGCGTTTCTGCACGATGACGCGGACGGTCGGATCGAGTTCAAGCCTAAATGTGTTCATGATTTTTCTCCCTGCAAGAAGGCAAGTGCTGCCTTGGATTTAGACACGGCTTTGAAGATCGCCTTCTTGTCCGATTTTAAAATATTGAGCCAATGGTCAAGGTAGCTCGCGTGTTGGTCAAGCTTGTACGTAATTTCAAACTCCGCACACAGAAACGCTGAGCCGAGTTCTGCGACCAATTCTTCGAAGGCATACTCAGCAGAGCCAAAGCTTTTTCCAAATGGCCTGTCGAGCCTAGAGTTATGACCTGTCCAGTGAATGTGTTCGTGAAGTAGGGTTGCGTAGTAACCTTCAGTTGAGTTGAAGGTGTCGAACTTTGGCATATCTATACGGTCTTCGTTGATGTGGTAGCAGGCCTGGTTGCCTCCGAATTTTATCTTAGCCCCTAGCCCTTTAACGAAGGCCTCAGCGGCAGCAATTTTCGTTTTCTCGTCGGTAGGGGCTTTAGGTTCTTCTTCAGGCTTTAACTCCAAACCTTCAACTTGATCGAGGTTAAACACAGTGAACGACATGAGCATGGGGATTTGCTTTTCTTCTTCGTCGTCCTCGTCTTTCACAATCATCTTTTTATAAAAAACGACGGTCGTGCCTTTCTCACCCTTCTTAACCATGCCGCCCGCGTCTTTGATCTGGTTGAAGGTTCCCCACAGGTTGGCGTCAAAGCCAAATTTCTGCGCGGCGTTCCAAAGCAAGAGGATGTTAATGCCGTGGTAGGTCGCCTTGGTAAACGGGTTGCTGGGCACCCAGGACTGCGGGAAACGTGAGCCGGAGGCCTGTCGCCAGTCTTTGCGCCAGGGCAAGAGCCTTCCCGATTCTAGGAGTTCTATGAGCTGGTTGGTGACCTCTTGGTGCAGGTCACGCTTTACGGTTTTGGTTTTTTTGGTTTTCTTTACCATGCAATTTTCACCTGCGAAGGGATAGGTTCTGCACGAATTCGTACCACGAACTTAGGGAAAGCTTGCTCATACTCAAATCCGCATACGCGAGGCTTCTTTGTAATCAAAAATCTCAATGTCATCCGCAAGCTCCCAACCGTAGCGATCTTGATTCGCATTCGGGATTGTATTTCGCGAACTGCCTTCTCGGAAGACTATGAAAAAAGTATGGTTGTTCATGCTACTTCCTCCTTCTCTTGTTCTACACGACTACAGTATTCACGTTTGATAAGCTCCAGTAGGTCGTACTGATTGCTGGTAAGCATTTCGCCAGAATGGCTGAGACGTTTGGCAATATGCCACTCCTCGTCCCCAACTTTTTCAAAAACATACCAACCGTTACCGTGGACCACGAACCTTCGAGTGCAATCGAGGTCTGGGTCAAACATGCTAACGAGCCCCGTTACAGGGCACTGGCTGAATGTAGCCTTCACAGCGCCCCCTATTCTGAAAAGTGAACGGCAATTTCGTAAGAACCTGCTGCGACCGCGCCACGGTCATGACGGCAACCAGCTTTGGTAAAAGCTTTGTTTTCAAGCGTTGGGCCGAAGACAACGTGAACTGTCGTGCAGCAGAAAGGACACTTTACTGCGCCGAGATGAACATGGCCGTCGGCATCTTTTTCGAACGTAGCCGACTCTGGCGGCACGATTTCTTGGCTCTGACGGCGGATCGCGTTTTGACTAGATGAACGCATATTAGCCCCTTTCTTTTTCAAGCTGCTTGGTGAGAAAGAACTTAGCTTTGTTGATGAACTGACGTGCTCTTTCCGCGTCACCTCTTGCCAAGACCTCTTGGGCGTCCGACAGGATTTGCATCGCATACATGGTGTCGCTTTCAAACGAGGGCTTTAGAAAGATCATCTGCTCAACCGTCTCACCAAAAACCGCTATTTGTTGGTCTGGGCTCATCGTTTCCCTCTCGTTTCCTGGGAGAGCCAATCTCTCAACCATGACTACATATCGGGTTTAGTCCGATAAACCTTGAGA
>Ga0163150_10004325_pt1 | contig 19098 bp, 15 predicted proteins | sample OliLakLV19P2IB_FD_148628 | JGI IMG/M metagenome (GOLD analysis project Ga0163150, IMG submission 148628) | Freshwater microbial mat bacterial communities from Lake Vanda, McMurdo Dry Valleys, Antarctica - Oligotrophic Lake LV.19.P2.IB | ecosystem: Environmental > Aquatic > Freshwater > Lake >...
CCTGAACGTTCTAAGCTCGTTTTACCCCCATGTCCGATCCGTCGTTGGCGCGCAACACGAAAGGCCCCCAAGCCGCAAGTGTAAGAATCTGTCATTGCGCAACCCATTGAAGCAGCGTCTAATTGTTCTCGGGAACGCCTCAATCCTAATGTTTTTCCTCAGGATTCAGGTGCGGGCAACTGCCTCCCTTTGGGGGCATCACATGAGAAGGAAGTCACATCATGAACACTGTGCGCGATGCAGCATTCACCATGGCGCGTGCGCCATACGGCAAGACAAATTCGCAATACCAAGCGGAGTTCGATCCGGCGACCGGAACGATCTGGGGTTACTTCACACCCAAAGGCACGCCCTGCTTCAGCTTGGGCCTGCTTAAGGACATCCGCATGCACGACACGCTGCTGGAAACCAACGCGGGCCACGTCAACTTCGAAGGCGCGATGCACCAGGCGAACTTCTATGTGGTCGGTTCGCGCGTGCCCCGCGTCTTCAACCTCGGCGGCGACCTCGCGCTCTTCGTGCTGCTCATCAAGTCGCGCGACCGCGAAGCCCTGGCGCACTACGCAAAGCTCTGCATCGACAACGTCTATCCGCGCATCCGCAATTACTCGAGCCCGACGCTGACGACGATTTCGCTGGTGCAGGGCGATGCGCTCGGCGGCGGATTCGAGACTGCGCTGACCAGCGACGTCATCGTTGCGGAGGAAAGCGCGCAGATGGGGCTGCCGGAGATCCTGTTCAACCTGTTCCCCGGCATGGGCGCCTACAGTCTGCTCGCGCGCCGCATCGGCATGCGAGCAGCCGAGGACCTCATCCTCTCCGGAAAAATCCTTCCGGCGAAGGCGCTCCAGGAGATGGGCATCGTCGACGTCGTCGCGCCGGATGGCGAGGGCGAACTCGCGGTCAACGAATGGATCGGCAAGGTGGGCAAGCGGCGCAACGGCTACGCCGCGGTCTACCGCGCGCGCCAGCACGTGCACCCGATCACGCGCGAGGAGCTGGATGCGATCACCGAGACGTGGGTCGACGCAGCGCTAAGGCTCGAAGACCGGGATCTCAAGATGATGAGCCGGATCGTGCGCTCGCAAATGCGGCGCATGGAGCACGGCGACGTCCCGGACGTGACCGCCGACGCGCTGGCGGCCGCCGGCTAGCCGGCGATCAGCGAAGCGAATCCTGCGCTGCCGAACTCCTGGCCAAATTGAAAAAAGTTCACCCGCGTCGAGTTGATCACCGCGTCTTGCGCGGCGGGGTCGTCGATCTTCCTGACGAGCTGGTTGAGCTTTGCCATGTGGTCCTGGTCCATGGAGGCGTGCGAGGTGAGGAACTTGAACCCGCCCGCGGCAACATCGCGCCCCATCGCACGCGCGATCGCATCGGAAACCCTTCCGCCGTAAACCGAAGAGATCACCTCGAGCGTGTAGAGCATTCCAAGCACCGAGCATGCGTGCCTGCGTTCAGCGGCCCAGTAGTTGAACGCGATCATCGCCTGGACCGGCGCGCTTGGCGGCTGCGAGCACGCGGCGTCGACATCCCCTCCCATAGCCCGGATGTCGTCGAGCACCCAGTGCTCGTGGCCCTTTTCCTCTTCGATTCGCTCGTAAAGCTCGTACCGCACGATGCTGAAGCGGTCGTCGCACCGCGAAGCGGCGGCGGCCATGATCGGGCAGAAATGCCAGACGATGTGGTACAGGTCGTGAAGGAAGGCCCTGTACTCCGCGAGGGTGAGGCCCTGGTGGATCATCGAATGGATCTTGGGTTGTGCTTCAAGGTCCCTCCGGCTCGCGTCCGTCGTCTCGATCAGCGTAATGAAGAAAGACATATCCGCAACATTCCCCTAGATGTTCCCGCAATGAAATTTTCTACTACGGACATTCTATCCCCATGACTCCGATCAAACTCTACATGCTCGTGTTCCCGGTGTTCATCGCCCTCATTGCTGCCGAGGCAGCTTATTATCGATTCGTCTTGCATCGCGAATACGGATGGCAGGCCACGCTGTCCAATGTGGTCGTGGCCATCGGCCGGCTGGTAACCGAGGGCCTGCTCGCGGCGATCGTGCTTGCGGTCTACTACGCGGCGTATACCTTGCGGCCATTCACGATCCCGATGGACCGCTGGGAAAGCTGGGTCGTCCTGTTCTTCGCGGTGGATTTCGCCTACTACTGGCTGCATCGCATGAGCCACGAGATCCGCTGGATGTGGGCGCAGCATGCCGTGCACCACTCCGCGCAGCAGATCACGCTCTCGGTGGCCTATCGGCTTGGATGGACGAACCTTATTGCCGGACCGTGGCTCTTCCTTATCCCGGTGTGCTGGATCGGTTTCCACCCGCTCTCGGTCGGCCTCATGTTCGCGGCCAACCTCATTTACCAGTTCTGGCTGCATACCGAAACCGTGCCGAAGCTCGGCGTGCTCGAGAAGATCTTCAACACGCCTTCGCACCACCGCGTCCACCACGCAGTCAATCCCGAGTACCTCGACCGCAACTACGGCGGCGTGCTCATTATCTGGGACAAGCTGTTCGGCACGTTTGCAGGGGAAAAGGCCGGCACCGAGATACGCTACGGCCTCGTCAGCCAGATCAGCACGCTCAACCCGATCAAGATCGTGTTCTCGGAATGGGTGTCGCTCTTTCGCGACCTGAGCTCGGCGCGCAGCCTGGGTGACGCGCTCGGCTACGCTTTCGGCAAGCCGGGCTGGGCGCCGGAAGGCCGGAGGAGGACTTCGGCGCGCATCCGCGACGAAAGCGTTTCGCAGGGCACGGTCAGCGAGACGCCCCCCCTCTTACACAGCTGAGCGGCGTTTTTCGGCGAGGTGGCGCTCGAGGGACTCGCGCGCCACCGTCAGCTCCTGCTCGATGGAGCGCACGAGCTGCAGCGACTGCAGGCGCAGCTCGCCGTCGGACAGCTTGCCCTGGTCATTGCAGACGCGGGTGAGCCGCTCGGCGCCCATGCTGGCCGCGGACCCCTTCATGGCGTGCAGGTGATTGCGGAACTCGATGAAATTCCGCGCGGCCACCGATGCATGGAGCTTCTGGAGCAGGACGTCGTTGTCGGTCACGAACACGCCAATCAGGCGCTCGAGGAATCCGGGAAACCCGAGCGCCTCGAGCTGCCCCAGCGTTTCCATGTTCACGACCTGCGCTTGCGAAAAGGGCTCCTGGCCCTTGTGCGCTTGCGCGCGGAAGGTCTCGTGAGCGCCGGCTGAAAACCCGGCCCCGACGCCTTTTTCGATCAGTTCCTGGATGCCTTCGAGGAGCTTCATCGCCTCGATCGGTTTGGGCAGGAAAGCATCCGCGCCGGCTTCGAGGCATTCCTGCCGCGCCTCGGTCGTCACGTCCGCGGAGAGCACGATGACGGGCATGCGTTCCAATCCGCGGCCCATGAGGCGGATCAACTGCAGCGCCTCCACGCCGCCCATGCGCGCCATGTTCCGGTCCAGCAGCACAATGTCGTACTGGGTCTGCTCGAGTGCATCGAGCACTTCGTCGCCGTCCGAGACCAGCGTCACCGAATGGCCGCCCCGCTCGAGGATGCGGCCGATGACCTCGCGGTTGGTCGGGTTGTCGTCGGCGGCAAGGACGTTGCACTTGCGGTTCCCGGCGCCCCTGCGAGCGTAGTCCTCCAGCCTGACGACGCCATCGCGCACCTCGTCGCCGGCCGCAACCGAGTGCAGCACGTTGAAGAGCTGCCGCTTGTCGAATGGCATCTCCAGCACGGCCGCGTAGCCGGCCGAAAGGGCCGCGAAGCGGGAGATCTGCGTGTCGCGCGGAACTCCGAGAATGAGGTGGGGTGCGGGGTTCGGCGCCGCGCGTCGGAAGCGGGGGGCGAGCTGCACGCCGGTCCCTTCATCCTGGGCATAGAGCAGCGCACTGTGGTACGGCTTGGCGAGGCTGATTTCGCTCGCAAGGCGCTGGGCGCCCTCCTCGATGCTCGCGACGCCGACCGGCGCGGCTCCCCAGGACGCCAGCGCAGCAGAAAGGGTGGCGAACTCCTCCGTTGGGAATCCAACCGCGAGGATGCGGGCCCCGGCCAGCTCGCCGGTGCCGGTGTCCGTGCGCTCCGGCTGCTTCTCCAGCGAGATCTCGAACCAGAACGTGCTGCCGAGGCCCACGGCACTCTCGAGTCCGATCTTGCCGCCCATGAGCTCCACGAGTTGCTTGGCGATCGTCGTTCCCAGGCCCGTGCCGCCGAAGCGGCGCGCGGTCGTCTGCTCGGCCTGCGCGAAGCTTTCGAAGATCCGCTTCTGCGCCTCGGGCGCAATGCCGATGCCGGTATCGCGGATCGAGAACTTCAAGAAGACGCGCGAATCCGTCTCTTCCTGCGCCGACACGTGCAGCGTCACGCTGCCGCGGTCGGTGAACTTGACCGCATTGCTCGCCAGATTGATGAGGATCTGGCGCAGGTGGTGCGGATCCCCGCGCAGCGCCGGCGGCACCTCGGGCATGATCGACACGACGAACTCGACCTGCTTGGCCAGCGCCTGTGCGGCGACGATGCGGGAAGTGCTGTTGACGAGCGCATGCAGGTCGAAATCGGCATGGTCGAGCGACAGCTTGCCCGCCTCGATCTTGGAGAAGTCGAGCACGTCCTCCACGAGTCCGAGCATGACGCGGGAAGCGCCACGCAAGGTCTGCAGCATGTCCGCCTGCTCGCGGTTGAGCTGCGTGTCGCGCAACAAGTCGGCCATGCCGATGACCGCATTTAACGGCGTTCGCATCTCGTGGCTGACCACCGAAATGAAACGGCGCTTTGCGAGGTTGGCGGCTTCGGCGCGCGAAAGCGCGTCGAACATCCGCTTGACCAGCGAGAGCACATACAGGCTGAGCGCCAGGAGGCCGAGCAGAAGGCCGACGCCCTCCCCGAGGTGGGTCTGCCAGAAAGTGCTGGTGGCCAGCACCGTCGAGAACCCTGCCACGCTGAGCGCCAGTGAGAGCAGGAGGTGGCGCGGACCGAAGCGGAAGCCGTTCGCAAGCGTCACCCACACGTAGACGAGGAAAAGGGCGAGCGCCCGCTCTTCGAAGAAGGACATCGCCCAGGTGACCATGCCGACGTCCGCCGCCATCCCGACAAACCGCCTGAATTGTGAGACGCGGTCCGACAGGAGCGCGGAAACGAGCACACTTGCCGAAAGGACGAAGTACACGAGGTACACGAGCACGTCGATCCGCAACACCGCGCCGCGCGCCAGGTCCGGGATGTCGATGAGGTAAAGGCCGAGGACCGCGGCCACGAGAACGCGCACGAACGCCTGCTCGTGCTCGGTATCTGGGCGGGATGCGATCTTCCCGCGCATCGAATGCAACAAGGCCCGCATTCGACTCAAACCGGGTCGGGGCTTGCGACCTGGTCGCCAAGCTCCCCCTGGATGCGCGCGACGTCCTTTTCGACGCCGAGGAACGCATCCACGATGCCCGGATCGAAATGCCGCCCGCGCTGGTTCTGCAGGTAGGCGAAAGCATCCTCCACCGGCCACGCCTTCTTGTATGGGCGCACTGCGGTCAGCGCGTCGTAGACGTCGGCAACGGCCACAACCCGCGCGCACAACGGAATGTGGTCGCCGACCAGGCCGTTCGGGTAGCCCGAGCCGTCGTATTTCTCGTGGTGTCCGAGCGCAATCAGTGCGCCCATGCGCACGTACTTCGATGCGCTGCCCTTGAGGATTTCGTGCCCGATGACCGGGTGGCTGCGCATGATCTTGAGCTCGGGCTCATCCAGCCGGCCGGGCTTCAGCAGGATGCCGTCCGGGATGCCGATCTTGCCGATGTCGTGCAGCGGGGCGGCCAGTTCGACCGTTTCGGCTTCCTCGAGGGACAGGCCGATGGTGTTCGCAATCAGGCGCGAATAACGGGACATGCGGATGAGGTGATTGCCGGTTTCCTGGTCGCGGAATTCGCCCGCCCGCGCGAGGCGCAGCAGGGTTTCCTTCTCGCGCTCGCGGATCTCTTTCGTCGCATCTTCGACCATCCCTTCGAGCAGCCGCTTGCGGTCTTCGAGGGCGAGGTGCTGGCGCCTCAGGGTGATGAGGTTGCGGCACCGCGCGAGGCATTCGCGTGCGTCGATCGGTTTGATCAGGAAATCGGTGATGCCGGCGTCCAGCGCCGCGTAGCGGATCTTGCGATCGTCGTGCACGGTGACCATGACCATCGGCACGTGCTCATAGCCGGGCAAAGCGCGCAGGCGCTTGACGAACTCGATGCCATCCATGTCCGGCATCGAATAGTCGACGAGGACGAGGTCGGCGACGTGCTTGGTCGCCCAGACGACGGCATCGACCGGCCGCGCGAAAGGCTGAACCACCACACGGTCGTCCAGGCCCCGCACCACCTGCTCGAGGATGGCGCGACCGGTCGACTGATCGTCGACGACGACAATCGTGTTCTTCATTACCGGAAGCATGTGAACCTGGGCGACGCCCATGCGTACCCTCCTCTCGATCAAGATTACGCCCGGGTTTCAAGAATGTCTAGCAAGTGCTTGCCGATACAGGACTTTTCGCACTGTGCCGACCCGGGAAATGTGGCGATTCTGCGTTTCGATGCCAGGTGCGGTGCCGTTCGGAGCACCCTGCGGTCGGAGGCCCTGTATTCGATCCGGTGGGCACCTGGTGCCGGAAAAGGGACTCGAACCCTTACGATGATTAGTCGGCGGATTTTGAGTCCGCTGCGTCTACCAATTCCGCCATTCCGGCAATTGCGCAAGGCGCGGATTATCGCATGGGGCGACGGCAACGAATGCGCACGGCCCTTATAATCGCGGGCCATGCGCGTCACCGAATTCGATTATGCGCTTCCAGAAGAGCTGATCGCACAACACCCCGCCGCGCAGCGCCGCGCGAGCCGGCTGCTGCGCGTCGAGGGCGCCACCGGTGTATTGCAGGACCTCACTTTCGCAGACCTTCCGCGCGACATCGACTTCCGCGACGTGGTCGTCCTCAACGACACGCGCGTCATCAAGGCCCGTCTCGCTGCGAAGAAAAGCACCGGCGGGAAGCTCGAGGTGTTCGTCGAGCGCTTGCTCGGCACCCACGAAGCCTTCGTCCTCATGCGCGCAAGCCATCCGGTCGCGACCGGCGCCACGATCAGTATCGGCGAGACCGCCATCGCCACCGTGCTCGGCCGGGAAGCCGACCTGTACCACATCCGGCTCTCCGAGCCGGTCGAGGCGGTCCTCGAGCAGCATGGCTCGGTCCCGCTGCCGCCCTACATCACACATGCTCCGGGCCCTGAGGATGTGGAGCGCTACCAGACGGTCTATGCTGAAAGGCCGGGGGCGGTGGCGGCCCCGACCGCGGGATTGCATTTCGACATGCCGATGCTCAATGCGCTTGCCGGGCGCGGCGTGAAAATCGCGCGGATCACGCTGCACATCGGTCCCGGCACGTTCCAGCCGGTGCGTGTGGAGAATATTGCCGACCACAAGATGCACAGCGAGCGATACAACGTGCCCCAGTCCACCGTAGATGCGATCGTTGCCGCAAGGAAGGCGGGCGGACGGGTGCTCGCGGTCGGGACGACCGCACTGCGCGCGCTGGAGAGCGCGTCGCGCAGCGGCGAACTCAAGGCCGGCGGTGGCGAGACGGACCTGTACGTGACGCCGGGATTCCAGTTCCGCACGGTGGACCGGCTGCTGACGAACTTCCACCTGCCGAAATCGACCCTGCTGATGCTGGTCTGCGCATTCGGCGGCGTCGACACCATCCGCAAGGCTTATGCGCATGCGATCGCGAAGAAGTACCGGTTCTTCTCGTACGGCGACGCGATGCTGATCGAAAAGACCCCTTGAAAGGCAGGCCGTGAAGTTCAGCGTGCTCGCCGCCGATGGCGCCGCGCGTCGAGGCCGGCTCGAACTCGCGCACGGACCCGTGGAGACGCCAGTCTTCATGCCGGTGGGCACTTATGGCTCGGTCAAGGCGATGTCGCCGCTCGAACTGCACGAGATCGGCACCCAGATCGTCCTGGGCAACACCTTCCATCTCTGGCTGCGCCCGGGCCTGGAGGTCGTCGAGAAGCACTCCGGCCTGCATCGCTTCATGGGCTGGGATGCCCCGATCCTGACCGACTCGGGCGGCTTCCAGGTCTTCAGCCTCGGGGCGATGCGCAAGATCTCCGAGGAAGGCGTGCGGTTCGCCTCGCCGATCAACGGTGACCGGCTCATGCTCACGCCCGAGGAATCGATGCGTATCCAGAGGGTGCTGAATTCCGATATCGTGATGATCTTCGACGAATGCATCGCCCATCCGTCGACGCTGCAGGAAACCGGCGACTCAATGCGCTTGAGCCTGCGCTGGGCCGACCGGTCGAAGAAGGCGCATGAAGCCAACCCGAACGCACTGTTCGGCATCGTGCAGGGCGGCATGTTCGAGGATTTGCGCAACGAGTCGCTTGCCGGGCTCGAAGCCGTCGGCTTCGACGGGTATGCGATCGGCGGCCTGTCGGTGGGCGAGCCCAAGGAGGACATGCAGCGCATCCTCGAGCACACCGCGCCGCGGTTGCCCGCCGGCAAGCCGCGCTACCTCATGGGCGTCGGCACGCCCGAGGACCTTGTTTTCGGTGTCACTGCGGGCATCGACATGTTCGATTGCGTGCTGCCCACGCGCAATGCGCGCAACGGCTGGCTGTTCACGCGCTTCGGCGACATCAAGATTCGCAATGCGCGGCATCGCGGCGACACGCGCCCGCTGGATGAGACCTGCGCCTGCTACTGCTGCCGCAATTTCACCCGCGCTTACCTGCACCACCTGCAGCGCGCGAACGAGATCCTCGGCGCGCGGCTGGCGACGATCCACAACCTTTTCTACTACCAGAGCCTCATGCGCGAACTTCGCGCGGCCATCGAGGCCAAAGACCTGGCCGGCGCCTCGAAACGCATGCTGGCGGAACGCCGCCAATCGAGCCCGCCGGACGGCTGAAGCAACGCAAGCTGCTATAATTTCGCGCTTTTTCCGATTCTCAGGAGCCTCCAGTGTTGATCTCTTCCGCCTTCGCCCAGGCGACCCCCGCCGCAAGCAGCGACCCCGGCTACATGGGGCTGCTGCCGATCATCCTGATGTTCGTGCTGCTGTACTTCCTGATGATCCGTCCGCAGATGAAGCGCGCGAAGGAAGCGAGGGCCATGGTCGAAGCCTTGCAAAAGGGCGACGAAGTGATCACCGCAGGCGGCATCCTCGGCCGGATCAGCAAGATGACCGACGCTTACATTACGCTCGAGATCGCGCCGAACACCGAAATCAGCATCCAGAAGGCTGCGGTGCAGACCCTGCTCCCCAAGGGCACCCTCAAGACCCTGCAGTAACCGGAGGCTCGCGCCCCCGCTTCAAGGCAACGACGTGAATCGATATCCCGCATGGAAATACGCCCTCATTGCGCTCGCAGTGGTGCTGGGGTTCGTTTACACGCTGCCCAACTTCTTCGGCGAATCGCCCGCGGTGCAGGTTTCGAGCATAAAGACCGGCGTCAAGGTCGACGCCGCCCTGCTCGCGAAACTCGAAGATACTCTCAAGGCAGCGAAACTCCCGTACAGCACCGCGCTGCTCGAGCCGAACAGCGTGCGCGTGCGCTTTGCCGACACTGACATCCAGCTGAAAGCAAAGGACGTCATCGATCAGACCGTCAATCCCGACAGGTCGAACCCGGCTTACGTGGTTGCCCTCAACCTGGTCTCGTCGTCGCCCAACTGGCTCACCGCAATCAACGCGCTGCCCATGTATCTCGGCCTCGATCTGCGCGGCGGCGTGCACTTCCTGCTGCAGGTTGACATGAAGGCCGCGGTCGCCAAGCGCCTCGACAGCCTCGCCGGCGATATAAGAGGCCAACTGCGCGACAAGAACATCCGCCACGGCGGCATCGCACGCGAGCGCGAGACGGTACGCGTACGTTTCCGCGACGCCGCCGCGCGCGACAAGGCCCGCGAGCTACTCGGGTCGAGCATCCCGGACCTGATCTTGACCGAGCGCCAGAGCGGCGACGAACTGCTGCTCGTCGGCGCGCTCAAGCCCGTGGCGGAGAAGCGCCTCCAGGAGGAGTCGGTCAAACAGAACATCAGCACGCTGGGCAAGCGCGTCAATGAGCTCGGCGTCGCCGAGCCGATAATCCAGCAGCAGGGCGCCGATCGCATCGTCGTGCAGCTACCCGGGGTGCAGGACACCGCCAGGGCTAAGGACATCCTGGGCCGCACGGCGACCTTGGAGGTGCGGCTGGTCGACGAAGAGGCGATGCGCAGCGGCAGCACTCTCAACGTGGACGTGTTCCCAGAACGCAAGCGCGATGGCACCATCTCCAGCGTGTCAGTCAAGCGTCTGGTGATCGTCACCGGCGACCGGATCGGCGGCGCGAGGGCGACCTTCGACAACGACCAGCGCCCGGCCGTATCGATCGAGCTCGATCAGGCCGGCGGTCGCGTGATGCGTGAAACGACGCGAGAGAACATTAAGCGCCCGATGGCGATCATTCTGTTCGAAAAGGGTAAAGGCGAAGCCATCTCGGTGGCGACCATCCAGAGCGAGTTCGGCAGCCAGTTCCAGATCACCGGGATGTTCTCGGCCGAGGAGACGACCAACCTCGCGCTTCTAATCCGCGCAGGCTCCCTTGCGGCGCCCATGGAGATCATCGAAGAACGCACGGTCGGCCCGAGCCTGGGCAAGGACAATATCGAGAAGGGCTTCAACTCCACGAAATGGGGCTTCCTCGCCATCGTGGCCTTCATGACGATGTACTACATGCTGTTCGGCCTGGTGTCCTCGATCGCGCTGGGTGTCAACCTGCTCTTCCTGGTGGCCCTGCTTTCGCTGCTGCAGGCCACGCTGACCCTGCCCGGCATCGCGGCGATCGCGCTTACGCTTGGCATGGCCATCGACGCCAACGTGCTGATCAATGAAAGGATCCGCGAGGAAGTTCGCGGCGGAGCCTCGCCCCAGGCGGCCATCGCCGCGGGCTACGACCGCGCCTTCGGCACCATTATCGATTCGAACATCACCACCCTGATCGCGGGCCTTGCGCTGCTCATCTTCGGCTCGGGCGCGGTGCGCGGCTTCGCGGTCGTCCACTGCCTGGGCATCCTGACGTCGATCTTCTCGGCGGTGATGGTCTCACGCGCGATCGTCAACCTGATCTACGGTCACCGGCGGCGGGTGCATCACCTGTCGATCGGCGACACCAGCTGGAAGTAAGCGACCATGGAATTCTTCAAGATCCGCCGCACCATCCCGTTCATGCGGCATGCGCTTACGTTCAACATCATTTCGTTGATCACGTTCCTGCTCGCAGTCTTCTTCCTCGCGACCAAGGGACTGCACTTCTCGATCGAGTTCACCGGCGGCACGGTGATGGAGATCAGCTACAAGGACACCGCCAATGTCGATCGCATCCGCACGGCGCTCGACAAGGCAGGCTACAAGGACACGGCAGTGCAGAATTTCGGCTCGTCGCGCGACGTCCTGATCAGGATGCCGCTGGTCCAGGGGCAGTCGAGCACCGACCTTTCGCAGAAGGTGATGGCGACCTTGCAGGCCGACAGCAAGGATGTGGAATTGCGGCGTGTGGAATTCGTCGGACCCCAGGTCGGCAAGGAGCTGGCGGAGAACGGCGCGCTGGCGCTCCTTGTCGTGTGTATCGGGATCGTGCTGTACCTCGCGATGCGCTTCGAGTGGAAGTTCGGGCTGGCGGCGATCATCGCCAACCTGCACGACGTAATCATCATCCTCGGCTTTTTCGCGCTTTTCCAGTGGGAATTCTCGCTGCCGGTGCTCGCCGCGGTGCTGGCGGTGCTCGGCTATTCGGTCAACGAATCTGTCGTGGTGTTCGACCGGGTGCGGGAGAACTTCCGCAAGATGCGCAAGGCCTCCATTTCCGACGTGATCGACGCCGCGATCACCGGCACGATTTCGCGCACCATCATTACCCACGGCTCCACCCAGATCATGGTGACCACGATGCTGATCTTCGGCGGTCCGGCGCTGCATTATTTCGCGCTGGCGCTCACCATCGGCATCTGCTTCGGGATCTACTCGTCAGTGCTCGTCGCCAGCCCGCTGCTGATGTGGCTGAAGGTCGACCGGTCGCAGTTCGCCACGGCGAAGAAATCCCGCCGTGAGGAGAACGAAGGCGCAGTGGTGTAGGCGGGCTGTCCCTGCACGGGCTGGGTAGCCTGTTTCAGGTTTACGCACAGTGCATGCGCAGCGATCGTCTGGAACCTCCCTACTTCAACACCTGCACCAGGTTGTTGTAGTCGTCAGTCCAGAGCCGCCAGTCGGGCTTCTCCTCAACCGGATCGGAGACTGCCTTGATCTCCGGCGCAGCGAGTGCCTTGGGATCGCGCGACACCAGCACCCAGTCGCTCTGCGTCTTGTCTTCCTCGCCTTTCTCGTACACGTTCACCGCGTGGGCGCCAAGCGACTTTGCGATATTCGCCACGACGGGGCCGAGATTGAGGAACCGGTTGGACACATGGAAAGCGACGATGCCGTCCGGCTTCATGTGCTTCAGGTAGACCTCCAGCGCCTCCTTCGTGATGAGGTGCACCGGGATCGCATCGCTCGAAAAGGCGTCCACCGCGAGGATGTCGAACTTTTCCGAAGCTTCGCGTTCGAGCGTTAAACGCGCATCGCCGAGGGCGATCTCGATTTTCGCCTCGCTGTCGCCGAGGTACCCGAAGTCGCGCTTCGCGATCTCGACTACGGCCGGATTGATGTCATAAAAACGATAGACGTCGCCCTTGCGGCCGTAACCGGCAAGCGTGCCGATACCCAACCCGATCACGCCCACCCGCAACGGCCCGGAGCCCTGCTTTGCCGCAATGGCTTTCCCGATGCCTGAGGTGACCTGGTAGTAGCTGGTGAGGTTCTTGCGCGCCGTGCCCGTGAGGTACTGCTCCCCATGCATGATCGTTCCGTGCAGCAGTCGCCGCAGGTGGTCGTCCTCGCCCGCCTTGCTGTATTCCTTCACCCGGAGCACGCCATAGAAATTGCGCTCGGACAGGCGAACGTAATCCTGGAACTTGAAGCCGTCGTAGCAGACCGCGGCGGTCACGCCAACCAGCGTCGCCATGCTCGCCCCGAATGCCACGCGGTTCAGGTTCCGATAGAGGACCGCGCCGAGGATTGCGCAGGCGACGAGACCGATCCCGAGCTCGTAATAGGCATTGAAGGCAAGGGGTGCGACGACCGCCACGAAAAAGCCGCCGAGCGCGCCGCCCACCGAGACCCAGAGGTAGAACGCCGTCAGGTGGCGGTTCGAGGGCCGGTGGCGATAGAGCTCGCCATGGCAGAACATGCAGGCGACGAACAGCCCCGACAGGAAAATGCCGAGTTGCAGGTAAAGGTCGAACTGGTGGTCCGGGTCGACGAGGAACCAGGCCATGGCCCCGATCCAGACCAGCACGAAAGTCCACCACCACCTGGGCCGATACAGCCCCTGCCCCTCGAAACAGAGGATGAAGGTCAGCAGGTACAGCGTCAGCGGCGCAAGCCAGAGCAACGGGATCGCGGCGACGTTCTGCGTGATGTGGTTGGTGACCGCAAGCAGCATCACCGATCCGGTCGCTGACAGCGCCAGCCAGAGCCCGATGGTCTGCCGGCCGGGAGCTTCCTCCGCGACCTCGGCTTCAGCCGGCGCGGGTGCGCGCGACTGCGCGTTCGAGGTGAGCCAGGCCAGCGACGCGCAGAGCAGCGCGAACGCAGCGAACATCCACGACCAGCCGTAGACCTGCTGCCCGTTGCTGAGGAACGGTTCGACCACGAGCGGATAGCCGATCAGCGCGAGCAGCGAGGCGAAATTGGAGACCGCGAACAGCCGGTAGGGATTGGCGCCGGGCCGCGCACGCGAGAACCACGCCTGCACCAGTGGGCTGGTGGACGAAAGGAGGAGATAAGGCAGGCCCACGGTCATGGTGAGCAGCAGCAGGATGCGTGAGATCGGCTCCTCCCCGCCTGCGGGTTTCCACGAGGGATCGGGCAGGATCGGCAGCGTCGCCACCGCCGCCGCAAGCAGGACCGTGTGCAGGATCGCCTGCGCGCGTGGAGACAGCTTGGCCGTGGTCCCATGCGCATAGGCGTAGCCGGCAAGCAGCACGCACTGGAAAAAGAGCATGCACGTCGTCCAGACCGCCGCGGTTCCGCCGAACCACGGCAGGATCAGGCGCGCGATCAGCGGCTGCACGAGGAACAGCAGGAACGAGGACATGAAGATCGTGAGGACGTAAAGCATGGGCGTGGGCGCGCGCGTCGCGCGTCAGGAGAGGACGGAACGGATCAGATGCGCCGGGCGAGTTCGGCGGCGAGGCCTGTGTAGCCGGCGGGCGTCAGCGCGAGCAGCTGCTTCCTGGCCTCGGCGGGAATCGGCAGGGAGCCGATGAAGGTCGCGAGCCGTTTCGCGTCTATGCCCTTGCCGCGCGTGAGCTCCTTGAGTTTTTCGTAGGCGTCCGGCACGCCATAGCGCCGCATCACCTGCTGCACCGGTTCCGCGAGCACCTCCCAGTTGGCGTCGAGGTCTTCCGCGAACCGGGCCGGGTTCACTTCGAGCTTCGCCAGGCCGCGCAGGCAGGCCACGTAGGCGAGCAGCGTATGGCCCAGCGCGTTGCCGCAGTTGCGCAGCGCGGTCGAGTCCGAAAGGTCACGCTGCCAGCGCGAGACCGGCAGCTTTTCGGAGAGGTGGCGCAAAAGCGCATTAGCCACCCCGATGTTGCCTTCCGAATTCTCGAAATCGATGGGGTTGACCTTGTGCGGCATGGTCGAGGAGCCGACCTCGCCTGCCTTGAGCCGCTGCTTGAAGTAGCCCAGCGAGATATAGCCCCAGATGTCGCGGTCGAAATCCAGGAGGACCGTGTTGGCGTGCGCCCAGGCATCGAACAGCTCGGCGAAAGTGTCGTGCGGCTCGATCTGCGTCGTATAGGGGTTGAACTCCAGCCCGAGGCTTTCGACGAACCCGCGGCCAAACGCCTCCCAGCCCAAGTCTGGATAAGCGGCGAAGTGGGCGTTGTAGTTGCCGACCGCGCCGTTGATCTTTCCCGTCACCGAGACTGCGGCAATCCGCGCGCGCGCACGGCGCAGGCGATGCACGAAATTGGCCATTTCCTTGCCCATGGTCGTCGGGCTCGCCGGCTGGCCGTGGGTGCGCGAAAGCATCGCCAGGCCGGCGTGCTTGTGCGCCAGGGCCCGCAAGCCCGCGATCAGCTCGTCCAGTTTCGGCAGCATGACCAGCTCGCGCGCCTCGGCGAGCATGAGCGAATACGACAGGTTGTTGATGTCCTCGGAGGTGCAGGCGAAATGGATGAACTCGAGGGACTGCTCCACCTCCTTGTTGCCCGCGAGCTTGCCCTTCAGCCAGTACTCGATCGCCTTGACGTCGTGGTTGGTCTCGGCCTCGATGTTCTTGATGTGCGCGGCGTCCTTCTCGGAGAACGCCGCGACCAGCTTGTCGAGCGCGGCCACAGTCTTCGCGCTGAAAGGCCTGAGCTCCCCGATCGCGGGCTCGGCCGCAAGCGCCTTGAGCCACTCGAGCTCGATGCGAAGGCGGTAGCGGATGAGCGCCGCTTCGCTGAAATGGGCGCGCAGCGCATCGACGGATTTCGCGTAACGCCCGTCAACGGGAGAGAGGGCATTGAGTTGCGTCATGTGCGGAAGGTCCGCCCCGGGTTGGAGGCCGCGAAAGCCGCGGACCGTGTTTTTGACTCGGCATTATAACTTTGGCGACGAAAGTGGCCGAAGGCCCGAATGTTATAATCGGTCTGCAACTTTCCCCCGGAAGATCCCCTCACATGAAACTCCTTGGCTCGGTACCGAGTCCCTTCACGCGCAAAGTCCGCATCGTCCTCGCCGAAAAGCGTGTCGAGTGCACTTTCGAGCTCGTCGACGTCATGGCCGCCGACAGCCCGGTGCCCGCCCATAACCCGCTCGGCAAGGTGCCCGTCCTCGTGCTCGATGATGGCGCCACCCTGTACGATTCGCGCGTCATCGCGGAGTTTCTCGATACGGTTTCCCCCAAGGGGCGGCTGATTCCCGAAGAGAACCGTGACCGGATCGCGGTGCGACGCTGGGAAGCCCTGGCCGACGGCACGATCGATGCCGGCATCCTCATCCGTTACGAGCAGGCGCGCGAAGCCAACCTGCAGAGCGCCGCGTGGATTGCCCGGCAGACCGGCAAGCTCGAGCGAGGGATTGCAGAAATGGCCGACGAACTCGGGGATAAACCGTGGTGCCTCGGCAATGGGTTTACATTGGCCGATATCGCGGTCGGCTGCACGCTCGGCTGGCTTGCGTTCCGTTTCCCACACATCGACTGGCGCGGCAGGTATCCCAATCTCGCCAGGCACTTCGACAAGCTTTCGGAGCGGCCCGCTTTCGCCGATACGGTTCCCAAGGCCTGAGCGCCTGAACGGCGCTGCCGCGTGAACGACGGGACACTGCTCTTCGTCAATTTCGCGGTGTACTCGTGGTTGCTCCTGCTCCCGATCGTCGCCGTGGAGGCGCGGGAACTCAAGGGCGCCCTCCCCCTGAAGACGGGCCGCGCCGCCGCGGTTTCCGGCGTGGCAAATGTCCTGTCCACCCTGCTCTGCACGAGCGCGGTTTTCGGCGCGGGCTGGGTGCTGGGCTTTCTCGATGTGATTGCGGAGCCGCAGGCGGGAGAAGGGGATATCGCGGTGCTGGTCGCGCTGGTCCCGTGCTATTTCCTTTCGGTCTGGGCCGAAACCGCGGTCGGCACTGCGATGCTCAAGACCGTTTCCGGCGACCGTGTCCGCGCGGCATTCTTCCGCGCCAACCAGCTCAGTTACGCGATGCTGGCCATCGTGCCGGTCGCTCGCTTCGTCAAGAGTGCGCTCGTCAACGGGCGGGTGATCTGGTAGGGACGGGTCCCGAAGCCGTCCCGTTCCTCGACACTGCCTATTGCACGGCGCACTCGCCTTCCTTGGCCTTGCCCACCCCGCGGCCGTCCGTCTTGTTCTGGCTGATGCCTATGGGCATGGTGACCTGGACGCCCTGTTGCGGCGGGACAACCGCCGGGGGCGTGCTGTCATTGCGCACATAACCGAACTGGCCGCTGGAAACGACCTGCTGGCCGGCATTGTTCCTGACCACGATCGCGCCATCGGTCACGTCGAGGTGCAACCCGTTTTCCGGCGGCCTTCCGGTGGCTGTCGGTACACCGGCACAGTCGTTCTGGCAAAAGAGGGCGCCGAAATGGGTTCCGCGTATCCCGACCGTTGCTGAGGCCGAGTTGAACTTGATGGAGTCGCGGCTGCGCCTGCCAATCAGGCCCGTCACCGCACGCACCCCCCCCTTGAGCATGTTCAGGACAATGTTGTCGGATTCGGGCTGCCCCTGCTTGAACACATAGTTCGCCACCTGGAGTTGCGACCCTGGTCGCAACACCACTTCGCCGCCGTCGGCGAACTTCACCCGCGCATAGGTTTCCTTCTCCGTACTCAGCGTGTCGCCTTCGCGAATCTGCGACTTGACCGAAATGACCTTGCTTGTCCCATCCGCGCTCCTGGCCGTGAGAAGTCCGGAAAGGTGCGTGACCTGCCCTACCCCCTCGGCTGCGTGGCCAGGATTCGCCGCAAATAGAGTCGTGGCGAGGAAAACACCTGTCAGTGCGTTGTGGAAAATTCGCAAACGCAGTTCTCCGGTCAGCCGCATGCCGCGGGCTTCTTCTTCGGGGCCTTGCTGTCGTCTTTCTTGGCCTGAGCCTTGTCGTCCTTCTTGTCCTCTTTTTTGTCTTCCTTCTTGTCGTCTTTTTTCTCGTCCTTCGGTTCTTTCTTGCTTCTGGCGGACTTGGTTCCCGCGCCGTCCTTGCTGTCCGAGGACTTGCCGCTGTCCGTACTCGAGGAGCCCGAACCAGAACCCGAGCCGGAGGAAGAGCCGGTGCCCGAGCTTCCTCCGAAGGTTCCTTCGGTCCCGCCGACGGTGAATCCCGTTGCGATCAGTCTGAGCGGGCTCGACGAGCCGGCCGTACCCGCGGAAGTCGTTTCGGTGGGTGCACTCTGCGTTGTCGTGTTCTCGGTCGTCGATCGCGTCGTCGACTGCGTCTGGGTCTGGGTCGTGGCCGTGATCGCGCTCAACACTTCTTTAACGGCCAGCTGCACGTTGGCCGCCGCCGGCGCCGCGTTGGAAATCACCGAACCCGTGCTTGCATCTGTGATCGAGAAAGCGCCTCCGATGTTCGCGTCGAGCAGCGACACGCGCGTGACGAGCTGGGCACTGCCGCCGACGACGAGGATCGCGCTCGCCCCTGTCAAATTGACGCCCGTGAAGCCAGGCGTTGCTCCCAGATTGCCGCTCGCGCTGACGGCGATCGGGCCGGTCCCTGCGTCGAGGCTGGTCAGGAGGATGTTCCCCGCCGGCGCTGCGTAGCCGATGCTGCCGCCGCTGGTCGAGGTCGAGGCTCCCAGCGCCATGCTGATGCTGCCGGTCTGTGCGCTGGCCGAGACATTTCCGCCGTTGCTGGTCACGTTGGCATTCTGCAGCAGGTCATCGCCCGCGGTCAGGGCAATCGTCGCGCCGGCCCCGCTGCTACTCACCGGGCCCTGAATTTTCAGATCGTCTCCGGTACCGGGGCTGGCGCCCGCAGTCAGGACAATGTTGCCGCTCGATTCGATGCCGTCGCCGCCGATCGTGAGCGGGCTGTGCGCCACGAGTGAAATGAGCCCGCCACCATTGGTGGTTACGCGGCCTGAAGTGGTCAGCGGGCCAGTGTTATCGACAGCGACATTGCCACCGCCGACGTTGGAGATTCCGGCGATGTTCAGCGCACCGGTATTGACCAGGGCGACAGTGCCGCTGCCGACATTCGACGCGCTGAAGCGGCTGATACGGTTGCCGGTATCAGCCAGGTTCGTGCCCCTCACCGAAGCCGTTACGAGCGACGTCGCCACGATCGGCGCACTTTGCGCTATCGAACCGCCCTGCGCCCGGAGCGACACGTTCGTTGCGCTCAGTTTGCCCACCGACAGATCGCCGGAAGCTTGGGAAATTGCGGCAGTCGCCGTGCCGCCGAGCACAATGCTGCCGCCCGTCTGGCTGAAATTGCCGTCCACCGTGAGGTTGCCGGTACCAGTGAGGAATCCGCTCGTGATCGCCAACTGCGAGGTCGTAAGCTGGCTGTTG
>Ga0163150_10004328_pt1 | contig 19088 bp, 14 predicted proteins | sample OliLakLV19P2IB_FD_148628 | JGI IMG/M metagenome (GOLD analysis project Ga0163150, IMG submission 148628) | Freshwater microbial mat bacterial communities from Lake Vanda, McMurdo Dry Valleys, Antarctica - Oligotrophic Lake LV.19.P2.IB | ecosystem: Environmental > Aquatic > Freshwater > Lake >...
ATATAAAAGAACTCAGAGAGCAGATTTCTTAATTCCGGTATTGATTTGGCCGAATTTATGGCGACCCGCAGTTTTGGGCCGCCGTCTAGACCCTTGGTGTACCAGGTACCCAGTGCCCTAATTTTGTTGATTACCCACCGTTCGCGACCACGGGCTTCTGGTGGTGGGCCACTAAGGTGTCCCGGGGCGAGGTGCCGAAAGCCGGCGGCTTCCTCCACCCGCTCATCAAGCAGCAGCTCCATGTAGTCAAACAGGAACTGGCCGCGCGCTTCGAGCGGGATTTCCGTGGGTGTGAGGCCAGCCCTGGCTTCGGCGGCCTGTTTGAATATCCAGGGATTGCGCAGCGCTCCCCGACCAATAAGCACGGCCCCGACGTTGCTGGAAGCGAGCCGTGAGACCACCTGATCGGGCTCCACACAATCACCCGATCCCAACACGGGAATGGAAATTTGCTCAGCGACACGTGCGATCAGACTCCAGTCTGACTCACCCGTGTACGACTGCGCGGCCGTGCGTCCGTGCACCGCCACGGCGGCTGCGCCGGCATCTTGCGCCATACGGGCCAGCAGCGGCGCGTTGATCTCGTGTTCGTTCCAGCCGGCGCGCATCTTCACAGTGACGGGAATCTTCACCGCCTTGGCCATCGCATTGATGATGCTCGCCGCGTGCGCCGGCTCGCGCATCAGACTGCAGCCGGCATGGTGCTTCGCGATCTTGTGCACCGGACATCCCATGTTGATGTCCACGATGTCGGCGCCCATGCCTTCCACGATCTGTGCGGCCTCTGCCATCTTCACCGGATCGCCGCCGAAGATCTGAATCGACACCGGCCGCTCTTCCTCGGTGTACTCGGCGTACTCCAGTGTGCGATCGATCCCGCGCACCAATCCTTCCGAGCTGACCATTTCGGTGACCACCAGACCACACCCACCTTGTCGTTTCACCAGGCGGCGGAACGCCGTGTCGGTCATCCCGGCCATGGGAGCCATGGCGACGGGGTGCTCCAGTGTGACGTTTCCGATCTTCAATGACATGTTTTTGTATCTTGTCGAGGTTCAGGGTTCTGCGTTCAGTGTGCTGGGTTCTGTTTCTTGGTTCTTGGTTCTGGACCCCTGGACTCCATCAATAGAGTCTGACATCTGCGGCGTCCACCTCAACCGAGGCGCCTTGGCCGATGAGATCAACGGCGAGAATCAGTCTCGCGTGTGAACCTTTGCGAACCAGGCGGCCGACGACGCCCTTGAGAGGACCGTGAGTGACTTCGACCTTGTCCCCTTCGTGAATGAGTGGACACGGATCAAACGCCAGCTCGGAGTCAACGAGTTGACGAATACCGCTGAGTTCCTCCTCGGGGATCGCGGCCGGGGCGCCGTTAAATGACACGATGCTGACGGCGCCGGTGCACTTGAGCACCGACACACGTTGTTCAAGATCAAACTTCGCAAAGCAGTACCCTGGGAACAGCGGCCACGAGACCTGTTTTTTTCGGTCCTTCCACCGGCTCCACTTGAGCACTGTCGGCAGAAACACGTCGATCCCTTTTTGGTCGAGTTGCTGGCGGACGACTTGTTCGTGGCGCGACCGTGTCCAGATCGCGTACCACGCCGCCGGGTCAGTACCGTGCACAGGAGATCCTCAGTTCGTCTTTTTCTGCTGTGCCATGTACTGCTCGTAGAGCTTCTTCAGTTCCTCGTCTTTCCACTCGATGATGGCCTGCGCGCGCATGTTCTGGAGATACTTCTCCATGAGCTCGCCCTGGCGCGAGTCGCGAACCCGGTTGCCGATGGCATCACGAACTTTGTCGAACGGCTCGACGGCGGAGTCCGATCTCGATTCGACCTTCAGCAGCTGATATCCCTTCGCGGTCCGAATCGGCTGGTCAATGTCACCGGTCTTGAGCGCCGCCAACCGAGTCTGCAGGGACTCTGCCAGTTCATTGAGATTGATCGGACCGATGAGCCCGCCGTTGGCCTTTGACGCGGATTCGGAAAACTCCGTCACAAGCGCCGCGAAGTCCTCTCCTTTGGCGGCTCGTTCACGAATCGCCACCATCTTCGCCTGTGCCGCTTCGTCGGCCGCCGCGTTGAAGGACAACTGGCCGGCGACGGTTTCTGTCGGCACGGAAATGAAAATTTCACGCAGGGTCATGAGCGAGGGCGTCATGAACTCCTCCGGGTGCGCACGATAATATTGACGCGCTTCTTCTTCGGTGATCGTCAACCGTCCCATGACCTCGCCGAGAACCTGCTGACGAAAAAACGTCTTCTCGATTTGTGTGCGCAGGTCGTCTATGGTCATGCCGCTCTGCTTCAACGCCGTGACGAGGGTGGTATCGTCCAGCTGATTTTCCTTCTTGATGCCGTCCACGGCGGACTTGAACTGTGCGTCGCTCAGACGATCGCCCATTTCGCGCCCTTGTTGAATGACGATGAGTTCGTCCACCACATTGGCGAGAATTTCCGGCGTGATTTCGACCAGCATCGCGCGCAGGCTGGCATCGTTCTGCAGATCGAGCTGGGACAGCTGCCGCTGATTGCGTTCCGCCAGCGTCTGGATCTGCCGCTCCTCAAGTTCGGTCTTTGTGAACACCGCGCCGTTGACCTTGACCAACACACGCTGCAACACGACAGGTCGGCTCGGGGCAGGCGCGGCCTGCGGTGCCTGGCCTTGCGCGGCCACTGTTCCCACTGCCGACATCACCGCGACGACAATTCCTGCAACAATTCGCTTCATAGACCCTTCAATCATAAGCCCCTCAGCCTGTGGTCAGGCCCCGGGCGACTTCATCAAGCACCTGACGCACCCGCTCAAACACGCCCCCAGGCGCTCGGGGGTCAGGCGGCAGTTCCGCCAGAACCTCCTGGCGCGAGAACCCGCCGGTGACGTCGCCGGCCGTCGCCCGTGTGGCCCACCAGGATTCCCGGCCGGGAACGTCGACGGGTTTGGCCGTCTTGATATACCGGCCTTGACCCGGTTGTTCAGACTTCGGCTTGAGCTTTCCGGGCGGGGGAGGCGTCACAGACTTGGGCTCAGTGGGCGGTCCAACTGGTTTGGTCATGTCGAGTTTCAGGACCGCTGGAGGCAGAAGTGTGAGATCCGATCGGTTTTGAACCATCTTTAGCAGCCAAACGGGGTCCAACTTGGCATCCTGTCTGAATCTGAACACTACGGACTGACCCTCGCGATCCAAGGTGTCGAGACCAATCCGGTCTGCCGTGACCCTGATACGTGCGTATTCACCAAGATCAATAACTGATTCTGGTATATGACCATATCTATCGGAAAGTTCGGCGATTAGCGCGTCTACTTCGGCAACCGTCCTGACGCTCGCCATCCGTCGATAGGCGGCCAGCCGCTGATTCATATCCGTGATGTAGGTCTCGTCTATCCGCAGGTTCAGCTTCAGGTTGACCGCTGCCCGGCGGTCGTCCTCAATCTCCTCACCCTTGAGCTCACGGATCGTCTCCTCAAGCAGCTTGGTGTACATATCGAAGCCGACGGCCTCGATATGGCCGCTCTGCTGCCCGCCAAGCAGGTTGCCTGCACCGCGGATTTCCAGGTCCAGCGCCGCAATTCGAAAGCCGGATCCCAAGTCGCTGAACTCGCGAATCGCCGCCAGGCGCTTCCTGGCGATCGGCGACAACGCCTGTTCCGGCGGAATCAGCAGATACGCGTACGCCCGGCGATCGGACCGGCCTACGCGGCCTCTCAGCTGGTAGAGCTGCGACAGACCGTACCGGTCGGCGCGATTGATGATGATCGTGTTCGCGTTGGAGATATCCAGCCCGTTCTCCACAATCGTGGTTGCCACCAGCACGTCGTATTTGTGCGCGACGAAGTCGACCATCACCTTTTCGAGCTCGCCATCACCCATCTGGCCGTGGCCGATGCCAATCTTGACCTCCGGCACCAGGCGTTGAATCAGGCCGGCGATCGACCCGATCGACTCCACACGATTGTGAACGAAATAGATCTGCCCGCCGCGTTCGAGCTCGGTGCGCATGGCTCGTGCAATCACATCCTGGTCGAACTTCACGACATGCGTCTGAATTGACAGTCGATCGCGCGGCGGTGTTTCGATGATCGACATGTCGCGAATCCCCACCAACGACATATTGAGCGTTCGCGGGATCGGCGTCGCGGTCATCGTCAACACATCGACCTTCTTGCGCATCTGCTTGATGCGTTCCTTGTGCGACACGCCGAAGCGCTGCTCTTCGTCGACGACCAGCAATCCCAGGTCTCTGAACGCCACATCCTTCGACAAGAGGCGATGGGTGCCGACGATGATGTCGAGTTGGCCGGAGGCAAGTTTTTCGAGGGCTTGCTGCTGTTCGGACTTGGTGCGGAAGCCGCTGACCATGTCGACGCGAACAGGGAAGCCGCCGAAACGTTCTTTCAGCGTGCGTTCGTGCTGGAAGGCGAGCACGGTGGTGGGTGCAAGCACGGCGACCTGTTTGCCGTCCATAACCGCCTTGAATGCTGCGCGCATGGCGACTTCCGTCTTGCCGTAGCCGACGTCTCCGCACAGCAGTCGATCCATCGGCATCGTGGACTCCATGTCCTTCGTGATGTCGCTGATGGCCGACTGCTGGTCTGGCGTCAACTCATACGGAAACGCATCGTCGAACTCCTGCTGCCAGTGGGAGTCGGCGGTGAAGGCGTGGCCCAGCACGGCCTTGCGTGCGGCGTAGAGCTTGAGGAGCTCCTCGGCCATATCGCGCATCGCCTTCTTGACGCGGGTTTTCGCTTTTTCCCAGGTGGTGCCGCCGAGTTTGTCGAGGGCTGGTGCCGCGCCACCGGTGTACTTCTGGACGAGATCCAGCCGGTCGAGCGGGACAAACATCTTGTCCTCGCCGGCGTAGCGGAGTTCCATGAACTCCTGCGGCTCACCCACACCCACGGCCATCTTCTTGAGGCCGACAAACTTGCCGATGCCGTTGTCGATGTGCACGACGAGGTCGCCAACCTTGAGGTCGCGAAAGTCGGAGACAAACGTACGCACGGCGGACTTGCGTTTTTCGCCGCTGCGCCGCTCCTCATCGAAGAGGTCGGTCTCCGCGAAGATCAGGAACGTGCCCGACGGTAGATGGAATCCGCGTGAGAGGTGACCCGTCGTGACAAGCACCTGCGCGCGCGTCAGGTCTTCGTTGTCACCGATCGCCCTCGCGCGAATCTCGTAGTCAGCGAGCAGTTCGATGGTGCGATCCGCGCGTCCCTGAGTCGCCGCAACAAACACCGTCGTCTCGCCACGTTCCTGCGCGCGGCGAATCTCCTCCACCCAGTCGCCCAGGCGACCGCGGTACTCAAGCACGGGCTGGCAGGGGACGTGGACATCACTCGTGTCGTCGAGCGCGAGTTGGCTGATGCGTCTTGCCTTCTCAAGCCAGCCCGCGATCTCGGCCCACGGTTGTGCGAAGTGTTCGAATGCCGGCGTCGCAGGAGTACGCGCGAGCGCATCGGCCGCGCTCTGCCGCCACTGCTCTTCGAGCGACATGCCCTTCTGCGTCACGTCGTCAATTTCGTAGACGAGGACGGTGGCCCCGGCGCGCCGCGCGTATGAAATGAATGACGCGCTGCGATCGTCCGCCTCACCAGCCAGGGCGGCTTCGGCGCTGTCGTCGAAGCCGGGTTTGGGCAACAAGTCTCGCTGGGGGCTCAGCGTGATCGCATCGAGTGCCTTGAGCGAACGTTGTGTGGCCGCGTCGTACTGTCGGACGGATTCGATGATGTCGCCGATGAACTCGAGGCGAATCGGCTGCGCTTCGGAGGCGGGGTAGAGGTCGACCACGCCACCGCGCACGAAGAACTCGCCGTGTTGGTCGACCGGATCTTCGGGGACAAACCCCGCGTCCACGAGTCGTTCGCGCAGGACCTGCGGGTCGATTTCGATGCCTGGCTTCAGGAAGAGGCTCGCCTCTTGGAATCGCGCCGGATCGCTCAGTCGTGGTGGCAGCGCACGGGCGGAGGCAATGACCAGTCTCGCCGTTCCCGTCGTGAGACCCGTGAGGGCCCGGGCGCGCGCCGACGCGACCTCGAGGTGGGGCGCGAGTCCGCGGTACGGGTCGACTTCCTGGGAGGGGAAGGGAAGTACGGCTTGTGCGACCTGGCCGTCGGAGAGTCCGAGCATCGCGCTCAGGAAAAACCGTGCGTCGCCGGTCATTTGTTCGACGTCGGCGTCGGTCGGTACGACCAGCACCACGACCGAATCCTGAGCGAGTGCGGCCGCATGGAACGCCGTCGCGCCTGGTCCGAGCCCCGCAAGGCGTGGAACGGCCCTGGTCAGACCCGCGCGGGTGGCGGCTGACTTGAGGAGCGAACGAAAGGCGAGCGACGCAGACGGATGGAGCACAGGTGGTGCGACCCACCATGGTAACGCAGTGGGGGCGTTATTGTGATGGACGCGATTGCACAGTCGCCACGATAGAGGTGGTGGACCAGCCCTGTTCGATAGGCACCCGGACCACTGTGCCGCCGCGGGCCTCAACGACGTCGCGTCCGACGATCTTGTCGGCAGCCCAATCGGCGCCCTTCACCAGGACGTCTGGCTGGACGGCCGAGATGATCTCGAAGGGTGTGTCTTCATCAAACACCACCACGGCATCGACGCAGGCCAGGGCGCCGAGAATTTCGGCCCGTTCGTGTTCCGGCGTGATTGGCCGGGTAGGGCCTTTGATGGCGCTCACGGATCGGTCCGAATTGAGGCCGATGATGAGCATGTCCCCCTCAGCGCGCGCGGCTTGCAGGTACCGGACGTGTCCTGGGTGCAGGATGTCGAACACACCGTTGGTAAAGACGATGCGTTTGCCGGATTCGCGGGTGCGGGCGGCCCAGTCCGCTGCGGCGATTCGGGAGGTCAGGAACACAGTGGAAGGGTATCAGACAGTGGGTAGAGTAGAGTGCGCTCACCTCGTCTTCTGTCCAGCGCGTGGGGACCCCCAGCCCCACGCGGTGTCACCCCCGTCCGCACCGCTTTGTTGTGCTTCGCCCTCGCGTCACTCGCAGTCGGGCACCACTGGGATCCGCCCATCCGCTGGCGCCCCAGACGCGGGCGATCTGCGTGCCGCCTGGTCGCTGTCGTGAAGTAGAGCGCGGTGAATTTGAACCGCGCTAACGCGCATCAGCGACTTCATCGGGTCTCGCGCCTGTCATACGTGCTTGAACACCGCCGGCGATTGTTGTCGGCATCTCCGCTGCGGGCAGTGTCGTCTGGTCCGCGCAGTTGCTCGCCGAGATTCTCGTGTGGATGGTGCGATCGCAGGCCGTGCCTATCGTCGCCTTCGCACGGGCAGTTGGAGCGGCGGCGCCATCAGGCGGACGTGGAAGCCCATGCTCGCGATCTTCGTGGCGTTCGTGCTGCTGGGCGTCGCTGGGCACTACTTCAATCCAGGCGCGGATTCGATCCGGGACCTATTTCGGTAGGGAAAGATATCTAGAGAACTGGGATGCCCAGGCTGGACAGGTAGCCAAACGTCTCGTCATAGAACTTCGGTGGCCGTGTCGGATCTGCTGGATGTCCAGTCGGAACAAAGATCACCATGCCCTGGCGGGCTCTCGTCAGAAGGACCCGGTAGGCGTTCCGAAGATACGTTCGACGCTCAAGGCTATTGACGTTTTGCCATTTGCTCGCGACGAACGAATGGCAGCTCCAGGCAGCCTGGGTGAATCTGAAGTCTGCATCCCAAGTCACGCACGCCCAGTCGAGTTCGAGGCCCTGCACCTGGAATTCTGTCGCCGCATCTTCAAGGTAGAAACTCGACCGCGTGTCCTCACGGTCATTGAGGAACCAATGGACTGGATCCACTTCGACGCGTATATCTACGGCATGCGGCTTGAGTCGCTGTGCCCCCGAGGAGGCAACCAACCCATATCGTTCGGACCCACGCGCCTGATTTCTGACCCAGTCCTTCGCTTCATCGAGATTCCTGGTCAATACGATTGGATACTTCGGCAGGGTAGAGACAAGAACCTCTCTCGCCTCTGCGATTTCACGGTCCAGTAGGGCTTTCACAAAGCGGGAAACGTTCTCGGCTCTGAATGAGCGCATCGACACCGAGAGGTGCAGGCTTGCATCGCGCACGACGGGCACCTTGTCGGCGATATGCTGAAGCGAGTGTCCCGCGTCGTATTCGGAGTCGACGAGATTGGGAGAAATGTGCGCAGTCCAGTTGTTGAAGGATGAGGCCAATGCATCGAGCCACGCAGAAATTCCCGCTTCGCCACGATTGATCTCCTGGCCGCCACCAACAAGACAGATCACAACGGCCCAGTCGTCATGTCGATTGAGGTACGAAAGCAAGAACTCCGGCTCTGATTGGGTGAAGCCTGGGCGTGCCTTCTTGCGACGCATGAAGTCGCTTGTCATGGCCTGATTCCAGGCGCGTTGTGCCTCATCGAAAATCACCACGTGGTCACTTGGCGGTCCTGGGTGATTGAGGCCTTCATCTCTGAAGTGGTGCACGTTCTGAATGAATGACTTGATCTTCTGGCGAACATCACCCTTCCTGATTTTTACGTTCAGTGCCTTCTGTCTGGACACTTCGTCCCGGGCCAACGCCTCAGTCAGCACCTTCACCAATGGGCCATTTCCTGACAGAAAGACGGCGTGCGTTGGACTTCGCTCGTCTCGACGCTTGGTAGCAACGTTCAGACCAACAAGCGTCTTTCCGGCACCTGGCACTCCAGTCACGAAGATGATGGCCTTTTGCCTGGCGGCTCTGGCTTGGTCGATGATCGCTTCGACCTGACGGGAGGTGACGGTCAGGTTCTCACCGGCCTCGGATGCCGCGATCGCTTCCACCGAGTGCCGGGAATAGAGCGCCTGGGCTGCCTCGATGATTGTTGGTGTTGGCTGATACGGAGAATTCACCCACGCGAATGGCTCAATCGCGGTGCCGCTGGCCTTGGCGAGCGCTTCAGAAATGACCAGGCCGAGTGCTTCGGTATTGCAGGTCGCTGGTGGATGGACTCCGTCAGCTGCGGCTGGAAGAATGACGGGATTCGTCACGTCGCTTTCGGTCGCTACAAGCAAGGGAAGGATCACAGCGTGGTGGCTGCCTTGGTGGAAGTTCTTGAGGTCGAGAGCGTAGTCCCAGGCTTGATTGAAGTCGGCTTGACGAATCAACCGTTCACCCACCTTGAACTCAATGACAAACACGATGCTTCCGATGAGGACCACCGCATCAATTCGGCTGCCAATCCGTGGCACCTCGAACTCCAACAGGACGGCTCCGCTTTGTCCTTGGAGGGCGGCCTTTAGAATCCCGATCTCCTCAATCCACGCGTCTCTCTGCGGTGGTTCGACTGCATACCTGCTTCGCGTTGTCAGGGCTCCAACGACTGCGGTCGGATCCTCACTGAGGAACTCGGCGATAGTCGATGCGTAGTACGACCGTGGTGTGGACAGGCTCAACATTGAAGAAGCGGCGCCAGGTTATCACTCAATACGCCGGAGCTGAGGCCTTCGGCGGGTGGGTGGATTCGTGTGCTGCCCGACTGCGAGTGATGCGAGGGATATGGTCAAAAAGCGGCATGGACGGACGTCAAACGACGTCCCTGGAGTGCCGCTTTTTCCGCATCATCGAGCCGGAGGGCAGCACACGAATCCACCCACACGATGAAGGCTTGGCGCGGAGCTGCTACTTGAGCGGCTTGAACTTCACGCCTGCCGAAAACTCCCAGGAGTGTTTCGGGCGGTAGATGCCGACGTCCTTGATGCGGGACTTTACGCGAAACGTGTGGAGCAGACGATGGTAGTCGTACGGCGCGCCGTCGCGTTTGTGGACCGCGACGTCGAGTTTGTAGGTACCCTCGACCAGATCGAGCGAGTCGATCACCATCGTGACGTTGACGTCGCCTTCGAGACGATCGGCCTCAAACTCTTCAAGGTCCGTGTTGGTGCCGTAGACCGACACACCATCAGCCGTGAAGATGCCGATGCCAAACACGAAGTCGCGCACAGGGGCAGCAGCACGAATGCCGAGCGTCACGCGCATGGGTTCACCCGTGTGAAACACCTGCGTCGGCTGACCATCCGCGGTCTCAAACGCCACTGACGTAATCTCTACCCCACCCGACCCCCAGCGGCCTTCGCCGGCGCGATTCATATCAGTCGAGACTGCGGTCGCATCAACCGGTCCCGGCTTCGCCAAGGCTTCGGAGGGCACGCCCTCTGAGCCTTCCAGTCCGCCCGCTTCCAGGCGTGCCTTTTCGTCTGCGGCCTTGAGGAAACGTTCTTCCTGGCGGGCAACGTCGGTCACGTACGTACCAACGACCCGCGTCGGATCACCTTCCGCCTTCTTCTCACCCGCGTCGAGCCACACCGCTTCGTCGCAGAACCGCTCGACCAGGCCGAGCGAGTGCGTCACCAGGAGGATTGTCTTGCCGCGGCGCTTGAACTCCCCGAATTTGTCGAGGCACTTGTGCGTGAAGCCTTCGTCGCCGACGGCCAGCACTTCGTCCACCAGCAACACGTCCGGGTCCACGTGGATCGCCACGGCAAACCCGAGCCGCATATACATGCCGGACGAGTACGTCTTGACCGGTGCGTCGATGAACTCGGTCAACTCGGCGAACTCGACGATCTCGTCGAACCGTTTGTGGATCTCTTTTTTGGAGAGCCCCAGCATGATGCCGTTGATAAAAACGTTTTCACGACCGGAGATCTCCGGATGGAAGCCGGCGCCAAGTTCGATCAGCGCGGAGATACGGCCCTCGACAGCGACCTTCCCCTCGGTCGGCTTTGTGATGCCGGCGACCAGTTTCAGCGCCGTGCTTTTGCCTGAACCGTTGCGGCCGACGACGCCGTACGTACAGCCCTTGGGCACACTGAACGACACGTGCTTGAGTGCCTGAAAGGTCTCTTCCGGCCGGAGGTGCCGAACGAGATCGCCGGAAAGCAACGCGCTTTTCAGCGTGGAGAACTGACGACCGCCATACCGGCGGTAGGTCTTGGAGACGTTCGTAAGCGTAATGGCAGGGGAGCTCACACTGCCTCCGCGAACGAATCACGCAGGCGGTCGAAGACCCAGTACGCGGCAAAGAACAGAACGACCGACGCGCCGCCCAGTGCTAGCAGCCACCACTTGTGACCGAAGGGGCCATCAAAAAAGAGGATCTCCTGATACGAGATCGCCAGGTGCGTGAATGGGTTCAGATCGAAGTAGAACTTGTACTGCGGGTACTGCTGATACGAATAGATGATCGGTGTGGTGAAGAACCAGAATGTCAGGAGGTTCGACACCAGGTCTTTCACATCACGAAAGTGCACGGCCAGCGCCGAGAGCAACAACGCCAGCGAGGTCGTAAAGATGAACTGCACGAGCAGGACAACCAGGAACCACGGGAGTTCCGTCCAGTCCGGAGTCACACCGTAATAGATCATGAAGAGGATCAAGATGGGCAGGCCCAGTAGAAAGTGCGCCATGTTCGACAGGATCGTCACGATGGGCAGCACCTCGGCCGGAAACAGGACCTTCTTGATCAGATTGCCGCCAGAGATCAACGAACCCGTTGCCTCGTTCATCGAGGACTGAAACCACGTCCACGGCAACAAGGCCGTAAACATGAAGACGGCATACGGCTGAATCCCCTCGGTGCGATTCTGCAGGATCGTCGCGAAGACGAAGCTGTAGATCAGCAACAACATCAACGGATTCACAAACGACCAGAAGAACCCGAGGAAACTGCCGCGATACCGCGCTTTCAGATCGCGCGCGACGAGACTCTGAATGAGTCCGCGATATCGCACAAGATTCCTGAGGTTGTCGATCATTTCACCTGCACCAGGATCACGGTGATGTTGTCCGGCCCTCCGGCGTCGTTCGCAGCCTGAATCAAGGCTGCGCACGCCGGCTTCAAGTCCAGGGGTCCAGGGGTCCGGGGGTTCAGGAGCTCCTCGATATCCTCGAGGGAGACGACGGACGACAAACCATCCGAGCAGATCATCAGGAGATCGCCGGGTTGTGTGGTGATGTCGGACGTCTCCACTTCCGGATCGTCTCCGCCTGAGATTGCGCGCGTGACGACGTTGCGCCAGGGATGGCGCTGCGCGTCTTCATCGGTCAACGTGCCTGCGCGAACCTGCTCACCCACCCAGGAATGGTCGTGTGTAATCTGTCGCAGGCGGTTATCGCGCATCAGATACACGCGCGAATCGCCCACATGGGCAACGTGCGCGTGGCCGTCCTTGCCATGCAGCACGGCCGCGGCCGTCGTGGCCATGCCTTTTTGGGCTGGATTTTCCGCGATGCCTGACGCGACTCGGCGATTGGCGAGACGGAACGCCGCTATGAGGCGGTTGGCCTCAAGCGACTTCGTCATCTCGTACGGGAACGGCCAGGTCTGATTGAGATCGGCGTCGCGCGTGTCGTTGATGAACGACTCGATGGTCTGCACCGTCAGCCCGGACGCGACTTCGCCGGCTTCATGGCCACCCATGCCGTCAGCGACGACATAGAGGCCAAGGTCGGGGCGTTCGCGGAAGGCGTCTTCGTTGCTCTCCCGTCGCAGACCCGTGTGGGTGACGGCGGCTGACGACACCTCTGACATCACCCTCAGCGTCGTCTGGCGTGTTGCGACACCTGGAGGCGCGTGATGGCGCGCAACAACGCGAGGCGCGCGCGCTCGTAGTCCATCTCGTTGCCGGCGCGAACGACCTGCGCGAGATTTTCTTCGGCGCGGTGTTTGGCGGCTTCAGCGCGTGCGAGATCGATGTCGTCGGCCCGCTCGGCAATGCGCGCAAGAATGGTGACGCGATCGGGAAGAATCTCCGCAAACCCGAACCCGATGAAACCGAAGAACTTCTCGGTGCCCTTGCGGTACCACATCGGTCCAACTTTGAGCGCCACCAGCATCGGCGTGTGACCGGGCAGGACGCCGAGGAAGCCGTCCTCGCCAGGCAGCTGCAGCTCGTCCACTTCCTCATGGGCGATCAAACGCTCCGGTGAGACGAATTCGAGTCTCATTACTGCTTCTTCGACCGCTCGATGACTTCGTCAATCGTGCCGGCCATGTAGAACACCTGCTCAGGGATGTCGTCGTGCTGGCCTGCGACGATTTCCTTGAACCCACGCACCGTCTCGGCGATGGGCACGTACGCACCCTTGAGACCGGTGAACTGTTCGGCGACGAAGAACGGCTGCGACAAGAACTTCTGGATCTTGCGCGCGCGCGACACGGTGAGCTTGTCGTCTTCCGACAGTTCGTCAATGCCGAGAATCGCGATGATGTCCTGGAGGTCCTTGTAGCGCTGCAGGATCTGCTTCACCGTGCGCGCGGTGTTGTAGTGCTCGTCGCCGATGACACGCGGGTCCAAAATGCGGGAAGTAGACGCGAGCGGGTCAACGGCCGGGTAGATGCCGAGTTCGGCAATCGCGCGCGACAGGTTCGTGGTCGCGTCGAGGTGAGCGAACGTGGTGGCAGGCGCCGGGTCGGTGTAGTCGTCGGCGGGCACGTAGATGGCCTGCACCGAGGTGATCGATCCCTTGCGTGTGGACGTGATGCGTTCCTGTAGCTCACCCATTTCCGAGAGCAGCGTCGGCTGGTAACCGACGGCTGACGGCATGCGGCCGAGCAGTGCCGACACTTCGGAACCGGCCTGGGTAAAGCGGAAGATGTTGTCGATGAACAGGAGCACGTCCTTGTTCTCGACGTCGCGGAAGTACTCGGCGACCGTGAGGCCCGAAAGGGCCACGCGCAGACGCGCTCCTGGCGGCTCGGTCATCTGTCCGTAGACAAGTGCGGCGCGCGACTTGGACGCGTCGTTCGGATCGATGACGCCGCTCTCCTGGAATTCCAGCCAGAGGTCGTTGCCTTCACGCGTGCGTTCGCCGACGCCGGCAAACACCGACACGCCACCGTGTTTGGTGGCGATGTTGTGAATCAATTCCTGAATGATGACCGTCTTGCCGACGCCTGCACCACCAAAAAGACCAATCTTTCCGCCCGTGAGGTACGGCTCGAGCAGGTCAACGACCTTGATGCCCGTCTCGAACATCTTGAGTTCGGTGGACTGCTCTTCGAGTTTTGGCGCCTCGCGATGAATGGGCCAGCGCAGCTCGGTCTTGACCGGACGATCCGGAAAGTCGACCGGCTCGCCAAGCACGTTCAGCACGCGCCCCAGCGTCTCGGGACCCACGGGCATCGAGATGGGCCCGCCCTGGTCGGTCGCCTTCATTCCGCGCTGCAGACCGTCGGTCGGTTTCATCGCGACCGTGCGCACGCGGTTTTCACCAAGGTGCTGCTCGACTTCGACGATGACGTCCACATCGACGTCGCCGGCTTTGCCGGTGATGCGGACCGCGTTGTAGATCGCCGGCAGATGTCCATCCGCGAACTCGATGTCCAAGACCGGGCCGATGATCTGAACGACCTTGCCAACCTTCACTGCTTCTGCGACTGCCATCTTGTATCCTCAACGGGCGGGGCTGAAGCCCCCGCCCTACATTCGATCTACTGTGCCTGGGCGCCAGACACGACTTCGATAATTTCCCGGGTAATTGCCGCCTGCCGCACCTTGTTCATGGTGAGCGTGAGGCCTTCAATCATGTCCGCCGAGTTGCGAGTCGCGGCATCCATCGCCGTCATACGCGCGGCGTGTTCCGCCGCCGCCGATTCGAGCAACGCGCGCAGGATCTGCGCTTCCACCAGACGCGGCAGCAACTCGTCAAAGATGCGCTGCGGCGACGGTTCGTAGAGATAGTCGATCCCTCCGGTCTCGGCCGCGCCCACTTCAATTGGCTGCATCGGCAGCAGTTGCTCAATCACGAGCTTCTGCGCGATCACGGACTTGAACTCGTTGTAGACGAGATGAACGCTATCCACCTTGCCTTCGATGAAGTCGTCCATGGCCGGCTTGGCAACGGCTTCCGCCTCGTTGAAGGAAATCACCTTCGGCAGCGCGGTGTATTCAAAGCGAATTGGGAACCCGCGGCGGCCCAGGGCTTCGCGGCCCTTTTTGCCCACCAGGCCCAACGACGCTTCACGGCCCGCGTTCTCACGCAAGAACACACCAACGGCCTTCACGATGTTGGTGTTGAAGCTGCCGCACAAACCGCGGTCGCTGCTCAACACGATGAGCATCGTTTTTCCGGTCTTCATGCCTGGACGCTGGATGAGCAGCGGATGCTGCGTCTGGTCCACACGCGCGGCGATGCTGGCCAGCACGTGTCTGGCCTGAATCGCAAACGGCCGAGTGGCGACCACACGTTCCTGCGCACGACGCAGCTTGGATGCGGCGACCATTTTCATGGCCTTCGTAATCTGTTGCGTGTTCTTGACGGCGCGAATGCGCCGACGCATGTCAATCAGTGAGGGCATGGTCGGTTAGGCCATCGCCGTGAACTGCTTGCCAAACTCCTCGAGGGCCGCCTGCAGTGCAGGCTTGGTCTTGTCGTCGAGCACCTTGGTCTCGGCGATCGACGTCAACACGTCCGGACGCTGGGACTCCAGGAAGCGATAGAGCTCGACTTCGTAGGCGAAGACCTTCTCAACCGGAACGCTGTCCAGGTAACCATTGGTCGCCGCAAAAATGATCGCGACCTGCTTGGCGACGGGCAGCGGCTGATATTGCGGCTGCTTCAGGATTTCCGTAAGGCGACGACCGCGGTTGAGCTGCTTCTGCGTTGCGGGGTCAAGATCGCTTCCGAACTGCGCAAACACCGCGAGTTCGCGGTACTGCGCGAGGTCAAGACGCAGGGTGCCGGCCACCGATCGCATCGCCTTGATCTGCGCGGAACCACCGACGCGCGACACCGAGTTGCCGACGTTGATGGCCGGACGGAAGCCCTGGTTAAACAGGTCGGCTTCCAGAAAGATCTGACCGTCGGTGATCGAGATGACGTTGGTCGGGATGTAGGCCGACAAGTCGCCAGCCTGCGTTTCGATGATCGGCAGTGCCGTCAACGAACCACCACCCAGTTCCTTGTTCAGCTTGGCCGCACGCTCCAATAGACGCGAGTGCAGATAGAAGACGTCGCCGGGATACGCTTCGCGGCCGGGCGGACGACGGAGGAGCAGCGAGATTTCGCGATACGCCTGCGCGTGCTTCGAGAGGTCGTCATACACGAGCAGCGCGTGACGTCCACTGTCGCGGAAAAACTCACCGATGGTGCACGCCGAGTACGGGCTGATGTAGAGCATCGGCGCCGGGTCGGATGCGCCGGCCGAGACGACAATGGTGTATTCCATCGCGCCGGCTTCTTCGAGTGTGCGCACGACCTGGGCGACCGTCGACTGCTTCTGTCCGATCGCGTTGTAGATACAAACAACGTCCAGGCCCTTCTGATTGATGATCGCGTCGACCGCGACGGCCGTCTTGCCCGTCTGGCGGTCACCAATGATCAACTCTCGCTGACCTCGGCCGATCGGCACCATGCCGTCGATGGCCTTGAGGCCCGTCTGCATCGGCTCTTTGACCGGCTGCCGATCAACGACGCCGGGCGCGAGGCGCTCAATGGGGAGAAATTCGGTGGTCGCGATCGGGCCTTTGCCGTCGATCGGCTGACCGAGCGAGTTGACGACCCGTCCGAGCATGGCGTCGCCGACCGGCACCGAGATGACGCGACCGGTGCGCTTGACGGTGTCGCCTTCCTTGACGCCTGTCGAACGGCCCAGCAACACGGCGCCGACGCTCTCTTCTTCGAGGTTCAGCGCGATGCCGTACAGCCCGTTCGGAAATTCGAGCATTTCGCCGGCCATGGCGCGTTCAACGCCGTGGAGTCGCGCGATACCGTCGCCAACTGAGATGACGGTGCCAACTTCGGCAACGTCCACGTCCACACTGAAATTGCCAATCTGGTCGCGGATGATTTTGGAGATTTCTTCGGCCTTGATCTGCATCTATCGTTCCTGAAGTTGTTCTTACGCCTGGGCCAGCAGGCGCTGGCGCATCTTCTCGAGTTGACGGGTGAGGCTGGCGTCGAACACGACGCTGCCCACGTGGGCGATGATGCCGCCCATGATGTCGGGATTGACCGATTCCTGAATGCGGACGTCGGCACCTGATGCGGTGCTGAGCGCCGTGGCGAGGGCGGCGCGCTGGGCGTCTGGCATCGGCGTCGCGGTGACGATCTGCGCGTCCATGATTTTCTGATGGGTCATCACGCGTGCGGTGAACGCATCGGCCACATCAGCGAGGCTGGCCAGGCGATCACGATCCGCAAGCATCAGCAGCAAGCGGCGCACTTCAACGGTCATGTCTCCGGCGCTGTTGAGCACCTGTTCGAGCACGGCACGTTTCTTCGCAGCGGGCACGGCGGGTGAGGTGAGCACCGCGTTCAATTGGGCGTGGCCTTGCACCAATTCGACAAATGCCTTCAGATCGCGCTCGGCGCGCGAGACATCGCCGGCTGTGTTGACGACTTCAAAAAGGACCGCGGCGTAGCGCCGTGCGGCCGAACGTGCAGTCATGAGCGTTGGGAGCCTCCGCCGGGGTGATCGGCCCCCGGCAAAACAAACATTTATACCATGTACATCGGGTCTCTAGCGAAGCCGGACAAGGCTTCCATCGTCTGAGCGGGCCTGCACGACCCCGACCCGGGCGGCTGGAACGCCCGCCGCGCGCTGGACGGCGACAAAATTGTCCGCCTGATCACTGGCCGCAATAGAGAGGAGGCGGCCTGAGGTCTGGGGATCACAACACACGAGGAAACAGTTCGCGCGGGACTCCGGGTTCGACGGCCAGCCGGTCGTAGTGGCGCTGACTTGACCGGCCTCCACACGGCAGATTCTGGAGGGCGAGCTCGACCGCCCCCAGAAGCACGGGCAGAATTGTCGGCGTCGAACGTGAGGGCGACGTGCCAGGCGAGCTTAATTTCTGTCGTATACCCTTAAAGACCAAACCCGGTCACGTCGGTGCAAGCTGAAATTGTGCCCTCGGCTGCGCCCTGGCGACGTCAGAGGCCACTCGATTGAGCACGGTCATGGATGCGAGGCACTGGTGAGTTAACAAGTGGTCGAATGACCAAACGTAGTGGCCATGACAACGATGCCTGTCCTGAGGGGTTTGGTCAGACTGGCTCAGCCGGTACAGTCGGCGTATTCGGTCAGTCGCTTCGCTTCCATAATCGTCCAAGGGTCACAGGGCTTGCTAGTCCTCGGTTAACAACTCGAAGATTCGCTGGAGTTCGTCTTCGCTCGTGAAGTCGATCTCAATACGTCCCCCTTTGCCCTTGCGGATGATGCGCGCGCGAGTACCCAGCGCGAGCTTGAGTTGATCCTCGGCTGCGCGCGTGTTCGGGTCGATCTTTTTGGGTTCGGGCTTGATGGCGGTCTTGGGTTCCGATTCCCGGCGCACCAATGCTTCGGTCTCGCGCACCGAGAGGCCACGTGCGATCACGTCGCGGCTCACACGGCGTTGAGACGTGTCATCCGGCAGCGAGAGCAATGCGCGCGCGTGGCCCATGGCGAGCGCGCCATCGTTGAGCGCGGCGCGCACTTCGGCCGGCAGGCGGAGCAGGCGCATGTAGTTGGAGATGGTCGCGCGATCCTTGCCGACCTGCGCGGCGATCGCTTCCTGCGACATCTCGAGTTCATCGGTCAGTCGGCGATAGGCCTGTGCTTCTTCGATCGGGCTGAGATTTTCGCGCTGAATATTTTCGATGAGCGCGACCTCGAGCAACTTGTCGTCCGGGACGTCCTTGACGGCGACCGGAACCTTCAACAACCCCGCGCGCTGCGAGGCGCGCCAGCGCCGTTCACCGGCGACAATCTGATAGTGGTCGCCGGCTTTGCGCACCACGATTGGTTGAATCACCCCGTTGGCGCGAATGGACTGCGCGAGTTCTTCCAGCTTCGCGTCGTCGATCTGGAGTCGAGGCTGTTTGGGATTCGGCACCAGGAGATCGATGTCGAGTTCCTGTGCGCGCGGGCGCTCCGAGGGCGTCTGCTGTTCGCGCACCGGTGGTGGTGCCGTATTGGGAATCAGCGCGCTGAGGCCACGGCCGAGGGCGGGACGTTTGGTTGCCATGTTCAGTTCTTCTCCCGCGTCAGGAATTCGCGCGCCAGGGCGACGTACGCCTCGGCGCCTCGCGAGCGCGGGTCATACAGGATGACGGGTTTGCCGTGGCTCGGCGCTTCGCCCAGTCGCA
>Ga0163150_10004330_pt1 | contig 19085 bp, 22 predicted proteins | sample OliLakLV19P2IB_FD_148628 | JGI IMG/M metagenome (GOLD analysis project Ga0163150, IMG submission 148628) | Freshwater microbial mat bacterial communities from Lake Vanda, McMurdo Dry Valleys, Antarctica - Oligotrophic Lake LV.19.P2.IB | ecosystem: Environmental > Aquatic > Freshwater > Lake >...
GTCTTCATGTAGCCGAGGCTGAACACGTGGACGAGCAGGCCCACGAGCGCGACCACCGCCAGGAGGAGCTTCGAGAGCGGATCAAGCAGGAAGCCGAGCTTGATGGTGAGCGGACCGATGGTGAGCCACTCAACGGCGACGGTGAAGTCCTCGGTCGCAAAGATCAGGATGCCCGCGAGCACAGCAATAGCGGAAGCGGCCGTGAGCGACAGCGCCTTGGCGATGGCGGGCTGCTTGCGGAAGAAAATACCGATCAGCACCGCAGATAAGAGCGGTGTGAACAGGAGGGTGAGGGCGAGCTGGGTGGCGGACATTGCGGAAAAGGAAAGATCGAACGAGGTGGTCGGTAAAAGTGGGCGAAGGCTCAGCGATTGCCGGAGTGGAAACCGATTTTGCGTTTGTCAGCGGGCGCGACCGGCACGGCAAGTTCGCGAATGGCTTCGACGATGGCGGCAAGCTGCTCGTCATGCGCGCCGACGCGGGCGTCGAGCTCGGCGAGTTTGATGCGGAGAGTCTTGTGATCGACCATCAACGCGCGGAGCTGAACGAAGGCGCGAACGACGACGATACCCATCCGCGTGGCGGCTGGGCTCTTGAGAACATTGGCGGCCTGGATGGCGCCATACTCGGTGAATGCAAAAGGAAGATGTTGCCTGGCACGGTTTTGTGAAACACCGGTCACAATTTGTGACCGGCGTTTCGTAAGTGCTTGCTCGCCAACGCCTAGGTTTTGGCCGACGCGCAGGGCTGACACTTCCTCGCGGGTAAGTTGGAAAACAAAATCATCCGGAAATTTCGCCGCGTTTCGTTTTACCGCTTGATTCAATTGCTTGGTAGAAACCTCGAAAAACGATGCTATATCGGCGTCCAACAGCACACGCTGGCCACGGAGCACGACAATGCGGCTCTGGATGCGCTCGGCGGGGACGATTTCGGCGGTGGCGGGCACGAGGAGGGCGGAGCGGAACTTAGTTCTTCAGCGCGTTGAGTTCCTCGACCTGGATGGTCTGGCGGCGGCGGAAGAGCGCCACGATGATGGCGAGGCCGACGGCGACCTCAGCGGCAGCGACCGTGAGGATGAAGAATACGAAGACGTTGCCGTCCATCGTGCGGTTGAAATGCGAGAACGCGACAAGCGCGACCGTAGAAGCGACCAGCATGAGCTCGAGGCACATGTAGATCACCAGCGTGTTTTTGCGGATAAGCACTCCGAAGAAGCCGATGGCGAAGAGAATCGCGCTGAGAAGAATGTATTCGTTGAGTCCCACGGTCATTTGATGTCCTCCAGGCCTTCAAATTTTTTGCTGAGCACGATGACGCCGAGCATGGCGATCAAGAGAAGAAATCCGACGATCTGCACGGGGAGCAGGTAGGTCGTGAAAAGCTGTTCGCCGTAAGCACGGAGGCTGGCGCCGATGGGAACAACGGGGCCGGCGGTCTCGTGGACGATCTCGGCCTGCGCACCACGTTGGGCGAATGAAAGGAGGCCAAGCACAAGGATCGCGAACGAGAAGGCGCTGGCGACGATGGTGGCCTTTTTGAACGGCTTGCGGTCTCCTCCTTGCGTATCGAGCAACATCACGATAAAGAGGAACAGCGCGACGACGGCGCCGGCGTAAACGAACACCATCAGCGCCGCCAAAAGAAAGGCGTCGAGGAGCACGAAGATCGCGGCCACGCCCACAAGGCTCACCAAGAGGCTGAGCGCGGCCGCGACGGTGTTCTTGGTGAACACCACCGCAAGCGCGGAACCGGCGGTGAGCGCGGCGAAAAGATAGAAGAAGAGGTCGGACATGGGCGGAAAAAAAGTAGTGGGTAGCGAGTAGCGGGTAGCGAGTAGTCGGAGGAGGCGGCAGGGAGTTCGGATGTTTTGCTATACTCGCTAGTCGCTACTCACTGCTCGCTACTTCGAGGATCAGTGCGCGTTGCCGTGCTCTTCGGCGGCTTTCTTTTTATCCCACTTGAAGTGCTGGTCGGGGAGCGTGCCGCCCAACTCGTAGAGCTTCTCTTTGTCGTTCACCATCTCGGCGCGGGTGTAGCCCGACATCGAAAACTGGTTTTGCAGCCAGATCGCCTCCTCGGGGCAGACTTCTTGGCACAGGCCGCAATAGATGCAGCGGAGCATGTCGATATCGAAAGTCTTCGGACCTTTTTCGACGTGGGCGTTGGGCGCATCGGCATCAATCTCGCCGGGCGTGATACGAATCGCCTTGGGCGGGCAGACGAATTCGCAGAGCTGGCAGGAGACGCACTTTTCGCGTCCGTTGGGATCTTTCACCAACGTGGGCACGCCGCGGTAGTTCTTGGAAATCTCGGGGCGTTGCTCCGGATACTGGAGCGTGACGGTGGGCTTGAGGAGATGCTTAAACGTGGTCTTCAACCCGCCGATAATCTGCGGGATATAAGTGCGCTCGGCGAAGGAGAGCGGTTTGCGTTCGACTTGAATGACGGCCATGGCTCGGGAAAGGGTTGGGCGGTTACTTTTGCAGGAGGGCTATGCCGGCGATGCCGAGCGTGTAGATGATGAGGTTGGCGATGGACAGCGGGAGGAGTTTTTTCCAGCCGATGTTCATGACCTGGTCGTAGCGGAAACGAGGGAGCGTCCAGCGGACCCACATGAAGAAGAAAATCGAGAAGAAGATTTTCCCAAGGAAGATCGAGATACCGAGCAGGCCCATGAGGATGGGTTGATCGGCGATGTGCAGCCAGCCCGCGAGGTCTGCGAGCGGCATACCCGGGAGCGGGTTCCAGCCGCCGAAGAAGAGGAGGATGAAAACGGCTGAGCCGATGATCATGTGGCAGTATTCGGCCACGAAGAAGAGGGACCATTTGAAGGCACCGTATTCGGTGTGGAAACCGCCGACGAGGTCGGACTCCGACTCGGGCATGTCGAACGGCTGGCGGTTGGTCTCGGCGAAGAGCGCGACGAGGAAGATGAAGGCGGAGAGCGGAAAATAGAAAATATACCAGACGCTGTCCCACGCTAAACCGGAGCCGGACTGCATCTCGACGACACGGAAAAGACTGAGCGTGCCGTCGCCGCCAGGAGCGTTGATCCAAAGAAACACCGGCAGAACGGAGAGCGTCATCGAAAGCTCATACGAGATGAGCTGGGCCGAAGCGCGGACGCCCCCGAGGAACGGATATTTGGAGTTCGACGCCCAACCGGCGAGGATCACCGCGTAAACACCGAGCGACGACACGGCAAACACCGCGAGTAGGCCGATATCCAGATCGGCGAGAACGATCGGGATGAGTTTACCCGCCGAGTCGAGATAGGCGCCGAACGGCACAACCGCGACGGTGGTCAGCGCGGGAATCATCGCCAGGATCGGTGCGGCGATGAAGTAAAACTTGTTCACGCCACCGGGAACCGCGTCCTCTTTGAAGAGGAACTTACCGCCGTCGGCGGCGAGTTGGAAGAGACCGAGCTTTTGGAAAATCGAGATGCCGGGAACCCAAGCGAGGATCGGCGGGATGGTGCGGTTGGGACCGGGGCGACCCTGGAGCCACGCGGAGATCTTACGCTCAGCCATCGAGCACGCGGCGGCGAGCGGGAAGAGCACGAGGATCACGGCGGTGCCCTGAATGGTCAGGCGTATCCAGAGCGGAAGGTTGAAGTAGAGGGAAAAATCCATGGCGGATTAGAAAGTAGCGAGTAGCGAGTAGCGGGTAGTGAGTAGGAAGAAGGACGGCATAGGTCGATAGGTTCGAATGCTCGCTACTCGCTACTGGCTACTCGCTACTGCCGGCGAAGCCGGCTTGAAGTGGAGCGTCTCGCCTTCAGCGAAGGGCAGGGACAGCCAAGGCGTGCTGTCGAGAAGTAGGCCCGTCTCGGGGATGTTCTTATAGAGGATCGCGGCGAGCGCGGGGACCTCGGCGGAAATTGCCGGCCAGAGCGTGCCGATCTCGGCGGCGGGCGCGGGGGCGCCGGCGGCAACCGTCAGCGCGGCAAGCGCGGTAAGATCGTTGTGCGCACCGGCAAGCGCAGGGACGGCCTGAATGAACTTCTGGATACGGAACTGCTGGTTCACAAACGTGCCGGCTTTTTCAAATACGGTGACCGTCGGGATAACCACCTTGGCGGCGGCACTGGTTGCGTTGGCATGAGTGCCGAAGTAGACCACCGAAATCTTGGCCAACTGCCCGGCAGTCAGGCCGGCGGCGGTCAGGTCTTCGCCGATGGATACGACGGCTTTGATCTTGCCGGAATCGATGTCGGCCGCGAGCGAGCTGAGTTGCGCGGAGGGCAAAGCGGAGATGAGTCCCGTGACCAGCGCACCGCGGACGTTCGGGTTGCGGTCGGCAGAGATGAGGAGCTTGTCCCCCTGCCCCACCCGGCTGACGAGCGAGACGGGAGCCTTGAGCGCGGCGGCAAGTTTCTTAGTGAGAAACTGCTCCTCAACCGAGCTACGGCCTGAGCCCACGACGGCAATGGAACCTGCAAAATCCTGCAACGCGTGGGCGGCTTTGATCGCGAGATTCCCAAGGACGATGTCGGATGTGAGGCGATCAGCGGACTGGACCTGCTTGTAGAACACGCGGCCAGAGTCGGCCATCCACGTGTCATTGACCTCGTCGTTGCGGCGCGGGGTGATGCGGTAAATGGCACCTTCACGCGACCAAGCGACGGAGTTCACGCCGACGGACGATTCGGTATCGAGGGTGTTGGTCTGCTTCAGGAACCAGACGCGCATCTTGAAACGGAAGTCCGTAGAGGTGAGCGCGCCGACCGGGCAGATATCAACCGTGTTGAGCGAGTAGTTGTGGTCGAGCTTGCGATCCGGATGGCAGGTGAGCGTCGAGTAGCTGCCGCGATCCACGAAGCCGAGCACGTCTTCCTTGGCGACATCCTTGGAAAAACGGATGCAACGCGAGCAGAGCACGCAACGCTCGTCATCGAGCGTGACCCGAGGGCCGAGCTGGGTGCGCTTGGGTTTGACGTTCTTCTGCTCGATGAAGCGCGAGTAGCCGCGTCCGTAAGCGGTGGCTTGCTCTTGGAGTTTGCACTCGCCGGCTTGGTCGCAGATCGGGCAGTCGAGCGGGTGGTTGATGAGGAGGAACTCCATCACGCCTTCGCGGGCGTCCTTCACCATGGGCGAAGTCGTCTTGACGTGGAGACCGGGGGACACGTTGGTGCCGCAACCGATCTGGGGGCGCGGGATCCAGTTGATCTTCTGCTTGCCGGTAGCCGGGTCCATGACCGGGGCCTTGGTGGCGGGATCGACGGCGGGCATGCCCATTTCGATCAGGCACATGCGGCAGTTGCCGACCACGGCGAGCTTCGGGTGGTAGCAGTAGTGGGGCACGTCAACGTTCACGAGGCGGGCGGCTTCGATGACGTTGGTGCCCTTGGGCACGGCGATCTCCTTGCCGTCGATGTTGACGGTGACGAGGTCGGGTTTGGCAGGCTGGATCATTGCGGGAGAAGGAAGAGGAGGTTTAGCCCACGAAACACACGAAATGACACGAAAGGTCGGATTCGCGGATTGGGCGGCTGGGTTTCGTGTTATTTCGTGTGTTTCGTGGGCAAAAATTCTGACTCAGACGAGAACGGTGCGGTCGGCGGGGAGGGTTTTCTTCACCTCGGAGTAGGCGTCGAATTCGTCTTTGAATTTGATGATGAAGCTCTGGGTCGGCCACGAACAGGCTTCGCCGAAGGCGCAGATGGTGCGGCCTGGAATCTGGTCGGCCACGCTCTTGAGGAGAGCGCCGTCTTGCGGACGAGCGTCGCCGTGGACCATGCGGGCGGAGATTTTCTTCATCCACAGCGAGCCTTCGCGGCAGGGCGTGCACTGGCCGCAGGACTCGTGGGAGTAGAACGCGTTGATGTTCGCGAGCGCTTCGACCATGTTGACGGAGTCGTCCATGACGATCACGCCGCCGGAGCCGCCCATCGAGCCGATCATCGCGAGCGAGTCGAAATCCATGGGCACGTCTTCAACGCCCCAATCGTAGTCAACCATGTCGGGACCGACCTTGCGCTTGCCCTTGTAGCGTTCGCCGAAGCGAAGAACTTTCGCGGACGAACCACCTGGAATGACCGCCTTAAAGGTGCGTCCGGGCAGCGGGCCGCCGCAGACGTCATTGAGCAGCACGCCCATCGTGATGGTGCCGGCGGGGAACTCGTAGTAACCGGGGCGCTGCACGTGGCCGGATACACAGAAGATGCGCGTGCCCGTGTTACCGGGCGTGCCGATCTTCGAGTAGGCCTCGCCACCGTGTTCGATGATATACTTCACGTGGCAGAGCGTCTCGACGTTGTTCACGATCGTCGGGCATTGGTAAAGACCGAGAACGGCCGGGAAATACGGGGGCTTGATGCGCGGGTTGGCGCGCTTGCCTTCGAGCGACTCAATAAGCCCGGTCTCTTCGCCACAGATGTAAGCGCCAGCACCGCGGTGGACGTAGATTTCGCAGCTATAACCGGTGCCGAGGATGTTCGGGCCGACGAAGTTTTTCGCGCGGGCTTCGGAGATGGCTTTTTCGAGGATCCGGGCGCCTTCGGGCATCTCACCGCGTATGTAGATGTAGGCCTGTTTAACGTTGTTCGCGAAACAGCTGATGATCGTGCCCTCGATCAGCTGGTGCGGATCTTGGTGCATGATGTAACGATCCTTGAAGGTGCCGGGCTCGGACTCGTCGGCATTGACGATGAGATAGATCGGCTTGCCGCTTTTGCGATCAACGAGACCCCATTTCACGCCGCAGGGGAAACCGGCGCCGCCGCGTCCACGCAGGCCGGATTTTTTGACCTCGTCGATGAGCTCTTCTGGTTTGCGACCGACCGATTTTTTCAGGACTTCGTAGCCGCCATTGCGGAGGTAGCAATCGATGTCGTTGGTATAACCAGGCTCGTCGATGTGCTTAAAGATGATGCGGAGTTGGGCGGGAGCAGACATGGCGCGAGGAAAGTTGAGAGCTGAGAGTTGAGAGCCGGTCAGCGGCGTTGGGCGGCCTCGGACTTGATCTGGGCGGAGATCTGTTTGGCTTTGGCGACGTCCACGTTTTCGTGAAGCGTTTCGTCGATGAGGACGACCGGCGCGGTGCCGCAGGAAGCGAGGCACTCGACGAACTCGACGGTGACTTCGCCGCAGGGCGAAATCTCGCCGCGGTGGGTGTGGAACTCGTGCTCGAAGGTTTCGCAGGTCTTGTAGCCGCCCTTGAGGGCACAGGAGAGGGTGCGGCAGACCTTGACGTGGCGGCGGCCGATGGGCGCGCGGCGGAACATCGGGTAGAACGTGACGACTTCAAGCACGTTGATGAGCTCGAGCTCCAGCTTCTTGGCGATCCAGGCGATGGCCTCGTCGGAGATGTGTCCGGCGTCCTCTTGGATGAGGTGCAAGAGCGGCAGCGTGGCGCTGCGCTTCACCGGGTAGTGCGTAATGACTTCGTCGATACGCTGGAAAGTTTCGGGCTTGAGATTCACGGCAAGGAAGAAGTGAGGAGCTAGGAGCTAGAATTTAGAAGATGAACAGAGTCGGTCATTCTAGATTCTCGATTCTGTATTCTAGATTCTGATTGAAGGTTTACCGATCGCACTCGCCCATCACGAAGTCGAGGGAGCCGAGGATCGAGACGACGTCGGAGACCAGGTTGCCTTGGCAGACCTTGGGGAGGATGGAGAGATTGCAGAAGCTGGGGCTGCGGATCTTCATGCGGTAAGGCACGCCGCCGCCCTTGCTGACGATGAAGAAACCGAGCGCGCCCTTCGGGTTTTCTGCCTCGAAATAGACTTCTCCGGCGGGCATCTGCGGGCCTTCGGTCACAATCATGAAGTTGTTGATCAACTCTTCCATGCTCGTGAGGACCTTCTCCTTCTTGGGAGCAAAAATCTTCTTCGCGTCCTCGGCAAAATAAGAGCCGGAGGGGAAGTTCTTGATGACCTGGCGAACGATGCGGACGGACTGGCGCATTTCTTCGCCGCGGCAGAGATAGCGGTCGTAGCAATCGCCGGTGGTGCCGACGGGGATGTCGAACTCGTATTGTTCGTAGCCGGAGTAAGGCTTGTCTTTGCGCAGGTCGAAGGCGACGCCGGAGCCACGCAGGTTGGGGCCGGTGAGGCCGTAGCCGATGGCGTCTTCCTTCGAGATGATGCCGACGCCTTGGGTGCGGTCGGTGAAGATTTTGTTACGCGTGAGGAGCGTGAGAATCTCTTCGAGAATCGGCAGGAACTGGTCGCAGAACTTGCCGACGCGCTCGTTCCAACCCTCGGGGACGTCACGGGCGACGCCGCCGATGCGGGTGTAGCTGGTGGTGAAGCGGGCGCCGGTCAGCTCTTCGAACAACTTGTAGAGCTTCTCGCGCTCCTCGAACGAATAGAGGAACACCGACCAGGCACCGACATCGATGCCGTAGGCACCCAGACCGAGCAAGTGGGCGGAGATGCGGGCGAGCTCGCAACAGATGACGCGGATCGCTGCGCAGCGGGCGGGCACCTTGAGGTTGGCGAGGTTTTCAACCGCGATCGCGTAGGCGACGTTGTTGGCGAGCGGCGCGAGGTAGTCCAACCGGTCCGTGTAGGGCACGAACTGGTTGTAGGTCATGTTCTCGGCGATCTTTTCGTCGCCGCGGTGGAGATACCCGAGAATCGGGTCGCACTGCGTCACGATCTCGCCGTCGAGTTCGAGTTGGAGGCGGAGCACGCCGTGGGTGGACGGGTGAGACGGTCCCATCGCGAGGGACATCTTCTCGGTGGCGTCGGCGGTCTTGGCGGCGTTGTCGGGAAAGGCGTATTCGGTGGCCATCGGAAAAGTGGGCTAAGGGCGAGAGGCGAAGGGCGATGGGCTGAGGTTTACTCGGACGCGGGTTTTTCGCGGCGTTCCGTCCAGCTCTCGTCTTTGGCGCGAGGCTCGGCGTCGGTCATGTTCATCTCGCCGGGTGAAGCGACGAAGGGACCGCCCATCATCGGGGCGGGCTTGACGGAGGCCTTGGTCAGGTCGGCGACTTCGAGGTCGGGCAACGGCGTCTGAATGCCGGCCAGCGGGAAATCCTTGCGCAGCGGGTGGTAAGGATAACCGTCCCACATGAGGATGCGGCGCAGATCGGGGTGGTTCTCGAACGTGATACCAAAGAGGTCGTAAGTCTCGCGCTCGTGCCAGTTGGCGGTGGGCCAGATATGCGAAACGGTCGGCGCAACCGGATTTTCGTCGTTCGCGCAATCGGAGGCGATGCGCACATAACCGTGGCCGGTCGTGGAATACACGTGCCAGACCGTGGTGAAGCGCGGGGAGACGTCCACGCCGTTGTCGATCGCGGTCACGTCGACGAGGAAATCGTAGGCGAACTCGTCGCGCAGATATTTAAGGGCGGCAACCACCTCGGTGATCGGGAGGTTGAGGGCGGGATGGTCGCAGCTCGGGCGCAGGGAGGCTTGCGGAAACTTGGACTGAAGAGCGGCGGTGACGTCGGCGGGCGCGGTCATGGAAATCGTTTAAAAATTTAAGCCGAAGCAAGGAGCGTCGCGGCAGACGGCTCTTTTTTGATCTTGGCTTGGAGCTTGATCAAAGCGTCGAGGAGGGCCTCGGGGCGCGGGGGGCAACCACTGATATATACATCAACGGGCACGATTTGATCGACGCCCTGCAACGTGGCGTAGCTGCGATACATGCCGCCCGAGCTGGCGCAGGCGCCCATCGCGATGACCCACTTCGGCTCGGCCATCTGATCGTAGATGCGACGGACGTGCGGGGCCATTTTGTAAGTCACGGTGCCGGCGACGATCATGCAGTCAGCCTGGCGGGGGGAAAAGCGGAACACCTCGGCGCCGAAGCGGGCGATGTCGAAGCGGGAGGCGGCTACCCCCATCAGCTCGATGGCGCAGCAGGCGAGGCCCATGGGCATGGGCCACACGGAAGAGCTGCGCAGCCAATTAATAACCGCGTCGGCACGCGTGACCACGATGTCGCCTTCGATCTTCGTGTTGTAAGCCAGCTCGTTGTTAGCAGAAGCCATGGTCGTTTGGTCGTGTTGAAAGGTCGTAAACTCGCGAAACGTAGCACCCGCCTAGGCTCGCGCAAGGCGCATTTCGGTAAACGTCCCCGGTATCAGCACCCGATGCGCCAAAGATAAGATTTTCTCCATTGACCCGCGCGAAATGAACCGGCTTCCTCGGCCCTTCGCCCATCGGACGAGCCTCATTCGAGGTGAGTCTAGAACATCAAACGGAGAGGTGGCAGAGTGGTCGAATGCGCTCGCTTGGAAAGCGTGTGTAGGGTAACCTACCGAGGGTTCGAATCCCTCCCTCTCCGCCAGTTTTTACCTCTGAGAGAGAAGAGCAGACTGCAGATTTGTCAGTTGACGTGGCAAATCTCACATGGCCCAGGTCTCACAGTTCGTCATCTCTGAATTCACGAATCCCTCCGGGGAGATCGTTTTCCGCGTTACCGGTTGGCTCGACGGTAGGCGCATCCGCAAAAATTTCCCGACCCGCGCCGACGCCGTCACCGAGCGCCAGACCTTGGAAATCCAGCACATTCAGTCCGCGACCGGCGTCCGCACCGCCGCCACCCGACTGACCGATGAGCAGCTCCACGAGTCCGCTTTCCGCCATCTCGCCGCAGCGCCCAAGTCGCTCTCGTTTTATCTCTATTACGTGTTACCGCAGAAATCGGGCGCACAAAACACCCGCGTTCCCATCGTAAACCCGTCGGCTGGCTTGGACCGCATCCCCTGCCTCGCATCACAAGCTACGATCAGAGCGCGGCATTTCGGCTACCAATTACGATGCCAGTCCGGCCAGACCCCGAAAATCACTACGGTAAGAGAACCCCGATGTGCACTAAAAGTGCATCGAGGCGGGTGACGGAGCGCGGCAGCGCGTAGATGGCATCACGCTTGGCGGGATGGCCCAAGGGGCCGCAAGCCACGGGGCGCCCATCCCTGGGCCGTGGCATGCGCAACGAACGATGAGGTGCCCAGCAGGTTGCGGCAGATGACCGATTCCCATTCCGGATTTCGGGTTTAAGCTAGTTATGAACCGCCCGCCTAACTAAGCGCCATTCCGCTTTGACCGCTTCGGCTAGGTCCCTCCGATTTCAAGCAAGCGCTAGCCAACGTTTCACTGCATCCTCGATTTGCGTCAGCGTAGGTCCATCAATCACTCCGGGACGCCGCACCAAGTGCGCCGAAGGCACGGTTGCTAAGCCCTGAGCATCGAAGCCGCCTGGATCAAACTCACGCCGACTTTCCCTCGTCCTCGTCGTAACCGAGGAACGTTGCCTCGGCTGCATTCAACAAGGCCTGACGCTGTTCAAACCACGTCGCAAACTCGCGCACCTGCTGAGGGCTTAGTTTTTCCACGGCGGATTCGATTTCGATGACAGTGCTCATGCCAACCAACCTGCAAATTTACCTCCCTTTGGCAACCGTGCTCCGCGCTCCGACTTCCGTCCTGTGCTTTTGCGTTTTTTCGCGCTTTTTATGGCTAAACCCTCCGCCGCCCGCCCTGCTTGCTCACTGTGGGCCGCCGGCGTCCCTAGGTGGAGCGCTCGGGATCTCCACCGTGAAGTTTTCCTCCCCCTTGGGTTTTTCAAACCACGAAAAAAACGCGCCCACGAATGGGCGCGTTGCTTGGGGAGGCACGACCTCCGTTGCTTCCGGCTTATGGCGTTCAAGGGGTGATCTTCGATCTCGACGACACGCAGGTCACCCCTCCCTTGATCGCGGCTTACATCACTTATTCGTCAGCCGTCGCGACACGGATCTGGTTTTGCACGTTCCAGCCCGGAGCGGTTTGCTGCACCCGCTGCTCGATCTGGTTCTTCGCCAGCTCGCTCTGAACCGTGCCAAGCAGGACGACCTTGTCGCCTTCGGCGATCACTTGAACGTTCCGGCCGGCTTGCTGGGCGATGCTGGTGTCGCTCTGAAGCGCACGGCGGATCTCCGCCACCGGCGGTTGACCCTGCGGTTGAGCCGCACGATCCATCTTGCCGGCAACACGATCACCGGTGCGATCAGCACTCTCGGCGACGCGATCACCTGCGCGTTCGATTCCCTCACCGGCACGTTCACCGGTTCGGGCGATACCTTGCCCCGCGCGCTCAACCGCGCCGGCAGCTGCGGCTCCCGGGTAGATGAAAAGGTTGCCGTCGCGACCCGACTGAGACCACGAGTCCCCTTGAACAACCTGCGCGGAAGAAAAATCTTCGCGCGAGATCGCCGTGGTCAGCGTATCTTCTCCCTGCAGCATCACCTTGCTGAACGGAATGATGAACTTTTGATCCGTGCCCGTGAAGTCGTCGTTGGGATCAAGCAACAGAGAGGCAGTGCTGTTTTCGAGTTGGAGGAGGATGTCCTCCACTTCGCCGACTTCCTGCGTTCCGCTGCGGATGTTTTTCCCGATCAGCTTAGACGACATGACCAACTGGCTTTCCTGCTGAGCGGATGGCAGTGCGTCCTCTTTCTGGATCGGTTCGCGTTGCATGGAAAGCGACGGTCCGGAGGGCTGCCATGTCTGGCCATAATACTCAAACGTCGACTTGCCCTCTTGATCGGCCTGGAGGCTCGACAGACGGTCCTTCTTGAAGCGGGGCGCCTGAGCCCAGCGAGCGGAATCGATATCAAGCGTGAGGCTCTCGCCTGACTCAATCGACTCGTATTTGAGGGCCGACACGGGCACGGCATGGAGCGTTTCGCCGATGCCCAGCACGCCACCCGAGCCGACCACGGCGTAAACCACTTGGCCCGACTTCGCATCGATCACGAAGTCTTTAATCTCACCGATCGACTCGCCGTTGCGGTTGTGGACGTTCATGCCAGTCAGCTCGTTCGCGCTGCCTCTGGTTAGTTTTTGCTGCTGATGTTCCCCCTGCATGCTCTCCGACTTGCTCGCGCTTTGTGAGGGGCTGTCACTGCGATACGGGCTCGGGGTGTCGTTGTCCATCTGGGCGGACACTAACGGACTTACGCCGGTAAGGAGCGCGACCAAGGCCGCGCCTCTGATTGGATTGGAATTTATCTTCATGGTATTTGTTTTTGGCGGTGTCCGATCCGTTTAAGGTGATCGGCACCTAAGGTTTGCTAAGTTACGGAGAACACGTTCGAGACTGCACTCGAACGCATCCGGTTAATTTGCCCATCAACATAATCCCGAGTCCGTCCCGCCGCCATGGGGTGACCCGCCCAACCGGCGATGGTCAAATGCACGTAGGTCGACATGGTGTGATCGCGAGGGGACATTTGCCCACCAACCGTCATAGGCGCACCCCATGCCGGAAGGGGCTCTTCGGGTGCACAACTGTCCACTCGCTGGCGCTCGCGGCTACGGCTTCACCACCGTCTACATGATCGGCGGAGCGAAACGGCCCATCAGCTCGGCGTGCGTGAGCACGTGACCTTTAATCGCCGCATCGACCGCATGGCGCGACGCGCCGTTAGGCAGGCGCAACCGGCGATCAAGCGCGTAGAGATGAAAAAAATACCGGTGCTCTTTATCCGGTGGTCGCGGGCCACCGTAGGCAACCTCGCCCCAACTGGTTGTGCCCAACCACACGTCGTTGGGCACGTCGTCTTCCGAAAAGCCGGTGACCCGGGGATCGATGTTGAAGACGATCCAGTGGGTGAAGAGTCCGTGCGGCGCGTCGGGATCATCCATGATCAGCGCGAGGCTCCGAACCTCAGGAGGGACTTCGGAAAACTCCAGCGGCGGGGTGCGATTGGCAGCGTAGTGGCTGTAGACGTCGGGGATGGTTCCACCCGGTTCAAACGCGGCGCTTCTCAGTTTCATGGCAGACCCATTTTAGCCCATACGCATGCCTCAAACCATCAAGCCGGAGCCCGCACGCCGCATAGGATTTTGCCACGCGGCCTGCGTTCCCTGCGGCGCAGTGGGCGACGTCAGACCTGTGTGCGGAAGTAGGCGATCGTGCGTTGCAGACCTTCTTCGAGCTGCACGGTCGGAGCCCAATTGTTGAGATATTTCTGGGCGAGCGTGATGTCGGGCCGGCGTTGCTTCGGGTCATCCGAAGGCAGCGGGCGGTAGGCGATCTTAGAGTTGCCGCCGACGAGTTTCAACGTGAGCTCGGCCAGTTGCAGCATCGTGAACTCGCCGGGATTGCCGATGTTGATCGGGCCGACGGTTTCGGTCTGATTCATCAGGCGGATGAAGCCCTCGATGAGATCATCGACGTAACAGAACGAGCGGGTCTGCAGGCCGTCGCCGTAGATGGTGATGTCTTCGCCTTTCAGCGCTTGCACGATGAAGTTGGAAACGACGCGGCCGTCGTTCGGATGCATGCGCGGGCCGTAGGTGTTAAAGATGCGGACGATGCGGATATCGACTTTGTTTTCACGGTGGTAGTCGAAGAAGAGCGTCTCCGCTACGCGCTTACCCTCGTCGTAGCAGGAGCGCCGTCCGATCGGGTTCACGTTGCCCCAATAGCTCTCGGGCTGCGGGTGAATACTCGGGTCGCCGTAGACCTCGCTGGTGCTGGCTTGAAAGACCCGGGCCTTCACGCGCTTGGCCAGACCGAGCACGTTGATCGCGCCCATAACGGACGTCTTCGTGGTCTTGATCGGATTGAACTGGTAGTGCGGAGGCGAGGCGGGGCACGCGAGGTTGTAGATCTGGTCGACCTCGAACTTAAACGGATCGATCACATCGTGGCGCACGAGCTCGAAATCCGGACGGCCGTGGAGGTGGGCGATGTTGCTCTTTCGACCGGTGAAAAAGTTATCGAGGCAGATGACGTCGTTGCCGTCTTTGAGGAGACGATCGCACAGGTGGGAACCTAGGAAGCCGGCGCCGCCGGTGACGAGAATACGCATGATAAGGGCAGACGATAAGTTAGGCGGGACGAAGTCGAAACCAAAGTAGCTGTAGCAGGCTGGGGGCGATTTTTATGAGCCCACGCGGGCCGCCGCGCCCGCCTCGTAGCGCTGCACCCACGCGCGGTGCCAGGTCGCGTAGTCGCCCGCCTCAATGTGCGCGCGCGCCTGGGCCATCAGGTCGAGGTAGAAGTGAAGGTTGTGCAACGTGCAGAGCGTGCAGGCGAGGATCTCGCCGGCGACCGTGAGATGGCGCAGATAAGCGCGGGAGAATTGCGTGGTGTAATTGACGATCTCTTCACTGATCGGGCGCGGGTCGGTGCGGTATTTTTCGTTGCGCAGATTCATCGGTCCGTCGGGTGTGAAGACGAGACCGTTGCGGGCCACGCGCGAGGGCAGCACGCAGTCGAACATGTCCACGCCCAGCGCCACCATCTTGAGCAACTGCGGCGGCGTGCCGAGGCCCATGGTGTAGCGCGGCTTGTCCGCCGGCATGAACGGCGTGGTTGCGCCGACTTGTTTCAGCATCTCCGGCTCGGGCTCGCCCACGCTAACACCACCGACCGCATAGCCGGGGAAATCGAGCGCGGCGAGCGACTCGGCCGCCTCGCGCCGCAGGTCGTCGTAGGTCGAACCTTGCACGATGGCAAAAACGTGGTGCCCCGCGGCGAGAAACCCGTTGTCGGTAGCGATCTGCTTGCACTGCGTCGCCCAACGCAACGAACGCGCGCACGCTTCGGCGGTGGCATCGCGTTCGCAGGGCCAGGGCGGGCACTCGTCGATGACCATGGCGATGTCGCTGCCTAGGTTTTGTTGGATGGACATCACCTCACGCGGGCCGAGGAAGAGTTTCTTGCCATCGAGGTGGGACTGAAACTCCACGCCGTCGTCGTGCATCTTGCGGAGCTTCGCCAAGGAAAACACCTGGAAGCCGCCGCTGTCGGTGAGGATCGGGCCGTCCCACCCCATGAACGCGTGCAGCCCGCCGAGGTCGCGGATGAGCTCGCTGGTCGGGCGCAAGTTGAGGTGGTAGGTGTTGCCTAGAATAACCTGCGAGCCGATCTCGCGGAGGTGGGCGGGCGTGAGCGACTTCACCGTGCCCTGCGTGCCGACCGGCATGAAGATGGGCGTCTCGATTACCCCGTGCCGCGTGCGCAAACGCCCGCGACGCGCGGCCGTGAGGGTATCGGTCTTAAGAAGCTGAAAATGGTCAGGCATCGGGCAAACCTACCGCCACGCTTGACCCTGGTGTCAACCCGCGAGGATAGTGCGGCACCTACCTCACCGTGCTGCTCGTTATCGACAACTACGACTCGTTCACCTACAACCTCGTCCAATACTTCGGTCAATTGGGCGTGGAGCAGCGCGTGTTTCGCAACAACGAGATCACCCCCGCCGAGGCGCTCGCGCTCAATCCCGACCGCGTCCTCATCTCGCCCGGCCCATGCTCGCCCGCCGAGGCCGGCGTGTCGCTCGACATGATCGGTGCCTTCGCCGGTAAAAAACCGATTTTCGGCGTATGCCTCGGCCACCAGTCGATCGGTCACTTTTTCGGCGGACGCGTCATCCGCGCCGACCGCCTCATGCACGGCAAGACTTCGCCGATTCTGCATAACGATACCGATGTGTTCAAAGGCATGCCCCAGGGCTTCGCCGCGACGCGGTATCATTCGCTCCTCGTCGAACGCTCCACCCTTCCCTCCTGCCTTGCCATCACGGCCGAGACGAAAGAGGGCGAGATCATGGGCCTTCGCCACACGTCTCTCCCCATCTGGGGCGTGCAATTCCACCCCGAGTCCATCGCCACCGAAGGCGGCATGCGGATTTTGGAGAACTTTCTGAAACTGAATTAATGGGGAAATCTGGAAACAAACAGGAACGGAACAAACCACTCACGAGCTTTTTCCCGTTCATGACTTCCTGAGTTCCCCATAAAATCCTCTCACCATGCGTTGCCCCAAGTGCACTTCCGTCGAGGACAAAGTCATCGATTCCCGCATCAGCAAAGAAGGCAGCTCCATCCGCCGTCGTCGCGAATGCCTGGAGTGCGGACACCGCTACAGCACGACTGAGTTCATCGTGCGCGAAGGTCTCGTTGTCATCAAACGCGATGGCCGCCGCGAGGATTTCGACCGTGAGAAACTTCTCCGCTCCGCCCGCGCCGCCTGCCAAAAGCGCCCCGTCGACGCGGAACAACTCGGCATGTTGATCGAAGATGTGATCGACGCCCTCGAGGCCCACTACGACAGCGACATCCCCTCCCGCGCCATCGGGGACGCCGTCATGCAGCGCCTGCGAAAGATCGACGAAGTCGCCTACGTGCGTTTCGCCAGCGTGTATAAAGAATTCCGCGATGTCTCCGAGTTCATGCACGAGATCAACGCGCTCGATAAAAAGCCTGCGGCGAAAGAGTGATGCCCGCCCTCGCCCGCGACGACCTGCGTCGCCTGCATTTTATCAACGCGCTCTTTGCGCAGGTCACCGGCCACGACCTCTACCTCGCGGAGCAGATCAAAGAGGCCATCGCGTTCAGTCTCGCCGAACTGGAACAGCAAACCGCCGATCACCCAGAGTTTGCCGCCAAATACGACGCCGCCTTCAACGCCTCGGCCGCGCGCCTGCTCGAAAGCTTCTTTGCCGGGCAGCCGCGCCACGGTTTTTTTCATTGGGATGCACTCAGCACGCTCACCTCGGCGACGCCGCTCTTTGCCCGCGCCGAATTGATGACGGGGCTGAAGCGCCTGACACCCTTTCGCGAGTCCACGCTGCTCGTCACTAACCTGCGCCCCGCCCTGCTCCCCGCAGAGAAACGCGCAACCTCACGCCGTCAGCGCGAATACGAGGACGCCCTCGCCTACATCCGCGACCTCACCGCCGCCCGCACCGCCCCCAGCGCCGACCTACGATTGCTGTTTCTCTGATTTTGAACCTGGAAATCAGGAAACGATCCCGAACGATCCAAATGACGCCCGCCTCGCCCTCCGTTCCTGATTTCCTCAGTTCCAGATAAATAATCCGCTGCCGCTCCTCCCCCATGTCGAAGACCCTTTTCCAACGCATCATCGACCATGAGATCCCGGCAAAGATCGAGCACGAGGACGACCGCTGCATCGTCATTCACGACATCGATCCGCAGGCCCCCGTGCACCTGCTGATCATCCCGAAAATCGTGATCCCCCGCGTCGGCGAAGCCACGCGCGCAGACGAGGCCGTCCTCGGCCATTTGTTGCTGACGGCCGGCACCGTCGCTAAAAAGCTGCAACTCGCCGGCGGTTTTCGCCTCGTAATAAACAACGGATCCGATGCTTGCGAAACCGTGCCCCATCTTCATGTTCACCTTCTAGCCCAGCGTCAGCTTACCTGGCCGCCTGGCTAAGTTTTTAGTCACAGGCGTGAACCCCCTCTCCGCTCCTTTTTTCAGTCTGATCGCCGTCACTTTCCTAGTGGCGACAGGCCTGCGCGCCGACTGGAAGGACGACACGGGTTATACTCGGCTCGTGCAGACCTTCACGAGCGGGGTGCCCAACGGCGTGGCGGCGGGCGTGTCCCAAACCGAGGCCACCGACGGGGGCGGCAATTACGCGCCCGATGGTTCCAACCCCGAAATTACGGGGAAAAATGTAACCCAGAAATCCGGCGCCTCTCTCGCCAATGGTCATGCCACCGCCGTGGGCTCATATTATTACGGCAATGCCACGAGCCTGCTACCCGCGACCACTCAAATCGACAGCTACTCGGCCTCCCCGTGGATCGGAACCGGCTTCCTGAACTATCCTACGGCCAGCCTGCCGTTAGTGGAGCCCCGCCGGGTGCAAAACCATAGCTGGATTGGGAGCCTCTCGGGGAATGATCCGTCCATCAGCAACGTCAACAAGCGCTTAGACTACGCCATCAATCGCGATGGATTCATATGTGTCGTCGGAGTCAACGGACTGCCCCTGCCCGAGTTACTGTGTCAAAGCTACCACACCATCTCGGTCGGGCTGGTCAATGGCGGGCAAGGTGCCGGCGTCACCGCCTACGATGGCCCCGGGCGCATGAAGCCCGACTTGGTTGCCTTTGAAAGCGCTACCAGTTTCGCTACCCCCCAAGTTTCCAGCGCGGCCGGCCTCCTCTCGGAAAAGCTTCGCAACACCCCAAGCCTGCTCACCGTCAACTCGGACTACCCCCTTCTCACCAAGGCTCTGCTGCTCGCCGGTGCCGCCAAAGAGCCGCTGTCCAGCTGGAGCCGCGCCTCCGCCTCCAAACCTTACGACGGTGTCTTTGGAGCCGGGGCGCTCAACGTTCTTCTCTCTTATCGCATTTTGATCGGTGGCAGC
>Ga0163150_10004332_pt1 | contig 19068 bp, 17 predicted proteins | sample OliLakLV19P2IB_FD_148628 | JGI IMG/M metagenome (GOLD analysis project Ga0163150, IMG submission 148628) | Freshwater microbial mat bacterial communities from Lake Vanda, McMurdo Dry Valleys, Antarctica - Oligotrophic Lake LV.19.P2.IB | ecosystem: Environmental > Aquatic > Freshwater > Lake >...
GCTTGGCGGGATCGGTGTTTCGGGAGCGGAGGTGAAGTTACACCAATCGAACTGACTTACTCAATTACGGGTCGCAGCAACCGGGCAGAATCAGAGCTCGGGCGCTGATCCTGTGCATAATTCAGGTGTTAACGTGTGTGTTACGCTAGCTGAAGTGGAAAGTCCCACCTTTGAAACACCAAGACTATTGCTACGCGATTGGCATCCATCGGATCGAGCGCCTTTCGCGGCGATCAACGCCGACCCGCTTGTCATGCGCTACTTTCCATCGACGCTGAATGGCGAGGGGAGTGATGCCATGGTGGAACGTAACCGACTCCACTTCGAGAGGCACGGCTTTGGACTTTGGGCCGCAGCCGTGCGAGAAACGAATGAATTCGCTGGGTTCATTGGGCTCTCTGTGCCGTCTTTCGAGACGGACTTCACTCCCTGCATCGAAATAGGATGGCGTTTGGCATCCTGCTTCTGGAACAAGGGATTGGCAACAGAAGGCGCGTCCGCGGTTCTTCGATTCGCCTTCGACACGCTGCACCTTGACCAAGTCGTATCCTTCACTGTAGTGGAAAACCTGCCGTCACGACGAGTGATGGAGAAGATAGGAATGATCCGCGACCTCGGGGGGAGACTTCGATCATCCGCGGATAGTCAGAGAGAGCCCACTCTGCCGACACGTACTCTACCGGGCGCACGAGTGCAGCAGCAAGTCGGGGGTCAAGCCACCTGACGGTCGCCCAAACCTGCCGGATGCAGGGGCGCAATCCATTGGGGTATCTCACCGAAGCGATTATTTGCCATCGCCGCCGCCAATCGCCGCCCTTGCTCCTCCCTCAGCAGAAATAGCCGGCCCGAACCGTCAGAGGTCGATGTTGAGGGGGGGGGGGCTGAACTGTTACTTTTTCGTTAGGTGATTTTCCCCGCTACTGCGCGTTCACTAGTGAGCGGCTAATTCTCAAAGGATACTTGAAATGTTTATGAAATCTTTGCTTATACTCGGTTGCGCTTTCGTAGCTCCAATCGTGTGGGCGTCAGAACCGACGCGAGGAGGTGTAATTCCTTATTTTGTCGATGGTGGTGGTTCATGGACCACCGCTCTTTCCATAACATGTCTAGATCAAGCCGGTTGCCAATACAGTGCTACCTTTATTGGTTCCAATGGACAAAGAGTCTCTATAGCGATGCGAGTTACCACTGGCACCAGTATGAGAAACATTTCCGATAGTGTGATCTCAGTTGTTACCCAATTCGGCGTAACCACGCTGATGGAAACTCTCGGGCAGAGTTCTGCGATCGTCTCCGGCGGCGTAGACGTTCAGTCGCCCTCACTAATCACGGGGCATTCGATATTCAGGCAGAGGGTCGCAGGCCGATCCGACTACGAGGCTACCGTCAATATGGAAAGCCGAGATTTCACCAGGTCTTTCGGAGTGCCTTTCGACAATCGCGCGGGGTTTGCCACAGGGTTGGCCCTTTTGAACCTCACAAATGACGCTCCCGCCAACATCACTGTGCAGGGAGTCGATTTCGCAAACAATATACTGTTCCAGGGCAGCATTTCATTGGCAGCATTGAATAGCACAGCGTTCGACTTAGCCGGCCGTTTCCCAGAGAGCGCCGGTCGGGCCGGAGTAGTTATTTTTGCTTCGCCGGTTTTCATATCGGGCAGTGGATTTCGTTTTAATTCATCTGGGCCGTTCACCACGCTTCCCATATTTAGTATTAGGTGATCTAGAGTCTGTAGTTAACACTACGGTGCCGCAGCGAAGGCGCGTTGAGGAAGAGGCAGGTAAAGCGAGGAAATGCATGCCTGTGACGGTTTCCGGGAGCCGTTAAAGTCCCCGTACGAGCCGGCGAAAACGTGTTGCCTAACCGAAGGTTCGCTCCACGACCCAGCAACGGGGTAGCAGGATGAACCCCTTCTTGCGGTAGGTAACTTCGCCACCTCTAACTGAATGCCGTGTTGAGCGGCCGCCTCAGCGGCCGCTGTCCCGCTTATCTCCGATCCACCCAGGCCAGGTCGACGTGCTCTCCAGTGACCTGCTGTATTTGTTCGGCAAGAACTCCCAATTGCGCCCGATCTTGCTCATCGGCCGGAGTGATGTGAGGCCCCAACAGGTATCCCAATGTGTCCACGGCAATATGAAACTTGCTCCCCTTCCGGCGCTTGGCTCCCTCATAACGTTGATTGGCCCGCCGCGTCACGAAAATCGTGGCATGCTTAGGCGCGATGCGCTCCGGAACCTTTGGCTTGGTAGATCCGGTTTTTATCCATTTTGCGAGGAGCTAGGCGACTCCCCAGTATGTGCCGTCGTATCCTTTGGCACGGATTTCCCTATGCAACAATCGAATTTCTAGCGCGTATTTCGGGGGCATTGCCGCTTTCCGAATGAGCGCGCAGATCTGAGTTTGTAAAAAGGTCTACAACGGCTCAGGGAGAAAACCATGAATTTACGAATCCTTGTGACACTCACAATGGCAATCGGCACGTGGCTCGGCGCGGCCGACACGGTGACGCGAATCGAGCGGCTTGCTGCTACAACCGGAAAAGATCGGGAAGCCACGCCGTTGCGGTCGGCGGCCTTTCCCCATATCGCGGTGGGGAAAGGCTGGAGCACGACCTTCTACATCACGAATCTTGACAGCGGACGGACAGCGAATTTCCAACTGCGCTTGGTCAGCGCGGGGGGACGGGAACTGATTCTTCCGGTCCAACTCAGCTCTGGAGTTTCCGGAACCGGGTCTTCAATTTATGGCAACTTGCGGCCGGCGGAGACCATAGTGATTGACGTCACCGGTCCAGCGGATTCGGACCCGGTTTACGGCTGGGCCGACCTTTCGAGCACTAGCTTTTTCTATGGCTTCAGCGGCTATGCCATCCACCGAAACCGGTTGCCGGATCAAGCGGAACAGTCTTTTACGGTGGCGCTGGAAACGAAGACGCACTCCGGCATGATGCTCCTTTTGGACAACCGGGATGGATATTCGACCGGGGCAGTGATCGCCAACACTTCGTCTTACTATACTTCCGAGATCATCGTTCGGGTGATCAATCCGGATGGTACGTCCGGCCCGAAGCAACTGCTGACCATTGGACCGATGGCGATAGCGCTGATTCCAATGCACGAGATGTTCCCCGATGTGAAGGACCGCCTGGTGGCGATTGAGTTCGAAGGACAGGACAGCCGGGCCAAAATTACGGGTTTTGGCCTGCGCTTGGGGCCGGATGGGCAACTGCGGCACTTTCCGAGCTTTACCACCGACTAGCGCGGATTCAAGGGAAAGGAGAAGCAATCCTCCGCGGAAACGCGGAGGATTGCTTCTCCTTTTTCGGATTCGATCCAGAGCTCCTGGGCCGGGCCGAGAAAGGCACGGCGGCTGTCAGGTCCGGCGGCGGCGAGGAAGCCGGCCAGCAGATCGGGCTGGTGGGCGGGGAAGGTGACCAGCCGGTCTCCATCTTGCAGCAACAGAAGAACTCGCCAGTGGTGGGCAAGCTCCTGGAGCGAACAACTGGCCGCGGCGAGCACCATGGCTTGGCGGCCCCATAGGCGGGGCAGAAGATCGGAATCCGGCACGAATTCAGCCAGCAGGATGCCGGTTTGGGTGAGAGTGAGGTGTTCGGTGGCAACGGCGACGCCATTGAGCATGGCGCTGAAATCCTCGTTGACGATCGCGAACCAGCGGGGACTGGCGGCAAGCAGCCGATCGGCGAGCCGGGAACAGAAATCGGAATTTGGGGGCGAGAACCGGGCGGTGGTGGCGGCGGCGAGTTGAAGTGACGCGCGGGCCGCGGCCGCGCTCAGTGACCCGGCCGGGGCATCCATTCCAGTACCGCTGATAAGCAGAGAGCCGTCAGAACCGGCAAAGGCAAGGCCAACCCAGGAATCCGCTGTGATGACGGACCGCGAGGCGAAATCCCCGGACGGCGGGAGATGGCGCGTCGAGGCAGGTTGGGGAAGTGGGACGATACGCCATAAATCGCGATGAGGGTGGTCGGTCCACGTGACGGTAAGTTCCCCGGCGGGGCCGGCCACGGTAACTTGAAATATCTCCCGCGCGCGGCGAAGCCGGCCACGGCGCTCCCAGCCAGGGAGGAGTTCGAAGCAGAACGGAAAGCCGCTGGAGCTGTGGAACCAGGAACCAGGGGCGACTGATGGGGCTTCGGCGGATAAGGCGAACGTGGCGACGATTTGCTCGATGGCGGTCGTGAAGGATTGGAGTTCGGCAGGCGGGGCGGAGGCGCTGATCAGCCAGCATCGATCAGCGATAACAATCCAGTAGGTACGGCGATGGTCCGATGAAGAGGGATGGACGGATAGAGTCTGGCAGCCGAATTTTGCTGGAACAAGTTCGAGAACTGTGGCGCCCAACGTGTCCAGGGTAAGGCGGGCAAGGTCCGCCGGGAGCATTTCGATTTCCTTCCGGGAAAGGGCGACGGAGAATCGCAGGGTTCCAACGGGAGGCGCAAAGCAGGCCAGGGTGGTGGCAAGATGGGACCAGGTGCGGTCCAGGCCGGTGTCACGCCAATCGGCGCGCAGTTCGATGCGAAAACGATAGACCGGGTCCGCGTGGGGATACCGAAATTCAATTGTGGGGTGCGGGGGAATGATCTCACTATGCTCGCCGGAGAGCGTCTTCGATGGCAAGCGCGAAATCGGCGAAGGCTCGTTGGGTGAGCGCGGAGGTTTCTGGCGACGATCTCCACGACGGGGACAAGAAGGACAGAAGAACAGAGCCTTCCAAGAATTCTGAAAGGGCCGCAGGCGCTTCGAAGAGCTTGCCATTCTTTTCGGCCTTCAGAAGAACGTTCGAAGTGGGCGAGCCAGGCAGGCGAGTGATGGGTGCGCCGAAAACCTGAAAGCCGGCGTTCTCCAGCTCCATGCGCCAGGACGTAAAGATCGCTGGCTGACTGGTAGTTGGCGGACTGGTGCGGACGCGAAGGCACGCTTCCATTCCGGCGAGCGGGCGGAGCTGAATGGCGCCATCTTCGGCAGGTTCCATTGGCTGCCAGCCAGCGGGGCACGGGACCGAAACGGCCCCCTGCTTCCACGGAATATTAACCGTGACCGCCACCGCAACCGGGGCAACTGCCGCATCCCCGTGGAAAGAGAGAATGGCCGCCCGCAGGGTTGCCATGCCGGTGGGGGATTGCGCGGCCACATCCCAGTGGACCCTTACCGCCCAAGTGGCGGCGCCGATGCGGACGACGCGAAGGAGGGCCAGCTTGGTTTGGGATTCGGGAAGCCGGCAGAGGGTTTCAGCGTCGTCGCGGGAACCGACTGGGCGAAACGCGAGCGGCTGGAGGCCGTTCGATTCAGCGAACAGCGCTGCTGCTGCGTGCGCATCCATGGGGCCGCGAAGCTGGAGGGTAGAGAAAACGAGAAGGGCGCTTTTGCATGGAGACTGAAACGCAAAAGGGCCAATCCGGGACCAGCCGGCGGGGATGGCCAGGCGGATCGACAACTGGGGGTATTCGAACCGGACGAGAGGCTCGGGGGGAGGCGTGAAGTCTCTAGCGAATGATTGGAGGTGGGCTCTCATATTCATGGCGTTGACTACTTTCCGTTCACGACGCTGTTTCCGGCGTCCGTAATCGACGATGAGTGGAGTTGCTGATACTCGAGCTGTTTGGAGTATTCGTTGAACTCTTCCAGGGACATCATCGGGTAGGTTACTGGTTCCGGAGTATCAAAAGTCGTGGTGGTGTACTTCCATATCCAAGAGGCATTTGACGGTACGTTCACAACCGCATCGACCGACGTATTCACAACTCCGGTCACGACTTTATCACCCAGAATCGCCCCGCCAACGTAACCCACTCCGAAACAGGCTGGAGTGAAAACCGCCCCAACTCCGGAGAGAATGCAGAGTTCGCCCGCAAGAGCTCCAGTCTCAAGTCCAACGGCGTGAGAAATCGGAGATTTCAGAGAGATTATTAAGATCTCTTTGACGCCGCTGACGACACCGTCCGCGTTGAAAACGCGAATCTTATCGATCACCTTTTGAGCTGCATCGAAGCCTTTGTAAAAGGAACCATACCAGCCTGGCAATTTTGCTCCGGAATACTTCAGCGCTTTCAGTGCCTTCTTCAAATACCAATTGATTTCGTCTAAGCCGAGATCGACTTCTGGAGCTTCCTTCAGCCGGTTGTAGCTTTCGGGATCGACGCTTTTCAACTGCTCCAGCCGCAGCCACTTTATTTGTTCTGGCGTAAGGTCCGAACCATCAAGGTTCAGCAGTTCCTCTTCATCATCCTTGGACGAGGCAATTTTGATTTCCTCCTCCGGCTCCGATGGACCGGCGGGGCCCTTCAGAAATGCCTCCTGCTGTTCGGGCGTAAGCCCTTCCCACCAATCCAGGAACTTGTCTCTGTCTGAAGGCGGCGTCTGGTCCTCCGATGTCTCTTCGTCCGCGGAATCAGCGTCGCTATTTGCCGTGCCCGGTTTCTTTGTGCCGGACTTTGCGGACGGCGGCGCCGGAGGCAAAGATGCGGGAAGCGGCGCGGAGGGCGGCGGCGGTTCCTGGATATCCATCACTGTGACGGTATCGCGTCCGTAGTAGACGGACCCGTTACCCGGCGTGATTTTCGCCGCGCAGGTAGTTTGGTGGTCCACGCGCGAGGCAAACAGTCCCTCAATGAGAATGGTGGGGTGACCCTGCGCCACGCGGCTCCCACGATGCGAGCCGCACTTGTGAATATCGGTGGCCCGGACAGGGGCGAGATTGTGTAATTGCGTCCTGGCGGCGACGCTCTCCACCGTTCCCGGGTGGCTGGTGAGATCTGTCATCTTCGCCGCGAGAAGGCAGCCGGACGAACTGAACGCGGACCCCACCAGTTCGAATTTCGAAGGGCCTTTCGGGTCCAGTTTCAGGGAGAAAAGCTGTTCCAACTGCTCGGCGAGTTGCTGGCGCGCCGCTTCGGCAAGGTACTGGCTCACCAACTGGCGCGCGATTTGTTCGCCAGCCGAGGATTTGTCGTCCACCGCCCAGAGGTTCATTAGCTCACTGGTCAGGAGTCCAGTAGCTTCCCCAATGCCGATCGACATCATCTTGTCCGGGTTGAACAGTGTGCTCCAGTCCTTCTCCGCCTGTCCGAAACAGCCTTCAAGGAAAGTGCTGACCGAGGGATGGTCCCACGCCTTGCTAAGCCCTTCCATGAGAATATCCTTGCCAATGTCTTTGACCTTATCGACGAGGGCTTCCGCCTGACGATCCCAAAAATCGGGAGCTTCGGGCTTGTGCTCCGGCTCCGGCGGCACGGCGTCAGTTTTAGGAGGCGTTCCGGGAACGAACGGCTTTAGGTGAAGGCCGACGTCATCGCCCTCCAGCGAAAAAGTATGCCCATCGGCGCCCCGGACAAGCATCCTTGGAACCGGGACGGCCCATTGGTCAGGCAGCGGCTCACCCTGGGTGACCAAGTCCCGGCCATTGGTGATCTGTTGAAACTGTTCCTGCATGGCCAGGGTGGAAGGCAGGGCTACGCCATCTATCCGGAAGCCGCGCGGGAGTGGAAGGGTATCGATATTCATGGTGGCCTGCGGCTATAGCGGATTAATTTTGACGATGCCGCCCTGCACGATCGTGGAGCCGCCCATCACCAGAGAAATTCCGCCCAAATGCATGGACAGCCCGCCGGCAAGTGTTAGCACCATGGCGCCGGCGACGCTGGTTATGGGCGCGGCGACGGTGGCCGTTACGGCCGCCGCTGTGGTGATTATATTGCCGGTAATAGTGATGACGCCCGCTTGGTTCATATGTATCCGGGAGGCCCCGCACTGAAGCGTGATGGACGTGCCGGCATTCATCAGAAACGTGTCGCACTCCATGTTGTACGCATTCGTCACCGTAGTGGATTTGTTGTTACCGACCCTCTCCAGGCGGTTGTTGCCGATTTCCACTCGTTCGTCGACGCCAACGGATTCCACGCGATTGTTGGTGACGCCGATCGATTCGTCGTTGCCAACGGTGGTGATCATATTGTGCTGAGCGTGGAGTATGATTCGTTCGGAACCGGCGGTGTCGTCAATCGACATTTCGTTATAGCCATCCCCGTGAAGCGTTTGGGATTTCATCCCCATCCGGGACGCGCCCGCGGGAAGCGCGTAGGGCGGCATCTGGTCCCCGTTGTAGACGCGGCCGGTAATGATCGGCAGGTCCGGATCGCCATCAAGAAAATCGACAATCACCTCCTGCCCGTTGCGGGGAATGGACATGGCGCCCCAGTTTCCGCCGGCCCACGGTTGAGAGACGCGGACCCAGCAGGAGCTGGACGCATTCGTTTCCCCGTGGCGGTCCCAATGGAACCGGATCTTCACCCGGGCAAATTCGTCGGGATCCACTTCGGTGCTTTGGCGGCCGGTGACAATGGCGGTTTGGGTGCCCTGCATGACCGGTTTGGGAGTGATGCGGCGGGGGCGGAAGGGAACATTCCTCGGGAGTAATCGAAACCTGTTCTGGTATTCCTTTGGACCGTCAGGAAGCGTTTCAACGCCATCCTGGTTACCGTAGACGGTCTGGGCGCGGTGTTCAACGGCGGTGATGAAATAGCCCTGATTCCAGGCTTCGCGTTCGTGCCGCGCAAGGTCGAAATGGAAGCCCGGACTGAAGCCGGCGCAGTTGCCGCTTCCTTCAATTTCAATAGATGCCGCGTGCTCCTCTTCCATGCGGAGGTGCGCAATCCGCTCTCCGTCGGCGGTGTTCTTGTAGCCGCCGGGCTGGTAAGTGAACTTCTCGCTTCCGTTCTGACGGCCGGATTTTACTTGGAGGTCTTTCGCCGGTTGCTGGAAGTCAAAGTCGGCCAGAGCGATGCTTTGGGTGACCGCGCGGGTGACGCGGCTGAGAGAAAACACCCCCTGGCTATCCCGGCGTCCGGCATCCGGGAAGTAGACGGGTCGCGGCTGTAGGGGGCACTCTGGCGAGGCGATGGACTGGTCCGCAAAAATGAGGACATGCTTATCGCTGGTGTGTTCGAAGTAGTAGTAAATCCCCTCGTCCTCGAGCAGCCGCGAGATAAAGTTTAGGTCGGATTCCTGATACTGGACGCAGTATTCGCGTTCCGGATACACTCCGGTGAGCTGGAAACGAAAGGGAAGGCCGGCGTATTTGCGGAGAATCCGTCTGACGATTTGCGGAACGCTCTTGTGCTGAAAAATCCGCGAGTCGGTGGTGAGGGAAAGCGTCCACAGCCGCGGGACGACTTCGATGTCGACGGCGTCGAGCTCGTGGCCGCGGTCCTGGCTGGAAGCTTGGCGGACGAGGCCGTGGAAATAGCGTGTCGAGCCGTCGGCGCCGTCGCAGGAGATGGAAACCGGCTGGCGCAGAAGTTTCGCGGGATCGGCAGCCTTGTCCTGCGCCAACAGACGGCACTGAATGGAGAAGGGCTGGGAAATCCCCTCACGGCCAATAAACGACTGGAGGAGGAAGGCGTCCCTGCCTAAGTCGGTGTGAATCGCGATGTGCGTCTCGTTTTGAGTGAAGTTGAGGGTAGTCATGAGATGTCTCTTTATTAACGGGCGGATTGCGCGACAACGCGGAAGACGAGTTGTTGCATCCGCGGGAATTCACCGGTTTCGGCAAAACCGTTTGGATGGGCGAGTTGCTCGCTGAGCGCGTCGAGGTTGCGGGCGCGGCTTTCGTCGGTGGGGTGGGTTTCGAAAAGGCGGGCAAAGGCGTTGGCCCGGGCACGGGACGAATTTTGCCGGAGCCAGAAGCCGGAGGCGGCGTGGGGATTGAATTGGCCGGCGGCCATCATTCTCAAACCCAAAACGTCGGCGTCGCGTTCCTGATTGCGGCCAAACTTCCGCATCAGCCCGTTGGCGGCGAACTGGGCTCCAATGCGTGTGGAGAAAGCGGCAGCGGAGTTCTGGCCAAACCTGCGTTCAAGGAGTTGAGCGCCGAGTTCCGCGATTTGGCCGATCGTTTGATCCCGGGACTGGCCTCCCGTTCCGTGGCGAAGAAGAACGTGAGACATTTCGTGGCCCATCACTGCCGCCAGTTCCGATTCGGATTTCATGGCGAGAATTATGCCGGTGTTGATAAACATGCGTCCGCCGGGAAGGGCGAAGGCGTTGATTTCCTTGTCAAGGACAACCTGGAAGCGAAAGCGGAACGGGGTGGATGAGAGCGTGCGCGCAAGGCGGGAGCCGATGTGATCGACGTAGGCCTGGATCTCCGGGTGGTTCAGAATGGTTGAGTTCTGTTCCACTTCACGGGCGGCCGTTTCTCCAAGCGCGATGTCCTGCTCGATGGTGGCAACGTTAAAACCGGGCCGCTGTCCCGTGGCAGTGGTGGCGGAAACGAGTAGCAAAAGGATGGATGGAAGGATGCGCATTTGATTTTTCTCCTGCCCAAAGAGCGCGGATGGGCGGGGAATGCGCGCGCCTTTCGAAAGAAATCGCGCTATCCGGTCATGAGGGAAATAGGCGGGTATCAGAGTGCGGCGCCGGCCCCGGAGCCGGTGTGGAACGGAACAACGAAATGGCAGCGGGAAGGGGAGCTGCGCAGACAGATGCTGGAGTTTTTAAAGCGGCGGCGGAGCGGGCCGGTCACCGCATTCCGCGCCCCTCTCCGGCAGATGGCTGCGTTCCCGGCGGGAGGAAGTGATGGCTGAATCATTTGCCTGTGGACGCGCTTCCCGTTATACTCGGTCTTATTCGCGGGAGCGGAACTTGGAAGATAATAAAGCGTCCGTCGTGACACTTATACTTGGCCGGATTACGTCTGGCGATGCTGCAGCAAAAGAAGAATTAGTTGCTGAGGTCTACAACGAACTAAGGCGGCTGGCTGCGGCGTACATGAAGAGTGAGCGCCCGGGGCATACGTTGCAGCCCACCGCATTGGTACACGAGGCATACGTGCGACTCTTAGGCGATCAAAAAACGGAATTCAAAGACCGCGTACATTTCTTTGCGGTGGCCTCGCAAGTCATGCGGCGGCTGTTGGTGGATCATGCGCGAAAACGCATGGCGGAAAAGCGAGGCGCGGGATTGGTTGTGACTCTGAACGAAAACCTGGATGCGGCGACCGCCGTGAACAAGGACGTATTGCTTGTGGATGAAGTTCTGGGCGAGTTAGCGCAACTGGACGCCCGGGCGGCTTTGGTGGTGCAGATGAAGTTCTTCGGCGGAATGACCGAGACGGAGATCGGCGAAGCATTGGGCGTGCATCGGGCAACGGCGAGAAAAGACTGGGCGTTCGCCAGGGCGTGGCTGTTTCAACGGCTGGACGGGTCACCGCAGCCAAAAGCCGTGAGCGCGTAGCCGGGACGGCGAAACTCTATGCCGAACACTTGGGGACGCATTCGGGACCTCTTTGACAGGGCCTCGGAGTTGCCGGAAGCGGAGGCGTGGAGCTTTCTGGAAAAAACCTGCGCCGGGGACCAGGCCCTGCTCGAAGCGGTGCGTGGATTATTGGAAGCCAATCGGGGCGCAGGGCAGTTTCTCGACGCCCCGGCGGCGGCGTTTGCGCTCCGGGAGCCGGAGACCCTGGTGGGCCAACGCGTTGGGCCCTATGTGGTGCGGCGCGAACTTGGCGCCGGCGGTATGGGCGCGGTGTACTTGGCGGACAGGGCCGACGACGAATTTCAGATGCAGGTGGCGCTGAAGCTGTTGCTGCCGGGGCGGCATGGCGGCGAGATGATCCGCCGTTTCCGGCAGGAGCGGCAGATTCTGGCTAAACTGGAACACCCTGGCATCGCGCGGCTGTTGGATGGCGGCGCTACGGAGGACGGCACCCCGTTTCTGGTGATGGAGTATGTGGACGGGGAGCCGATTGACAAGTACTGCGACGGGAAAAACCTGAGCATACGGCCGCGGCTGGAATTGGCGCGGAAGATCTGCGTGGCGGTGCAATACGCCCATCAGAACCTCGTGATCCACCGGGATCTAAAGCCAAGCAACATTTTGGTGACAGCCGACGGCGAGCCCCGCTTGCTCGACTTTGGAATTGCCAAGCTCACTGGCGGAGCGGAGGATCTGAACCTGACGCGAACCGGCGCCATTGCCGCCACGCCGGAGTATGCCAGCCCGGAGCAGATTAGCGGTGGGCCGGTGGGGATCGGCACCGACATCTATTCCATGGGGATCCTGCTGTACCGGCTGCTGGTGAAGAAAAGTCCGTACGGGCTGGGGCCGGACGCGGGACTGACCGAACTGATGCTGGCCGTCCAGCGGACGGAACCGATACGTCCGAGTAGCGTGGACCCGGCGATAAACGCGGATTTGGACGCGATACTGTTCATGGCGCTTGAAAAGGATCCGAACGCCCGCTATGCTTCCGCGATGGAGTTTGCCGACGATCTGGAGCGTTTCCTGGCCGATGAACCCATAAAGGCCAGACCGTCCACGACGCTCTACCAGATCCGCAAGTTTATCCGGCGCAAACCGGCGATCGCGGCCGCGGCGTTGATTGCGTCTGTATCGTTGGCCGGCGGCGCGGGTGTGGCGACATGGCAGGCCCGGGTAGCCACGCAGGAGCGGGACCGCGCGGAAAGGCGGTTTCAAGAGGTTCGATCCCTGGCGAATTTCTTCGTCTTCGATTTCAACGACTCCATTGCGCGCCTGCCGGGTGCGATGAAGGCGCGCGAAACCATAGTGCAGAAGGGACTGGAATCGCTGGACCGGCTGTCCCAGGAGGCTGGTGGCGATGTAAAGGTGCTGGGGGAGTTGGCATCCGCGTATGAGCGAATTGGGGACGTATATGGGAATTTCTATATCTCCAATATGGGCGACTCCAACGCCGCCAAAGCAAGCTACCGGAAGGCGGTGGAATTGCGCGAAAGGATTTTGGAACGGAACCCGGGGCCGCCGGAACGCTTTGCTTATGCCCGTGCATTGGCGAGGTCGGCGGATGGGTTCGTCAATTCCGGCCTGATGAAGGATGCAAAGCGGGATTGTGAGCGGAGCGAGCGGATCTTTGGCGAATTGGAATCGTCACCGCAACTTCGGCTCGCCGTGCTTAACGAGCAGGTAACGCTCTTCGGCAGGCTCGCAGTTGTTGAATTCAGCATGGGCCAGGTCTCCGCGGCAATGCAGGCCGCGGAAAAACAACTGGGCGTCGCGGAGGTTCTCAAGAAGGAACGGCCTGACGAGACTTCTAATCGGCAGTATGCTCTGGCGCTGGGCAGTCACGGGAATGCGTTGCGCGTGACTGGGGAAATGGTCCGGGCGGAGAAGGAATTGCGAGAGGCGATCCACTTGATGGGCGAATCGTTGGACCGGGTTCCAGGCGACGTGGTGATACGGAGACTGCGCAGCGGGGCAAACTTTTACTTAAGTCTGGCGCTGACCGCGCAGCGGCGCGAGGCGGAGGGAATCGCGCCGATGCGAGCAGCGCTGGCGGAAGCCGCGGAACTAAGCGCGGCCGATAGTAGAGACATGAAGCTGCGGACCCTTCTGGCCAGCATCCGGACGCGCCTGACAGGGGCGTACGAAAGAGAAGGACAGCGCCACGAAGCAAAACAGATTGTGGCCGAGAACCTGGCGGAGCTACGGCAAATTGCGACGCGGCCGGAAAGTTCGCCCGACGATTGGAACACCTTCGCCGATGCCCTGATATCGTGTCCTTATCGGGAACTTGCCGATCCGGAGGAGGCGGTGTCCTTCGTCCGGAGGGCGGTGAAGGGATCGTCCGGATCGAGTCTTGTTTTCCGGGTAACGCTCGCGGAAGCATTGGAAAAGACAGGTCGATTGGCCGAAGCCGCCCAGGTGGCGAATGAAGCGCTGATCGCGTTCCCGCCAGCGCCAGGCCCGGTTTCAAAGTTGCGCGATATTCTGACGGCGATTGCGGCTCGAGGAAAGAAGTAGGCCGGTCAAACGCCGAAGAACTTCCGTAACGCATTTATGTTGCCCTCCGCTTCCCGGAGCAGTGTCCAGGCAGCAATCATATTCCCGGATTGGGCCGATTGTGCCGCCTGCGCGGTCTTCGCCTTGGCGACATGCAGAAAGGAATGGTAGTCGGCGTAGAGTGGGTCGGACATCGTGCGGGACATTTCATAATTCCGCATGGTTGTTTCTATGCTGACGAGCGCCCCTTGTATTTGGGTGTGCCGGTTCAGGAAGTCCAAGTCTTGCTCGGACACCCTGGCCGTAGGCTTCACGGCCACTGGGTCGGGGGCCGTGGTTCGATCAGCGGAAAGGACAGTGGGTTTGGCGGTGGCAACGCGATTCCGTTCGATCGTGACCTTTGGCTGGTCCACGGTCTGAATGGACCGGTCTTCCTGGGGAGTGATTGGTGCCTGCGGCTGGATCTGCCGGATGGGTAGCAGAAAAGGCAGAGGCAGCAGCGCGGCGGCGGAAAGCGAGCTGAGGAGCCAGACGCGCCGCGGCGCCGCCGGCTTGGAGGGCTCGCTAGGTTCAGCCACCGGTTCGGCTGGCTGGACTGGAACAAGGCAGGCATGTTTAACGGCTTCAGCAAGTTCAGCGGCCGACCCGAAGCGCCGCAATGGATCGACCTCCAGACAACGGAGCACCACGCCATCCAGACGGCCGATGTGCGGCGCCCCGGCGAGTTCCGTGGACAAAAAGCGCGAAGGCGGGGGTGGTGGCGGCTGCAGGATACGCATGAGCATGGCCGTCGGCGTGGACTCCCATTCCACAAAAGGCCGCCGGCCGGCAATGAGGCGGAACAAAATGACGCCGAGCGAATAGATATCGCTCCGGTGGCAGACCGGCGTGCACTGCAACTGCTCCGGGCTGGCATAGGCGGGCGTGCCCCCGGCGGGCGTTTTGAGCACCGAAGTGAGGCCGGCCTCATTGGGAAGTGTTTGCCGGGCGATGCCAAAATCCAAGATTATCGGACTTCCGGCGGCATCGACAAGGATGTTGGCAGGCTTCAGATCCCGGTGGGTGATGCCTTGTGAATGGAGGTATTCAACCGCGTAGCAGATGGTGTAAAAGATTCCAAGGCGGGCGGCGAGCGTGGCCTGCGAATCGTCGCAGTATTCATCCAGGTGACGGCCGTCGACATATTCCATCACCAGATAGTCGTCTCCCTTCGCCGTGGTCCCGCCATCGTAGAGCGCGGCGATATTTGGATGACGCAGGGAGGCGAGGATGTTGCGCTCCTGCAAAAAGCGCTCCACAACCCCATCTAGTTTCATCTCCTGCTTCAGTAGCTTGATGGCCACCTGGCGATTAAAAGTCCCATCCGCCCGGCGGGCTAGATAGACATCGCTCATACCGCCGGAGCCAAGTTTCTTCAGAATTTCATATGGACCAATCATACGGATCTCCGGGCGTATAGGCGCCTGCCAGGCGCCGGGTTCGAAACGGTTTCCGGCGCGTTCCCCGGAGCTCAGGAAGGCGATGACCTTGGCGGCCAGATCGCTGTCGTCGCCGCACCGCGAACGAACCCAGTGGGTTCGTTCGCAGGCGGGCTGGAGCATGGCTTCGTCGTACACGGGTCGCAGTCGAGCGTAGGTGTTGGCAGTCATGACGGCTCTCCGGTCGGCGACATTACCTTTTGCTGGAGAGGTTCGCCGGACTCAGGCGGACCAGAAACTGACCCGACTTTTCCATGGAGCCGATCCACGGACCTTCGGCGAATCGCTCGCGCGTGGCGCTGACAACCATTTCGCCCACCTTATCCGTGGAGAGGCCAATCACCTGGCCCGTGGCCGGGTCCTTGATTTCCCCATTGATGCGCTCGATGAGGAATCGGTCCCCGACAGTCACCGCCGCGAACTGGCCAGCGGCGATGATGATTTTGGCTGACGAGAAATCGGCAACGCGAGCTTCGATTTCCAGCTCCCGCGCATTCAGCGTCGGAGCAGCGGCGGCGATACCGGCGCCCAGTTCATCCAGCGCTTTCGTCACCGCTTCGGCCAGGATCGTTTCGTGGATATTGGCGATCGTGGTGGACTTCGCGCCGGCCGGACTGGTCATCTGTCTACTCTTTCGTCCCGACCTTCCCAGCGCCTCACCAGAGTGCAGCACGGCTCCCGTCTCGACATCCAGGAGGCGGAACGTAACACCAACCAGCGCCGCCTCCGCCTTTTCCCAAATTCTCACGTTCACTGTATGCTCGCATCCGGGAAGCCGAATGATGCCACAGACCCTGCCTGGACCGATCTCGCGGGTGGTTGTCTCGTAACTTAACTGCGTCACCTCCCCCACTAGAAGCGCCTCGGCGCCAAGCAGTCTTCCCATTCTGGGACCGGTACCGCGGCGGATGGGGATGGTCTGCCCTTTGTCGATCTCTTTCTGGATTCCCTCCAGTTTCGGGCGCTCGACCATCAGGAATTCGTTGGAGGCGGCCATGCGGTGCATCATCATTACGGCGATCGCATCTGGAATCGTACTCTGGTGGCCGAAGAGTTTTTGCGATTGCGTGACGACGCCCTTAAAATCCAACGGTTCAACGGCGACAACCCGCTTGCGGGCGGGCCGGGGGATCGTCGGCAGCGAATCCAGATCTGCCCGAACCAAAGTTATGGGGACGAGGACGGGAGCGGGTGTTTTACTTGGCGGCGCGGCGCCCAGCGCCACGAAGATCTCGGGGCCGGCGCCCAGGTCCTGAAGTGCAATCAGATCTTCCGCCGTAAGCGAAATCCTCTTTCCGGATCCGGTGATCGTGGAAACAATCAGATCCTGCGGCAATCGCCGTTTTACCATTTCGACTACTTTGGCCCCGGTAAGCGCTGGAATGGCCGCGGCGACCTGGGGCCGTTTTGCGGGTTGGGCGGCCGTCGGTACGCAGAGCAAGGCTGCGCCGGCGATGCCGACATAGAGGGAATTTCTAAGGACAGGTAGCATGTGTTTCTCCTGCCCAGAGAGCGCATCGCCGGCGAAAATGCGCGCACATTCCCGCAATCCAGCGCGATTCAAAGTTCTTCCGCACTTTCGGTGCAGGCAGGATTGACAAGATTGATACGTGGCGGCGGGTTTTGGGCGAGTTTTGCAAGGAGCATGAAAAAGTGGGGGCTGATCATGCTCTCCTAGACCCAACAGTCATGTCACCAGCCGCCATTTCAAGTAAAGCCTAGTATCGGAAAACACTTGTTTTCCGATACGCACGGTTGCAGTCTCCAAGCATTTGAGTTATACTTAGATATAACCTAGATATTGGACGTTACCCATGCATACAACCAATCTGCGCAAAGTGGGCGGCTCGGTCATGTTGGCCGTCCCGCCAGCCTTTCTCGATCAACTGCACCTGCAAGCCGGCGCAACAGTCGGCCTGAGCGTCGATCACGGTCGCCTGGTGGTGGAGCCCAAACCACGGCTGCGCTACACGCTCGCCGAGTTGCTGGCCGTGTCGGACTATTCGCAGCCGCAGCCGGCGGAGGAACGCGAATGGGTCGATGCGCCCGCCGTAGGCGGCGAGCTGCTATGAGGCGCGGCGACATTTACCTGGTGTCGCTCGACCCGACTGCGGGGCATGAGCAAAGCGGTAGCCGTCCCGTCCTGGTCATATCGCCCGCCGAGTTCAACGAAGCCACCAAGCTGCCGGTGATTCTGCCGATCACCAACAGCGGCGAGTTCGCCCGCCGCCTGGGTTTCGCGGTGCCCATAACCGGCATCAAGACCACCGGCGTCGTTCGCTGCGATCAACCGCGCGTAATCGACCTGGCCGCCCGCCGCGCCCGCAAAGTGGATACCCTGCCAGAGCCCATCATGGACGAAGTGCTGGCGAGAGTCGCCACGCTTTTCGAGTAGGCAAAGCATGAGCATGAATGAATTTCGCCGACTGGCAGCGAAGATGGATCAGCACATGCAACAACTTTCCGCCCAGGGCGTCAACGACGCACACGCCATCATCAATCGCATGATGGGATACGTGCCCGAGCTGCACAAACTCTGGGTCGGAACTTCCGACGATCAACTCATCGCACTGTCTAACGAGTTCCCCGGGTTTTACCGCTACGCCCTCATCATGGAAGAGGCGTTTGAGGCGGAACGCACCAAAGCATCGCGGCCCTATGACGGCTTGGCCCCGTGTTCCGAACACCACAAGCAACTGGCAGCCCAATTGCTAACAACGGCGGCAACACTGGAGCGCGGCTACCAGGCGTTTCGTGACAGCGGCAAACAGCAAGTCTTTCAGCCTAAAGTCAACGAGATGGGTAGGCTGCATCGGCAATGGCTTTCCGATCTGGAAAACTTCAAGAACTCTTTACGTGCCCAGGGTGCAGAACCCAAGACATTGGAGTACGTGAATGAAGCGTTTGGACGCATTGCGGAGCGCATCAAAGAACTCGCAGGTTGAAGATCAGGGGAGTGCGTCAAGAAGTCGGGGGTCAGGCGGCTGGGAAGCGCGGGTACCATCGACGGAACACCTCTTCCAGTTCATTGTTGAGGACCTTGGTCCGCGTCTGTAGCATGAGGTGCGCACCACGTAGGGTCCACTGCATTTGTTGTTTCTTTACGAACCGTCTGCTGACCACCTGGTTGATTGTCGATTCTACGAACGCCGTGCTGATCGTTTCCCCTTGCTGGCGGCGCTCGCCGAAGTTTGGAATGAACTCACGATTGTTGCGAATATACGTCTCGAATTCGGTGAGGCCGGCGGCAACTTTCTGCGCGGCGGCTGATTGCGCCTGGAATAGGCTCAGGTCCAACAACAGGTTGACCGACCGTTCAAGTGCTTCCTCGGTGTTCCCATGCCAGAGCAGGTGCTTCACGCTTTACAACTGCTTCGACACCGCGACGCCCATCTGTGGCCGCTCTGCTTGGAGCGCTTTCGTCTGTTGTTGCAGAACCGTCAGCCGCATCGTGATGTGGAACCAATCGATCAGATGCTCACTGAATGGATGAAGGTACTCGGGGTTGTAAGCCCAAACCGGCGGAATTGATCCAGCACTCATGAATCAACGCGTTACTGACAATAAACCCCAGCCAGATTCCAGCCCCGCTTGAATCAGCGTGTATCCCGAGTCGATCGACAAGGCTTCGTGGCGCAGGTGCTCCCGCAGCATTTGCGGATACGGTTGGAAATAGCCGCTAAAGCCATACGTGTTCGCCAGCAGTCTAAGATGTTCCACACGAGTGGGATCCCGCTTGCCGTATTCGAGGATTTCTATCGGATCGCCTGCTAGTTGCGCCGAGACATACTGCAGAAGGTTCTCCGGCGGAAGCT
>Ga0163150_10004334_pt1 | contig 19059 bp, 19 predicted proteins | sample OliLakLV19P2IB_FD_148628 | JGI IMG/M metagenome (GOLD analysis project Ga0163150, IMG submission 148628) | Freshwater microbial mat bacterial communities from Lake Vanda, McMurdo Dry Valleys, Antarctica - Oligotrophic Lake LV.19.P2.IB | ecosystem: Environmental > Aquatic > Freshwater > Lake >...
TGACCTGTTCGCCGGCGCTCTCCTAGTCGCCACGGCGCTTTCGCTTCTTCGGCTCTCGGTGGGTTGTCACTTCCTTCGCTTCGTGGCCCTCACAGGCATCTTGATCGTAATCTATCGTGTGTGGGAAGGGAAAGCCGAATTGGGCAACCTGACCGACGTCGCGATCTGGGCGTACACGTTTTATTCCTTTGGCCCAAGTAGTTGGAAATATTCCCTCTATAGCCCACTCGGCGTTTTCGGGAAGTTGAAGACCTAGCCCGCATGGTTCCCGAAGGCTTCTAAGACACCCGCTTATACGCACCTCCGACGAGCCTGACCTAGGGCGTACTCGCCGCTGAGCATGGGCAACCTCACTCCATGCCGCAGGCGAATTCCCAGAGAGCCTGATTAATACTTTCAGGTTCAACTGGTAACCAGTTGTCTCTGTCTACGTATCCATGAGCCGCAATACCAGTTCCCATATGCTGCGAAAACTCCGTGAATGCAAGCAACCGCACGCGTTTTCTCACGCAGTCGAATTGCTTGTTTGCCTTCGTGGAGAAAAAACGATGGGGGCCAAACCCGAGGGGACCTAGGCCCTGATTCCCCTGCATCCACTTAAATTTAATGAGTTGCCACAATGTCACCAAATGCCCTTCTCTGCGAATACTCTCTGGGTCGACGTATACAGTCTGTCGCCCTGGTACGAGATAGTCTTTTTCCATCGCCACCCACTCCGCATACGCTGGAGCACCACTCAGAAACAGGAGTGTGACCAGCAACCAGAACCCCGAGAGAGTGATTAGCAACTGCGGATGGCAAGCTCTCCTGTAATTTTCCACGATTCGCATGTGATCTCTCTGCAAAGCCCCATATTAGATCAACTGATCTCGGAAAGAAGGTCAACGTGGAAAGATTCTAACCAGACAAGAGTACCCGCGCAATGCCACGCGCGCACTGTTTCATCGTGAAGGCTCTGCGAGCACAGAGACCATGCCAGATGTCTCGCCACTTTCCTTTCCAGCTCGTGCGAGAGTCGCTATCGAGCCTCATGAGGCAAGCATAATGATTGGAACCGAAGCCTCTACTACATTGGACGATTATGTCATATGAACTGTGAACGATTGTTCGTGGAGCGTGAAAGTGAATCACTGTTCAAGTGGGGTGTGCAAGGAAGGCGAGGTTGACCGGGTGTTTTACCTGTCCGCGTCGCGGTCGGCTCGCTAACGACTATCGAGGAACGAACGACGAGAGACGCCGTCTAGCCCACAGAATTCATGAATGGTTCAGCTCTAATTGCGGAGTTAGAAGTCAGAATTCTATGCTGCCAGCAATCCTAGCCCGTCGCTCTACGCGACGTGACGGAGCCGCGGCTTAGCCGATTCTGTTTCGAGCAACCGCCCTGCTCCCGCCCGTTGGATCATCCGATGCTGCTGAATGAGTGGATCGACAATGTTCCCGCAGGACACACATCGCCATCCTTTCATCCACATCGGAATACTGCTTTCTTGAATGTCGATGAGGCTATCGGTAACCATGAGACCATCGCATCGTGCGCACTCCATGGGGCCCTCCTCTGTTAAGACTGAACCCTACGACACCGTACCCACTCCCCTTTCAAGCCTAGCAGACGCGTGACCACCCGATTGCCTCCTGAGGCTAGCAATCGCAATGCCACGGGTGTTGTGGTGACGGCTTGCGTGTTTTCCCAATGAATCGTAGAGTACCGACCAACAGCATTCGCCCTCAACTGATGATAGATGTGACAGATTGGTCTCATGCGGCAAAAATGCTCCGACCCACGAGCTGATACGCCGTTAGAGTGAATGGGGCCATCCCTCATTCATGGACGATCTACTCCATTCTCCTTGAGCACAGGCGCTGAGCGGAGACAACTTGTGGCATTGAGCGCGACAGAAATCTCGAAGGTGATGGATGAATGTGCCCCAGTTTTGGCTGGAGGCTGGATTCAAAAAATTTATCAGCCGACAGATCGCACCGTGGTGCTTGAGATTCGCACGCCAGGACGGACACACCGACTCCTCATCTCATGCTGTCCCGACACCGCCAGGATTCACATCACCACGACAGCCTTTCAGAATCCACCGACTCCTCCGCCTTTTTGCCAATTCCTCCGCGCCCATCTGCAAGGGGCACGCATCGACCGGATCGAACAGCTTCATGGAGACCGAATCGTTCAGCTTGCACTGACTGCCAAAGAAGGTCCCTCCCGATTGGTGGCAGAACTGACAGGGAAAACATCGAATCTCCTCGTCCTCGATGAGGCAGGCCTTGTCCGACGAGACCTGAATGGAGGAAAAGATCTGGTGGGACAGCTGTACATGCCTCCCCCTCATTCGCAACGAGAACGAGGTGCTGCCGACCAAGCGAGATTCAGTCAGGACCTCCCGGAATCGCCGTTTCCTCTGTCGGCTGCCGTCGAAACTCACTACCGCACGGTCGAGGGTGTTTCAATCGTCGAAACTGCACGGAATACCAGAGCAGGGATACTGAGAAAATCCATCAAGAAGCTCCGCCGTCGCATTGAGGCCTGGCACGAAGACCTCGCCAAGGCAGAGAAATACAAAACCTACGACCGCTATGGCGAACTGATCAAGGCGAACCTCGGAACCATCCGCAAGGGCCAACCCGAGGTCGTTGTGGTGGATTATTTCGATGAGGAGCTTCCCAACCTGACGATCCCGCTCGACCAGGCCAAAACTCCTCAAGGCAATATGGATGACTACTTCCGAAAGTATCGGAAACACCTGGCGGCAGAGCGGGAGCTGCGGCCACGCATCGAAGAAGGAGAACGAGAGCTGGAGACTCTGAAGGGCGAGCTCACCGCCATCGAACAAGGCACCTGGCAACCGCCCGAGAAACCGAGCCAGATCGCACGAACGACAATCCGGCAGCGGGAAGGCAGGGGAAAGGGTCGTCAAGAACAACGTCAAGGTCCGTTCCGCCGCTTCACCTCGTCAGACGGTTTGGCGATTTATGTCGGAAGAAACGCGCGCGAGAACGACGAGCTGACATTCGGTTTCGCCAAAAGCGATGACCTTTGGCTCCATGCCCGTGGTACACCTGGATCACACGTCGTGGTCCGCATGGAAAAAGGAAGCGACCCGCCGCCCGAGACCATACGAGACGCTGCGACACTGGCGCTGCTCTATAGCGACTTGAAGAAAAGCGGCAAAGGCGACATCATCTATACGAGACGTAAATGGGTCAGGAAGGCCAAAGGCCAGGCGCCGGGAGCCGTCATCGTGACGCAGGAGAAGTCGATGCATGTCAGTCTGGAGAAAACACAACTGGATGCACTCAAGGCCCGGTCAACTCCCGAGTAGCCATTGGAGTTTCGAACAGCCATCGTCCGAACACCGCCACCCAATCCCCAGTTCCACAAGATTTTTTGTAGATGATATTCGGCGGAGTCGCGCCATGTGCAGATGCTGGAGAATTACCAGCAGACTATTTTACAAGCGTTTCGGGAAGTCGCGGACTTGCTGGCTTCGCTGAGCGCGAGGGCAGAACAGCTTGCCCGACAGCGTGAGCAACTCTCTGCTGCACAGGAAGCCGTGCGATTAGCCGACGTCCGATACCGCAAGGGCCTGGTAACGTATTTGGATGTGCTGAATGCGCAGCTAACGGTACTGGTAGCGGAGACCCAATTGATCCTCACTGAACGCACTCGTTTGACGGATATGGTCGGCCTCTTTAAAGCGCTGGGAGGAGGCTGGGCCCGTCACCCAACAGAAACCCTGCCTGAAACGCTCCTTATTCATGCGGCCAGAAACGTGAAATGTCTCGCCATGAACTCTGCCCGGTACTATGCTGACAGCATAGGTAACTACACTATGTCAGGACAGCAGAACAGCGTGCCTCAATCCCTACCCCCGACCATTCTGGTGGTCGATGACGAACCGTCTATCACAAAGTTATGCAAGGCAATCCTTCATCAGGCAGGCTTTTCCGTCCTCAATGCCGAGGGCAGCTCAGAGGCCCTCAGAGTCTGTACGCAGCACAATGGGCCCATCGATCTGCTGCTGACAGACCTCGTCCTTCCCCCTCCGGGCTTTCAATTGGCCTCAAGCGCCAATCAATTCCCCCATGTACACGGCCATGAGCTGGCTGTCCGTGCGCTCCGCATACGAAAAAACCTGCGAGTCATCATTATGTCCGGCAAGATCGATCAGGACTTGGCAGGGTACGGATTACACCGGGGAAGCCTTTTATTTCTTTCAAAACCATTTGAGCCACGAGCCTTGGTCGCACTTGTGCAGCAGGCACTTCAGGCATCTCCACCCTCAGCCGAGAGTCTGACGGAAGGCCTGCCAAAAGTTCCCAGAGTCGGTGACGAGTGGTTTGATTAGGAAGTGTATCGGAGTTCGGTCGAAAACCAGCCGGCGATTAAGAGTCGCCACCCGTTGCCTGCAACGAGACACCCGGCACACGCGATATAAGCAGGGGACCCCACACATCACAAGAGAGCCTCGTCAAGGCTCGATACGATGTGTCATTTCACAATCGGGCTGCTCAGAACTCTGTCGCTCCTGTTTCGCCACCACTCATTCGATTCAGTCCACCAGGCAGAAAAAAGGGGCTGTCATCTTCATGATAACAGCCCCGGTTTGTATTCGCGATGACAGACTACCAGCGATCTCGCTTACCGCCGCCGGCACCGCCACCACCAGTGCGAGGCTCCTGGGGACGGGCTTCATTCACGGTGAGCGTCCGACCACCCATTTCCGCACCATTGAGAGCGGTAATGGCCACCTGCGCTTCCGCATCGGAAGTCATCTCAACGAAGCCGAAGCCGCGTGACTGTCCCGTGAACTTATCCGTAATGATCCGCGCAGACGCGACGGCGCCATGCTGCCCGAACAGATCACTCATCTCCTGCTCAGTTGCCGAATAGGGCAACCCACCGACATAGATCTTCGAACCCATCTGGGGTTCCTCCTTATGAGTATGATGATATTGTCTTGTACACGAGGAACGAAGGAAGGAGCGGGCCGAAGACGCGAAAGATGCGGCGGCTTAGGTCTGGCTTCCGGCGAGATTCTCGGGCAAGGCAACATCGATGCTACAGACCTGTATATTTCGTTCTACCTCGCCGCCAGGCCCCAGCGGTAAGATCGGCCTACGCTATCACAGCTTTCTTGGAAATGGCAATCCAACGCCCAGCAGGAGGCTGAAAAAGTCCGCCAGCACGAGGAAGGTTGAGGTTCAGGCTAAGGTTGAGCAAAGATGAGAACTTCAGATCTTCACTCAACCTTGACCTCGACCTCAGCCTATATTTACAGGTCTACTCCCCAATTCGCACCAGCAATCCCCGTTCCTTACAAAGCTCAAACGTCCAATGGAAGGCGGCAATGACTATGGCGAGGAACAATACATTAAGACCGGTTGCCCAACCAAGATGTGCCATCGGCTCGGCAGCGCTGTTCATCACGGCACGCATCCCTTCGAACACGTGGGCAGCCGGGTTCATCCAGGCAATGGCCTTCAGCCAAGCTGGGAGCACCTCCATCGGATAAAACACACAAGAGATCGGCTGGAACAGAAAGACCATGCTCCAAGCCAGGACTTCCGCCTCCTGGCCATACCGCATGATGAGGGCCGTGGTGAGAACCCCAATTATCCATCCCGTCATGACGAGATTCAAGACGAATGGAATCAGCCACATCCCGATCACGAAGATATTGTAGGAGTAGAACAGGCCTGCGCACACCACCATCACGACAGAAACAGCGATCACTTTGAGGGCGCTCATCACCATCGTCGCGGCAAGGAACTCGCTCGGCTTCAGCGGACTGGCAAATAGGTTCATGAGATTTCTCGCCCAAATCTCCTCCAAAAACGAAATCGTCACTCCCTGCTGGGCTCGGAATAGGATATCCCACAGAATCAACGCGCCTAAAAAAAATGTCACTGCTCCAGGGATCTGCCCCTGGAATTTCATGAGATAGACCGTAATGAATCCCCAAATGACGAGATCTAAGAACGGCCAGTAGAAGATTTCCATCATACGCGGCAAACTTCGCCGGTACAGGTACATATATCTCACCACCAAGGCATAGATTCGATGGGCTTTCATGTCATCTTCTTCCCCGTCTCCCCCCTCAAAAACTTGGCGCACATCGTGGGCTGGCGGGGATGTTCCCCACTGCGCGCATCGGACGAGCACCGTTTCATCGTGCGCGTTCTGCAAGCACAGGGAACGTCCCCTCCAGCCCGCTCTTTTATTTCTCCCGTGCCAACTTCACAAACACCTCTTCTAAGTCCGCCTCCCCAAACCTGGCCACAATCTCCTGCGCCGTCCCTTCCGCCACAATCTTTCCACGCTGGAGAAAGATGATCCGATCCGTCATCTCTTCCATCTCATGCATGTTATGTGACGTGTACAGCACACTGAGCCCGGACGATCGTCGTTCCTCTTTGAGAAAACCTCGAATCTTTTGCGCAATGTCCGGATCCAGACTCGCCGTCGGCTCATCGAGAAACAGAATCTTCGGTCCGGTCAGAAAAGCCTTGGCCAGCCCAAGAAGAGTGCCTTGACCGGAGGAGAGCTTGCGCGTCACTTTATGGCGAAATTCCTCCATCTCAAGCCGCTTCATGATGTCGTTGACTCGGTCCTGGATCTGAGTCAGACCATAGAGCCGCGCAATGACCCAGAGATTCTCTTCGACCGTAAGCGCCTGAGGCAGAGAAACATAGGTGGAAGAAAAGTTCACTTGTTGGAGAATTTCTTCACGATGAGTCGCCAAATCGAGCCCGAACATCTGAATGGAGCCGGCAGTCGGTGTCACCACCCCGAGCAACATGTGAATCGTGGTGGTTTTCCCCGCTCCGTTCGGGCCAAGCAACCCAAGAATCTCTCCCGGCCTGATGTCGAACGAAATATCGTTGACGGCGGCAAACTCGCCGAACCGCTTCACCAGATGTTGAACGTGAAGAACGGATGTGGGCATGAACGATCGGCGGCTTAGTGTTCGGGAGTGGAGTTGCTGGTTTCTAGTTTCTAGTTTCAGCTTTCAAGTTGCTCGTTTCGGATTGCTGAAATTCCGGTCTCGAACCTGAAACTTGGAACATGAAACTCAAAACTTGAAATGCCTGAACGAGATACGGTTCACGAGATACGGTTCACGCTCTGCTGATCTGCGCGGGATGGTAATCGTGGAAACTGCTTCATGATCAACGCCGCCACGCCAACGACATCGTCCAGTCCAAACAACGGAACCGCTAGATCCACGGGCTTGTCCGATACCACCGCAAGAAGCCCTTCCGTCGACACAGGAATTTCACCGATCTGCTCACGGACGATGACGATCTTCGGATAGTGTTCGTGCTTCCATCCTTCGGCAATGATCAAGTCGTAGGTGTCATCGAGAAACCGATCCCGCACGGCCTCGACGTTCAACTGATCAGGCACGTCGGCAAACATCGCCATACTGCCCTTGGAGAGCACCATCACACTACTGGCCCCAGCTCGCTTATGGCGCCAACTGTCTTTCCCTTCCGTATCGAGATCGAATCCATGGCCGGCGTGCTTTACCGTCGCCACTTTGTAGCCAGCCTGGACTAACTGAGGAATCACCCGCTCGATCAGCGTGGTTTTCCCGCTGTTCGACCGACCGACAAAACACACAATAGGTACGGCCATTGGTGGAGATGGTCAGTGGTCAATGATCAATGGCGGACAAAAATGATTCCTGCCATCGACTAGTGACTGATGACCATTGACCTCCCTTCTCTATGAGCAACAAGACAGGCGGTGAGGATCGGGGTGATGATGTTCGGAATGGCTGGCCCAGGCATCTCCGGTCAACAATTGAACTGAAACCAAATCGCCCGGGTTCACACGTTCAACCTCGACCGGGATATCGATCAAACAATTTGCCTTGACCATAGACGTCAATATCCCGGATCCCTGCGCCCCGGTCGTGCGAACCTTGAAAACCCCTTCTTCTCGTGTAAGCACCCCCCGGAGAAAGTGACGCCGATCCGTCCGTTTGGAAAACTTCTCCTGGAAGATCGCCTGCACAACCGGACGACCATAGCTCCGGTGCCCGCTCATTTTCAGCATGGCCGGCCGGACCAGTTGTTCGAATGTTACCATGGAGGACACGGGATTCCCCGGCAAACCGAACGCCAGCTTGCCCTGAATCTTGCCGAAGGCAAGGGGCTGTCCGGGCCTGATCGCTAACTTCCAAAAATTCATTGCTGCACCCAGTTCCTGGAAAACTGCTTTCGTGAAATCGTAGTCGCCCATCGACACACCACCGGACAGCACGAGAATATCCGCCGTCAGCCCCTGCGAAATCTTGTCCTTCAACGCAGCAGGCGTATCCCGCGCAATCCCGAGCAGTATAGGAATACCGCCCGCCTCCTGCACCGCTGCCGCAATCCCATAGCTATTGGAGTTGATGATTTTCTCCTCGCTGAATCGCTCGTCCAAGTCAGCCAGTTCATCCCCGGTCGAAAGGATCGCCACACGAGGCCGTTGATGGGCAAAGATGAACGACTTTGCGAGGATCGCCAACATCCCGGCTTCACCAGGACGAATTCTGGTCCCCTTGCCGATAATACACTCACCCTTCTTGACGTCCTCACCTTGAGGCCGAATGTTGGCGCCTTGCTGTTCCGGCTTGAAAACGCGTACGGAATCCGCGGTATGCTCGGTATCCTCCACCTTCAAAACCGTATCTGCCCCCTTCGGGAGCGGAGCCCCGGTCATGATGCGAATCGCCTGGCCAGCGCCGACCGACTTTGACGGCATCTTTCCCGCCGCCACATCCTCGATTACTGTGAGCGTGACCGTTTTCTGAATGGCATGCTCCTGCTTGATATCGTCCCACCGCACAGCGAATCCATCCATCGCGCTGTTGTCCCAGGGTGGATTGTCTCGTTCCGCCACAATATCCTCGCCAAGGACACGGCCCAGCGCATCGAGGATCGAAATTTTCTCCAAGCCCAGGATCGGCGTAGACTCCAAAACAATCCGTTGCGCCTCCTCCAGCTGCGTAAGCCCCTGTGTTGCGTCTATCGCTTTCACCTTCTCCCCTTATCAGTGCGCCTGCCGAGATCCAACATTCACGAGGGACCCGCGCTTCTTGCAGAACGCTTCGACCTTGTTTGCAATCTCGTGATAACACTCGGCCGTAGCCGTATCGGAGTTGAACATCGCAAACGGCTCACCGGCATCGGACTGGATCACGACATCGGGATCGAGCGGAATCCGCCCGAGGAAGGGCACACCCATATCCAATGCAGACGCTTCTCCGCCTCCCTTTCTGAACACCTCAATATGATTGTGGCAATGGGGGCACTCTAACCCGCTCATATTTTCAACAATCCCAATAATCGGCACTTCGCTGTCTTTGCAGAATGTGACCGACTTGCGTGAATCTAAGAGGGCCACTTCCTGCGGCGTCGTCACGATCACCGCACCGCTGACATTGCCAAGCAGGTCGATGGTCGTGACCGATTCGTTGCCGGTCCCTGGAGGAAGATCGACAAACAAAAAATTGAGATCCTGCCACTCGACACCGCCCAAGAGCTGGTTGATGAACTCATACTTGTACGCATCACGCCAGATGATCGGATCGTCAGAATTCTGCAATAAGAAAGACATCGAGGCAATCTTGAGGTTGTACGCCTGGAAGGGAATGATTCCGCCCGAGCTGCTGATCTTGAGCTTCTGCCCTTCGGCACCCACCATCTTGGGAATGTTCGGGCCATGAATGTCCATATCGCAAATGCCGACATGCCACCCTTTGAGTGCGAGACTCACAGCAAGGTTCGTCGTACAGGTACTCTTTCCAACTCCACCCTTGTTGCTCATAATGAGCACTTTGTATTCAATCCGTTCCATCCGTTTGGCCACCAACCAGCGACTGTGTCCCTCCTTGTCCTTCTGACAGGTTTCATTTTCGTCGCAGATCGCGCAGGCCCACATATACACACAGGCATCGCTACCACCGGAACTGGGAGGTTGAATCACATTTAATTCACGCGCCATGCTTGTTCCTTTGGTGAGACATCACGTTCGATCTACCTGAAGGCCGCTCATCATCGTCGATCTGTCGGCACGCCGACATAGTCGCCGCCTGAGGACTTCGACATCGCACTTGGGGACGCAGTCCCGGCTCCTGCCGTAGCCATTGCGACTGCAGGAACACCAACTTGACCATCTGCGACTGGTTTAGTCTTGCCGAAATACTTCGCGCCGAAAATTCCAACCCAGTACAGAAGAAACATCGGTCCCGCCATGAGCGCTTGATTGAACGGGTCAGGCGTCGGTGTCAGAATTGCGGCAATCACAAAAGATCCCAACAACGCCCACTTCCAATATCGAATCAGAAACGGCGCATCAGTCCATCCAAGTTTCGCCATGAGTGTGATGGCCAGCGGAACTTCGAAAATCAGCCCGAATACCATCAAGAACCAGAGAGCAAACCCGACATACTGCGCAATGGAGATCTGAGGAACGAAGCCGGCGTTGACGCCATATGCGATCAAAAAATTCAGCGCAAACGGCAGCACGAAGAAAAAGGCAAACCCGACGCCTGCGTAAAAGGCGACGGCGGTCAGCATCACAAACGGGGCGACAAAGCGCCGCTCCTGGGCATGGAGGCCCGGCACGACGAATTGCCAGATCTCAAACAAAATGTAGGGGGTCGCGGCAACGACGGCAAAGAGCCCGGCTACCTTGACGTTCTGCCATAACGCTTCAGCCGGCGCAAGGAAGACGAACGGGACAGTGGGCAGATCGGTCGGCACCCACGACAAAGAGCCCAACATAAACATGTTTTGAAGGGGGATGCGAAGCCACTTGACCAACGTGTCGGCATAGAAAAATGTGCCGGCAAACACCACAGCAGTGATGATGGCCACTCGAGTCAGCCGGACCTGGAGCTCCACGAGGTGCTCCATAACCGGCATTTTCTTATCTTCCAGCGGCTTGAAGATCGTGTCCTGCAGCCACTGATGAAGTGAATTCGGGCCGTTGGACATACGATCCGTTCATCCGATGGCTAGCCGGGACCGCTCGGTATCCGAGCGGTCCCGGCTAGCGTCATGCCTAATTATTTGGGATTGACTGCAACAAACAAGCTGTTCCCTTGCCGGCTGAGAAGCAGGACAGCCAACTCATCTTTTTTCAGCTTACTCGAAGCGCTCTGGTAGTCTTCGAGTGTCTTCACGACTTCATGGTTCACTTCCTGAATCACATCGCCACGCTGCAGACCCGCCGCTTCTGCAGGGCCGCCGCCCTCGACTGACATCACGACGACACCCGTCATCTTCGCCGGGATTTTCAATTGACTCATTGTGGCCGCGTCCAACCCCTGCACTCGAATGGACGCCAAGACATTATCGGGCAACTTCGCCGTTTCGACCGGTTCCTTAGAAGATGCCGGCTCTTTTTTGGCCAACATCTCATCCGTCGGCCGCTCCGCCACCTTCACAGCGATCGTCTGCTCCTTCCCGTCTCGCAACACCTTTACCTGCGCATCCTTACCGACCATCGTGCGCGCGACGAGGTTGCGCAACTGACTCACATTCTGGACTTCTTTCCCGTTGAACGCGATCACCACATCACCGCGCTTCACACCCGCAGCATGCGAAGGACCACTCTCATTCACGTCGCTGATCAATACGCCTTTGCGCTGTTCCGGGAGTTTGAAAGATTTGGCCAAGGCCGGCGTAATTTCTTGAATGGCGACACCCATCCAGCCCCGGACAACCTTGCCGGTCTTCTGTAGGCTGTCGACGATATCCAACGCAATACTGCTGGGAATGGCAAACCCAATCCCCTCCGACCCACCAGTCCTGGAGAAGATGGCCGTATTGATTCCGATCAGTTCGCCGCTCACATTGACCAACGCCCCGCCGGAATTGCCGGGGTTAATCGCGGCGTCGGTCTGAATGAAATCTTCATAGTCTGCAATCCCGACGTTGCCACGCCCCAAGGCGCTGATGATGCCCAGCGTCACGGTTGAACTCAGTCCAAACGGGCTGCCGACGGCTAATACCAAGTCGCCGACCTGCAACTTCTCATACTCGGCCCATTTTAAGGATGGGAGGTCCTTCGCCTCGATCTTGACCACCGCCAAATCCGTCTTCGGGTCAGTTCCCACCACTTTCGCGCTGAACTCGCGTCGATCGCTCAGCGTGACGGTGATCTGCGTGGCGCCTTCGACGACGTGATTATTGGTCACGATAAATCCATTCGAATCGAAAATGACCCCGGACCCGGCACTCTGATCAGGGCGTCCATGTCCACCACCAGGCGGCATCGGCGGAGGCGTTGGAAGTTCACCCTCCGGCGCTTCTTCACCTGGAGGTCCTCCAAAGGGACCTGGCGGTACCGGCGACTTCCGGCCTCGACTCCTCCCTTCTCCACCACCGGTGACGGCAATATTCACTACCGCCGGTGTTACTTTCTTAACGATTTCAGAAAACCCTTGTGTCATCCCGGCGGGAACCCCAGCGGCCAAGGCTGTCGGCGCACTAGGCAGGATAGTAACGGCAACGGCGCCCATGACTAAACCGAGACCGGCAACAAGACCTCGAATATTCCACACCCGACTCCGCATGACCATAACAGTGTTCCTCCACGGGTTGACTGACACGACCGCATGAGCCGCGCAGCATATTGTACACTATCCATTCCAAGGGCTTCAAAGACTAATACCCTCAGTCGAAACCTTACCGGACAGAGCCTGAAGGGTATTGCTCAGTGTGACCGCCATTCGCGAGGGATGGGCAAAAGATATATTCCTGCGGCACAGTGGCAGATCGAATCGCCGCTTCGGATTCTCATACCCCACGCCACACATTGTGCAGCTTCAACACCAGCCGCTGAGCCGCTTGCTCGAAGGACACCACTCGCAGCGTATTCGGCGCGCCCGCGTATGTCGGAGGCCAGATACGCCGCTCATCCTGTGGGCGCAAGAAGATCGCTGGATGCCATTGATCGATCCCTGGCGCACTCGGGCGATCCAGGGTAGCCCAACCCCGTCCCTCAGCCTGCGCGACGACCTGATGCTGCTTCAAATCCAATAGAACGAACTCCAGCAGCGACCAGTTGTCTCGACGCAATCCAGGCTGTGCATGCGTGGTCAATCCTAGAGAGAGGGTGACTGGATATTCCTGCTCAGTGCTGGAGACGACCACAACAGCCAGATAGTCGAGCCCACGTTGCTGCCCCAATTCTGCGAACTGGACCCAATTTCCCTGCGGCCGCGGCCGGATACCGTCCGCTGAGAGTATCTCTGTGATCGCAATAGGAATCGCACGGCCAAGGTCCCGTTGCAGACTTTCGCCGAGGCGAACCAGCGCCTCTTCCGGCAGACTCGGAGCCGCGCCAGGCTCTGCCGTATCCGACACCATGACAAGCCCTGCCTGTACGGGGCGCTGATCGATCCTCGTGGACGCTTCGCTGCTGACCTGACGCCATGAGGGCACATACTCGCCAATCCGTGCCGGTGGAACGGCGGAAGCACAAGACACTAAGTATACTGCGCTGAGCATGAGGCTGAATTGATTAAGCCGACGACGCATTCCCCACCTCAGGCCCTGCAGCTTCCTCCGCCGCTTCATTCTCCACTGTTGTACGTTCGCTCCCCGTCAACAGATCTGTCAAGTGGGCGGAACCCTTCCCCTTTGCAACCCTACCAGAAGACGCGTTCTCCCAGAATTCACCCGACTGACTCCAGCTGTCTACACGATATCTATGGATTCACCGGCTCGCAAAACGCCAGAAGCCCTGCTACATTCAGCCTCACATATCTATTCGAGATCGGGCTTGAACTCCGTTCACGCCAGACTGTTTCATCATGGCCATTGAACGGCGCCCAACAGGCTTTCCGCAGCAACTCACCAGACGATGGGCCATTCTCTTGTCTCTGCTCATCACAGCCGGTGAACTGTCTGGATGCGATCAGGTGACGTCGGTGCTGCACCGAACCCCTTTACCGGACTTGGGTCCACGGCTGGCCAACTCCGTCAAGCTGACCTTCGACCCCTCCTTCACGAACCTCACCATGCAGTACATCGATGGGTGTAATAGCCCCCATGGACTCAACGTGGGTGAAGAATTCGAATCACTGATGATTGACGCGGCCTCCAAAAACTTTAGGGCCGTGACCGTCGCCGATGGAACCCCTGCGCAGATCCCGCCCGACAAGGAGATCATCGTCACACTCCAACGCTCAGGCCTCAAACTTTGGGCCGATCATGTCTATGATCGGGTACCCGCAGACATGACCATCGAGACGCTTGTCGCCCTCAAGGATGCCGGGGGAAGAGAGCTTGGCAGGCAGAACGTTTCCATCGTGCACAACCAACGCCTTATTCTCGAGCCGACCCCACGCCGATGCGATTATGGCAATATGAGGGAATTCGTCCATGACGCGGGAATCGCCCTCTCGACACAATTCATGCGCGCGGTCAGAACCCAGTTGGCCGCGACAGATGGACTCGCCCCAGTGGCAACATTGCCTGCCAGACCCGTTCCACCGACAGCGGCCATGCCGGCCCAAGGCACTCCATCGGCACTCATGTTTAAGGCCACGGTGCTGGATGAAAACAGTAATCTAATCTTTGAAGGAGGCGAGCGCCTTCGGGTGCGCGTCGATCTCGTGAACCGAGGAGAACAGGAACTTCAGAATATCACGGCGGTCCTTACGGGAACCGCCTCGCTACTTGCCCAGTTTCCAACTACGACGCTGTCGATCGGACGCCTGCAAGCGGGTCAATCCCGCTCGATGGAATTTATGGCCACGATACCCCAGTCCCTTCAACCGGAAAGAGCTGAAATCTATGTGGCGCTCTCTGACTCAGGAACTTATACACAGCCACCGCCACAAACTCTGGCACTGGCGATTCAACCAGCCGGCGGCACAGTCGACGATGTGGACCACCTGCCTGCGACCGTCACCGAATTCAGACAACCCCACACCTACTTGATCTCAATTGGGATCGGCTCTTACCGAAGCCGACAAGTCCCATCCAGAAAATTCGCTTCCTCGGATGCCCAATCAGTCGCCAGCTACTTTCAGACCCTTGGCGGTGTACCCGCCTCCAACATTCTTCTTCTGCAAGACAGGAAAGCGACACGCTCGGACCTCGACGAAGCGTTGCTGGACTGGATGCCGGCTCACATACACAAAGACGCAGTCGTCATCATCTATTTCGCTGGTCTGGCTTCGGTCTCTTCGACGGGAGAGACGTTCTTGGTCCCATACGATGGTACCGCTACGACCGCCTCACGGGCCTATCCGATCAAGGATTTGGAAGCAGCGCTGTCTCGCATACATGCAAAACAAACGGTGTTCCTGTTCGATGGCACCGTATCGCGCATGGAACCAGACAGCCGAGCCAAGCCCCCCCTGGGCACGCTCCCACAATGGAATCCTCCGGGAAGCTCGACTGTCCATATCATTGGAACCAGCGGTGTCGGGCAGGGGTTGGAAGACGACCAACATCGGCATGGCCTCTTCACCTACTATCTGCTGCGGGCACTGCGCGGGGAGGCAGACATCAATCGGGATGGCGACCTGACGCTCGGCGAAGCAGTAACGTATCTCAGCCAGAAAGTACGTTGGGCCTCCAAGACCTACATGAACCAAGAACAACGCCCGCTCGTTGTTCCAACAATCCGCCCCACCGATCCTTCTGCTGCCTTGATATTGACGAAACAAGCTGCGATCCTGGGCACCGAAGCCCACTAACTAACAGGATGCTGAAAAAGCTCGCCAGCGGCGCTCTCGCTGCGGCCTTGCTGGACGACCTTTTTGAGCATCCTGACAGAATCACAGGATCGGAAGAAAAAAAAGAGGGTGGAGGATTCGGTCCTCCACCCTCTTGAACCTACAGCTTTGATGAAACTACTCGCCTTTACAGAACGTGCGCTCGTAGTTGATGATCGACCAGGCTTCTTCTTCGGAAATGATTGCTGGGGTCAAGGAGATCATGCCTGTGCCTGCACTCCCGTTCTTGATGATCCAGAAGAGTTCGCCATCTTTCCGCTTCTTATGGAATTTGCAGTTCGAGAAATCGCGGGGGCTCGGATTCAGCACCTTACCGGCCTCGCCCTGACCATTCCCCTCCTTACCATGACAATTGAAGCAGGTGCCCTTACCCTCGTACAGCGCCTTTCCTTTGGCAATACTCTCCGGGGTCGCGGCAACCGGATTCTTGTTGGCTTTCGCGTCGGCCATCTGATCAGGCGGAACACGCGCCTTGAGTGGATCCTTCTCTTCGGCTCCCACCATTGAGGCCGATAGCATAATCAGCGCTGCGCTGACTCCCAGAAACTTAGCAACATACCCCATCAGATTTCCTCCTTTGTGTTTAACCACTGCACGTGAATTCGACATCGGGCCACCAGCGTATATGCGATTCAGGTCAAAGCGACAAAACGCGGGCGAATATAACAACGGCCTTCCACTCATGTCAAGCAAACTTGAATGCGCTGACTCGCTTCCACTCCGCGAATTTCATCCCAACCTAACCAGATATGTATCAAGGCTCATGCCAGAACGCCTCCTCGCGAAACACGATATTTCAATTAGTTAGGGATACCTCCATCACGAAAGTCCCAGAAGCTTCCCAAGGGTGGCGCCATTGTGCCTCAACTCTTGCTGCGACGCCCCATTTTTCCCTCCCTCGACAGTGATCGTGACTGGAACAGTCGGCCCGTTCATAAAGAACATGGAGCTTGAAAGTGTCCACGCAAACAGGGCTAGCTCAGTTTGGAAGTGCTATGTTGGCATATGAAAGAAGGTCTGCACCGTATAGCACAACAGCAGAAACACTCCAGAGGGATGCTCAAAAAAACCGTTCAGCAAGGCCGCAGGCGAGTCGAAACCGGAGGCGTACCCTCGGGGGTACGTTGAGGATTTCGATGAGCCGAGAACGACGCTGACGGACTTTTTCAGCATCCTGCGGAGGGCGGTCAGCGCTTGATGACAATATCACGCGCAACTTTGCCGCTTGGGCCGAAGGGCTTTTGAGGTTTGCCATTGAGTTCGGCCTTGACGCCACCGGCATTACCGAGGGTCAGAATAAATTGGTCTTGGCCTTTCCATCTGGCCCTCTCTCCAGGCCGTAGCAAGGCCTCTTGTGGACTCCCGCCATCGATTTGAACGACGACCCAGCTCAGCTCTATCGCCTCAAGGTCAAGCAGCAACTGTCCTTCTGTCGCTGCGGACCCCTCCAGTGAAATCCCTCCCAGAGGCCCGTCGCTCCCCAGTGATGCAGGTACGGAAGCCATCTGCTCTGACCCAGCAGACAACGCTGTGGGGACTGAGCCACTCCCTGACCCAGCATTATTTTCTTCGACCAACTTAGCTGACGCCGGAGGGGGCTCACTCGGTTTGGTCTTAGAAGGGGTAGGCGGAGTCGCGACAACCGGAGGAACGGGGGGAGCCGGGGGAACCGCTTCAGCATGCCGGGCAGGCGGCGCGTCTTGAGATTCAGAAACTGGTGGAACGGTCCGCTTGGATGTGGGAGCCGGTGTGTCTGAGCTCGAACGACGGACCAGGAGCGACGATTGTTCCCGGCTCAAAAGGAAAATAAGCGTGAGAATCGCGATGCCGATCGCGATGGCGACGGCTTTCCGATTGGATTTGCGTTTCCGATCTTCTTCTGCCTGCCTGGCTTTCAGACGTTCCCGCTCGCCTTGCTTGTCATAATAGGGGCCAGATGATTGAGTGAATCGTTGAATCGCGTCGTCTTCGTCGAGCCCCAGGGACCTGGCATAGGACCGGACAAAGCCTCGCGCGAACACTTGATCGGGTAACTTGGCAAAATTCCCTTCTTCTAACGCCTTCACAAAATCGTTTCGAATTCGCGTCTTGGATGCGACGTCATCGATTGTGAGCCCCTTGGCCTCTCGCACTTGTTTAAAGAACTCGCCGATCGATTCCATGCGTGTCTCTCTACGGCTTCAGCCGTGTCAGCAACTCCTTCACCGCAGCGGCATACTCGCCGCTCTTATCGAGTGCCATCACCTTGGTCAACGTTTCTCTAGAGCGTCTGTCGAACCCCAGATTGTAATAGGCACGTCCCAACTCCAAGTGTAACAGCGCTGGGGGAACATTGGGCGGATTGACGACTAAGGCATCCTCAAATGCTTCCATCGCGCCCTGATAATCCTTCTCGTGAGCCAATAAACGACCGAGATGGAATCGCGCCAGATCCGGCGTGGCATACAAGGGATTGGTTAGCGCCTGACGAAATGCAGCGATTGACTCCGTCCATCGCCCCTCTCTCTCCAAAATCTGACCCAAATAGGTATAGGCTTCTGAGTAATTCTCATCAAGCTTCGTCGCAGCCATCAATTCTTCTTCAGCTTGGGGCAATTTACCCTGCATCGCCAGAATATGACCGAGCCCGTATCGCGCTTCCTTATTATTCGGATCCAGCTTCACTGCCTTCTGGAATGACACGAACGCCCTCTGCTGATCGGACTCCAGACTCGCCACACCTTCCTGATAGTACCCTTTCGATTTCTGAGCCGACACGTCCGATGTCGCACAACCAGGCAGCCATCCGACCACCAGAACCAACGCAACCCCCAAGCCCGCACATGGTCGAACAAGCGAAGCCATAGAGGAAATCTGCATCACGGAACATCCTCGAAATGAGTCAACTGCTTAAAGGCTCGAAACCGCTCGTGAACCTCTTTGTAGTCCAGGATTCGCAAACGGTCAAGACTAAAGGATTCTACAGCAAATGACGCCATGACGCTCCCGAAGATAATCGCTTGCTTAAACGCGTCAACCGAACGATTCCCGGTGGCCGCCAAGTAGCCCAGGAAACCGCCGGCAAACGAATCTCCCGCGCCGGTCGGATCGCGCACGTCTTCAAGCGGAAAGGCCGGAGCCCCGAATACCTGGTTCCCCGTAAACATCAACACCCCATACTCACCACGTTTGATGATGAGATGCTTCGGTCCGCGTGCGAGTATTTTTTGTGCGACCTTTACCAGATTTGAATCTTCGCCGAGCGCCCGGGCCTCTCCATCGTTCACGATCAGAACATCGACCTGCTCCAACACCCGCCACA
>Ga0163150_10004335_pt1 | contig 19050 bp, 9 predicted proteins | sample OliLakLV19P2IB_FD_148628 | JGI IMG/M metagenome (GOLD analysis project Ga0163150, IMG submission 148628) | Freshwater microbial mat bacterial communities from Lake Vanda, McMurdo Dry Valleys, Antarctica - Oligotrophic Lake LV.19.P2.IB | ecosystem: Environmental > Aquatic > Freshwater > Lake >...
TGACGGTGCGCGCCACGCTGGTCCGCGCCGATTCGAGGATGCGACAGACGCGCTGATACAGTCCCGTCGAAGTTTTGCGCGGTGTGGCTTTCATGCATCAGGTTTCCGACTTTTCGCCAGCAACGCACTCAAATCGTAGTTCACGGAGGACACTCCCCAGCCCGGTTCGGTGTCGAACGGGTTTTGGAGATAGAACGGCCCTTCGATGGCATCGGATTCGCCGACGAGGACGATGGCGAGGTGAAATTTATCGGACTGGTTGAGCGCGTAGAGCATTTCGTTGCGCGTGATGGTGACGGTGGTTGCGCCCTTCACCCGGCCTTTGATTTCGATGTGGCGGGTCTCCGGTTGCTTGCCCTCCGTGGCTGGCGGGTAGGAGGTCATGTCCCAGCCGCATTTCTGCGCGGAGACATCCACAATGCGGCAACCGCGTGATTCCTCAACGCGCCGAACGGCATCCATCGCGAGCTTCTCGATGCGCAAGCGGGCAGCGGGGTCGGTGGAAAAGGCGGTGGCCGTGGCGGTGTCGGGCGGTTCATCGCCGCGCAGTTTGCGCAGCAACCCGGCAGGCACCACGAGCGCGCCGCTGAGCACGACCGGCGTGGCCGAGGTGACGTGGCGCATGGACTGGAGTTCGCGTTTGCGGCTATCGAGGCGAGACTCGAGGTCGGCCAGGGTGCGGCGGACGTTTTCAAGATTCAGGCGAACGTCTTTTCCGGTAGCCTTGTCGTCGGTGAGCTTGATGAAACGATCGGACCAGAAATCAATCTCCTTGGTCAACCGTTCGTGGACTGCGGCCAGCGTCTTGTCCACATGGGCGATGCGACGTCCGGCGATTTCACTGTAATGCTCGGGGACGAGCGTGGAAGCTGCGAGGGCGAGGGCGCGTTGTTCCAACCCATTATTGAGCCAGGGCGCGGCGAGCGTGTCCGCGAGCAGCGGACGCTCGGTGGCGGCGAGCGGTTCGAGGTCGAGGTGCGGTGCCCAACCGGCGAAGCTGGCGCTGCCGTCGGGCAGGACACGGACAAATTGCAGACGCTTGGAAATGACCATGCCGTCGCCGGATTTGATCTCGTGCGTGAGCAGGAACAGGAGCGAGGGTTGTTCGCCATCGTCCGCTGGGTCCACAAGCACCGCGCCCTGGCGCAAGAGATTGGCGTGCTGCTCCAGCAACACATCGCTGACGGCGAGCATGAGCGGGTGGCCGGGATGAATCATGACGGCGGGGGCCAACCCGGTGCGCTCGACGGGACGGATGGCTTCCTTGGTGAAGCAGACGCGCTCGTAGCGTTTGAGGACCGGGGCGAGGTCGCGGCGGTTCCGTCCGGTGATGACGCGGTCGCGCTCGCGCAAGACTGCGGGGACGTGCGAAATCTCGAAGCGCCCGGAGTCGCGGGGGTAACAGGAGCCGCCCAGCAGCTCGAAACCTTTCATGAAAAAGGAACGCACGAAATACGGCTGGAGACGGCGGGCCTCGGCCTTCTCCATTTCCTCCTTCACGGCGAAGAGGCGCTCAGGGCTGAAGGATTCCTGGGCGAGCGCGTTACGAGTGAGCAGGGTCTTCAGGTTTTCGTGGTCAAAGTTGTGGTCGATGCGTTGTCGGAGCCTGGCCTTTACGTCGTCACGATCGCCATATCGAATGGCCTCGATGAGCAAATCCTTGAGGCTCTTTTCCTCGAACACTTCGCCGAGGATGTCGAAGACCCGGCCATGCAGAGCTTCACTCTCAACGCGGAGCTTTTCCAGCAGGCGAAAATAAACGTCGCCCTCGCGGGTTTCCTTGGCGACGAGGTTCCATAGGTGACAAACCTCCTGTTGGCCGATGCGGTGAATGCGCCCGAATCGCTGCTCCAGGCGGTTTGGATTCCAAGGGAGATCATAGTTCACCATCAGGTTCGCGCACTGAAGATTGACCCCTTCCCCGGCGGCGTCAGTTGCTATGAGCACCCGGATTTCCGGGTCGGAACGGAAGAGTGCCTGAACCCTGAGCCGCTCATCGCGATGAGTGCCACCGTGGATAATGACGATGGATTCCTGACTGCCGAGGACGCCGCCGACTTTGGCGTGAAGGTAATTCAGCGTGTCGCGGTGCTCGCTGAATATGATGATCTTGCGGAGCCGCCCACCAGTGTCGTGCAACTTTGGGTCATTCTGGAGGATGCGGGAGAGTTCATCCCATTTCCGATCCTGACCGGAGGCGACAACTTCTTTGGCCTGCTCTTCGAGGTCTTTGAGTAGGAGAACTTCCGCTTCCAGTTCGGCAATGGTCTGGGCGGCGGTGGCCTGATCCACCAGAGTTTCCTCCAGGGTTTCTTGTTCCTGAGCGTTCAGGTCATCGTCGTCATCAGGGACGACGGTGGGTGTTTCGGTGAGCAATTGCTGGCCACGGCCACTGAGCTGCTCCTCACGGATGCGGCGTTCGAGGCGTTCGCGGCGGCGTCTGAGCGATTGGAAAATCGCTTCCGGGCTGGAGGCGAGGCGGCGCTGGAGGGCGGTGAGAGCGAAGCCTACGGAGCCTTTGCGCGAGTCAGCGAGCTGGTCTGCTTTGCCCATCTCGGTCTTCACGTATTGGGTGACGGCCTCGTAAAGGAAGGCTTCGATCTCGGAAAGTTTGTAATTGGCGGTGTAGGCCTTCCGTTCCGGAAAAAGGGCGGTGCCGTCGAACTTCACCATCTCCTCTTTGACCATGCGGCGCATGAGGTCGGAGGCGTCCACCTTGTGAACGCCGTCGCGGAACTTGCCGTAAAAACGGTCCGAATCGAGTAGTGAGAGAAACAACTGGAAGTCGGCGTCCTTACCGTTGTGCGGCGTGGCGGTCATCAACAGCAGGTGGCGGGTGCAAGCGCCGAGCTTTTCGGCGAGTTTGAACCGCCCAGTTTTCTCCAGCTTGTTCCCGAAGAAGTGGGCGGCGAGCTTGTGCGCCTCATCAAAAACGACGAGATCCCACCCGGCAGCGCAGAGTTTTTCCTGCAAGTCCTCGTTACGAGCCATCTGGTCGAGCCGAACGATGAGGTGGTCGAGGTCTTCAAATGGGTTGCCACTGGGTGTGACGCTTTCCAGTTCGCGGGAGAAAACACGAAACTCCAGGCCGAACTTCTCATACATTTCATCGCGCCACTGTTCGACCAGGCTGCCTGGAGCAACGATGACGATGCGCCGGGCATCGGCACGCATGATGAGTTCGCGGATGTAGAGTCCCGCCATGATGGTCTTGCCTGCGCCGGGATCGTCGGCGAGGACGAAGCGGAGTGGCTGGCGCGGCAGCATGGATTCATAGACAGCGGTGATCTGGTGCGGGAGCGGGTCCACATTGGACGTGTGGATGGCCATCATAGGATCGAAGAGGAATGCCAGGTCGATGCGCTTGGCCTCGACGGTGAGTTTGAATTTCTCTCCGTCGCCGTCGAATGACCAGGGCCGTTCGGTGGTGGCAACGGAGATGTTAGGTTCGTCGGCTCGGTTGAGCAGGCGTTCTTTGAGGGAGCCGTCTGGAGTGCGGTAGATGACCTGCACCGCGCCCTCAGCGATATGGACCACCGAAACGACAATTGAGACGACCGCAGGCTCCAACCCTGTTAGGGCAATTCCAGTCTTTAAATCTTCGAGACGAATCATTCGAATTTCGGTTGCCCGGATAATTGGATGATGGGGAGATAGGTGAAACCATGCACGAAAAAACTATTCCAATGGATGCTTTAGAGCGCCTGAGCTTGGTTTGAAGTTAGGACTCTCTTGCTTAGCAGCAGAAAGATAAAAACCTGCGGATGGGGGGACCCGTTCAATGGCCCCCTTTTGCAGTGGGGGTATGGGTGGCACCCCCGGGGGACGGTCCAGGGAAAAAGGGATGCTTATTTTGGTAAAACTGCCGACCAAAAATGGTTGAAATTAGCCTGATTTCAAGGCTGCGGACTCAAAAACAGCCCAAAACTTGGACCTGCAAGAAAAGCGGATCTCTCGTGATTTGCAAAATACAATTGGTTGCTTCACTCACTCAGTTTTGATACTTCGTACAAGCTTTGGGGTCCTACTTTGTAATTGATTGCATTTTCCAACAACAAATCCCTTAGGAATTGAATTATGTCTGACGAACGATGGGAAATTTATGAAAAGATCGCTCAAGAGGCCGTGAGGGCGTTCTCCGACCTTTTGGGAATATCAGTTGTTGAGGGAAAGCAGCGCCTTTTGGGTAAAAGTGGTACCTCGTGGGTGGTGGATGCCAAGGCAGAAAGGCTAGGCGGTGGCTTTTTTGTCTTGGAATTTAAGTCGGGAATATCTTCGGGGCTCTCCCAAATCGAAATGGCTGGAATCGCTTTCGCAATCAAGGATACGGATGCCAACGGCGGTATTCTTGTCTCCGTTCTGCCACCTCAAAAAGGGGCGAAGCTGATTGCGCAGCATGAGGGTATCAGATTCGTCTTCTTACCACAGGAATCAACTCTGGAGGAATTTGTCGCTCGTTGCATGGAAGTGTTCTTGGTAAAGGTTCCGAGCTCCCACTTTACCCTCTCCGCAGGTTTCTCTGGAGAATATGTTCAAGTTCTTGAAAAACCAGAACCTGGAAATTAACATTTTCAAACTTTCGAAATAATGATTGGGGCCAAAACTTTTGCTGGCGGCTCAAATGGCATTCGAATCCTGCGCGATATTCCCAAACAATGCCCTAAGGACAGGCCCCGCTGTGGACGATAGCGGTAATTTCGATTCTATTGAAGCAGTAATGCTCCGGCCATCAATGAACCGCAAGATGAATGTTGTTTTTCTCATCAAACACTCCCCCAGCAACTATGCCGTATTTCATGTAGATCAAACCGACCTTATTAACAAAGCTCAAGTTTTATGCCTTGTTATGCGGCCGCGGTTTTGAGTGGGATCAAATTGGTCGTCTCGTTCGATGGCTTGATTTTGAACCAAGCTTCAGCATCCTTTTCCGATACGAGCTCCCTGTAACTACTGAATATCACGCGGGGGGAGTTTCCCGCTTCGAGTGCGGTTTGAGCGACATTTTTTGTCACAGCAACTCGATAGGAAATCCAGGAATGACGAAATCCATTCCGCTGCCAGCCAACTTTGGCCCGGACCGCTGCTCTTTCAAATCGATCTCCCAGGGCGTTGTCGTTGGGGGCAGAACTCACGGGACCTTCCTTTCTAACATCCTGCGCCAACCAGGCCGCGAGGTTCTCGGACATGGGAATCACGCGTCGAGCCGCCGTTTTCGCTTTATTTGCTTCCACCACGATGAATCGCTCGGCCAATTTTACTTCTTTCCAGTCAATCCGGGAGACTTCGGAAAGTCTGAGTCCGGCAAAAGCGGCGATGGCCAAGGCAGATCGGTTTTCTCCCTCCACCTGATTCAAAATGCAGGTCACTTCTACAGGTGTGTAGATCCCGATTTTAGAAACCTCTCCTTTTGGTGCGGCCACTTCGGCAATTTCGTCCGCGATTTCTCTGGGTATATATCTTTGTTTCCGGGCGAAGTTGAAGAGCGACTTGATGGCTCGAAGGATATTTTCCTTAGACCGATTCATTGCTGGCGCTCCCGTCGATCCATTGGTGAGTGACCGGATATATTCTCGCAAAGTTGAAGGTTCAATACTGGCCAGCGGCATGGCAAAAGCCCGGGCAAATCTTCCAAGCCTGATATTTAAATCTCGTAGGTTATGGGCAGAACAACCACCCGACCTTCGGTCTTCAATAAATTCAGAAACCAGCTCGGCAACCAGTTTTCGAGGCATATTGGCTGGATGCCGTTTGGCGAAGGACTCCACGGCTTCAAAGAGTGTAGAGCCGGGAGGAAGTCGTTTTAGGGCTGTAACATACTCCCGCACCGCGGTGGATACCGAAACTTCAAGGGATTCGAGGCAAAGACGAGCAGCCATGAGTTCCGCTACATCAGCCTTGGTCAGCTTGGTAACGTCCGATTGGCCATTGGAAAGGCGAGTGGCCAGAATCTCGGCTTCGCGTTTTGAGCTTTCGAGACTGGAGAAATTCTTTCTGACCCGGTTTCCCTCCAGTTTCCGGTAAACCAGGGTGAACCGGGGATACGTTTTTCCCGCCGTTTTGGTTTCACCCGAATAGATCAAGACTTCGACCGATCCACGCTTGATAGAGATAGGTTTACGTCGGGTGTGGGAGGGGGATTGATGGAGGAAGTTTGCGCTGCCATGCGCATAGTTGCCACCAATTGCAAGCGCTATCGCTTGAAACCCTTGATTTTAATGGTACCGACGGAGGGGGTCGAACCCACACATCCTCACGGATACTAGATTTTGAGTCTAGCGCGTCTGCCAATTCCGCCACGTCGGCATCTCAATCAGGAAGGTCAAATTATCAAAATCCTTTTCAAAGGCGCAAGTGTAGAAATTTTTGAATTTGGATTCAGGCTGTGTTCGTGATGGGGGATCGTGACTTTGCGGCGCGTCAGCGCCGCGTTTGGGGGTGCAACTACAAATTTGAAAACGTCATATTTTTCCGATCCGCTGAATGCGGGCGCGGTTGTCGCAGCGCAACAACCGCTACCATCAGCAACGGGGTTGTAGAAATTCCGATAACAAACAATTCCGCAGCGCTGTTTTTCCAGAGCGAAACGCGGTGGAGTTCAAGCGAGCACCAACTTGGAATTACCGGTAGTTCGCGGGAGATTCGAAATAAATAACGGTCTCACCCGGGCGAGCGTAACCGAGCCGTTCGCGAGCCAAGCGATCGATGGTGCGGGGATCTTGCATCGATCGGGTGGCCAGATCGAGCCGCTTGTTGGTTTCGAGTTCTTTCTCGATCGCTTGATCGAGCTCAAATTTCTGTTTGCGCATCCGTTCGTTTTGTTTGATCACCGGGGCATACCAGAGAAGGACCGCCAGTATCGAGGCCAGAACGATGAGAAATAGCACCAACTTGGCCAGCTTGTCCCATATGCCTAAATTGACGTTCATGCTATGAACACCACGGTTAGCAGAAAATTTTCTGGAACAAAAGCGGAGACTTGGAAAATTTTGCGTTTTTTTGAAAGAAGGGGTTAAACCAGTTTATTTCAACCGCTGATACTGGCAAATCAAAGCTTGTTGAGCGACGCAGGAATTGGGTTAAACTCAACGGATGTTCCAAGGTTTTTTACGTGGTCTCACTTTAATTTGTTCATTCTTTATCTCCCTGGCTTCGACCTCTTTGATGCAATCGACGGCTCGCGCAGCGGATTTTATCCCGCAGGGCGCCCCCTGGCGTTATTTCAAGGCCACTCAGGAACCGTCCCCTGCAGACCTGACCGCGTGGCGGAACGTTGAATTTAACGATTCCGGATGGTTGACCGGCGTGACCCCGCTCTATTACGGGGAGCCGCTTTCCGGCACCGAGCTTTCGGACATGCGCGGTTTGTACACTGGCGTGTACCTTCGTTACAAATTTACCGTCGCCAATCCGCAGGATGTGCAGTCTTTGATGCTGCGGGTGTTGTCGGATGACGGATTTGTCGCCTGGCTCAACGGACAGGATGTTCGTTACAATGTTCCGGGCGGGGTTTTGACATTTGATGACAGGGCCAACGGAGCGCTTTCGGAGCCGATACCCTTTGAAGATTATCCTATCGCCAATCCGGGTGCCCTGCTGCGTGTCGGAGAAAACATTCTGGCGATTCACTCGCTCAACTCGTCCCTGTCCGACAGCAGTGATTTTGTGATCAATCCAATCCTCACCTACGTCCAGGACGAACTTCCGCCGGTGGTGGAGCGCGTGCTGCCGCCTTCGGGCGCGGTGATTCGAAGACTTTTCTCGGTGGAAATACAGTTCAGCGAGGGTGTCAACGGGGTGGAGGCTGCGGATCTTCTGATCAACGGCCAGCCGGCGGCTGGTCTGACGGAATTTGGGCCTGGCCAGTTTGTTTTCACTTTCGACGAAGTTCTGTCGGGGGAGGTTCGTATCGAGTTCCGGAGTAATCATGGAATAACCGACCGGGCTGGAACGTCGCATCCGTTCCAGGGCGGCTCATGGACTTTTACCGTAGATCCCAATGCACCGGCTGCCGGGGTTTTGATCAGCGAATTTATGACAGACAATGACCGCACGCTGCGTGACGACGATGGTGAGCGCTCCGACTGGATCGAACTTCACAACAGCGGAAACACCACCATCAGCTTGGCGGGCTGGTCTTTGACCGACAACCGGGATAATCCAGGCAAATGGAAGTTTCCAGCGGTGAGCCTGACCCCGAACGCGTTTTTGATCGTTTATGCTTCGGGAAAAAACCGCACGAACTCCGTCGCACCGCTCCATACAAGATTTAAACTGACCTCCGATGCGGGAGGATTTTTGGCACTCTACGATGCCGGGAGTGTTTTGGTTTCCGGCTTCACCAATTACCCGGTCCAGCTGGATGATGTTTCTTATGGTCGGTCTGCGGGAGCTCCCAACCTGGTCGGGTATTTCACGCAGCCGACTCCCGGAACACCCAACGCGTCGCAGGGACCCGGATTCGCACCGCCGGTGATATTCAGCGTCACAAGCCGCACCTATCAAGGTCAGTTGAACCTCTCCCTGGGCGTCACCAATAGCACGGCCACGATCCGCTACACTTTGGACGGAACTTTGCCGACGGAGAACTCGCCTGTATACGCCGGAAACCTTTCCTTCACCGGGGCTGCCCGAATCCGGGCCAGGTCTTTCATATCCGGTTTGCTTCCGGGTCCTGTTCGAAGTGAAACATTTATTCCTCTGGCGAATCCGGCGGCGACGTTTTCTTCGGACCTGCCGGTGATGTTGATCCACAATTTTGGCGCCGGCCGGCCGTCGGGCAATTCCGACACTTTTGCTTTTGTTCAGGTGTTTGAACCGAAGAGCAACGGCGTCACCTCCATGACCAACGCACCGACGCTGGTCAGCCGTTCCATCATCTCCGCGCGAGGGTCGAGCACGGAAGGTTACCCGAAGGTGAGTCTCAAGCTGGAGTTCCAGGACGAACTTGGTTTCGACCGCGACCTGGCCCTGCTGGGATTGCCGGAAGACTCCGACTGGATCCTTTATGCGCCGAACAATTTCGAACCGATTCTTTTCCACAATCCGTTCGCACACCAGCTCGGTCGGGATATCGGACGATATTCTGTGCGCACGAAATTTGTTGAGGTTTATCTGGTTCAGGACGGGGTGGGGCCGGTGGGAGCCGGGAGTTACAACGGAATCTATGTCCTGGAAGAAAAGGTCAAAATCAGCGACGACCGTGTTTCCATTGCGAGTTTGAACCCGCAGGACAACCAGTTGCCCGCTGTGGGTGGCGGTTATCTGATGAAGATCGACCGGCCTGATCCGGGTGACGGCGGATTTTACGCTGCGAACCAGTCGATCAAATATGTAGATCCAAAGGAGGAGGAGATTTCGTTGCCGGAACGTCAGGCGCAACAGGACTACATTCAATCTTACATGGACGCCTTTGGATCGGCGCTTTACGGGGCGAACTACAGGCATCCGGTCAATGGTTACCGTGCGTTTGTAGATGTGGATTCATGGGTCGATCATCATCTGGTCAACGTATTGACGTTTAACGTCGATGCCCTGCGTTTGAGCGCTTTTTTTTACAAACCGCGAACTGGAAAATTAAATTTTGGGCCGCTCTGGGATTTTGACCGGGCGCTGAATTCCACCGATGGACGGGACTCGAACCCACGGGTCTGGCGGTCGCAATCCGGTGATTTGGGCACCGATTTTTTCAACTATCCGTGGTGGGACCGCATGTTCACCGACCCCGATTTTTACCAGGAATATGTGGATCGTTACCAGGAACTGCGCAGGTCCAACTTCAGCACCACCAATCTCTGGCGTCTGACCGATGAACTGGCGAATGAGGTGCGAAGAGCGCAGCCGAGGGAGCAGGCTCGCTGGGGCATCACCCCGAGGGGAGGCAGTTATCAGGCCGAGGTGAACCTTTTGAAAAGCTGGCTTTCGAACAGGGTCACTTTTATGGATTCACAATTTGTGCGGCCTCCGCAGTTCGGTCGGGATGGAGGTTTGGTTTCCAAAGGTTATCAGCTCACTTTGAATGTGCCCTCTGGAACGACGGTTTATTTTACCCTGGACGGAACTGATCCGCGCGCCCTGGGAAGTGCCAACGGCGACGCGGTTGCGACTGGTGCGAAGGTTTATACCGGCCCGATTACCATCGTGGGCAATGCGCGTGTCGTGGCCCGGGCGCGAAACACCGCTCATACGGCTTTAACCGGTCCCAACAATCCGCCGTTAAAAAGCATCTGGTCGGGAAAAATAGCGGCCACTTATGTCGTCGATCAATACCCGGTCACCGTCACCGAGATCATGTATCATCCGGGGTCGGACGGACCGAACAGCGGGTTTGATTCGGACGATTTTGAGTTTATCGAACTGAAAAATCGTGGGACGAACCTGGTGAACCTGGTTGGATTTCAATTGCAGGGTGCGGTTCAGTTTACCTTTTCCTCGACCAACAGCATCCGCGAACTGGCTCCCGGAGGCCGTCTGGTTCTGATCAAGAATGGGGCGGCGTTCGGCCGCCGTTACCAGGGGGTGACCAATATTGCGGGGGAATATTCCGGTCAGCTCAGCAACGGTGGAGAACGACTGGAGCTTTCCGGGCCATTGAAAGTCCCGGTTTTTGATTTTCGATATTCTCCGGCCTGGCAGACAAACACCGACGGCACCGGGTTCTCTTTGGTCTTGATTGATGAATCGATTGCGAACGAAAAGTTGGGAGAATCCGGGAGCTGGACCTCCAGTGCCGAGATCGGCGGTTCACCAGGAGCGGCAGAACCATCCACCCTGATCTTGAGTGCAGCGCCTTCTGCCGAGGGTGGTTTCAGTATTGGATTCCGCGGATTACCGGGAGCGGTTTATCTAATCCAATATCGCGAAAATATTGAAACAGGAGATTGGATAACCGAATCCACAAGGACCTCCCCGTTGAACGGTGTGATCAACCACACGGCTGCGGTAGAAGGGATTTCAAGATTTTACCGGGTTGTCAGGGAATGAACGAATGAACAGCGGGTTGATTGACATGCTTTCGCATGAACTCGGTTAGTCCGGAAAATGTTCGGTGCTTTGTCCATGGTTCAGGTTCTCTGCGAGCTCCGCGCGCTTTCCGCGTCATTGCACTGCTGGTTCCGCCGTAATTTCGGGAATGGCCACGTGCTGCGAGTCGCAGACTCGCGGTCCGGCGGAGCGCGGTTCTGTGAACCGCAGCGCTTGACTCATGACGGCGGCTTAATATTAATCCTGAAGGCAAAGTCGTTAGGTTGGGCTCGTCACTCCGTGCGAGCCGTCTGCGGAGCGGGACGGAATCGAGACTCAGGATTCCCAGTTGCTACTACATCGGTCGAGTCGTCGTCCCCATCTTCTCGTTCGGTCGCATCAAGTGCGACCGCCTCACTGCGGACCCTCCGCGTTGCAAGGTGAAGTGGGGAGGTTCGTTCCATCGGCGCGGCCAGCAGATTTATCTGACGGCAGAGGCTACGGCGAACCCGGCCATCGCGTCCGATCTTTACAAGTCATTGCACTGCTGGTTCCGCCGTAATTTCGGGAATGGCAACATGCTGCGAGTCGCAAATTCGCGTTCCGGCGGATCGCGGTTCTGTGAACCGCAGCGCTTGACTCATGACGGCGGCTTAATATTAATCCTGAGTGAACTTGCGACGGCCCAAGGACCGACTACGATTTAGTTATGAATTCGGATTCCACGCCACCTTCATCCTCACCAGGAGGCGGTTCCACTCCGCAGCGCGCCCCTAAAAAGCGCAGTTGGGTGCTTATCGGTTGCGGCGGATTGTTCGCTCTTATGCTGATCATGGTTGCGACAGTCGCCATTACACTGTGGTGGTTACAGCGTCCGATCAAACCCGTGGTGTTGTCGGCGAAAGAAAAAGCCTTGGTCGAACAGAAACTTCAACATCTCGGCGGCGGAACCAACGGTCTTCATTCACCTCGCACGGCGGACCGTGACGTTGCGCCCGCGCTGGAACCAGATTCTCGTTACTCGGCAGGTTCAAGAACGTTCCAATTGACCGAGCGTGAATTGAACGGGTTGCTGAACCAGAACACAGACCTCGGCCAAACAGTGCGGCTGGAATTAGACCGAGATGCCATCAATGCCTACCTCGCCGTTCCCATCCCGCAGGATTTCCCTATCGGCGGCGGAAAGATGTTTCGCGCGAAGGGGCGCTTCCGCATGTCGCTGAGCAAGGAGCAAGCGCCGGTCGCCATGCTGGAGGATGTCACGGTGCTGGGCTTGAGTCTTCCCAAGGAATGGCTGGGCGGAGTGAAAGGAAAAAACCTGCTGGCCGACGCGATGGGCGAGCGCAGTGATGCGCCTGCATGGAAAGGAATCAAGAGCCTGCGCATCGTTCCAGGAGCGATTGTTTTGGAAGTGGGCGATTGAGTCGCATTCGCAGTCCGTCACTTTCAAGTTTGATCGAGGATTAAGTGATTTCTGAACGAGAATATCATGCTCCGTCCTTGGTTCTCGTTCTCCGCGCGCTCCGTGCCGGGCAATCTTTCCGCGTCATTGCACTGCTGGTTCCGCCGTAATTTCGGGAATGGCAACGTGCTGCGAGTCGCAGACTCGCGGTCCGGCGGAGCGCGGTTCTGTGAACCGCAGCGCTTGACTCATGACGGCGGCTTAATATTAATCCTGAAGGCAAAGTCGTTAGGTAGGGCTCGTCACTCCGTGCGAGCCGTCTGCGGAGCGGGGCAGAATCGAGACTCAGGATTCCCTGGATTCGGATCTGAACTATCCTTTGTGAATGGTTCAGGATAAAACAAAAGCGGACACGGACTATTCAGGGAGTTACAGCACACGGCCTAACGAATCAGGCGAATCAGGGATGCAGCGAACCCGGCCATCGGGTCAAATTTTTTCGCGTCATTGCGCTGCTGGTTCCGCCGTAATTTCGGGAATGGCAACGTGCTGCGAGTCGCAGACTCGAGGTCCGGCGGAGCGCGGTTCTGTGAACCGCAGCGCTTGACTCATGACGGCGGCTTAATATCAATCCTGAGGGCGCTTACCTTTACTCGAAGTCATTGTGACACGAGATCAGCGCCGTTTGTCAGTTGGGCGGATTCGAGTTTCCGTTCGCTGCGTGCCAGAAACTTTTTGAAGGTCTTGCGGCTGCCCTGGCTCATGCGGCGTTCGATGGAAACTGTCGTTCCACGAAGCCGAAACCGGACATCCTTGGCGTTGGCGATTTTTTCAAAAACCTGGGGAGAGGCTTTGTAGAGGTAGGAGGAAAAACCACGTTTGGTCAGGTAAAAGCTCGGGGTGTTGGTGGAAGAAAATCCGTGCCGCACACCGTCCACCACCAAGATGAGCGATTCACCCTGGGCCGGGACAAATTCAGCGGGCTGGGTGATTTCCACCGAGAGGAAATAGTCGGCAACCTGGCCGTCCGGAGCAAAAACCTGCTGGTTTGTGTGAAGGGTTATGACACTGTTGGTGACGAACGTCACGATCCAGTTGGTTTCGGTTGAAACAAAGCGGTTTTCAGTGGTGGCGATGCTCAGATTATTGGTGACGATGATGATTTGCTGACTGGTCTGGAGCTGGGCGTTTTCCACGGTTGAATGCTGGCTCGGGGCTTTCGCCACGGAAATATTGCGGGTGCTGCTGGTGACCACATTGGTAACCGGCGCGGGAGGCGCGTTCACCACCAAGTTGGTAGCACTCACAGCGGCGTTGGTTTCTCCGGTGCTGATGGGGCTCGCTGCGGATTCCTCGGTGCTGGCCACAATCGGAGCCGGAGGCGGTGGCGGGAGCTGGTTGGTCGCGTAAGAATAAGTCAGGTTGGTCGAAATCGACACCAGTTGATTGGTCAAAATTTGGACTGAATAGTTTGTACGCGCGGTGACGACCAGGTTGGTGGTGGTGCCTGGAGTGCGTGTTTCGGTCCGGGGATTCAGGCAGACGATGGTTTTCTCGAAAACTCTCAGGGCGATGTTGTTTCCCACCACTTGATCCACCTTGACCTCTTCAAAATCGTCCTTGTAGCTGGCCCGCCGGTTTGGATTGACGCAACCATTAAAAATCAAGACCGCCAACAACAAATAAGTGAATTTCATTACAATGTATTAAGCTCACAAGGACACAATCACGGGCCGCCGCCGGTCAAAGCGGTTCGTATCTCCGATCCCTTCCGGTCCGCGCCCTTTATCTTGCTGTTTCCGGTTACGAACGTATGGCGGAACTGTTAGGATTGTGAAAACTTGTTGCCGGAAGGATCGCGAATGTGTTGTCGGAGACCAACCGCAGCGGTTGTAGAATCATCAATGAGCGGGAGGTTCGGAGTGTTTTTGTTTTTTGTTTTGCCATGCGATGAGGTTTCCAAGGCCGAGATGCAACCCACGTTGGGGTTTGGGATTTTTCTGGCAGATGACCCAGGGGTAGCGACAGCGTCGCAACCCAGGGCTTTGAGACGAAATCCCGATGGGATTTTCAGCCAAATAATGTCCAAACTCCAGTGCCGGAGGCGGAACCTCGGCCCGTCCGAAATGGCCGTTTAGAACGGTTTGTAGGACAAATTTCGGGACAGGAAGGACAGTGGTTGGAAGTTGTTGTGGTGTCGGCGAGCTGAGTCGTTGAGTCTTGCCATGCGCTGCGGTTCACAGAACCGCGGTCCGTCCGAAACATTTTTGCAGTCAGATGAACTTGCACGCCCCTTATTGCGTCTTTGGATGATGAACATGCAGCCCCATAAAATGTTGACCACCTGGTTTTTGGTTCATTTGATCGGGACGCGGCTGCTGCTCTCCGCCGAAATCAAAACCAATCCTGATTTTTTTGAGAAGTCGATCCGCCCGATCCTCACCGAATATTGTTTAAAATGTCATTCCACAGAAAAACAAAAGGGGGATCTCGACCTGGAACGGTTCGTTTCGCTCAATGAAGTAAAAAAACATCCGAAAATTTGGGAGTCGGTGATTGAGCAGATGGCGCTCGGAGAGATGCCGCCCAAGGACAAACCTCAACCCGCGACGGAACAGAGGGAGCGTCTGCTGACCTGGATCCATGCGGTGTTGGAAGAAATCGGTCTGGCCCAGGCCGGTGATCCGGGACCTGTCGTTCTCCGACGTCTTTCCAACGCGGAATATACTTATACTATCCGCGACCTGACCGGCGTCCGGTCGCTCGATCCGGCGCGGGAATTTCCGGTGGATGGTGCGTCCGGTGAAGGGTTCATGAATGTGGGCAACTCCCTGGTGATGTCGCCCTCGTTCCTCGTGAAATATCTCGATGCAGGGAAGGAAATTGCCGGTCACGCGATGTTGCTTCCGGATGGGATTCGGTTTTCAGCCGGCAACACGCGCCGTGACTGGACCGAGGAGCTTCTGGCGGAAATTCGGACCTTATACGGGCGTTACACAGTGAAAGGAGGCGGCACGGCCGTCAATTTGCAGGGGATCAAATTCGACACCAAAGATGGAGGGGTCCTTCCTCTGGAAAAATATCTCGAAGCACTCTTGGAGGCGCGTGAACGTGGAGTCAATGCCGACTCCGCGAAACTGGGGCTCAGTCCGAAATATCTTGAAAGCCTTTTAGAAACCTTGAATGACCGGAAATCATCCATCCTGCTTGACCCGATCCGCGCACGATGGTTGACGGCGAAAAGCGGCGGTGGCGCGGATCTGGCGGCGGCAATCGCCCAATGGCAGTCGGCTCTTTGGAAGTTCAACAGCGTGGGGCATATCGGCAAGGCAGGCGGACCCAAAGTCTGGCTTGAGCCGCACAGTCCGGCGGTGCTGCAACAGGAATTTCGGCTGAAATTACCGGCAGGCACCAACGGAGAAGTGGTGGTTTATCTGTCAGCGGGCGATGTTGGGGACGGTAATGAGAATGATTTTGTAAACTGGCAGGAGCCCCGCCTGATCGTGCCGGGCCAGCCCCCCATCTATTTGCGAGAACTTCGCCAGGTGTTCAGCGAGCTGACCGCATTTCGTGAGCGAACTATCGGCTCCGCTGCAAAGTGTCTGGAAGCCGCAGCTGAAGCAGGGCAGACCCTGAACAAGGTCGATGTGGGTAAACTCGCTCGAAAACATGGTGTGGCGGGCGATTCGCTTGAAGCCTGGCTGGATTATCTGGGCTTGGTGGCCGACGGGTCGGTCAAAATCAATTCTTACCTCACCAACGCGATCAAACGTCCGTCCGGACACGATTTCATCAACGGCTGGGGCAACCCTGAAACTCCCAATCTCACGGCCAATGCCTCGGACCAGCATGTCCGTATTCCGGGCAATATGAAGCCGCACAGCGTGGCGGTCCACCCCTCGCCGAAACTGCAGGCCGTGGTTGGCTGGCTCAGTCCGGTTCAGGGTGTGATGAGAATCAATGGCACGGTGCAGCATGCGCACCCCGAATGCGGAAACGGGGTGACCTGGACTCTGGAACTGCGAAGGGGTTCGAGCCGCCAACGCCTTGCCAGCGGTGTGGCTCACGGTGGCAAACCTGTGGAACTAGAGCCGGTTGAGAACCTTTCCATTCGCCCGGGTGACCTCATTTCGATGTTGATTGGGGCGCGCGATTCCAACCATTCCTGTGATCTTACCGCAGTGGATCTGATGATCACCAGTCTGGGTGAAAATGAAAGGGAATGGAATCTGGCCAGGGATGTTTCTCCCGATGTGCTCGCCGGGAATCCGCACGCTGACCGGTTCGGGAATGCCGACATCTGGCATTTTTATACTGAACCCGACAAAGGTGGGGCGGAATCCTCATCGATGATTCCCGCCCGGTCGTTGCTTGCCAAATGGAGATCTGCATCGGGCGAAGAACAGCGGAAAATCGCACAGGAAATCCAAAAGTTGATCACATCCGTTCCGCCGATGGAGAAGGAGAGTCCCGACGGCAGGTTGCATCAGCAGATTAATTTGCTTGGCGGCCCGCTTTTTACCGCCGCCCGCAAAGCCATGAGCGGCAAGACTTGGACGAAAACCTCCAATGTCGGAAAACCTGCGGCAATATGGGGGCTGGATCCGGCAAGTTTCGGCAAACGTTCCAACGGAAGCGCGGGCGAGACATCGAGTCTTTACCTCCGTGCGCCATCAGAGGTCGAGATTCGTCTGCCGTCCGAGCTGACATCGGGAGCGGAGTTTGTCACCACCGGAAGCCTCGACAAGGAGCTTGGAATGGAAGGAAGCGTCCAGCTACAGGTTTTGACGCATAAACCTGCGGTCCAAACTGGTTTGAACACGACCGTGGTCACTCAAGGCGAGGCGGTGGGACCGTGGTATTCCAACAACAGGAAAATCTCTCATGCCGCTCCAATCATTGTCAGCGCCGGAAGTGTTTCGCAGAAACGGATTGAGGCCGACCTTGAACATTTCAGGCAGATGTTCCCTGCCGCATTGTGTTATACCAAAATTGTTCCGGTGGATGAAGTGGTGACCCTGACGCTCTTCCACCGTGAAGATGATCATTTTGCCAGGCTCCTGCTCGACGAACACCAGCGTGCCGGGTTGGAGAGGCTCTGGTCCGAGCTGCGATACATCAGCCAAGATGCGCTGACATTGGTGGATGTCTTTGACCAGCTCTGGCAATACGCCACCCAGGATGCCGATCCGAGTGTTTTTGAACCGATGCGCGAGCCGATCAAAAAAAAGGCCGCAACATTCCGCGAATGGATGGCCGGGACTCAGCCGCGTCATGTGGAGGCGGTTTTGAAGTTTGCCGAACGTGCCTACCGCCGTCCGTTGAGTGCTTCCGAACAGAGCGAACTGGGCGGGTTCTATCACGACTTGCGCCGTCAGGAGATGCCTCATGAAGAAGCGGTGCGATTGACATTGGCAAGAGTGCTGGTGGCGCCCGCGTTTTTGTATCATGCCGAAAAACCTGCGCCTGGAAAAGGATCTGGGCCGGTGGACAATTGGGAGATCGCGAGTCGTTTGAGTTATTTCCTCTGGTCCTCGATGCCGGACGCGGAGCTTCTCAAGCTGGCTGCGGCTGGAAAACTGGCCGACCCTGCGGTGTTGGTGGCGCAGTCGCGACGGATGATGCGTGAGCCGCACGTGCGCCGCATGGCGACCGAGTTTGCCTGCGCCTGGCTGCACCTTTATGGCTTCGATGAATTAAGCGAAAAAAGCGACCGGCACTTCCCTTCATTCAGCGCGTTGCGTGGTGCGATGTATGAGGAGACGATCCGTTTTTTCACCGACCTTTTTCAAAACGACCAGCCGGTGTTGAACATCCTTGATGCTGACTACGCCTTTATGAACGGGCCGCTGGCGCAACATTACGGCATCCCGAATGAAATATTTCTTCGAGGCCGCGTGGAAGGTGTTGGTTCTCCCGAAACCTCCACGCGTGAAGCCTTTCAGGCTCTGGCGCAGGAGAGCATTTCATCCAACGACTGGCGGCGTGTGGAAGGAGTGAAAACGTTTTCGCGGGGCGGAATCCTCGGTCAGGCAACAGCTCTGGCGAAACAATCGGGCGCTTCCCGCACAAGCCCGATACTTCGGGGAAACTGGGTGAGCGAAGTGTTGCTCGGTGAAAAATTGCCGCGACCACCCAAGGATGTGCCCCGGCTGCCGGAGGACGAAGCCACAGAGAATCTCACCGTGCGGCAATTGACGGAGAAACACACTTCCGACCCGCGTTGTGCTGGTTGCCATGCGCGCATTGACGCTTTTGGGTTTGCCCTTGAAAGGTTCGATGCCATCGGTGGGAGGCGAGATCGTGATCTTGGCGGCCACGCTATCGACACTCGATCGAAGGTGTTTGATGGTTCTGAGATCGAAGGATTGGAAGGATTGCGCGAGTATTTGCTGACGAAACGTGGCGATGCATTCCTGAAACAATTCTGTCGCAAACTTCTCGGTTATTCACTCGGCCGTGCGGTCCAGTTGTCAGACGGTCCGTTGATCAACGAGATGCTGACAGAATTGAAGGTGAACAAATATCGAGTCAGTTCGGCAATTGAGACGATTGTTAAAAGTAAACAATTTCGGCAGATTAGGGGGAAAGAGATGGGCGAGGGGCTGGTGGTGATGAGTGATGAGTGATGAGTGATGAGTGATGAGTGATGAGTGATGAGTGATGAGTGATGAGTGATGAGTGATGAG
>Ga0163150_10004336_pt1 | contig 19045 bp, 14 predicted proteins | sample OliLakLV19P2IB_FD_148628 | JGI IMG/M metagenome (GOLD analysis project Ga0163150, IMG submission 148628) | Freshwater microbial mat bacterial communities from Lake Vanda, McMurdo Dry Valleys, Antarctica - Oligotrophic Lake LV.19.P2.IB | ecosystem: Environmental > Aquatic > Freshwater > Lake >...
CCAATGGTGTGGCGATGAAGGCGCTGGTTGAAGGCGGCGAAGTGATCGAGCCGTTGCGCGATCGCATCCTGGGTCGTTCCACCGCGGCCGATGTCGTCCATCCGGAGACGCAGGCCACGCTGTTCCACCCGGGCACGCTGTTGTCCGAAGACGAAGTCGAGTTGATCGAAGCGCTGGGCATCGATGAGGTCAAGGTCCGCACCCCGCTGACCTGCGAGACGCGTCATGGCTTGTGCGCGGCTTGCTACGGTCGTGACCTCGGTCGCGGCCACCTCGTCAACGTCGGCGAAGCGGTCGGCGTCATCGCCGCGCAGTCGATCGGCGAGCCGGGCACGCAGTTGACGATGCGCACGTTCCACATCGGTGGCGCGGCATCGCGTACGGCAGCAGCCTCGCAGATCGACTCCAAGTCGGCCGGCACCATCCGCTTCTCCGCGCTGATGCGCTATGTCACCAGCGGCAAGGGCGACCTGGTGGTCATCGCGCGGTCGGGCGAAGTAACGATCCACGACGACAACGGTCGCGAGCGCGAACGCCACAAGGTGCCGTATGGCGCAACGCTGCAGGTCAAGGACGGCGATGTGGTCAAGGCGGGCAAAGTTCTCGCAACGTGGGATGCCACTGCGCGTCCGATCATCACCGAGTACGCCGGCCGCGTGAAGTTCGAGCACGTCGAGGAAGGCGTCACCGTGGCCAAGCAGGTCGACGATGTCACCGGCCTGTCCACACTGGTCGTCATCGACCCGAAGCGTCGCGCCACCAGCACGGCCAAGGGTGTGCGTCCGCAGGTGAAGTTGCTGGACGACGCGGGTGAAGAGATCAAGCTCGCCGGCTCGGAGCTGCCGGTCAACATCACGTTCCAGCTGGGTTCCATCATCACGGTGAAGGACGGCCAGCAGGTTGCCGTGGGCGAAGTGCTCGCGCGTATCCCGCAGGAAACGTCGAAGACCCGCGACATCACGGGCGGACTGCCGCGCGTGGCCGAGTTGTTCGAAGCGCGCTCGCCGAAGGACGCCGGCATGCTGGCGGAAGTGACGGGCACCGCATCGTTCGGCAAGGACACGAAGGGCAAGCAGCGTCTGGTCATCACCGACATGGACGGCGAGCAGCACGAGTTCCTGATCACCAAGGACAAGCACGTCACCGTCCACGATGGCCAGGTGGTGAACAAGGGCGAGACGATCGTCGACGGTCCGGCCGATCCGCATGACATCCTGCGGCTGTTGGGGGTGGAAGCGCTCGCGCGTTACATCACCGACGAAGTGCAGGACGTCTACCGTCTGCAGGGCGTGAAGATCAACGACAAGCATATCGAGGTGATCGTGCGCCAGATGCTGCGTCGGGTGGTCATTACGGAGCCGGGCGACACGCGCTTCATCCGCGAGGAGGGGGTCGAACGCTCGGAACTGCTGGACGAAAACGACCGCATGGTGAAGGACGGCAAGGAGCCGGCGACGTTCCACCACCTGCTGCTGGGCATCACCAAGGCGTCGCTGTCGACTGATTCGTTCATTTCGGCCGCGTCGTTCCAGGAAACCACCCGGGTGCTGACCGAAGCCGCCATCATGGGCAAGCGCGACGACCTGCGTGGGCTGAAGGAAAACGTGATCGTCGGGCGCCTGATCCCGGCGGGCACGGGCCTCGCGTACCACACCGCCCGCCGGAAGCTGAAGATGGGTGGTTCGGAAGCCGCGGCCGCAGCGGAAGCAGCGTTCACGCCAGTGGGCGAAGCGGCGGCAGCGGCACCGGAGGTTTCGGCGGACGCGGCTTAGAGCCTCAAGCCTCAAGCAACACGTTGCAGCAACGGGGCCGGCAGGCGACTGCCGGCCCTGTTTGTTTTGGCGCGAAGCGATTGACGATCATACGGCGATGCGATAGCATCAGATGCATGCGCACCACACTCGACATCGACACCGACGTACTGCAGGCGGCGAAAGAGCTCGCCCGCCGCGAGCGCAAGAGCCTCGGGTCCGTCATTTCCGAGCTCGCCCGACTGGCGCTGACCAAGACCGAACGGACGGCCACCGAGCCCGCTGCGGTCTACGGATTTCGCCCCTTCGGCAGTCGCGGAACGCTCGTGACCAACGAATTGATCGACCAACTGCGTGACGACGATGCCTACTGACGCGGCTCCTCCCTCGGACGCAGCGTGAACAAAACCTGATGCGCGCACTGCTCGACGTCAACGTGTTGATCGCGTTGCTGGATGTCGATCATTCGCTGCACGTTCGCGCCCGCAACTGGTTTGCCGCCAGCGGCGGCCGCGACTGGGCGTCGTGCCCGCTGACGCAAAACGGATGTGTGCGGATCATGACGCACGCGGCGTACCCCAACGGAATGACGGTGCGCGCCGTGATCGAGCGCCTCGCCGAAGCCACCGCCGCACCGGGGCACGCGTTCTGGCCGGACAGCGTAAGCCTGCTCGATCCGTCGATCGCGGATGCATCGCGCATCCACGGTCCGCGCCAGTTGACCGATCTCTACCTGCTGGCGCTCGCGGTTCGTCACGACGGCCGCTTCGTCACCTTTGACCGATCGGTGGCGCTCGACGCGATCCACGGCGCCCAGCCGAGGCACCTGTTCCTTCTCTGAACGGGCAGGCCATGCAAAGGGCCGGCAGAATCCTGCCGGCCCTTTGCATGATGCGGGTCACTCGCTTGACCGGTGTGGAGTGCCGGGTTTACTTGACGGTGCGGGCGCCGCCAACGGTGCCACGGAAGTTGCAGCTGCCGTTGGTGCCAGTATACGTGCCCACCAATCCGCCGTTCTGGATGCTGAGCCCCGTGAAGGTCACGCCACCCGTTGCCTTGTTCGTACACTCGTAGCGGCCGTCCAGCGTGGCGACCTGTCCCTGCTGCGTGTACTTCCCTTCGTAGAAACACGTCGGCGCGTAGATCGTCGCGAAGTCGCCTACCAGCGTGATCCGCATCGCACCCGTGTCCGTGGTCACGATGCCATTGTTAGAAGGTGTCTTGCAGCCGTAGGTAACGTCGGCGGTGGAGCCGAGATAGTCGCCCACCGGCGAGATCGTGCCGAAGGTCTGGCGGGCGATCAGCTTGGTAACGACGACGCCGTCGACGGTGTAGCGCAGCAGCGCATTGGCGTCGCCGTCGAACTCGAGCGTCGCGAGGCCCACTTGCCGATACTTGAGCAACGACGGATCGTATGGCGTGCCCTGAGGCGTGCCCTTGGTCAGGTAGAGGTCACCCTGATAGACGTTGACGCCATTGGCACCGGTGTACTGGTAGACGAAGGTCGACGAATACCAGACGGCATCGCCGCCCGTGCCATAGACGAAGAACGTGCCGAAGAGCGCCGTGTCCTGCTGGGCCAGGTTCAAGCCCCAGCCGGGTTCGTCGGCCTTGCCCCAAAGGTCGCTGTAGCTGACGGGCGGATGGCCGGCGAATGCGGCGACGCAAAACGTGGCGGCGATTGCGGAAGTGCACCAGCGAAGGAATGATCGTTGCATGGGGTCGTCCGGTAGTAGAAAGGGGGTTCGAATGAGTCGGCCGCTGGCGCCGGCCGCGTGCCATGAGAGTACTACGGCCGGAAGTAGGGCCCGGGTTACGTCCCGCCCCGGCGACCTACCCACTGCACCGCAACAGGGTATTGACCCGGGATCGGTTTACGCCTTATAATCGCGGTCTTTTCGCCCCTCGGACGCCTTCAAACCGTCCGGATGGGCACGCGTACCAGGCCGCTTTCAACACAGTCGGCCTATGGCGCAAGAAGGGTGGCCCCAGTGCAGCGTCCCGCAAAGACGCGAACGAGGGCCACTTTGATTTGCAGCAGCAATGAAGCAGTTTCGCAAAGCCGGTGAGTGACCCAACGGCGATCGCAGTCGCGAACGCGGTGGCACTTACCGAGACTTTCAATGGCTTGCGTGGCCCCCACATGGCGGGCTGCGCACGAAACGGACAATCAGGATGCCAACGATCAATCAGCTCGTACGGAAGGGCCGCAAGCCCGCCGTGTCGAAAAGCAAAGTGCCGGCGCTGCAGAACAGCCCGCAAAAACGCGGCGTATGCACGCGCGTCTACACCACGACCCCGAAGAAGCCGAACTCGGCGCTCCGGAAGGTCGCCAAGGTGCGCCTGACCAATGGCTTCGAGGTCATCAGCTACATCGGCGGCGAAGGTCACAACCTGCAGGAGCACTCGGTGGTGCTGATCCGCGGCGGCCGCGTCAAGGACTTGCCGGGCGTGCGCTACCACATGGTGCGCGGCGCGCTCGATACCGCCGGCGTCAAGGACCGCAAGCAGTCGCGCTCGAAGTACGGCGCTAAACGACCCAAAGCGGCCTAGTGAGGCCGCGGCGACCCAAAGCGGCCTAGTGAGGCCGCGGCGACCCAAAGCGGCCTAGTGAGGCCGCGGCGACCCAAAGCGACCTAGGAGGCCGCGGCGACCCAAAGCGGCCTGGTCAGGCCGCGGCGACCCAAAGCGGCCTGGTCAGGCCGCAGGCCCAAAGCTGCCCCGAGATAAAACCAAGCAAGGAATTCTGTCATGCCACGTCGTCGCGAAGTCCCCAAGCGCGAGATCCTGCCGGATCCGAAGTACGCCAATACCGATGTCGCCAAGTTCATCAATGTGTTGATGGACAGCGGCAAGAAGTCGACCGCCGAGCGCATCATCTACGGCGCCTTCGAGTCCATCTCGAAGAAGGGCGGCAAGGATCCGCTGGAAGTGTTCATCCAGGCGCTCTCCAACTCGCGTCCGATGGTCGAAGTGAAGAGCCGTCGCGTCGGTGGTGCCAATTTCCAGGTGCCGGTCGAAGTGCGGCCCGTGCGACGTACCGCGCTGGCCATGCGCTGGCTCCGCGAAGCAGCGCGCAAGCGCGGCGAGAAATCGATGGGCCAGCGTCTTGCGGCCGAACTGCTCGAGGCCTCGGAAGGCCGCGGCGGCGCGGTGAAGAAGCGCGAGGAAGTGCACCGCATGGCCGAAGCCAACAAGGCCTTCTCGCACTTCAGGTTCTAAAGAACGAGAAGACGCGATAAAGCGTCGCACATCACAGGAAGAGTGTAGCGGTGATCGGATGGCTCCCATGAGGGGCTGCAACCCGGTTTCCGCAACTTAAGGCGTTGACCCAAAGTGCCCCGAATTACCCCGATCGACCGGTATCGCAACATCGGCATCAGTGCTCACATTGATGCCGGTAAAACCACGACCACCGAACGCATCCTGTTCTACACCGGCGTCTCGCACAAGATCGGCGAAGTGCACGACGGCGCCACGGTCATGGACTGGATGGAGCAGGAGCGCGAGCGCGGCATCACGATCACGTCCGCTGCCACCACCTGCTTCTGGAAGGGGATGGACAAGAATTTCCCCGAGCACCGGATCAACATCATCGACACCCCCGGCCACGTCGACTTCACGATTGAAGTCGAGCGCTCGATGCGCGTGCTCGACGGTGCGTGCATGGTCTATTGCGCCGTGGGCGGCGTGCAGCCGCAGTCGGAAACCGTGTGGCGGCAGGCCAACAAGTACAAGGTGCCGCGGCTTGCGTTCGTCAACAAGATGGACCGCCAGGGTGCCAACTTCTTCAAGGTCTACGACCAGATGAAGTCACGCTTGAAAGCCAACCCGGTTCCGCTGCAGATTCCCATCGGCGCCGAAGAACGCTTCGAAGGCGTGGTCGACCTCGTCCGGATGAAAGCCATCTACTGGGACGACGCGTCGCAGGGCATGAAATTCGACATGCGCGACATTCCGGACGATTTGGTCGAACTGGCCAAGGAATGGCGCGAAAAGATGATCGAGTCGGCCGCTGAAGCCAACGAAGAGCTGATGAACAAGTACCTGGAGTCGGGTGATCTGACGGTCGAGGAGATCAAGCTCGGCATCCGCACGCGCACGATCGCATCCGAAATCGTGCCGATGATGTGCGGCTCGGCGTTCAAGAACAAGGGCGTCCAGGCGATGCTCGACGGCATCATCGAATACATGCCGGCACCGACGGATATCCCGCCGGTGAAGGGCGAGCTCGAGAACGGCAAGACCGGCGAGCGCCGTGCCGCCGACGACGAACCCTTCGCCGGTCTCGCGTTCAAGATCATGACCGACCCGTATGTGGGCCAGCTGATTTTCTTCCGCGTGTACTCCGGCATCATCAAATCGGGCGACACGGTCTACAACCCGATCAAGGGACGCAAAGAGCGGTTGGGCCGCATCCTGCAGATGCACGCCAACCAGCGCGAGGAAATCAAGGAAGTGCGCGCGGGCGACATCGCGGCGGCAGTCGGCTTGAAGGAAGCCACTACCGGCGACACGATCTGCGACCCTGATCACGTGATCATGCTCGAGAAGATGATCTTCCCTGAGCCGGTGATCCACGTCGCGGTTGAACCGAAGACCAAGGTCGACCAGGAAAAGATGGGCATTGCGCTCAATCGCCTGGCGCAGGAAGACCCGTCGTTCCGCGTGCATACGGACGAGGAGTCGGGCCAGACGATCATTTCGGGGATGGGCGAGCTCCACCTCGAGATCCTCGTCGACCGCATGAAGCGCGAATTCGGCGTGGAAGCCAACGTCGGTGCGCCGCAGGTGGCGTACCGCGAGGCGATCCGCAAGCTCGTCCAGGTCGAAGGCAAGTTCATCAAGCAGTCCGGCGGTCGCGGCCAGTACGGGCACGTCTGGATCAAGATGGAGCCCAACGAAAAGGGCAAGGGTTACGAATTCGTCGATGCGATCAAGGGCGGTACCGTGCCGCGCGAATTCATCCCGGCCGTGGCCAAGGGCCTGCTCGAAACGCTGCCCAATGGCGTGCTGGCCGGGTACCCGGTCGTCGACGTCAAGGTCACGCTGTTCGACGGTTCGTACCATGACGTCGACTCGAACGAAAACGCGTTCAAGATGGCCGCATCGATGGCGTTCAAGGACGGCATGCGCCAGGCCAGCCCGGTGCTGCTCGAGCCGATGATGGCGGTCGAGGTCGAGACGCCGGAAGATTTCATGGGCAACGTCGTGGGCGACCTGTCGTCGCGTCGCGGCATGATCCAGGGCATGGACGACCTGCCCACGGGCAAGGTGATCAAGGCCGAGGTGCCGCTGGCCGAAATGTTCGGCTACTCGACCACGCTGCGTTCGCTGTCGCAGGGACGCGCCACCTACACGATGGAATTCAAGCACTACACCGAGGCGCCGAAAAACGTCGCCGAGGCTGTGATCAACAAGAAAGTTTAAGGAAGCGAATCATGGCTAAAGGCAAATTCGAACGGACGAAGCCGCACGTGAACGTGGGGACGATCGGCCACGTGGATCACGGCAAGACGACGCTGACGGCGGCGATGACGCTGGTGCTGTCGAAGTTGTTCGGTGGCGAGGCGAAGGCCTACGACCAGATCGATGCGGCGCCGGAGGAAAAGGCGCGGGGCATCACGATCAACACGGCGCACGTGGAGTACGAGACGAAGAATCGTCACTACGCGCACGTGGATTGCCCGGGCCACGCGGATTATGTGAAGAACATGATCACGGGCGCGGCGCAGATGGACGGCGCCATTCTGGTGGTGTCGGCGGCGGACGGCCCGATGCCGCAGACGCGCGAGCACATCCTGCTGGCGCGTCAGGTGGGTGTGCCGTACATCATCGTGTACATGAACAAGGCGGACATGGTCGACGACAAGGAGCTTTTGGAGCTCGTCGAGATGGAAGTCCGTGAGTTGCTCTCCAAGTACCAGTTTCCGGGTGATGACACGCCGATCGTGATCGGCTCGGCCAAGATGGCGCTGGAAGGCGACAAGAGCGAGATGGGCGAAGGCTCCATTCTGAAGCTGGCCGAAGCACTGGACACCTACATTCCGCAGCCGCAGCGGCTGATCGACGGCCCGTTCCTGATGCCGGTGGAAGACGTGTTCTCGATCTCGGGTCGCGGCACGGTGGTGACGGGTCGGATCGAGCGCGGGATTGTGAAGGTTGGCGACAACCTCGAGATCGTGGGCTTGAAGCCGACGTTGCAGACGGTGTGCACGGGTGTTGAAATGTTCCGCAAGCTCTTGGATCAAGGTCAGGCGGGCGACAACGTGGGGGTGCTGCTGCGCGGCACCAAGCGCGAGGAAGTCGAGCGTGGTCAGGTTCTCAGTAAGCCGGGTTCGATTACGCCGCATACGGAGTTCACGTGCGAGGTGTACATCCTCTCCAAGGAAGAGGGCGGACGTCATACGCCGTTCTTCCCGGGGTATCGCCCGCAGTTCTACTTCCGGACGACGGACGTGACGGGCAGCTGCGTGTTGCCTGAGGGCACGGAGATGGTGATGCCTGGGGACAACATCGGGATGACGGTGACGCTGATCCAGCCGATCGCGATGGAAGAGGGCCTGCGCTTCGCGATCCGCGAAGGCGGCCGTACCGTCGGTGCCGGCGTCGTGGCCAAGGTGCTCAAGTAAGGCTTCTAGGCCAGTAGCTCAATTGGCAGAGCGGCGGTCTCCAAAACCGCAGGTTGGGGGTTCGATTCCCTCCTGGCCTGCCAAGGATGGGATGGTTGATCCCTCCCTTGGTGGAAAAAAGCAAGGTTGAAATGGACAAGTTGAAAATCGTACTGGCGGGGGCGTGTGTGGTGGCCGGAGTTGCCGGCTACTACTACTTCGCCGAGACCGCCCAAGTGCTGCGGGTGCTGATGGTGCTGGGCGGCTTGCTGGCAGCAGCAGGTGTTGCCTGGCTGTCGGCGCCGGGGAAGGAGTTCTTCGCGTTCGCCCAGGAATCCTGGGCGGAAGCCGGCCGCGTGTCGTGGCCCACGCGCAAGGAGACGCTGCAGACCACCGGCATCGTCTTCGTGTTCGTGGTCATCATGGCGTTGTTCCTTTTCTCGGTGGACACCGCGCTCGCCTGGATGATCAAAATGCTGACAGGCAGGGTCGACGGATGAGCAAGAAATGGTTTGTGGTCCACGCATACTCGGGCTTTGAAAAAAGTGTGCAGCGCGCGCTCGTCGAGCGCATTCGCCGCTCCGAGCTGCAGGACCAGTTCGGCCAGATCCTGGTGCCGGTGGAAGAAGTCGTGGAAATGAAGAACGGCGCCAAGGCTATCTCGGAGCGCAAGTTCTTCCCCGGCTACGTGCTGGTGGAAATGGACATGACCGACGACTCCTGGCATCTCGTCAAGAGCACGCCGAAGGTCACGGGATTCGTGGGCGGCACGGCCAACAAGCCGACGCCGATCTCGCAGAAGGAAGTGGATGCGATCCTGCGGCAGGTGCAGGAGGGTGTGGAGAAGCCGCGTCCGAAGGTGCTGTTCGAGATGGGCGAGGCGGTTCGTGTCAAGGATGGTCCGTTCACCGATTTCCACGGCAACGTGGAAGACGTGAACTACGAAAAGAGCAAGTTGCGGGTGTCGGTGACCATCTTCGGTCGGTCGACGCCGGTCGAGTTGGATTTCGCCCAGGTCGAAAAGGCCTAGATGTGATTGTAAAGGGTGTAGGCGAGGCTTCAGCCTCGCAGGTTAGTAACCGGGGAGGGCACGCATGAAGGCGGCCCGATTGAACCCATAACAGGAGTCGTTCATGGCGAAGAAAATCGTCGGATTCATCAAGTTGCAAGTGCCGGCCGGCAAGGCCAATCCCAGCCCGCCCATCGGCCCCGCACTCGGCCAGCGCGGCCTCAACATCATGGAGTTCTGCAAGGCGTTCAACGCCCAGACCCAGAAGTTGGAAGCCGGCCTGCCCATCCCCGTGGTGATCACTGCCTACGCGGACAAGAGTTTCACGTTCATCATGAAGACCCCGCCGGCCACCGTCCTCATCAAGAAGGCGGCCAAGGTGGACAAGGGCAGCCCGAAGCCGCACACCGACAAGGTGGGCAGGCTGACGCGCGCCCAGGCGGAAGAGATCGCCACGACCAAGATGCCCGATCTGACCGCTGCCGACATGGACGCCGCGGTGCGCACGATCGCCGGCAGCGCCCGCAGCATGGGCATCACCGTTGAAGGGGTGAAATAATCATGGCGCTCCAAAAAGCCCCGCGCCTCACCAAGCGCATGAAGACGGTCCTCGGCAAAGTGGACCGCAACAAGTTCTATCCGGTCGACGATGCGCTGAAGCTCGTCAAGGAAAACGCCATCGCCAAGTTCGACGAGTCGGTCGATGTGGCCGTCAACCTGGGTGTGGATGCCAAGAAGTCCGACCAGACCGTTCGCGGCTCGGTCGTACTGCCGTCGGGCACGGGCAAGGCCGTGCGCGTGGCCGTGTTCGCCCAGGGCGACAAGGCCGCCGCCGCCACCGCGGCCGGTGCCGACATCGTCGGCTTCGACGACCTCGCTGCGCGCATCAAGGAAGGCTTCATGGACTTCGACGTCGTCATCGCCTCGCCTGATGCCATGCGCGTGGTCGGCCAGCTGGGCCAGATCCTGGGTCCGCGTGGCCTGATGCCGAACCCGAAGGTGGGTACGGTCTCGGCTGACGTCGTGCAGGCGGTCAAGAACGCCAAGGCCGGCCAGGTGCAGTACCGCACCGACAAGGCCGGCATCATCCAATGCACGATCGGCCGCGCGTCATTCACGCCCGAGCAGCTGAAGACCAACCTGGTCGCGCTGATCGAAGCCCTGAACAAGGCGAAGCCGCAGGGCGTCAAGGGTATCTACATGCGCAAGATCAGCCTGTCGTCGACGATGGGCGCCGGAGTGCGTATCGACCAGACGTCGCTCGTCACGCAGCCGCAACAGTAATCACAAATTTTGAGGGACGTCGGTGCCGCAAGGTGCCGGCGTGCCGTCAAAGACCGCTGGAGTGGAAGCTTAATCCGGAGGGTCATGTCGTGTGGAAGGGGGCAGTCGACCCCGATGCGCGGCCTCTGATCCCTGATCCAGCGTAGATGGTGCCCTCGACCAGGATTTCCTGGACGAATGGTCACCGCAATGCACCGAAGCGCTGATGCTGGCGCAGAGGTGTTTGGGGGCACGACCGCGCAATCTCGCGCGGTTGCGCCGATCAAGGAGAATGACCGTGAGTCTCAATCTGCAAGAGAAGCAAGCGGTAGTCGCGGAAGTCGCGAAGCAGGTCGCGGGTGCTCAAGCCATCGTGATGGTTGAGAACCGCGGCATGGCCGTGGCCGCCATGACAAGCCTCCGCGCGAAGGCGCGGGCTTCCGGCGTGTATTTCCGGGTTGTGAAGAACACCCTGGTGCGCCGTGCGGTCGCCGATACCCCGTTCGCCGGACTGGCCGACAAGATGGTCGGTCCGTTGGCGTACGGCATCGGGTCCGACCCCGTGGCCGTGGCCAAGGTCTTAAGCGACTTTGCCAAGGGCAACGAGAAGTTCGTGATTGCCGGTGGTGCCATGCCCGGGCAAATGATGTCCTCCAAGGACATCGTTGCGCTGGCGGCCCTGCCGTCGCGTGAAGTGCTGCTGGCCAAGCTGGCCGGCACCATGCAAGCGCCGATCGTCAAGCTGGTGCGCACGATGAACGAGGTGCCGACGAAATTGGTTCGCGCCCTGGCCGCCGTTCGCGACAGCAAGCAGGCTGCTTGATATCGCCTCTGCCTATCCCCATCTCTAACCGTTACGCTCCAGGAGCATAAAAATGTCCGCTGTCCAAACTGAAATTCTCGACAAGATCTCGTCGATGACCGTGCTCGAACTCTCCGGCCTGATTTCGGCCATGGAAGAGAAGTTCGGCGTTTCCGCCGCTGCCGCTGTCGCCGTTGCCGGCCCCGCGGCCGGTGCCGCGCCCGCTGCCGCTGCCGAAGAGCAGACCGAATTCACGGTCATGCTGGCCTCGTTCGGCGAGAACAAGGTCAACGTCATCAAGGCCGTTCGCGAAATCACGGGCCTCGGCCTGAAGGAAGCGAAGGACCTGGTTGACGGCGCGCCGAAGGCTGTCAAGGAAGGCGTGAACAAGGCCGATGCCGAAGCCGCTAAAAAGAAGTTGGAAGACGCTGGCGCCAAGGTGGAGGTCAAGTAGTTCAAGTAGTTTTGGTCAGATGGGGTCGCAAGGCTAACGCCGCGACCCCATGGAAAAATCTCTACGCCGATAGCCTGACGTAGAAGCTGATCAGGGGCAAATCGCGGGCGAAGCCCGTCGATTTGCTCTAGTGAATGCATGTTGAGACTGCGTTTTGCCGGCAGTCTCACTTCGGTTTCCTAGAAACCGAAGCCAAGCAGATCCGGTCTGCTTCGCTTCGCTTTCTGAGTCGACGTCGGAAGGCAGGGTTGGTCGGACGTTGCTGCAATGGCAACGTTGTCCGCCAGCGGCTGGTAGTGGCCAGCCACCCACCCTGGGAGCGCAATACTCCCAATGCCCGTCGAGGCAACAAGGCTGCAGCACCTTTGCTGCGACCGCAAGGCAACAACTTTTGAGGACCGCGCCCTTCGTGCGGTCCTGGACGAACCGGAGATCGACCCTACGCTATGGCGACTACCACGGCTACGCCCTATACCTTTACCGAAAAGAAACGCATCCGGAAGAGCTTCGCGAAACGTGCGAGCGTCCTCCCTGTGCCGTTTCTGCTCGAAACGCAGCTCGCGTCCTATCGCGCGTTCCTGCAGGAATTCACGCGCCCCGACTCGCGCAAGAATGAAGGCCTGCAGGCTGCCTTCACGTCGATCTTCCCGATCTCGAGCCACTCGGGCAATGCCCGCCTCGAGTTCGTGAGCTTCTCGCTGCTGCCGCCGGCCTTCGACGTCGTCGAATGCCAGCAACGCGGCCTGACCTATTGCTCCGCGCTGCGCGCCAAGGTCCGCCTGATCATCATGGACAAGGAAGCGCCCAAGGACACGATCAAGGAAGTGAAGGAGCAGGAGGTCTACATGGGCGAGATTCCGCTCATGACCGAAAACGGCTCCTTCGTCATCAACGGCACCGAGCGCGTCATCGTGTCGCAGCTCCACCGTTCGCCCGGCGTATTCTTCGAGCACGACCGCGGCAAGACGCATTCGTCCGGCAAGCTCTTGTTCTCGGCGCGTGTGATTCCCTACCGCGGCTCGTGGCTTGACTTCGAATTCGATCCGAAGGACTTCCTGTTCTTCCGGGTGGACCGCCGTCGCAAGATGCCGGTCACCACGCTGCTGAAGGCCATTGGCCTCTCCAACGAGGACATCCTGAAGCAGTTCTTCCAGTTCGACACATTCCACCTCGGCGCCAAGGGTTCGGAGCTCGACTTCGTGCCCGAGCGGCTGAAGGGTGAACTCGCGCGCTTCGACATCGTCGGCAAGGACGGCAAGGTCGTCGCCGCCAAGGACAAGCGGATCACCGCGCGTCACGTGCGCGAGCTGGTCGACAGCGGCAGCAAGCGCATTGCCGTGCCCAACGACTACCTCCTGGGCCGCACGCTTGCCACCAACGTGATCGACAAGGGCACCGGCGAAGTCATCGCCAAGGCCAACGACGAGATCACTGAAGAGCTGATGCAGAAGCTGCTCGACGCGGGTGTGGCCGCTGTGCAGACCATCTTCACCAACGACCTCGATATGGGTCCGTTCATCGCGCAGACGCTGCGCACCGACGACACGCCCGACCAGTACGCCGCCAAGGTCGGCATCTATCGAATGATGCGTCCCGGTGAGCCGCCGACGGAAGAAGCGGTCGAAGCCCTGTTCCACGGCCTCTTCTTCTCCGAAGAGCGTTACGACCTGTCGGCGGTGGGCCGCATGAAGTTCAATCGGCGCATCGGCCGGCCTGAACTGAAGGGCGTTTCCACGCTGACGAACGAAGACATCATCGCCGTCATCAAGATCCTCGTGGACCTCCGCAACGGCCGTGGCGAGATCGACGACATCGACCACCTCGGCAACCGCCGCGTGCGTTCGGTCGGCGAATTGGCGGAAAATCAGTTCCGCTCCGGCCTCGTGCGCGTCGAGCGTGCCGTCAAGGAACGCCTGGGCCAGGCCGAGAGCGACAACCTGCTGCCGCATGACCTGATCAACGCCAAGCCCATCTCGGCCGCGATCAAGGAATTCTTCGGCAGCTCGCAGCTTTCCCAGTTCATGGACCAGACCAACCCGCTGTCGGAGATCACGCACAAGCGTCGCGTTTCGGCACTGGGACCTGGCGGCCTCACGCGCGAGCGTGCCGGCTTCGAAGTCCGCGACGTGCACCCGACGCATTACGGTCGCGTGTGCCCGATCGAAACGCCGGAAGGCCCGAACATCGGCCTCATCAACTCGCTGGCGTTGTATGCCCGCACCAACGAATACGGCTTCCTCGAGACCCCGTACCGTCGCGTCAGCAATGGCAAGGTCACCGACCAGATCGATTACCTGTCGGCGATCGAAGAAGGCCAGTACGTCATCGCGCAGGCCAACGCCAAGATCGACAAGAACGGCAAGCTCGACGACGAACTGGTCTCGTGCCGCAGCAAGAACGAATTCATGCTGTCAACCGGCGACAAGGTCAACTACATGGACGTGGCACCGTCGCAGATCGTGTCGGTCGCGGCATCGCTCATCCCGTTCCTCGAGCATGACGACGCCAACCGCGCGCTGATGGGCTCCAATATGCAACGCCAGGCGGTGCCTTGCCTGCGCCCGGAAAAGCCGCTGGTCGGCACAGGCGTGGAACGCACGGCGGCTGTCGACTCGGGCACGGCCGTCATGGCCCGCCGGGGTGGCAAGGTGGACTACATCGACGCCTCGCGCATCGTCGTCCGCGTCAATGACGCCGAAGCGGGTGTGGGCGAAGTGGGTGTCGACATCTACAACCTCACCAAGTACAAGCGCAGCAACCAGAACACCAACATCAACCAGCGTCCGCTGGTCGTCGTCGGTGACGTGATTTCCAAGGGCGATGTGATTGCCGACGGTGCCTCGACCGACATGGGCGAATTGGCCCTGGGGCAGAACATGCTCGTCGCGTTCATGCCGTGGAACGGCTACAACTACGAAGACTCGATCCTGATCAGCGAACGCGTGGTCGGCGACGACCGCTACACGTCGATCCACATCGAGGAACTGTCGGTGGTGGCACGCGACACCAAGCTGGGACCGGAAGAAATCACGCGGGATATCTCGAGCTTGGGCGAAGCTCAATTGGGACGTCTGGACGATTCCGGCATTGTCTACATCGGCGCCGAAGTCGAGGCCGGTGACGTGCTGGTCGGCAAAGTCACGCCCAAGGGCGAGACACAGTTGACGCCGGAAGAAAAGCTGCTGCGTGCGATCTTCGGCGAAAAGGCCTCCGACGTGAAAGACACGTCGTTGCGCGTGCCGTCCGGCATCTCGGGCACGGTGATCGACGTGCAGGTATTCACCCGCGAAGGCATCGACCGCGACAAGCGTGCGGCCCAGATCATCGACGACGAGTTGAAGAGCTACCGCAAGGACTTGAACGACCAGCTGCGGATCGTCGAAAACGATCAGTACTCGCGTATCGAAAAGCTGTTGAACGGCAAGGTCGCCAATGGCGGCCCGAAGAAGCTTGCCAAGGGGGCGAAGATCAACAAGGAGTATCTGGACTCCGTCGCGCGCCACGACTGGTTCGACATCAGATTGGCGAGTGAAGAAACAGCCTCGCAGCTGGAAGCGATGAAGGAATCGCTGGCCGCGCTGCGCGTCACGTTCGACGCGATGTTCGATCTCAAGAAGAAGAAGCTGACGCAAGGCGACGAACTGCCCCCTGGCGTGCAGAAGATGGTCAAGGTCTACGTAGCGGTCAAGCGACGCCTGCAGCCGGGCGACAAGATGGCCGGCCGTCACGGCAACAAGGGCGTGGTCTCAAAGATCGTGCCGGTGGAAGACATGCCGTACATGGCGGACGGTACGCCGGTCGACATCGTGCTGAATCCGCTGGGCGTGCCGTCACGGATGAACGTCGGCCAGATTCTTGAAGTCCACCTGGGCTGGGCGGCCAAGGGTCTCGGTCGCAAGATCGACGACATGTTGAAGGCGCAAGCCAAGGCCGCGGAAGTCCGCAAGTTCCTGGAGAAGATCTACAACTCCACCGGACGTCCGGAAGATCTGGCTTCGTTCAACGACGACGAGATCGTCCATCTCGCCGAAAACCTGCGCAAGGGTGTCCCATTCGCCACGCCGGTGTTCGACGGCGCGACCGAAGAGGAAATCAAGGGCATGCTGGACATGGCAGGCCTGCCGCGCTCGGGTCAGGTGACGTTGCACGACGGTCGCACCGGCGAGGCCTTCGACCGCTCGGTCACTGTCGGCTTCATGCATATGCTGAAGCTGCACCATCTGGTCGACGACAAGATGCATGCGCGTTCCACCGGTCCGTACAGCTTGGTCACCCAGCAACCACTGGGCGGCAAGGCCCAGTTCGGCGGTCAGCGTTTCGGCGAAATGGAAGTCTGGGCGCTCGAAGCCTACGGCGCCGCCTACACGCTGCAGGAAATGCTCACGGTCAAGTCGGACGACGTCAATGGTCGTACCAAGGTCTACGAAAACATCGTCAAGGGCGAGCACAAGATCGAGGCCGGAATGCCGGAATCGTTCAACGTGCTGGTAAAGGAAATTCGCTCGCTAGCCATCGACGTCGACATGGAACGCGATTGATCACGGCCCCCAGGAATTCTGATTTTGCAGTAATTCCGAACCACCATCGGGAGTACGCATGAAAGCATTGCTCGATCTGTTCAAACAGGTAACGCAGGAAGAAGAATTCGATGCCATTCGCATCGGCCTCGCGTCGCCCGAAAAAATCCGTTCGTGGTCCTACGGCGAAGTGAAGAAGCCGGAGACCATCAACTACCGTACCTTCAAGCCGGAGCGTGATGGTCTTTTCTGCGCCAAGATTTTCGGGCCGGTGAAGGACTACGAGTGCCTCTGCGGCAAGTACAAGCGCCTGAAGCATCGTGGCGTGATCTGCGAGAAGTGCGGCGTCGAAGTGACGCTGGCCAAGGTGCGCCGCGAGCGCATGGGCCACATCGAACTTGCCTCGCCGGTTGCGCACATCTGGTTCCTGAAGAGCCTGCCGTCCCGCATGGGGATGGTGCTCGACATGACGCTGCGCGACATCGAACGCGTGCTGTATTTCGAAGCCTTCGTCGTGACGGATCCGGGTCTGACGCCGTTGAACCGTGCGCAGCTGCTGACCGAAGACGACTATCTCGCCAAGCTCGAGCAGTACGGTGACGACTTCGACGCCTACATGGGCGCCGAAGGCATCCGTGCGCTCTTGAAGTCGCTCGACGTCAACCACGAGATCGACAAGCTCCGCAAGGAACTCGAAACCACGGGTTCGGACACCAAGATCAAGAAGATCGCCAAGCGCCTGAAGGTGCTCGAGGCGTTCAACAAGTCGGGCATCAAGCCCGAGTGGATGATCCTTGAAGTGCTGCCGGTGCTGCCGCCGGAATTGCGTCCGCTCGTACCGCTTGATGGCGGCCGCTTCGCCACGTCCGACTTAAACGACCTGTATCGCCGTGTGATCAACCGCAACAACCGCTTGAAGCGCCTGCTGGAGTTGAAGGCGCCGGACATCATCGTCCGCAATGAGAAGCGGATGCTGCAGGAAGCCGTGGACTCGCTGCTCGACAACGGTCGTCGCGGCAAAGCCATGACGGGTGCGAACAAGCGGCCGTTGAAGTCGCTCGCCGACATGATCAAGGGCAAGGGCGGTCGTTTCCGCCAGAACCTGCTCGGCAAGCGCGTCGACTACTCGGGCCGTTCGGTCATCGTGGTCGGCCCGCAATTGAAGTTGCACCAGTGCGGCCTGCCGAAGCTGATGGCGCTCGAACTCTTCAAGCCTTTCATCTTCAACAAGCTCGAAACGATGGGTCTCGCGACCACGATCAAGGCCGCGAAGAAGATGGTGGAAGCGCAGGAGCCGGTCGTCTGGGACATTCTCGAAGAAGTCATTCGCGAACATCCGGTGATGCTGAACCGCGCGCCCACGCTGCATCGCCTTGGCATCCAGGCTTTCGAGCCGGTGCTGATCGAAGGCAAGGCCATCCAGCTGCATCCGCTCGTCTGCACGGCATTCAACGCCGACTTCGACGGTGACCAGATGGCGGTCCACGTGCCGCTGTCGCTCGAAGCGCAGATGGAAGCCCGGACGCTGATGCTCGCGTCCAACAACGTGCTGCTGCCGTCCAACGGCGAGCCCTGCATCGTGCCGTCGCAGGACATCGTGCTGGGCCTCTACTACGCCACGCGCGAGAAGATCGGCGCCGCCGGCGAAGGCCAGATGTTCGCCGACCTCGCGGAAGTGTCGCGTGCGTACGAATCGCGCCAGGCTGAACTGCATGCCAAGGTGAAGGTCCGGATCAAGGAAGTGGATCTCGTCCCGAATGCCGATGGCACGATGGAGAGGGTCGAGAAGATCACGCGTTACGACACCACGGTGGGCCGGGCGCTGCTGTCCGAAATCCTGCCGCCGGGCCTGCCGTTCTCCAACATCAACAAGCCGCTCAAGAAGAAGGAAATCTCGCGCATCATCAATGCGAGCTTCCGTCGTTGCGGCCTTCGTGAAACGGTGATCTTCGCCGACAAGCTGATGCAGGCGGGTTACTCGCTGGCCACGCGCGGCGGTATCTCGTTCGCGGCCGACGACATGCTGGTCCCGGCCGAGAAGGTCGGCATCATCAGCGAAGCCGAAGGCCAGGTGAAGGAGATCCAGGCGCAGTACACGTCGGGTCTCGTCACCGAAGGCGAGCGCTACAACAAGGTGGTGGACATCTGGGGTCGTGCCGGCGACGACATCGCCAAGGCGATGATGGCGCAGTTGGGCACGATGGAAGTGGCCGACGCCGAAGGCAAGATGGTCAAGCAGGACTCGTTCAACTCCATCTTCATGATGGCGGATTCAGGCGCGCGCGGTTCGGCGGCCCAGATCCGGCAGTTGGCGGGTATGCGCGGCCTGATGGCCAAGCCGGATGGCTCAATCATCGAGACGCCGATCACGGCCAATTTCCGTGAAGGTTTGAACGTGTTGCAGTACTTCATCTCCACGCACGGCGCCCGGAAGGGTCTCGCGGATACGGCGTTGAAGACGGCCAACTCGGGCTACCTCACGCGCCGACTGGTGGACGTGACGCAGGATCTCGTGGTCACCATCGATGATTGCGGCACCACCAACGGTGTGGCGATGAAGGCGCTGGTTGAAGGCGGCGAAGTGATCGAGCCGTTGCGCGATCGCATCCTGGGTCGTTCCACTGCGGCCGATGTCGTC
>Ga0163150_10004337_pt1 | contig 19045 bp, 9 predicted proteins | sample OliLakLV19P2IB_FD_148628 | JGI IMG/M metagenome (GOLD analysis project Ga0163150, IMG submission 148628) | Freshwater microbial mat bacterial communities from Lake Vanda, McMurdo Dry Valleys, Antarctica - Oligotrophic Lake LV.19.P2.IB | ecosystem: Environmental > Aquatic > Freshwater > Lake >...
GATCAGCAGATCCGCAATCAGAACTTCAGTGAGGTAGATGGCGACCTGATCGAGGTCGGGGAAACCTCGCAGAACCTCCGCTGGACTCGAGGCCTGGACGAGCGGCAGAAAGGAGTGTCCGAGAATACGCCGGCTAATCCGGTCCGCTATTTCAAACTGCGGTTGGTAAGTATCCCGCTCGAACAATTCGCGGAGAATGTTTGCGTGAAACGAGCCTTGGCCCGGGAAAGTAAATACGAGTTTTCCGGTTCCCGCTGCGTGTTGCATAATATGCATTCCTAACTACTGGCCGTACTCGGTCAATTCTTCGTCCATTATTTTGGGATAAGCGCGCTGTTTGGACTCATTTGCAACAGCTCGCCCCAACGCCCGAATCGGCTCCGGGAAAATGTCCTTCACCGCAAGGCTGCCTGCGCGGGTCCGCTCGGCAAAGGATGGATTCGCCAACTTTTCAATCAAGTTGCCGCGGACATCGGCCGACAGATACTGGGTGAGCAAGGGAGGCGCGGGCACCAGTTCATGAGTATCCTTATTCATCAGGATCATCGTCTGGTAACCGCACGAAACCGGCTGCCCGTCGGCTGCGAGTATGCGAAAGCAGAGCCTGACGGTGCTGCGGGTGGGCTCCTCATAGGAAAGGAGAATCGCCACTTTCTGGCCCAGGCCCACCGGCGCCAGATTGAGGCTATAGGCTTCGCGGGTGAGCATCAGGATATCCTTGATCTGGTCTTCCCACCCCGATCCGTTCACCTTCGAATCGAAGAGGATGGTTTCACGAGCGATGTTCTGGAACTTGAAGTTGGTCATGTGGTGGTGGGTGCCATATGCCATGGTGTCGTGAAATAACACACGATACTGCATCACAAAATAAGGCATTTCGTTTTTTGAGACCTGTCCTCCACAAAGCGCCGCACGGGGGGCTTCCGCCAATTCCAGATAGACCGCAGTGAGGCAACCGACCAGGTGTTCTACGGCAGGCAAAACTGGGCGACGCCGGGGTCGCAGGTTCAGCGAGTCTACCACGCGTACCTGGCGAAAACAAGACGGCTACCGACCACCGAAAATCCGGTCGTTAGATATTACACAAGGAACAACGATTTGTGCACCTCCTCTGGATGGGTCTGGCCGAATAAAAATAACCAGACCCTCCCAAGATGCCGCCGCGATCCGCCGCGGATGGTGGATTATTGGATTGCGATCGTTGCGCCGGCCTGACTCTGAGCCGCTCCGACCGTCAGCACCACGGGTACGGCGGCACCCGACGCGGCGCCCGCGGGGATTGTCACGTTGACTTGCAGCACTCCCGCCACAACCCCTGGAGCCTCCACTGCGACGGCTGTCGCGGCGACTCCGCCAATGGTGACCGAAACAGGCGCTACCGGCCTTGTCAGCACTGTAAGGCTGGTTGGCACGCCATCTCTACCCGCGGGGTTGGTGACACCTTCGCCCGTGGCGAAGAAAGTCACTACGGTGCCCTTCGCGGCTGGATTGGCAGCCGTGTTCGCCCTTCCATCCTGGTTAATCAAGCTGATCTGACCGGTTCCGGAGCCAGTTGCCGTGAAAATTCCGGGCGCCGTAGCAGCCACTGGCACGGTGATCACATTGGACGAAACGACCCAGCTCTGGAGCACCTGCACTCTGGTGGAGGTTGTCACGGCATAGGGCGCTACCGCGCTGATCTGGGTCGGCGAGGTGTAGATCAGCGGGGCCGGAACGCCGTCGAAGAGCACAGCCGTCCCCGCACCGAGCGGGCTCACGGCCCCGTTTGGTAGAAGTTGGAGTCCACTACTTACCGGGCTGAGATCGGTACCGTAGATGGTGACCAATTCACCAGGCGAGACCGTCGTGCCCTGATTACTCGCGGCATTCACGATTCCACCGGCCCTGATCACCGGCGTCGGTGTGACGACTAAGGAGAGGTTGAACGTGCTCTGCTGCATTCCGCCGGTCAAAATCTTGCGTTGGAACGCGGCGGGCGTAGTGCCGACTTCTTGGGTTGAGAGAGTGCCGATGAAGCTACCGACCACGGTAGCGCCTTCACGCACCTGGCCGAAGATGGGCAGGTTGATCGCGGTGCCGGTGGTGGTGGCCAGCAGGTAGAAGGGGGAGTCGTAGGGTAATCCGGGAGGCGCGGCGACGAAGACACCGCAACTGGCCTGGAAGGGATCGTACGACGCGGAGCAATTCGCCTTATTCGGCCCAGGGCCGATCAGAGATAGATCGAAATGCAGATTCGGTTGGCTGGCAAAGCGGATGAAGTCCTGCACAACACAGCCTGGAATCGTGAAAATGCCGCAGACCGTCACATTCAAATTTAGGATCTCACCGGTTACATTCCCGGCCACCTTAGCGGCGCCAGTGGTCAGATTGGTTGCGGCTCCAGTTACCACACAGCCGCGGTTGGTTGAAGATGTGGCGACAAAGAAGATATCCGTGAGGGTCACCTGAATCCCGCCCCCGGCACAATTTGTGAGATCGAGAACTCCCTTAGTCTGAGCCGAGGCCGATGGGACGAAACTGAAAAACGCGATTGCGGCAAGAGCCGTAAACAAACTGCGAAAATTCTTCATATATTCTCCAAGTCCTTTCAAAAGGGACATCTCACAGAGACATCCGTCAACTTAAGCACGGCGGAAGCACGCTTTTGGCTCCGCCATTCTATAACCCGCCACTCGACAGGAGCGCGAGCCCATCACGTCATCCCGACCGTCAAGTCGGGAAACTCAGCCTTCCAATTTTGTTTCCTTCTCCCACTTGACGATTTTCAAGTCTTTGACGAAGATGGCGTAGATTACCGGGACCAGCAACAGCGTGATGAAAGTTGCAAACGTGAGGCCGCCGATCTGGGCGTAACACAGAGGTTCCCACAACGGACCGCCATGTAGAGCGAGCGGGAACAATGCGATAACCGTGGCGCCAACCGTAATCAGAACCGGCCGAAGACGCAGAATACCGGCGTCAAGCAAAGCTTCCTCCAGGGGCTGACCCTCGGCCCGCGCCTCTTCGATAAAGTCGAATAGCACGATCACATGGCTCACAATTACGCCGATCAGGCTGGTGATTCCGAGGAATGCGATAAATCCGAACGGCGAGTTCATCAGCGCCAGTCCGGCGAACGCGCCGACCACACCGAAGGGAATCGCGGCGAACACGATGATGGGCTTGAAGGCGCTGCGGAACTGTACCACCAGCGCCATGAAGATTAGCACCACCGACACGATCAGCACGTTGGAGACTTCACTAAAGCCTTTGTTGCGCTCCTCTTCCTCGCCGCCGATTTCCATGGAGTAACCGACGGGAAGCGAGGCTTTCAGCTTGGTGAGTTCCGGGCGCGCCTGGTCCATCAACTCGGAGGGAAACACACCCGGTGATGGGTAACAGCCGACGGTGATGCTGGGGAACTGATTCCGATGACGAATTTTCTCCGAGCCCATTTGCAAATGCGTCGAGGAAATCTCGCGCAAAGGCACGCGCTGCGGCCCACTCATTGAATATACGTACAGATCCTCGATATCGGCCAGCGTGGCGCGCTCGCTGATACGGAGCCGGCTCAGCACCTGGGTCTCTTCCTGTCCGTTGCGGAGCGTGGTGAGCGGAAACCCACTCATCCCGCCGGCGGAGGAGGCGGCCACATCGAGATTCGAGATTCCCGCGAGATTGGCGCGATCGGAATCCACCAGCAGTTTAACGGTAAGAGAGGCGGCGCCCCAGTTGTCGCGTATGCGCTCGCTGGCGGGCAGATCGCGGAGGATCTTCTTGACTCGCTCAGCATAACCCCGCAGCAACGTTTCGTTCTGGCCCGTGAGGCGTATTTGCACGGGCACACCGATGGGCTGGCTGGTCTCCAGCTGCCGCACGTCGATGCGCGCGCCGGGCACCTTTGAAAGTGCCGCCTGTAAAGGCGCGACGAGGTGTTCAGTATCTTCCTTATCCTTGGCTTGAATGAGTATCTGGGCGTAGTTGGGCTGGAGGAGTTCAGGAGCCACGGAGAACCAGAAACGCGGCCCGCCTCCGCCCACAAACGTGGTCAGCGATGCCAGAACATCGCGAGGCTTACCATCCTTTTCCGGATGCGCCTTGCCGAACTCAGCGGCGACTTCGCGGATTACATTCTCCGACGTGCGGGCCGCTGCATCCGTCATGGAGATGTTGGCGTCCTCCGGCAGCCAGACGTCGGCGAATGACAGATACGAGAGATCCTTGGGGAAGAACACGAGCTTGATATTGGCGATGAAGTAATAGCCTGGCACAAACAGGAGCAGCGAGCATAGAAACGCCAACTTACGGTGGTTAATCAACCCCGTTCCCAGGCGGTAGTAGAAACCCGCAAACCCGTGGGTGCGCCGCGTTTCCATTGGCTCCACCTGCTTCTTAGGGGCCCGGAGCAGGTAGTAGCCGAGCAGCGGCACGAAGGTCATTGAAGCGATGCGCGAGGCCACGAGGGAACAGGTCAGCACAATCGGCAAACTGTGGATGAAGGCGCCCGTATTGCTGCTGATGAGCAGCATCGGCAAGTAAGCCACGATGTTGGTGATGGTGGCGAACAGAATGGCCGTGGCGAGCTTGGTTGGGCCGAGCCATGCGGCGACGAGGCGTGAATGTCCCGCGTCGAGTTCACGCTTGATCGCGTCGCCGGCCACCACCGGATCATCCACCAGCAAGCCCAGCGCGATGATCAGCGACGCGATCGACACCTGCTGAACGTCAATCCCGAGCAGGTGCATCATGCCGAAAGTTATGGCCAGCGTGAGAGGGATGGAGATCGCCATGAGCAGCGCCGATCGCCACTCCCAGAAGCCGATGAGCGCGACCACCACAACCAGGAATATGGCCTCATAGAGACTCTGCATGAACAGGCTGACGTTCTCCTGCACCTGCAGCGGCTGATCGGAAGTGCGCGCCAGAATCAAATCTTCGGGCAGTTGCTTTTTCAGTTCCGCCAGCGATTCGTCCACGCGCTCGCCGAAGGTGGCGATCTGCTGGCCGCTGCGCATCTGCACCGCCAGTGTGATCGCGCGCGTTCGCTGCCACTCCCCTTTGGCATTGCGGGAGTTGTAATAGTTCAAGTACAACGGCGGGCTCGAGTAACCGCGGTAGATATCGACGCCGTCGCGGAGGTAAATGGGAAGACCGGTGGCCGTGGCGCCAACTACCACGCCGCCTATTTCCTGAGCGGACTTGAACGCGCCGGAAGGATCGATCAGCGTATTCTTGCCGCCCTCTTCAAGGAGGCCGCCGGGCTGGGTGGTGTTGCGCGCCTGGAGAATTTTCTGAAGCGACGCCGGCTGGATGCCGTACGCCGCGAGCCGCTGCTGAGAATACTCCAAATAGATTTTTTCAGGGACCGTGCCCGCGCGCGTCACCTTGTTCACCGGCCCCACGCCCTGCAGTGTGCGTTGGATCAGCTCAGTGAATTCGTCAAGTTGGCGGAGACTATAGCGCTCGCCGGGAGACGCGCTTAGACGTGCCGCCGCATCCTTGGTATCGCGGATCAGGACCGCCGGCCAGACGTCAAGATGTACTTCCGAGGGGCGCAGGCGAGTGCGAAAGAAGTCGTCTACGAAACTTGCCAAGGCGCGCTCGTCCTCGCCAAAATCGCCGTCGATACCGACAAATCCGGGACCGCTGAACGGCGCCACATCCTTGCCGAACTTCTTCTCCTGCGCGTACCGCAGCATGGTGTCCCGCCCGCGTTCGGGAATCGCCGGACTCACCGTCGTCGGGAAGCACAGCACACCGGCGGTTCTGACGGCTTTCGGCTTGGAGGCGCGGACGGCATCGATTGCTTTGCCGACCTCACTCGCTCGCCAGGCGATCTCCGACGTGGAAGCTTTCGGGCTGGCCACCGTGAGCATGAGCGCGGCAGTGTCGCCGAAGTCCTTCAGGTATGTGATTGGACCGGCGCCATCCGGCAGATCCGTCATCGACTTGAGCTTGAGATCGATATCGTCCCACTGCCTGGCAGGCGCCTTTTCGTCGTCTTCGAGCGTGATGTAGACAATCGATAAGTTGCCCTGGGAGATGGACTCGGTGCGCTTCACCCGCAGATTCTCGGAGACCTTCTGTTCGATCTTTCGAGTGAGCTGCTCCTCCACCTTTTGCGCCGGCACGCCGGGCCATGGCGTCACCACGGCGGTGATCAAAGTGGGGAACTCCGGGTCTTTGCGCTTAGGCATGTTGATGTAGCCGTATATGCCCCAGAGGACGGCCGCGATCAACATCACCCAGGTGATTTGCCGGTTTTCAACGCAGAACCGGGCAGTATTTTTTTCGTTTCTGATGTCGCCGGTTTCGTTTGATGTGGACACTGTGTTTTCCCGAATTGATCGCCGAATTAACCTACGGGACGATCTCGACGGTTTCGCCGTCGTGGATCATTGAAGCGCCGGTGACGACTACGCGCTCGCCCCCCTGCAGACCGCTTTTGACGGCGATGCGCTCGCCCAGCGCGTCGCCGAGTTCAACCGCGCGCGCCTTTACAACCGCCTTGTCGCCTTGCCCCTCCACCACGTACACCATATAACCCGTTCGGCCGGGCGGAGGCTGCACCACCGCACTCAGCGGAACCACCGGCACCGGCTCCATTTTGGAGGCGCCCTTCAGCCGCATGGAAGCGATCATCCCGGGCTTGAGCCTCCCAGTGGGGTTCGGCACGGTGAGCTCCACTTCGAACAGCCGGCTGCGCGGATCGGCCGTGGGAGCGATGCGCGTGATCCGCCCGTTGAATGACGCACCGACAACGCCTTCGGAGTTCACGGCAATGTTCATACCGGGCTTCAGGCGCGGAAGCACGGTATCCGGAACGCCGAATATGCTCTTCACCTGGCGGACATCGCCGAGAACGTAGGCCGGCGTACCAGGCCCCACCAGCGAGCCGATCTCGACCAGGCGCTTGAGGACCACGCCGTCGATCGGCGATTTGAGGGAGGCGTCGCGCACCGCCAGTTGCGCTTCTTCCATCTGCGCCTTGGCGCCACTGACGCGCGCCTTTCCTAGATTCACTTGAGCTTCAGCGCCATCCAGTTGCGCCTGCGCGGAATCCAGTTGTGCCTGCGCGCCATCCAGGTCGGGCTTGATCAGGCTTTGCTTGCTGAATAGAGTGGTGGCGCGGGTGTGATCGAGTTTGGCTTTGTCGCGCGCGGCGCGGTAGGCATTCACACCTTGCTGCGCCTGCGTGATGGCGAAGTTCGCCTGTTCGAGCTGGCTCTGCGCCTGGTCGACTTTGAGTGAGTAGTCACTCTGACGAAGCTTCACCAGAATGGCGCCGGCGTTGATTAAGTCGCCCTCCTGCACCAGTCGGCGGGCCCCGCCTTCGACGGGAACCGTGAGAATATCCTCAACATAGCCGCCTAGCCGGAAGGCTACATCCACTCGCGTGAGAGGCTCGATGTTGCCCGAATACTGGTCGCCCTGATCGGCGTGGTAGGTGTCCACCACCTGCAACTTCACCGTCGTGAGGGGCTTCGTGTAAGGCTTCCGCTCTTGGCACGCAGTCATGAACAGCAGCGCGGCCAGCAGCAATCCAGGTAGGGTTCTCATGTGCTATCTCTCGCCAATCGCCTTTTCCAATTCGGCTCGTGTTGACCAGAACGCCAGCAGCGATTCCTGGTATTTATGTCTCGACTCGGCCAGGGACGTCTGGAGTTGCAGGAGGTCTTTCAGCAGCACCGTCTTTTGCTGATAGCGATCAAGACCGACGCGGACCTTTTCTTGCGCGACATCTCGCGTCAGGCTGGCCACCCGGAGCTGCTGGCGCGACTCCTGGAACTTGCGAAAGCGGTTGCCGACCTCCACCATGATCTGAGCCGACGTTTCATCAATGGCCGTCCCAGCCTGCTCAATGGTCCGCGACTTGGCCGCCAACTCGTGCTTCTTGCGTCCAAAATCAAACACATCCCAATTGACGGCAAAGCCCGCGCCGGTGAAATTCTTCGGAAGAATATCGACGTTAAAAGGCGAGATATAATTAAACGTGAAGCTGATATCAGGTATGTATTCCGTTTTTTTCATGCGGAAGTCCTTCTCGGCCTGCTGCTTCTTGAGACGCGCTTCGCGCAGTTCCGGCCGCTGCGACAGAGCGCTTGCACGCGCCGCGGCGATGTCCATTTCCCAGGGTGTAGGATCAAGCGCGCCCCGAACCGTGAATTCGAGCGTCAGTTCGCGGCCCAACAGTCCGTTGATGCGCTCCTTGAGGGTGGAGGATGTGTTTCCCAGCGACACCGCGTCCAACTCCGTCTTGGCCATACCAGCTTGCGCTTCCAGCACATCGCTTTTTAGAATCACTTGCTCGGTGAGGCCTTCGTTTGCAACGCGATTCAACTCGCGGTAAAGCTTGAGGGCTTCTTCAGTGGCTTCAATGGCGCTCTGCGTTTGGAGCAGGCTGTAATAAGAAGCCTTTACTTGACTGGTGAGATTGTTTTCCTCGAAACGTAGTTTTTCCTGTGCGATCTGGCGGCTTAATTCCTGAAGTTCGACGCCGAGTTTAATCCTGCGTAGCTGCGTAATTGGCTGGTTGGCTTGGGCGAACACGATCGAAGCGGGCCGGCGGGCGATTCGAACGGGGGTTGGGCCTGGAGGTACGGACCCGATTCCCGGAAATACGCCGAACACGCCGCCGGGAAAGAGGAAATTCGATTTCGTGAGAAGCTGCAACTCGTAGAGCCGGAAATTAAACTGCGGCAGGCGGTAGGTGCGCGCCACCTGCACCTGGTCGCCGGCCTTCTGCACTTCGAGTTGGGCCGTGCGAACAATTCGATTGCTTTTCAGCGCCACGGAAATCGCCTGATCCAGGGTTAATTCTTCCTGTCCCGAGCACACTACCGCCACCAGAACGAATACCGACAAAGCTAGCGGTCGGCGCATGCGCATCTCCTTCGGAGCCCAGTACCCATAGACGATAGGAATGACAATAACACAAGAGTGCCGAAACCGATGTGGAAAAAGTGTCGAGTGGCGAGCCGAAGTTGTCAGTTGTCGGTTGTCAGTTGCGCTGACGGGGGTGGGAGTGCCTCGTTGTAGTGGCGAGTGGCGAGTCCGGAAGTTGTCAGTTGTTGGTTGCACTGACGGGGCTTGGAATGGGGTTGTTAGTGCCGAGCGAGCAGGGGCGAGGGAAGAACGTCCTCTATAATGACTCATCGGTACCACTCATGAATTTTGTAGTTAAGGTCTTGAAGCGGCATTCCTTTGTTCTGACCGCCGCGCTGCTATTTGGCGGTTCCGCGATCGGGCAGGTGATCACGACGGTGGCGGGGACGGACTGGCTTTTCCCAGGGGACGGCGCCGCGGCATTGAATGCGCCTCTCGGCGGCGGGTTCGGGTTGGGCATCGCGGTTGGGCCGAACGGCGACTATTACATCGCCGATCCAGACAACCTGATGGTAATGCGGGTGGGCCGGGATGGCATCCTCCAGGTGATCGCCGGCAACGGGTTTGTCGGGCGTTCGGGTGATGGCGGATTTGCGGTGAATGCATCGCTCAACTTTCCGTCGAAAGTCGCGGTGGATGCAGCGGGATCGGTGTACATCGGGACGCGGGGCAGCCTGCGAAAAGTCACGCCGGACGGAATCATCCACACGCTGGCGGGCACCGGAAACGTGGGATTTAGCGGCGACGGCGGGCCTGCGGTGCGCGCTCAGGTGAGCGACATTGAGGGCATCGCAGTGGACACGGCGGGCAACGTCTACTTTTCAGACTCCAGCAATCATCGCATTCGAAAGATCACGCCGGACGGCAACATCCAGACCATCTCCGGGTTTTCGGCAGGGTTCAGCGGCGACAACGGGCCCGCGGCGGCGGCGCGCTTGAACACGCCGACCGATATGGCATTCGATGGGCGCGGGAATTTGTACGTTGTCGACCGTCTTAATGATCGCATCCGAAGAATCACCACCGACGGGACAATTTCAACAGTGGCGGGAGGCGGAAGTCAGCGGGCCGATGGTGTGGCCGCAACTCAAGCGAGTCTGACCCCGCGCGGCCTCGGATTGGACGGTGCTGGTTTGCTGTACATTGCGGACGGCTCGAATTACACCATCCGCAGGGTGGATGCCGGAGGCGCGATCCGGACGATTGCGGGAAGTGGCATGACGGGCTTTTCCGGCGACGGCGGTGCGGCGACAGGGGCGGCGTTGAACTTCGTATTGGGCGCCATCGCCGTCGATCCAGCCGGTGCAGTGTACGTAGCGGACAGCGCAAATCTCAGGATCCGCAAGATTGAGAACGGCGTGATTCGGACGGTAGCCGGTAACGGCCAGCACAGGTTGTCAGGCAACGGAGGGCCGGCGGCGAACGCTAGCGTGTATCTCCCATGGGGCCTGGCTATCGATGCCGCTGGCAACATCTATTTCTCCGAGCCGACGCTAAATCGCGTTCGGAGGATTACGCCGGACGGGACCATCGGGGCCTTTGCGGGAACAGGCGTACACGCGTACAGCGGGGATGGCGGGCCGGCGTTGAATGCGGCCTTCCAATTTCCGGCCGGCCTTGCGATCGACGGCCTGGGGAATGTTTTCGTAGCCGACTTATTTAGCCACGCGATCCGCAGGATCGATAGGCAAGGCACGATCACGACCTACGCCGGCACGGGCAGCAGCGGCTCAACGGGCGACGGCGGTCCCGCCACGGCGGCCACTTTCGTGCAACCGGCCGGACTCACGTTCGATTCCGCGGGCAACCTGTACGTGGCCGACTCGGCCGCGCACCGTGTCCGCAGGATCACGCCGGCGGGAATGATCTCCACGATCGCCGGCAATGGCCGCAGCGGATTCTCGGGCGACGGAGGCGCCGCCGTGAGCGCCAGCCTCAACGACCCGGCGGGCATGTGCGTGTACGACGGCGCGCTATATGTAGCGGAGATTGGCAATCACCGGATCCGGCGGATTTCTTTCGCCGACGGCGTCATCAGCACCTTCGCGGGCACGGGCGAAGCGGGCTACAGCGGCGACAACGGTGCGGCGCGGACGGCGCGCATCAGCTCACCTGTGGGGATCTACTGCCATCCGGAAGGATTCTTCTACATCGCGGACCGAGGCAACCGCAAGATCCGATTCATCCTGCCGAACGGGAACATCGGGACTCTCGCGGGATTGGGCCAGGGGCCGCTGGGCGATGGAGGATTCGCTTCTTTGGCTACGCTTGGCTTGCCCTACGAGGTGGCGTTCGATCCGGCAGGCAACCTGGTTTTCACCGATCTGGGATTCAACAATCTGCGCCGGATCTTGCGCAATCCGCCAGTTTTCGAGATCACACCGGACGCTCTCGGTTTCACGATCGCGGCTGGAGCGCCGCCGGCTGAACAGTCGATTCAGGTGAACGGATCGGTTCCTTCAATCTTCGTGGTTGCGATCGGCACGCAGTCGTGGCTGAGCGTCGTGCCGAGCAGCGCGAACACGCCGGCGAGCCTGAAAGTGCGGGTGGACGCGGCCGGTCTCGCGCCCGGTCTTTACACCGACTCGGTGCTGGTGGTGACGTCAGTGACGGATCCGCAGGTACGGTCGATCCCGGTGTCGTTGACGGTGACCGCACCGGGCGCGGCGCAACTGGCGGTGAAGCCGGCCGCACTCACGTTCTCATTCGTACAGGGCGCCGCTTCCGCTACCCGGACGATTGCGATATCGAACGCGGGCGGCGGTACACTGCCGTTGTCGATCTCGACGGCAACGCGAGCCGGCAACTGGCTGAGCGCTTCAAAGGCCGATGGAAATCTGGGGGCGTTCGGATCGGAGAACGTAGAGATCAGGGCAAATCCAGCGGGGCTGGGGCCGGGCACCTACTCGGGAACGGTGACGGTGATCCGCACACCCACGGCCGGCAGCGAAGCACCCCAACGCATAGTGGCGCCGGTGCTCATGACGATCACGGCCGTGCAGCAGACGATTCTGGTGCCGCAGACAGGGCTGTCGTTTCTCGCGGTGGAGGGCGGCGGCACGCCGCTGCCGCAGAACTTCAACATACTCAATACCGGCGTGGGGATGATGCCGTGGAGCGTCTCAGCCACAACACTCTCGGGCGGCGCGTGGCTCTCAGTCTTCCCTGGAAATGGAACCACGGATGCGGCGAGCGCGGTGGTGCCGCAGGTTCGCGTGACGGTCTCGCCTCGTGGTTTGAGAGCGGGAACCTACTTCGGAACCATACGGGTGAGCGCGTCGACGGCGGACAACACGCCGCAACTACTCTCAGTGGTGATGACGGTACTGCCGCCGAATAGCCGGGTGGGTCCGGTGGTACAGCCGGCGGGCCTCATCTTCAGCGCTGCTTCAGGAAGCATGCCTGGATCCCAGACGGTCCTGATTCAGAATACGGGCGGCGAGCGGCTCAGTTTCTCTACCAATCGAACGGCGGAGGGCGGTCAACTGTTCTTCTCGGCGCTGCCAACCGCAGGCAACATTGGTGGCGCGGAGACGGCCCGGATTGTGATTCAGCCGGACACGAGCGGCCTTGCACCGGGGATCTATCGGGGCGCGCTCGCGGTGGCGCTGTCGGACGGCACTTCACGGACAGTGTCGCTGGTGTTGGTGATCACACCGACAGGAACCGCGGCGACGAGTTTAAAAATTCGGGGAGCAGACCCGGCGTGCACACCATCGGCGCTCGCACCGATATTCACACTACTCGCCGATGGATTCAGCGTGTCGCCCGGTTATCCGGGGCAGGTGGCAGTCAGCGTGATCGATAACTGCGCGCGCCTGATGACGGCCGGCAATGTGACGGTGTCGTTCTCAAACGGCGATCCTCCACAGCGGTTGGTATCGCTCAAGGACGGAACGTGGGCCGGCACGTGGACGCCGGTGCGGCAAGCGGCGCCGATGGTGGTAACGGCCGACGCGGATGATCCCGATCGAAAGCTGTCCGGGCGGGTCCGCATACAGGGCCGGTTGGGCGCCGGAACCCAAGTGCCGATCATCGGCGCGGGCGCTATAGTGAACGCGGCCAGTTTCTCTCAGCAGACTCCGGTGGCGCCAGGCAGCCTGGTGACGGTGTTCGGGAGCGAACTCGCGAACGGCGCCGCGTCGGCGGGGAGCCTGCCGTTACCGACGGACCTGCAGGGTGCGAGCATCCTCGTCGCGGGTCGCACGGCTCCGCTGGTCTATGCGAGCAACGGTCAGGTGAACGCGGTGGTGCCCTTCGGCATCAGCGTAAACGCGACTCATCAAGTGGTGGCCTCGAGGGGCAACGAGATATCGGTTCCGCAGACAGTCACGGTGGCAGCGGCCGCCCCTGGCATCTTCAGCCGCAACGGCAGTGGCGGAGGTCAAGGCATCATTCTTGGGGTGGATTCGTCTGGGGCGCAGGAGTTCGCGGACACGGCCCACCCGGTGACAGCGGGCTCGACGATCGTGATCTACTGCACCGGCCTTGGCGAGGTGAGCCCGCCGGTTGCGTCGGGAACCCCGACTCCCGACAGTCCCCTATCGACGACGGTGAATCCAGTGACCGTGACGATCGGCGGGGTTGCGGCGAGCGTAGAGTTCGCGGGACTGACGCCCGGGTTCGTGAGCCTATACCAGGTGAACGCGATGGTGCCGCAAGGCGTGGCGCCGGGCAACGACATTCCGGTGGTGATCAGCGCCGCGGGCTTGGCGAGTCCGGCAGTGACGATCGCCGTGCGATGACCGGATCGCCGTACGATGGCCGACGCCGTACGATGACCGGACCGTCCGAGAAGCGGATCGCCGTTCGAATGACCGAGCGCTGTGCGATGGCCGACGCCGTACGATGGCCGACGCCGTACGATGGCCGACGCCGTACGATGGCCGACGCCGTACGATAAGCGGGCGCTGTACGATGACCGAGCACTGTATATGACAGTGCTCCGCACGATGAACGGGCGTTGCGCGATGCCGGATCGCTGTGCGATGACCGAGCGCTGTGCGATGACTGGATCGCCTTACAATAGCCGACGCTGTGCGATGACTGGATCGCCTTACGATGGCCGACGCTGTACGATGACCGAGCACTGTATATGACAGTGCTCCGCACGATGAACGGGCGTTGCGCGATGCCGGATCGCTGTGCGATGACCGAGCACTGTATATGACCGAGCGCCGTACGACGGCCGGGAGTCACCGGCCAAAAGCCTTTCACAGCTTTCACAGGTTCTCGAACCGCATGGCGGCGAGTGGTACGATGGTCCACCGAAAGAGGGATTGAACTTGTCGTTCGATACTGAGCCTGGCGCCGAACAATCCGGCGCGGTAATGGCGTACGTGTTTTTCTACGACATTGTCGGCTCGTCAAAGCTGACCACTGACGCAGCGCGCGCCGTCACGGCCCGTCTCCAGGATGTTGTACGAAAACTGCCGCATTTCGAGCGGGCCACCGCCAACAACCAGCTCGTTTCAATTCCAACGGGCGACGGAGCGGCGCTGGTGTTTCTCGGCGACATGAACGACCCGGTGGACTGTGCGATCGGTGTGGCCGAGGCACTGAACCGAGACCCGTTCTGCAAACTGCGGATGGGTCTGCATGCGGGGCCGGTCTTCATCGTGGAAGACATCAATGACCGTAAGAACGTGTCGGGCGCCGGGATCAACCGCTGCGAACGCGTGATGAGCTCGGGCGATGCGGGACACATTCTGCTGTCGGATAGTTTTGCCGACTCGCTGCGGCAGTTCAGCCGTTGGCGGGAGAAGATCCACGACATCGGTCCGTGCAAGACGAAAGACGGACGCCTCAACCTGTTTAGCCTGTACGAAGGGGATATTGGGAATCCGATCCCTCCCGCAAAATCGGAGCGCGCACAGCACGGAAAGCGCCGCGTTCGTATGGGTATTGCGGCCGCACTAGTGGTAGCCATTGCGGGAGCGAGCGGTGGCATCGTCTATTCAAATATGGATCGTCGGCCCGTTCGATCGCTAAAATATTCGATGCTCGTGAAAGCACCCAATGCCGAGCCAATGGTGGTGGCGCGGGAGATGCTGTTCCCACCCGGCTATAAGTTGAAGATCCAGGTTGAGAGCCAGAACCCGGGACATCTCTACATCATCAATGAAGGGCCGGTGAGCGCCGGAGTTGGTACCTGGAGTTGGTTGTTCCCAGTGAAGCAGGCGGAGCTAGGGCAACCGCTGCCGGCGAATACGAAAGTGACGATTCCGGATGCCCCCGAGGCGTGGATTGAAGTAGATCGGATCAGGGGGAAGGAGAGCGTGTACTTCATCTGGTCTGAACAGCCGGTGGATGCTTTGGCTGAAGCCTTCAAAGCTTTGAGCAGCCGCGGTGAGGTTGCCGCCGCGAGTGTTCCGGCATTGCGCGAGATCATCCAGCGGTACCACGACTCGGCGGAGGTGATCAAGGGCGAGTCCGCGACTGAGATCCGCGGCCGATCGCAGGTGACGGTGGCCCGGATCGTTCTGGAGCATCTGTAGCGAATGGAGATTTCGATGTGGAGAACATCATTCATTTTCGTGGCTGCGATTTTCATGGCCCCGTGCGCGGCGGCTCAAGAGGAACCGCCTGCCGAAATCCGGACGCGCAATCTTTGGAATGAGGCATTCGTCGGTCAGCGCCCCGCGGTGCCCAAGGCCACTCCCGCGTCGCCGCAGCCTATGCCTCCCAGGCCGGGAGCGAGCGTCGCGAAAAGCGGCGGAACAACTACCCGTCCACGACCAGTGGCGCCCGCGAAGCTCGGCGATGCATTTGTTGGCCTGACGCTCTGGAACATGAAAAAAGCAACCGGCCAGGAGCCCGTGCGGATGCGAGGCTTGTCCTATCCCGGCGATCCCAAGGGAGTGGAGGAGTGGAGCCCGGAGCGCGCGGCGGTTGCCGATCCAATCAACCACGACCAATATATCCGGCTCAGTATCGAGTCGGCCCGCAAAGGCTATCTGTACGTGATTGACCGCGACCGTTATGCGGATGGAACGTTGGGACAACCGCACTTGATTTTCCCGACGTCGCGGCTTCGGGGCGGCGACAACCGCGTGGAGCCGGGCTTACCGTTGGAGATCCCGGGAGCCGCGGACGAGCATCCCGCATTCCGGGTGGACCGCAGCAGGCCTGACCAGCTGTCAATCGACCTGGTGATCATTGTGGCGCCGGTGCCGATCCCCGAACTGACCCTCCGGCCGGGCAGCCAGAACGTCTCTGAAGAACAGGTGGCCCGATGGGAGAAGGCGTGGGGCGCTCGAGTGGAGCGGATCGACGCGCCTCAAGAGAAGGGCAAGCTCTACACCAGCGTCGAACATTCAGCGGCCAAGCATGGCGCGGTGATGACTGCTCAAGATCCCATACCGGCGACGTTATTTCATTGCCAGCCGAAAGCGGGAGATCCGATGCTGGTTCGCGCCACGCTCACTCTCGCGAAGTGACGCCGGTGTCGTTGGACTTGCGGCGCAGGCGGTCACGGGCTGATCCGCGCGGCGCAATAGCGAGAGCGCGATCCCAGGCCACGCGGGCGTCGGCGATTTGTCCGCGGCCGGCGTAGATGTCACCGCGCAATTCATATAGGTCCAGATTCACGACGGGATTCATTGCCGGGTGGTTCAGTTGAGCCAGCGCATCGTCAGGGCGTGACACAGCGAAGTAGAGTTTAGCGAGCGCGATACGGCCGGCCACGTAGCCGCTTTCCATTCCGACGATGGCTTCATACTGCTCGATGGCGAGCCGCGATTCTCCCCGGCGCATCAGCGACTCCGCATAGGCGATGCGTGACGGGAGAAAGCCCCGCGCGGGTGTCGGATCCTGAAGTCCGGGCGCCAGATTCTGGAGCCAAAGCGCATCGGCTTCGGTGAAGTTTGCGCGGGCGGCCAGAACACCCGCCAGGTTGTGCCGGGCATTGCGATTGTCCGGATCGTCGGCGAGGGCGCGGCGGAACAAGTCAATAGCGCGGCCTTCCCGCTTCTCCGTTTGGGCAATGGCGCCGAGCGCATTCCAGATGTTTGACCGCGCCGGTACTCTCGAACCGTTGCGCTCTCCGTGCTGCTCCACCAATTCGCGGGCATTGGTGAACCACGCCACGGCATTCTCGAAATCGCCGAGCCTCTGATACAGGAGCCCGAGATTATAGGGGAGGTAGGAGAAGCGCGGGGCCACAGCCATTGCCGACCGGTATAGCCGGATGGCCGCTTCGTAGTCGCCGCGTTCAGTGGAAAGGAGCGCGAGGTTATGAACTGGATATGCCCAGTAAGGGGCGAAGCGCATCGCGGTGCGCAGGGCGTCTTCAGCGGCGTCGAAGCCCGCTCCCGAGCGCGCCACTTGCTCGAGCAGCGCGATGCCGAGGGCATTGTGGGCGTACGACCGGCGGGGATCGATACGAATCGATTCGCGAAGAAGACGCTCGGCCTCCGGATAGCTGCGATTGAAAATCAACGCGCGGCCCTTGCAGAACAGGCTGCGGCTGCGATCGAAATTTGCGTCGGGAGGATTTAAGAGTAGCGCCTGCTCGAAGAGCTTCGAACATCGCTCAAACTCCACGCGATCCTGCGGAATCTCGTCGCCCAGCAGGTACTGCGACAGAATTTCTTGTCCTCGATCCTCCAGCGCGATGCGTAGACGGCTCTCGAGTCCACGAATTTCAACGGGCGTGAGCGCACCACCCACGATGAGCCTGGCCAATTGGTCGGCTGCGCTTCCGGTCTCGCCCGGGAGTAGCGCGCCCCGGCGGATGGCGTCCTCAAACGCGCTCGCTGGATCCGCGGCCTGAGTTGCGGATCGCGTCGCCGCGGTCTGCGTGGGCCGTTTGCGGAGAGCGCGCACTTCATTTTCGCTGATGGGCACCGCTGGACCGAGCGTGATCTTCGCCTTGTTTGTATCCGCCACCACCACCATGTCGTCATTGGTGGCCGAGGGGACGGGAGTCTGTTCGCCGCGCGTGAACTCGCTCACGTTCTTGATCACATAAACGGCGAGGTTGCCGAAGGTGATTGCGTCTGAGCCGGCCAGGGCCGCGGCGCCGTTGAGGCCAGCCACGAGGAAGTAGCTGAACGCCCCGTGGCCGCCACCGAACTTCACGGACTCGATGGCAAACTTCTTGGCGTGACTTGCCAGCAGCAGGCCGAGGTCGCCACCCTGGCCTTCCCAGACTTGCCTGACAATGCTGTCGAGTTCGCTGCCGCCCCCCACGCCTGCGACGTTCGCGGCGTGACAAACATCGAGAAAGACCAGTACTCTCCCAAATCGCATGGCCTGTTGTGCGGCCATCCGCCGGAGATCCTCCATCGGGTAGCCGGTGGTCTTGGGATCCTGGTGATTGCTCTCGAAGGTCAGAATATAGGGATCGCGTTCGATGACCTTATTCGTTCGCGGATCGACCTCGGTTTTCAAGTAGACACCATGCGCCGCAATGAAAACCACAAGCGTGTTTGCGGGGTCCGCATAGCGAGTGGAGAAGTCGCGCACCGCATCGTCAATGGCCGCCCTGGTGGCGTTCTCATTCGTGAGCACCCTGATCTGCGAAGGATCGGTGAGGCCGCCGCCGATCGGGTTGCGAAGGAGTTCGGCGAACATGGTTGCGTCCTTGTCGGCGAACTGCAGGGATGCCACCGGGGGATCCTGTTTGTAGCGCGAGACGCCGATGACCAGGGCGTAGGTCTTCCCCTGGCCAGGGTCCGGCTTTGCCGCCGCCGATGGGAGCACGAAACCTCTCTGTCCGGGCTTTGGCTGTTCGGGCTTCGCTTCGGCCGGGGGCTGAGTCTGCGTCTGAGGCGTCGTCTGAGACTGGGCTGGGCTCGCCGCCCATAAGCAGAACGTAGCGCGCGCAATGATGACAAGGAGCGTCCGCATGGGCGTATGCGTTATTGTAAACGCTCGGCGGGTGAGCGTTCATCCAGTTTGCACTGTGCTATGTTCTTAACTGCCGTCTGGGGGGTGTTTTCGTGAGTCGAGCGTTGCTTTTTTTCGTTCTCCTGGCTGCCGCTCTCTTTCCTGGGTTGACGGCATCCGGCCAAACATTCAGCCTCGATACACAGGATCTCGATTTCAGCGTCAACGCGGGAAAGCCGACACCGACCACTGACGAGGTGACGCTGAGGAATGGGTGCTTAACCGTTTTGGGGGCTGCGACCGGGCACCATGCTGTAGGCCTCTGCCGGGTCGAGACTGCGGCGAACGG
>Ga0163150_10004338_pt1 | contig 19040 bp, 14 predicted proteins | sample OliLakLV19P2IB_FD_148628 | JGI IMG/M metagenome (GOLD analysis project Ga0163150, IMG submission 148628) | Freshwater microbial mat bacterial communities from Lake Vanda, McMurdo Dry Valleys, Antarctica - Oligotrophic Lake LV.19.P2.IB | ecosystem: Environmental > Aquatic > Freshwater > Lake >...
ATGACGATTTCTCGGGCGTTGACAACCGCAAGCATCAAAAACCTCGGGAAAATCGCAGATAGCAGTAGCAGCTTGAAAGGGCTGGGGCTCGCCCTGACATGCTTCGAGAACCGCGCTACAGCCAGGGCAAGCCCTGACCTACGAGGGTGATTTCGCGCGTTTACTCAGGCCGCATCGCCCGCCGTACCAGGTCGTGGTCAAAGTAGTTCACTTCCATGCCGGCGTCGACGACGATCCGCTGCGCGTTGATGCCGCTCGATCGAGGGCTCAAGAGAAACGCCGCGACGTGGGCCGCTTCCTCGGTCCGTAGGGCCTGCTTTCGCAACGTCGCCTGCTCGGCATACAGGTACGACTCGACGTAGCCGGGGATACCCGCCGAGGCCGAAGTCTTCAGTAGGCCCGGCGCCACGGCGTTGAACCGCACCCGCGAGAACTGGCTGAACGACTTGGCCAAGAACACCAGCGACGAATCGAGCGCGGCCTTGACCGGGGCCATGAAGCCGTAGTTCTCGGCCGCCATCCGCGTGGTCGAGATCGAGATCGTCACCACCGAAGCGTCGACGTCGAGCAAGTCCTTGAACTCCCGCGCGAGCGCCAGCAACGAATAGCACGACACATCGACCGACCGCAGGAAGGCCTGCTTGGTCGTTTCGTGAAACGGCTTGCCGCCGGCCTCATAATCGGCGAAAGCGATCGAATGCACCAGGCCGTGGAAGCGCGTACCGTTGGCGGCGATCACTTCGCGCAGTTGCACGATCTGCTCCTCGTGCTCCAGATCGCAGACGTGGATCTCGGCCGTCGGCAGCAGCTTTTGCAGGCCTTCTTTGCGTGCGGGCGAACGCACGACGTACACAACGCTTGCGCCCGCTTCCTCCAGCACGCGGCCGATGTGCCAGGCCACGCTCTTGCGGTTGGCGACGCCAAACACGAGGATCGACTTGCCGGCCATTTGCAGAAAATCCATCAGAGGTTGCCTCGTTCAACCGACCGTTGCCAGCGTGCAGGCGAACTCGAAACGGGCCGCGATTTCGCCATCGCAGGTGACCTTGGCTTTGAGAAAAAACGCGTCGGCCAGCCGCTCGACCAGGTGTACGTCAATCGTAATTGTTTCGCCTGGCCGGACCATGCGTTTGAACTTCACGTCATTCACGCGCGTGGCAACGGGCACGCGCCCTTGTGCGCCTTGCACGTGCCGGGCGAGCAAGATCGCACCGGCCTGCATGCCCGCTTCGCACAAGAGCACGCCGGGCACGAGCGGAAAATTAGGATAGTGGCCGGCAAAGAAGTATTCCTGTGCCGAGAACGTCTTACGGCAAATGATGCGGTCGTCCGTCTGTTCGGCGACTTCATCCACGAGCAAGAACGGCGCGCGGTGCGGAATGGCGGCGTGAATGGCGGCGAGCGTCATCCCGACCTCGCGCCCTGCCGCGTTGAGGCATCTTTGACAAGTTGCGGCGCGGTCTCCGCGCGTTGTTGCGGCATGGTCTCCTGACCATGCCGCGCGGCCGGTGCGACGGTCGGGAGACCGTCGCACAACGCGGTTTGCGACTGATTGGCCTTCGATTGTTCCTGACACGAGTCCGTTTCGGCCTGTGCCCCTGCACCCTCTCCCGGCCTCTCCCTCAAGGGAGAGGGGTTTGCGCGCATCAAAAACCCATCCACGTCGTTCGCCACGATTACGCCGTAGTTCATCGCGCCCAGCCAGCCCGACATGATGATCCCCACGCTGCCGGCGTGATACAGCCCGGCGATCTGCTGGGGAATCGCGCGGCTGACGGCCAGGCCTTCGAACTTCGTACCGAAGCTGGCCCCCTCGACGTGCCGCGTAAAGTGCTCGAAGGTCCGCGGCGTCGAGGCCTCGACGTGGTCCAGCTTCGCGCGGATGTCGGGCACGTACTTCTCCACCGCGTCGAGCGTCGTGCGGATCAGGTCCTGCTTGCTGGCCTGGTAATCTTCCTCGGAAAGGTCGGCCCAATCGCGGTAGTTGGCGTTGGTGCTCGACACGATCAGCGAGCGGTCGCTGCCCGGCCGGGTGCGTGGGTAGTAGAACGAGTACGTGCGGCTGGTGACGTCGCGGCTCAGCAGGGCCTCGGTGCGGAACAAGGGCGCGGTCGAGCTGAACAGCAGATCGCCACAACTTTCGTCGATCGCCTCGCCTGGTTTGAGCGCCATGTAAACCTGACAACTCGAGTTGTTCAGTCGCACCGCCCGGGCCTGTTCGATGAAGTCCGCGCCGAATTGCTCTTCACCCACCAGTCGGAAGATCGTTGCCCGCAAGTTGGCGTTGGAAACGACGGCCGAGGTTTTGATCGTGCGGCCATTGACGGTGACTGCCTCGACGCCCCCAACGTCGCGGCCGCCACGGACATGAATCCGCTCGACGTCGCAGCGGATGCGGATATCGACGCCATTGCGCTCCAGCTCGGCCTTCATCAGCCCGATCAACCGGTCGGTGCCGCCTTGGAACGTGTACACGCCCTTGGACATGAAGTTCGAGAACACGATGCCGTAGCTGATGGCCGGGTCTTCGAGCGTCGAACCGTTGGCGTACGTAATCGGTTCCATCAGCAGCCGGATGACATCCTCGCGGCCCGGAAAGAAGCGGTCGAACAGTTCGCGGACCGAGGTCGATTGGTCGTCGTAGAAATTCATGCCGCGCGCGGCATCGAAGAAGGCAGTCACCGCTTCGGTCGGCACGCGGAACTGCTCGACCAACAGCCGCGTGAAATCGTCGCGGTTGAAGGTCGTCGTCAGCGAGAACATGGGGTTGTCGAAGCGAATATGCTTGAGCGGCACGATCGAGTCGGCGATTTCCGTCGTCCAATAGCGGCGGCAGCTCTTGACCATGCCCACGGGAAAGCCGTGCAGCGAGATATCGAAGATGTGCCCGCCGCGTCGCTTGAACCAGGTGGCCATGCCCCCCAACTGGTAGTGTTGCTCCAAAAGCAGCACGCTGCGGCCCGTCTTGGCTAGCGTGTTGGCCGCGGTCAATCCGGACAGTCCGCTGCCAATGACGACCACGTCGTAGTATTCGGCGGCGTTTTGGAGAAAGTCTTTGGGCATGGGGGAAGAGTGAGGGAGGAACGTCGCGGCTAAACCGCAAGTGGTCGCGTGCTTCTTTCGCCGCCGCGACGATTCTGTTTGCAATCGTTGTTTGTACGTTTAGCGAGATCGGCTTCCGCTTGCGGTTTAGCCGTTACTCACCGCCGCTTGATCGTGGTCGCCTACCCCACTACTCGCCCGCAGCAAGTGCTGGTTCGCAATCGAGATGCCGCTGATGATCGACCCAATGATACCGACGAAACCCTGGTCTGTCCCGCAGATGAAGACGTTTTTCAGGTGCGTGCGGCCGTCGTAGTGCTTTTCGGGGCAACCGTAGACCGCGCCGTTTTCGTGCCCTGTGAAGCGGCGAATGGTCGTGGGCGTGAACATGTCGGTGTCGACCACGGCCGCGCGGAAATCGGGCACGAACCGCACGGCCGAAGCCACCGAGGCGTCGTACGCGCGGAGCTTCTCCAGGCGGTATTCGTCCTCGCTCAAAGCGTTCCAGCGCTCGTAGTTGGCCAGCGACGTGACGCGCATCACCCCCTCGGCCAGCGGCTCTTCGTAGACGAAGTTGTTGGGCGAGCAGATCACGCCGCTGCGGACGTCAACCAGTTCGTTGGGCTTTTCCCAATGGAATTGCGGCGAATCGTTGTAGAAGACCACGGTGCGGTCGTGCCCCAGGTCTTTCGGCTGGCGATCGAGGATCGAGATCGATTCGGTGAATGAAAGTTGGCCGGCGCGGCGCTCGTCCTCTTGGCTGACGTCTTCGCACAGCCGCATCGTCTCGAGCCAGCCGGCGCTCGACAAGATGTTGCGACTAGTCAACTGCGATCCATCGTCGAGCACCACGCCCACGGCCTGTCCCTGCTCGGTCGCGATACGATTGACGCCCGCGCGCAGCCGCAGCTCGCCGCCCAAGTCCTTGAACTTGCGGACGAGCTTCTTGAGGATGATCCTCACCCCGGCCAGCGGCCTGGCCAGACCTTCGCTGAAAATGCTGCGAAACATGATGCAAAACTGGCCGAAGTCCATGTCGTGCTCTCGCGCGCTGCCGTAGAACTGCAGCGGGCAAAAGAGCATCTCGACCAACAGCGGATCGGAAATGGTTTCGGACACCAGCTGCCGGGCCGATTGGCCGGCCGACGAGAGGTCCAATTCGTCGTAGCCCACGATGCGGCCGACGAGCCGCTGGAAGTTATCCTTCTGCGCGGGGAAGCAGCGGCCCACTTCCGATTCCAAGAGCGCAAAGTCGTTGCTGAAATCCATCGCGACGCCCGGAAAGGCGATCCGCGAGCCGATCTGCGGAGCAAAGGAGAACTCGTCCCAACCGAAGCGCAATTGCCGCAGCATGCGGGCTAGCGGGCCTTGCCGCGTGCCCTTGGGCGTGAAGTTGGTGAGCGCGTGCAGCCCCACGTCGTAATTGCGCCCGCCCAGGCGGTAGAAGGAATTCAGTCCGCCGATCGTCGTATGGCGTTCGAGGATGCAGACCCGCTGATCGAAGTGGGCCAACCGAATGCCGGCGGCCAGCCCCGACATGCCGGCGCCAATGATGAGCGTGTCGTACATGAGTTGGTTGGCCGAAATAGGGGATAAGTCCAATAATCTTATCGCGGGGTGAAGCTGCCGATACCGTATGCGATTATTGGACTTATCCCCTTTTTCGTTTACGCCGCCTGCACGTCCTTCATCAGCGGTTCGAGATACGTGACCGTGCTCGCCATGCTGCGGAGCTCGACGTAATCGTCCTCGGGAATCTGTATGCGATATCGCTTGCGCAGCTCCATCACGATATCGAGGAAGTCCATGCTGTCGAGCTCGAGCTGCTCGCGGAACGGCACGTCATCCTTCAGCCCGCTGAGGTCTTCATCGGGGGCGATATCCGAGAGAATATTCAAGATGGCCCCGCGAATGTCCTGCGCAATCATGCCGCTTTCTCCGTGTTACTAACGATGGTCCTTCACGCGTGTCGAGAAGGTACTTTTGTCCATGTTTTCTCTAGCCCAGGCATTCATGCCTGGGACCGATCCCGCCCATTGATTTCGTCGTAAACGCCCTTCAGGGCGGAACGACCTTCAGGGCGGAACGACCTCTCGACAGAAGTGCCCGTAAAGGTAGGTCGACGACGACTTTGTTGGGCGCCGTCGTCCCAGGCATTAATGCCTGGGCTACGGAAAAACCTGATCGCCGACGCAATCTCGTATCCCAGTCACTACCAATCGACTCCCAACCCCTTCTGCTCACAATTCCCATTAACTGACACATACCTCAATCTCAAATCCGCTTGACGATCACCACCGAATTGATCCCCAGCATGCCGAAGCTGTTGTTCAAGATGTAATCCACTCGCTTCGTTTCGCGTGGCTGGCCGACAACCAGGCCGGGCAGCTCGCACTGGGCGTCGAGATCGTCGACGTTGATCGTGGCGTGGCACACGCCGTCGCTGAAGGCTGGCAGGTTTCCGCACAACTCTAGCGCCCCGGCTGCGCCCATCGCGTGGCCGATAAAGCTCTTGGCGTTATTGAACATTGTGCGCCCCGAGCCATTAAAGACAGCCCGCAGCGCGACGCATTCCTGCGTGTCGCCGCTTTCGGTGCCGGTGGCGTGCGTGCTCACGATATCGATCTGTTCGGCTGAGATGCCCGCTCGGGCGAGCGCCTTCTGCATGCACTCCGCTTGTCGCTGTGGATTGGGCAGGACGAAGTCGCTAGCGTCGCTGTTCATGGCGTGGCCGGCGATCTCGCCGTAGATCTTCGCGCCGCGGGCCCGAGCGTCGTCGAACCGCTCGAGCACGTACAGGCAGCCCCCTTCGGCCACGACGATGCCGTTGCGATTGCGATCGAACGGCCGCGAGGCTTTTGTGGGATCGTCGTGCGAGGCCAAGGCCCCTTGGCTCTTGAAGCTGGCAAAGATGCCGAACGTGTGGATGCTCTCCGAAACGCCGCCCGCGATGGCCACGTCCACTTCGCGCAGCCGCAGCATCTGGGCACCCTGGATAATGCCCGCATTGCCCGCCGCGCACGCCGCGCCGACCGTATAGTGCGGGCCGGTGATTCCCAAGTTGAGCGAGATCTCGCCGGCCGGGTTATTGGCCACGGTCCGCGGATTGTGATGGTGCGACCAGAACTTGGTGTCGTAGTCGAAACCCTTGAGCTCGTAGATCTCGTTCTCGGTTTCGACGTTGCCGTGCTCGGTCACGCCGACATAGATGCCCACCTGCGATTTGTCGACGTTGGGCCAGTCCAGACCCGCATCTCGCAGCGCCTCGTTGGCACAATAGATGCCAATGCTGCCGGCCCGCGTGCCGCGGCGCAGGTCTTTTTTCTTCTGGTGCCGCAGTTCGTCGAAGCCGCAGACGCCGGCCAGGGTCTCACCGACGTAGCGAATCTCATAGCGCGTCACGCCGCTACGGCCGGCTAAAAGGCTTTCGCGAAACTCGGGCAATGAGTTCCCATTGGGCGCGGTCAGGCCCACGCCCGTAATCACGATCCTCTGGGAGTCGGGCGGACCCGCCACCATCGCGCCATCCTTTGCCGGTAAGCTGCCAAACCCTCGAAGTTACAGGCTTTGCGGCCGATTGGCAAGCGGCGGAATGGGGGGTCGACTCGTCGGCGAGCAACCGGCCGGGGTGCCATGTCCACGCCGGAAAAAGGCTGGCCCGAGTTAAGAGCGAGCTCTCTCGTTGTGGCCAACGTCAGTTCGCGTGGGCATGTTGGCGACGCACGGGTAGGCAAGTCCTGAAGCTAATGCTCACCCGCCGCATCGTCCCCATTGGGGTGGTTCGGAAAGCCGGGGTGCCATGCCCACGCCGTCAAAAGATATTCCATTGACGAGAGCGCACGGTACGTAAAGGCTACCATCAACTCGCGTGGGCATGTTTGCGACCCGTAAGCATGCTCACCCGCCGCTTTGGGGGCTACAGGGATGGACAGTCGATCGCGCGACGTGTGAGCATGGCACCCAGTGGGATCATTGCTCGCCCCGCTTCAGCGTCTCTGCAAGTCGCCGCATGCCCTCTGCCGTTGAGACTTGCGGCGCATAGCCAAAATCCCGCCGGGCAGCGGAAATGTCAAAATAGTGGGATCGACTGAGCTGCGCGGCAAGAAATCGCGTCATCCGTGGTTCGCCCGGCAGCCGCAGCACGTGGTAGGCCATTTCCATCGCCGCCCCAACCCGCCAGGCCGACTGGGCTGAAATCGAGCGAGTGAGTGGCTTCTGGCCGGCCAGCTTCAACAACTCGTCGATCCACTGCCAGCAGTTCACCGGCTCGCCCTGGCTGATGAAGTATGCCCGGCCGCCGCAACTTTGCTTGCCCGAATGGGCTTCGGCGACGAGTGCATCGGCCGCTTGCAGATGCGCTGCGGCGGCATTCTCGACATAGATCATGTCGACGAGATTGGTTCCATCGCCGACGCGGCGCAGTTTTCCGCTGCGAGCGCGGTCCAACAGCCGCGGAATAAGGTGCCGGTCGCGTGGCCCCCAAATCAGGTGGGGCCGCAGCGCGCAGGTCGCCAAGCCGCCGAGACAATGGGCTGCCAGCACTTGCTGTTCGGCGAGCGCCTTGGTGTGTTGGTAATGGCACAACCAGCGCGTGGGGTAGGGGGCCGACTCGTCGACTCCGTTCTGATCGCCGCCGTCGAACGTGACGCTCGGACTGCTCGTGTAGACCAGGCGTATGACGCCGTGCTGTCGGCAGCCTTCGAGCACGTGCTCCGTGCCCTGCGTGTTGATTCCGTAATAGTGCTGCCAAGGCCCCCAGATACCGGCCACTCCGGCGGTGTGGTACACGACCTGCATGCCCTGGCAAGCCGCGACGACGGCGTCGCGGTCGCGCACGTCGCCTTGACGGCATTCAACGCCCAGCCGAGAGAGCTCGGGATATTGTCCTCGACAGAATGCCCTCACGCGATCGCCGCGGGCGACAAGCTGCTCGACGATATAGAGCCCGAGGAACCCCCCCGCGCCGGTGACGAGTGTGTTCATGGTTGACCGGAACGCGGTGGCAGTCGCCGTGCAGCCCAAACAGCCAGCGTCTCTCTCGAGATTTTCGAGTTGTGCCGGACATCGACGGGAAACTCGCGATGAAACAGGAAGTCAACAACGGGCTCGGTGATTTTGTGCTGCTGCCCGATCGTGCGTAACTCGGCCGCCAGCGTCTGCCGTGCTTTTGAACCGCGAGGCCACTGGCCCGGCATCGGCTGGCAGACGATCACGGGTCGCTGGCGTCCGCCGGGGCCAAGACCAACGAGTGCCGACCGATAGACGGCCGGATGTTGATTGAAAATCGCTTCGCAGGGTTCCGTGTAGAGAGTCCCACCCGAAGTGACGACGCGGTGCGCCATGCGTCCGCAGAACCAGAACCGACCGGCAGCATCGAGATAGCCGACGTCGCCCATCCGATGCCAGGCCGTTGGATCATCCGGGATTTTTGCCAGCGCATTCCATTCCGTGCGCGTTACATACGCGCTGGTCACGACCGGTCCACGGACGATCAGCTCACCGATTTCGCCCGCTGGAAGTTCTTCGGCTTCCGCGAGACTGGCCAGCGGTGCGGGAATGGCCGTTTCCTGAGCATTCGTCGCGGCGCGGATCACCTTCCACTCGATGCCCGGATATTTGCGTCCCACGCAGGTGCCGGCGCCGGTGCGGCTTTGCGCCGCGGTTTCGCCGAGAACCTCGCGTGAAGAAATTGACGCGACCGGCAACGCCTCGGTCGCGCCGTAGGGCGTGTGGATGACACCTTCCTCGTGGATGCACGCGGCCATGCTGGCCAGCACCTCGGGCGGCACGGCGGCGCCCGCCGACAATACGCGTCGTAGCGTTGGCAGGCGAATTTGCTTTTCCACACAGTACTGCCCCACGCGTCGCCAGACGGCCGGCGAGCCAAACGCCTGGGTTACGTTGCAGTCGCGGATTGCCTCGACGATATGCGCCGGATTGACGCGCGCGGGCCGTGACGCGTCCATGTCGGGAATGACCGTCGTCACACCCATCGCGCAATTGAAGAGCCCGAACAGCGGAAAGCAGGACAGATCGATCGTGCCCGGCTGGATGCCGTAGAAATCGCGGATCTCGGTCACCTGGCGATCGAAATTGCCGTGCCGATAAAGCACGCCCTTGGGCGGACCCGTGCTGCCAGAGGTGAAAATAATGGCCGCTGGATCGTCGGCCGTCGTCGCCGCCATCTCGGGGCCGGTCCAGTCGCGTCCGCGGAGCTCGTCGATGGTCACGCCGTTCCAAAACAGCCGTCGGCCCACGGTCACGTTGAATACGGCTTGAGAATACCGCCGGCCACATATCGCCCGTACGGCCTGCACCAGCGGAATTGCCACAAAACCCTCGGGCCGCACTTCGTCGAGGCAGCGCAAAAGATATTTGCGGCCCATGCCCGGATCGATGAGGATTGCCACCGCACCCGATTTCAACAGCGCGAAGACCAGCGCGATGAAGTCGATGCTGGGCTTGACCAAGAGCGCCAAGCGAGTACCCGGCTGCACGCCCATTTCGCGCAAGCCCCTGGCCAGACGATCGGTGTCTCGATCGAAGTCGCGGAATGTTATTCGGTCGTAGCTGCGCCGACCGCTGGAATCACGACCCCGCGGCACGATCGCGGCCAGCGCATCGGGCGTGGCCTTAGCCGCAGCGACGAGCCGTACGGCGACGTTGACGAGCGGCGTCTCAAGGAAAGGTTGAACGTCCCTGGTGGCCGCCGATTCGGATGTGTCCAGCTTCGTGGAAGCCATGTGGCTTTTATAACGACGGTCATTGTGGCACGCCCCGGAGGGGCGCAGGCATTTAGCCGTGGGCGTAAGCCCACGGAATACAGACAACTCAGATTGTTGTCAGCCCCGCAAGGGGCGACGTCAATCCCAAAGATACCTCTCGTCATACTCGATTTCGTGCCGTCGCAATAGTTCGATCAATTCCGTTTTAAAATCAGTCCGTCGATGGTGCTGCTCCTGTTGGCGAATGTACTCGGTTACCGTAGGCACCTGGGACTTGCTGACCGAGAAGGCCGCGTATCCGTCCTGCCAACCGAACTTATGTACCGACCCGTGTGTTTCGTTCACCCATTTCGAGGAATTGGCCTTGAGCTGTCTGAGTATAGGTCTGACACGGCAATTGCTGGCTTGAGCTTCACGAAGAGGTGAACGTGATCGGATATCCCGCCGATTTGCAGCGACACGCCGCCTTCGCCGCGAATGATGCCGCCCATGTACGAATACAGATCATCACGAAATGGTGTGGCTACCATGGGTGCGCGATCTTTGGTACTGAACACCAAGTGGTACAACAAATTCGTATAGGTACTTGGCATTAAACTGCCCTCCGACGTCGCCCCTGCCGGGGCTAACAACGAATTAGTTTTTCTGATTCCGTGGGCTCGCGCCCACGGCTAAATGCCTGCGCCCCTTCGGGGCGAAAATTACGGGACCATCGTCGATGATGCGCTTCATCGTCGTCGTAGAACCTCAACCTCGTCGTCCAACTTACGGCCCCTACTTCTCGCCGACAACCGATTCGACGTACTCCAGCACCAATTGGGCCACGTCCACGTCGAGCGCCGCGGACAGCGCTTTCCAGCCGGGCACTGCGTTGACTTCGATGGCGTACAGTTCGCCATTCTGGCCGGGCACCAGGTCGACCCCCGCCAGCGGCGCCCCGATGGCGTCGGCCGCTTTAATGGCCATGATCGCCAGGTCCGCATGCACCTCGAGCGGCTCAGCCGTCGCGCCGCGGCTGACATTGGTGCGCCAGTCGAGTAGATTCCGCCGGCGCATACCCAGCACGCGTCGCCCAATGACGAGCAGCCGCAGGTCGGCGCCTTCGTGCGGGACGAATTCCTGTAAGTAGAGCACCGCGCCGAGTTGCTCGAGCATGGTGAAGGCCCGTAGCGCCAGATCCTCGTCGACCAGCCGAGCGATGCCGCGGCCTTCCGCCCCGAAGAGCGGCTTGAGGACGACATCACCGCCGAGCGCCCGAAAGCCCTCCATCGCATCGTCGGCCGTTTGGCAGACGATTGTCCGTGGCACGCGCAGTCCAGCGGCTTGCAGCTTCGCCAGTGCCAGGTACTTGTCGACGGCGGCCTCAATGGCTCGCGGAGGATTGATCACGGCCGTGCCGGCGGCTTTGAGGCGGGCCAGTACATCCATGCGAAACACGACTTGCTCGAGCGAGCCCGGCGGCATCGTGCGCACGAGCAGTGCGTCGGCCGCACGCAGGTCAACGCCGCCGCTTGTCCACTTCGCATCGCCTGCGCCCAACGCAGCCGTCATGTGCGCGAAAGTCACTGGCACGATGTCATGCTCTCCGGCCGCGGCGCGCTGCAGGTCTCGCAAGTACCAACTCTTAGGCGAACTTAGCAGGGCGAGCAGCATGCGGAGAATCCTTGAGGACGATTGCCACCCACGGCGATGGCACGCGAAAGGGGGTCGGGAGTCGATGTCGACAATCGCTCGCGCTCGGGCAACCCGTGTTGGCGACATCGACTCCCGACCCCTTCTGGCCTCCACTACGATGCGAACGACTGCTCGAGCACCTCGGGCATCGTTTCGCCAAAGTGGAACCAGTTGCCCGTGTCGAGGTTCGCCAGTGTCACCTTGGCCGGGCTGAACAAATGTGGGTCGACGCGGTAGAAGTCGCGGTCGTAGCGCTCGAAGATCTCGCGAAACGGTCTGCCATGGTCGGGCGATGCGCTGCTGGGAACTCTCGGGCTGATCGCTTCGAGGCTGGCATCATCGCCGCGGACCCACAGCGTCACTTCGCCGCCGTAGAGAATCGCGTCGTTGGTGCGGCCGATTGCGGCCAGGTCGTCGCGAGCCACGGGCGGCAACGGCGCTGCGCCCCAGCCGCTCTCGACGCGCGCCAGGTCAAAACCAAGTTCGAGCAACTTGTGCAGCGCGGTTTCAATCGACCGGGCGACAATTTGCACCGTGCCTGCCTGGCTAGCCGTGGGCGCCAACAAGAGCGTGACGGCGGCCGGCTGCACGCCGCACTCGCGAGCGATCATCTCGAGGACGTCCGGTGGCGGCACTTGCCGCGATTCGAGCACGCCCACGACGGCGTCTGTTGTTTCTGTGCAGCCAATTCGCTCGAAAACCGCTTCCTTGCCGGCCGCGGCCCGCATGGGTCCCGACCCCATCGCAAAAAACTTACCCACCGCGAGCTTCCAGCCGGCATACTGCGAGGCCATGCATGCGGCCACCGGATGGTCGGTGGCCACCGTCACGCGGGGGCCGTCCCAAAAGTCGAGCGACGAAGGCGAGAACGAAACCTGCCCCAGGCCCGCCAAGCAGATTTCGGCCATACGGCGACCGGCTTCGAGTCCGCCGGGGGTGTCAATTCCCAGATCGATGATCGTGCCGCCGCCGGGCGAAGTGGACACTTTGGCCCGCACCGTCTGGGCATCGTCGAGCAATGCCTGGCATAATTGGAGGGCGCGTTGGTTGAGATTCATGATTGAATACCGATCGAGGGTTGCACGGCAAATAGTCTCTTGGCGAAAAGGCCGTTTACGTTTGCGGAACCTTTCTCGGCAGGCTGATTATTGGGCATCTCCCCGAATTCGCAAGCGCCCGCTCACATTACCAACCCGAATCGCTAGTTTTGCTGAAGCCGTTGCGTCGGGTGGCTGGGGTTGACGGGCACCGCGTACTCGTGGTCGGCGAACCCCCAGATTGCACGCGTCTGTGGGCGCACTCCGTTCGACCACAGGCACCCGAAGTTCAATCTGTCGAATGACCCGAGCGCTGGCTTTTTCCTCGTCTGGGTAGGTCACGATTCTGACCATTCAACCTCGCAGCGGTTGCAAAAACTAGCCGGGCGAGCGCAGAACTACCCCCGGATGCGAGACAACCACTCAAGGTCGAGCTTTCGACTTTCGGTTGGCACGCGAGTATGATCCATGCACGCCGTTGCAGTTCTCCCGCCTGTAGGACGCCAATCCATGGCCCGCCGTGATTCAAGATCGATCCCGCTGGATCGCGCGGCTACGGTCTTCATCGGCCTGGCCGTGGTCTCGTGCTTGTACCTGGCCAGGGACGTTCTATTGCCACTGGCGCTGGCAGTGCTCTTGACGTTTCTCGTGGCCCCGTTCGTATCGCGGATCGAGCGGCGCGGGATCGGGCGAATTCCGGCCATTTTGATCGTCGGCCTATTGGTCGCCATGTTCGTGGCGGTCTTGGCGACTTTGACTACGAAGCAGATCGCGGCTTTGTCGGACGATTTGCCCGAGTATCGCGCAAACGTCGAACAGAAGATCGGCGGACTCCGCGGGCAGGTCGGTGAACGTGTGGAATCAATGTTGGCAATCGTTCGCGGGTTGAAGGCCCCCAAGTTGGAGGTCGCGGCGGAGCCGGAGACTCAAAAGGCACGGGACGAGGCAGCAGCCGAGTTCATCACCCATCCGGGATCGACGAAATCGGTTCCGAAGTCCACCGCCACTGAAAGCACTCCTGAAGAGTCTCCCGTCCCGGTCGCCGTGGTCAACGATTCGCTCAGTCCCCTTCAATTGTTGCGAGACTGGCTGGGCCCAATCTTGTCTCCGCTGGCCACGGCCGGCATTGTGGCCGTGTTCACGATCTTCATGCTCGTGCAGCGCGAAGATCTGCGGAATCGGTTGATTGTTTTGTTGGGCGCGAATCGGCTTCTGGGGACGACCAAGATCCTCGACGAGGCGGCCGCTCTGGTGAGCAAGTATCTGCGCACCCAGTTGCTGCTGAATGCCACCTATGGCGTCACAGTGGGCGCGTGCTTGTTCTTCGTCGGCATGCCCAACGCCATGCTGTGGGGCTTTCTGGCCGGCTTGTTGCGTTTCGTTCCCTTTGCCGGGCCGATGGTCGGCGCCGCGGTGCCCGTGCTTGTTTCGCTCGCCGTCTTCGACGGTTGGACGCGACCCTTGGTGATCGTTGGCCTCTTTGTGGCTATCGAGCTGGTCTGGAATAACGTGCTCGAGCCGCTGATGTACGGCGCCAGCAGCGGCCTGTCGGCGATGGGAGTATTGCTGTCCGCTTTCTTCTGGGCCTGGCTGTGGGGGGCCGCCGGACTGATCTTGGCGACGCCGCTGACCGTGTGCATCGTGGTCCTCTCGCGGCACTTTCCACAGTTTCGCTTTCTCGATTTGCTGCTCGGCGACCGGCCGCCCATCCCGCGCGAGGCCATCGTCTACCAACGCTTGCTGGCGGAAGACCAGGACGAAGTCGCGGAGATCGTCGAAGAGTTTCTCAAGGACCATTCGGTGGCCAATCTGTTCGACGACGTGCTACTGCCGGCGCTCACCTTGGCCGAAATCGATCGGCACAACGGACGCCTCGACGCCGAGCAATCGGAATTCGTCCAACGAGAATTGCGCGTCATCGTGGCCGACGTGATCGACCACGTGGACGTGGATTCCACCGCGGACGAACCTCTCCAGCCGCATTCTCCAATCCACGTGCTGTGCGTCCCGGCGCACGACCCGGCCGATGAAGTTGCCGCCGAAATGCTAGCCGAGCTCCTCCGCCGCCAAGGCCACACGGCCGAAGTCGTGTCGCACCGCGCGTTGGCCGGTGAGATGACGCAGCGCTTCCACGAAGGGCAATTCGACCTGGCGATCATTTCCGCCGTGCCGCCCGTGGCCGTCACGCACGCCTGTTACCGCTGTGCGAGATTCCGAGGAGTGCGCGGCAACGAACGCATTGTGGTGGGCCTGTGGCAAGCGACCGAGGTCTCGCCCAAATCGCGCGAACGATTGCAGGCCCGCGGGGCAGACAAAATTGTGACGACCTTTGCCGAAGCGCTTGCGGTGGTCGACGTCGAATCACCCGGACTGAGCTCCGCGCGAACATTGCGGCAAAATGAAGAGGTGCAGCCAGAGACAGTCGCACCACCCCGCGGTTCGTGACTTAGGGCTCGTACCGAAATAACTCGAGCAGTTGCTTTGCCACGGATCAAACACGGATCGACACGGATGAAGAGAATCACGAAGACAGAAACGAGGTAACAGCCCTTATTTTCGCGTTTTCGCACTTTCTGTCTTTCGCGATTGCATTTTCTTATCCGTGTTTCATCCGTGTTCAATCCGTGGCAAATTGAATAGGTTATTCATTTGCGGATCCTTAGATACCCCACGCAATGTGGTCATTACGGCGCTTGGCGATTCGGCCCGCGATTCGGTATTCTAGTAATTCTAATGGTCGACCGAACGACGGGCAGCAAGTAACCATCCTTAGGAGCGACACGCATCATGCAAGAAGATCTATTGAGCTTGCTGCCCAAGGCGAATTTCAGCCGCCGCGAGTTTGTCGTCACCACGCTGGCCAGCGGTTTTGCTTTGGCCGTCCTGCCGGTCTCGGCCGAGACGGTCACGACCGACGCCAACGGCCTGGAAGCCGGCGAGATCAAGATCCCCGTGGCCGACGGCGAGATGCCGGCCTATCGCGCCATGCCTGCGACTGGCAAGTCGTTTCCCGTTATCCTCGTGGTTCAAGAGATCTTCGGCGTTCACGAGCACATCAAGGACGTCTGCCGGCGGCTGGCGAAATTGGGCTACCTGGCAATCGCGCCTGAGCTGTACGCGCGCCAAGGCGACGTTTCGAAACTGACGGACCTGAAAGAAATCATGGCCAAGGTCGTGTCGAAGGTGCCCGATGCCCAGGTCATGTCCGATCTCGACGCGGCCGTCGCCTGGGCCAAGAAGTCGGGCAAGGGAAATACCGAAAAGCTCGGCGTCACGGGCTTCTGCTGGGGTGGGCGAATCACCTGGCTTTACACGGCCCACAATCCGCAGGTCAAAGCAGGCGTCGCCTGGTACGGACGGCTCGTCGGACAAGCCGACGAACTGCATCCCAAGCACCCGATCGACATGGTCAGCTCGTTGAAAGCGCCCGTGCTGGGACTGTACGGCGGGGCCGACGCGGGCATCCCCGTCGAATCGATTGAAACGATGCGTAGCGCGCTCAAGGCCGCCAACAAGACGGCCGAGATCGTCGTCTATCCCGACACGCCGCACGCGTTCTTCGCCGACTACCGACCGAGCTATCGCGAGGATAAGGCGGCCGACGGTTGGAAGCGGTTGCAAGCGTGGTTCAAGAAGTACGGCGTGGCGTAGATTGATGAGCGCGATCGGCGGTCGCAAGTCGACTTGCGCGATCGAACGCCGCTGTACAATGTATACAACTTCTTGTAATCGCGCGGTGCTTTGGCACCAGCGCTCGGTGGATCGTCCGGCAACATCCTTACGGCGCGCGGTAATTGGCGCCGAAAGTGGCTCGCGAATCCGCGCACTTTGACACGGCGTGCGGAAAACGCCGTATTCGTCAAAATAGGACGACTTTGCCGAGTCGATGCGATGCAGTGTGCTGGCCGTGCAATTAACGGCCGATCGGCATTTTTCCTGACAACCGGGCTGAGGTTTTTCGGAACGGGCAGATTCAGTGGTAGAGGCTATCCACGTGGGGGGGCGGCAAACTTTGAACCAAAACGGCACCAGAGACGGGGAAGCGGCAACTGCTGCGGTTGTCGTCCTGCCCTTATGCGCCGATTTGGGAGAATTGCTGCTTGAACGACGAGTATTCAACTGCCGATTCCGCCCCGATGGAAGGGCCCCAGGGCGACGGGGAATTGATCCGGCTATTGACCCGGCACAAGAGCCAGCTCTTCGGCTTCATTTTTTGCATGGTGCATAACCTGCCAGACGCCGAAGACGTGTTCCAACAAGCCGCCATTACCATGTGGGAGAAATTCGACCAGTTCAAGGTTGGCTCTGACTTTGTGGCCTGGGCGTGCTCGATCGCCCGGTTCAAAGCTCTGAATTTACTGAATGCCCGCGGCCGAGAGCGGGCCTGTTTCTCGGAGCACTTGATCGACGAGTTGGCCTCGCGCGAAGCGAGTCGCCCCGAGTTTCAAGAGGTCCGCTTGCAGGCCCTGGCGGCCTGCCGCGAAAAGCTCTCGCCGACGGATCAAAGCCTACTATCGCTTTGTTATGGTGAAAGCGGCACGTTTCGCGAGATCGCCGAGCGTATCGGACGACCGGTGGGAAGTGTGTACGACAGTCTCTGCCGCATTCGGCGGGACCTGTACACGTGCATCCAACGCAAGCTGGCCAACGAGGGGTATTTATGATCGACCGCGAACAGGTTCCGCCACACGTGCGGACGTTGATTGACGAATTGGTCAACGGCACGATCTCGAACGAGCGTCTGGCGACGTTGGAAGACGCGCTGCGCGGCAACGCGATCGCGCAAACGTACTTTCTGGATTACTGCCAATTGCACGTCGACCTGGCCGTCGACGCCCGCGCCGAGCACGCGCTGGAGGCCTTTTACCAGTTGCGCGGTCGCAGCACAAAAGAAAACGGGACAAAAACAAACGACGAGAAGCCTCCCCAGGCGACAGACGTTCCGCTGCCATCAGCTGCGTTGCCACCTGCGCCGCAGAAAACGTTTACCTCAATCATGCTGCAATTGGGCCAGCACCTACCTGGTCCCGGCGCGATGGGCGGAATCTTGGGCGGACTGGCGTTGGTAGTCGCGCTGTTCGTGCTGCGCTCGAATGAAAACTCGGCGCCCCAGCCCGAGGCCCCCGACGCGGACCAGGCCCAACAAGTGGCCGCTGCACCGCCGACCGCTTACATTTCTGGAACCAAGCTACGCGTCGATACGGGCGAGTCGCATATCGCGCTGAGCGAAGGCGTCTCGGTCATCATTCGCGGCCCCGCCGAGCTCGAGTTGTTGGGTCCCTTGCGGGCCAGGCTCTCGCGCGGGCGAATCAAGGTGCGCATCACCGATTCCAAGGCGGAAGGATTTGTCGTCGAAACTCCGAGCGGCCGGGTCGTCGATTTGGGCACCGAGTTCGGGTTGGACGTGTCGGCCGACGGCGACACGAAGGTCGTGGTCTACCAAGGCGCGGTAGATCTCCACGTCGGACAGCAGACTGACAAGGTCGGGGCTACCGGAAACGCGGAGAATCGCGTCGAGCGTCTCGTCGAGGGAGAAGGCGTCGTCGTGAATCAACGCGGCCAGTTGCATCGCGTCATGTCGATCATCACGGGGGGCGAAGGTGCGTTCGGGCAGCCTGACTTTGCCAACATGGCCGGCGAGCCGACGATTCTCGACGTCCGCGACAACCTGCGCACGTCCGAAACCAAGAAGTTCTACGAAATCGTTACGCACGGCATGCAGGAAGACGCGTTGGCCTACGTGGATCGCCGCCAGCATGACTGGAATGGCGTGACGACCGCGGGCATGCCGGGGTACCTCGTCGGCGCGGACTACATCAAGACCTACAACAACGACCGCGTGCGTAAGGATTTTGCCTTGCAGGTCAGCCTGGCCCGGCCCGCGCGGCTGTTCGTTTTCTTCGACAAGCGGTTGCCGATACCGGACTGGCTCAAGAACGATTTCCGCGATACGGGCGACGCGATCGGTCTCGATTGTGGGCCGTTCGTGAGCCCGATCAACAACCGGCGTCAACGTGGCCGTCGCGAGAAGGGGCCAGGCAATTTCGATGACACGCTCGCCATTTGGGAACGCGTCGTTCCGGCCGCCGGCAATGTGACCTTGGGCAGCGCGGAAGCGACGACCTACCACGCCACAACCATGTACGGCATCGCGGCAGTACCGCTGCAGTAGATGCCGCCGCAACAAGTGCCGCTGCAATAAGTGCAAGTAAAAGTAATCGGTTAGCTGCCTCGCTTGCGAGGCGCTCCGCCGTCGCTGTCCGTTTTGCAGTGACTCAGGTGGGGCGCCTAACGGCCAGTAACCGCGAAGCGCCTCGCAAGCGAGGCGGCTAACGGGCGGGGCGGCTAACGGGCGAGGCGGCTAACTTACGATTTTGTCGATCGGGGCGGTCGCTCGAAGAAGGAGGATCAATGACCCGCCGCCGTCATGCGTTCAACTATGTAGGGATTCGTCAAGCGGTTGATGGTTACATATTTTCCTCCTGGCCGTTTTTTCTGGCGCCGATCGGCTGGGCGCTGGGGATGGTTAAGTTGGTTTCGACCGCGAAGCGCCCTCGAAGGG
>Ga0163150_10004343_pt1 | contig 19032 bp, 10 predicted proteins | sample OliLakLV19P2IB_FD_148628 | JGI IMG/M metagenome (GOLD analysis project Ga0163150, IMG submission 148628) | Freshwater microbial mat bacterial communities from Lake Vanda, McMurdo Dry Valleys, Antarctica - Oligotrophic Lake LV.19.P2.IB | ecosystem: Environmental > Aquatic > Freshwater > Lake >...
CGATGGCGAGAAAACGAAACAGATGATCTGGCGGAATTCCGCAAAGGCTGATACAAGCTCGACTTACATAAAAATCCCCAGTACCCGTCGGGTTGTTGCATTTTGGCGGCATGAGTCGTCGCAATGCGCTGCCCAGGGGCCCAACCCACCCGCGACCCATGCTGGCTCGAATCGCGATCCTGGCCGTCATGCTCTCGTGCGCGCAGGGGCATCTATGGGCTCAGGGATTCGTTCGCGATGACTTCGAGGGTCCAGAGACGAGTCTTCGAGACTCGGGCGGAGATGCCCAATACAAGGTCGAAGGCCACCAGCGGGTTCAGCAAGGGGCCCATACGGGGCGCTGGTGCGAAAGACTGACTCTACGCGGTAACAATGGGACGTTCGTCTATTTCAGCCATCCGGTCGGCCCGGCACGCGTGATCGGCGAGTTGTCGCTCAGTATTTGGCTTAAATCCGATCGGCCTGGCCTGCAAATCCTGGCGCGTGTCACCCTTCCTCGTAGCAAAGATCCGCGATCGGGCCAACCCCTGACGACCCTGGTAAGCGGGTCCGGCTACACGCAGGTTGGTGCCTGGCAGCAGTTGCGTTTGGACAACCTGCCAGCGCTTTTGGACCGCCAGGTCCGCGGGCTGCGCACGAAATTTCCGAGCGTCGACGCGCGCGAAGCCTACGTCGATCTGCTGCTGATCAACGTCTATGGCGGACCCGACGTCACGAATGTTTCGATCGACGACTTGGAGATCGCCGGCCTGGTCGCTCCGGCGGAGAACGTCAGCGAACCAACGGGCCCTGGTCCTGCGGCCGTGACGATCAGTAATCTTCCGACCGCGTGGGCTGGCGGCAAAGGAGTTCCAAAAGTCGAGCTCGGAGGTCCGCTGCTGTTGGTTGGTGGCAAACCGTTTTTTCCGCGCGCGATCGAATATCAGGGCGAGCCGTTGGCACGCCTTCAAGGCTTGGGGTTCAACGCGGTTCACTTTTCGCAAATGCCTTCGCCGGTACAGTTGCGCGAAGCGGCGGCCTTGGGCCTATGGGTGATCGCTCCGCCGCCTCCATCGCGTGACCTGGAATCGCGCGCCGCTCAGCCAGACACATCAAAAATCAGCCAGGCGTTTGACCCAGTGCTGGTTTGGGATTTGGGCTCAGGGTTGACAAGTCGGGATCTTGAGGCGACCAAGCGCTGGGCCAAACTGGTCGAAGCGGCCGATCCTCGCCACCGGCCAATGATTTGCGAGGCCGAATCGGACTTACGGGCCTTCACCCGACCGCCGGTCAACCTGTTTCTCGCCCGGCGCGACACACTAGGTACCAGCCTGCAATTGAAAGAGTACGCGAGTTGGCTGCGAGAACGATCGCAATTGGTCCTGCCCGGCACGCCCCTATGGGCCACGATCCAGACCCAACCATCGCCTCGGGTAGTTGAACAAATCGCGCTGTTCTCCGCAACGCCGCCGCCGGCCTTCGGATTTCAGGAATCGCAGATTCGGACGTTGATTCGCTCGGCGCTGACGGCTGGCGCCCGAGGGCTGTGTTTCCAATCGCGATCGCGCTTAGATGCCGACGATGCACAATCGCGGCGGCGCGCGGCGATGCTCGAACTGTTAAATCTGGAACTGGAGCTCATTGAACGGTGGCCTGCCTCGGGCAATTTTGCCGCCACGGCCTCGTCGAACGATCCGCAAGGCGGAGGCGCCGTGATCGAAACCGACCGTAGCCGGTTGTTGCTGCCGATTTTCTCTCCACCCAACGGCCAAATGGTGCTCGGTAACCCCACAGTCAGGCCTTTTACGTTGAAAGTGCCAGGCGTTCCCGAGGGAAATAATGCTTATGAGTTGTCGCCCACGGTGCTGCGGCCGCTGAATTCCAAGCGACTCGCCGGCGGCACTCAGGTAGTGCTGGGTGACCTGGAGCGCGATTCGTTAATCGTCTTTACGCAGGACGCCCTGGTGATGCAAACGCTGCGCAATCGAATTGCCAAGACGCGCGATCGCGGAGCGCTGCTGATGCGAGAGATTGCCGCGGCGGAAATGTCGGAGGTGGAAGCCGCCGAGCAGCGACTCGGCGAAGTCGGGCGTCCCATTCCCGGCACGAAAAAACTGCGCGAAACGGTTCAAGTCGATCTGGCGCAATGCGGTGTTTTCTTGGCCAAGAAAGATGCGAACTCGCTGAACTCGGCGTATGACCAGGCGCGACACGCCTTGCAAACCTTGCGCGACGTTGAGCGTGCCCATTTCGAAGCCGCCGTTGCCTCGACCGACTGGGCACTCGTGGATCCGTTGACCACCACGATGGCCACGCTGGGCGAGCACTATCGCTTTCAACACGCGATTGCCTCCGCTCCGCGCGGCCCCAATCGTTTGTCGCAGGGAGACTTTGAAGACCTGCGTGCGATGCAGCAGGCCGGTTGGCGGAATTATGAGCACCCTCAGCCTGGCGTCACGACGTCCGTCGAACTGACTCCCCAAGCCGCGCACGCCGGACGCACCGGCCTACGACTGCAAGTGCTGCCCAGCGATCCCAGCAATCAGCCCGCCGTGCTCGAAACTCCGCCGGTGTGGGTCACGAGCGCCGCGGTGCAAGCCGAGCAGGGCCAGATTCTGCAGATCTCTGGTTGGCTGCGTATCCCACTACCGATCGTCGGCAGCGTCGACGGATTGCTGATCATCGACACGTTGTCGAGCGAAGCCCTGGCCCAGCGCGTCGGTCACAGCGCCGAATGGCGCCAATTCACGTTCTACCGCGGCGTGCCTCGCTCTGGCACGATGGCCATCACCTTTGCGCTGGCCGGATTAGGCGAAGCATGGCTTGACGACGTCACGATCCAAGTCGTCCAGGCACCCTTGCGAGCTCCGCAGCAGGCCCAACGACCGAATCCGCCGTCGGCCGGCCCGGGCGGTTTCTAAGGGCGGTTCCTAGCGAGCAATGGCCTGCCACAGACTTCCGTAATCGTCGGTCCAGATAATGAGTGGAGCATCTTCGTCATTCCAAGGCCGAATGGCGTCGCTAACGTCAGGCGTTTCGAGAAACGCCTGATTCTTCGTCAGAATGGCCCACGACGAATAGTCGCGGCCTTCGCTCTCATCGCCATCGGAGTCGATCATCACGCATTCGTAACCCAACTCGTTGGCGATGCCGCGCACTACGCCGCTGAGATCCAGAAAACGGTTGGAAATGTGCAGGCAAAGGATGCCGTCGGGCTGGAGATGGTCGAGAAACAGCCGCACGCATTCGAGCGTCAACAAATGCATGGGAATCGCGTCGCTCGAAAAAGCATCGATCGCCAAAATGTCGAACTGCTGAGCATTGTCCGCCGCCAGCTCTTGTTCCATTTTGATCCGCGCATCGCCCAGCACGACTTCGACATTGGCCTCGGAATCGCTGAGGTAGGTAAAGTACTCATCGGAGACGCGAATGACCTCGGGATTGATTTCGTAGAATCGAATGGTGTCGCCCGGCCGTCCATAGACGGCCAAAGTGCCGCAACCCAGACCGACCACGCCGATCCGCAGCGGGTTGGCGCTCTCGCGCCTAGGGTGATAGTCGATCGCCAACCCGATGCCGCTGGGGTGTCCATAATAAGTGGTTGGCCAGCGGCTCTTGTCGGGATCCATGTATTGATAACCATGTTGAATCCGCCCGTTGATCAACTCTCGCTTGGGGCCATTTTCATCGTGAGGGTTGTCCTCAAAATTGACGTGCAATACGCCATAAAAATTTCGGGTGGTCTCGAGATTGCTTTCCAGGGCCAGGGATTTAGATTTCAGCGCGCTGATTCCCCACCCCAGGGCCAATCCCACGGCCACACTGAATCCGCCGGCGGCAACCCAACGAGCCTGCGTGCGACTGAGAGAATGACTAGAGCCGCGGTACGTGGCAAAAAACGCCAACACGATCGTCGCGATCAGCGCGATGTGGTATTCCCAATAGTCGTTCAGCACCAGCGGAGCCACGATCGCCACCAGGATTCCGCCCGCGGCACCACCGGCGGAGACCATCAGATAGAACAGCGTGGCGTACTTCGGTGCCGGTTTGGCACGCACCAATTCGCCGTGGCAAACCATGCAGCAGACCCAGAGCGTCGAAGAATAGATGGCTAGCTGCGTCCATATTCCGAGCGCCGTGCCCTGAAACATCGCATAGCAGGCGGCCAGCACCGAAATGGTTAACAGCACCAAGAACAGATTATGGTGATACCAGCGCTCGTGGTCGAAGCAAAAAATAAATGTGATCAAATAAATCGCCAGCGGCAAGACCCAGAGAAACGGCACGGCCGAAATCTCCTGGCACAATTGATTCGTAGTGGCCAGCAGCATCACCGAACCGCAAGCAGCCAGCGCGAGCCACAACAGAATGTCGCGCCACGTGGGCTTATTTTCCCGTTGCGGGTCCGCTCCCGCCACGGGTTCGACCACCGAGGCATGTGCCGGCCTGGTGAATTGCAACGCACACCATCCGCACATAACCACAAACAAAGCGTAGCCGATCGACCAGCCCCAGATTTGCGTTTGCAGCTTCAGCGCCGGCTCGAACGCAAATGGATAGGTGAGCAGAGCCAGCAGCGAGCCGACATTGGAGAGCGAATAGAGCCGGTACGGCGGCCGGCCTGTTTCGCGTCGGAAGCTTTCTTGCAATAGCGGCCCGGTCGTTGACAACAAAAAGTAGGGCAGGCCGATCGTCGTCGCCAACAGAGCCAGGATCTGACCAATCGGCATTTCTTCGGTGCGCGGCTTCCAGAAATCGGCGTTGGGGCTGATCGGCAAAAAGGCCAGCGAGACAATCAGCAGGGTTAAATGACAAATCATTTGCGAGCGTTGCGACAGCTTGCTCGTGATGAAATGGGCGTAACTGTAGCCGGCTAAGAGCGCAACCTGGAAAAACAGCATGCACGAAGTCCAGACGGCCGGACTTCCGCCAAACCACGGAAGAATGAACTTGCCAATCAGCGGCTGCACCTGAAACAACAGAAACGCGCTTAAAAAAATCGTGATTGCGTAACGTGCCATCGGGAACCTGATTACGGGAGATCGAACAATTGCGATTGAATTCCGATAGCCTACCACACACCCTCAAGCCTCTGCGAGGAGGGGCATGGCGTGGGAATCCGGGAGAGTATAGTGCAATTCGGCGATTCACGACCGCTTGCGGCTTAGCAGCCTGTTGATTTACTCAACAGGCTGCGCCATCGCAGGGATGTGATGACAAAATAGCGACACAAGTCGTTATTTTGCGAGCCGTGCGGAGCTTAGCTCCGCACTTGGCGAGGTTGAAAAACGCCACGATGGCTTTTTCAACAGGCTGTTAGCCCGTTTGGGTTTTTAAATGGTCAGGGCTAGCATAGAACAAGAATGGGAGCACAAAAACTAGTGAAGCGAACCGTCGAACAACTTCGCCGAGATGCTCTGGCCATCTGGCAGGCTGGCCTCGCGGCCGTGCAGTCAGAAAGCCTGGTGCGGCAACGTGTCCACTGCGAAGGCCAGCGGCTGGCCATCGGCAATCAGTCGATCGATCTCAGTAAGACCCAGCGGATTGCAGTGGTTGGCGCCGGTAAGGCCGGTGCCGGAATGGCGGCCGCCATCGAGCAGTCGTTGGGCGAAAAACTGACGCAAGAAAAGCAACTCACCGGGTGGGTCAATGTGCCAGCCGATTGCGTGCGATCCTTGGCGCACATTCACCTGCACCCTGCCCGCCCTGCCGGCGTGAATGAACCGACTGCCAGCGGAGTCGAGGGCGCCCGAGAAATCTTGCGGCTGGTCAGTTCGCTCGGCCCGAACGATTTGTGCATTGCGCTTCTATCCGGCGGCGGCTCGGCACTGTTGCCGCTTCCAATCGAAGGCGTAACGTTGGAAGACAAGCTGGCGGTCACCCGATTCTTGAGCGCCGCGGGCGCGCCGATCGAGCAGCTCAATACAGTGCGCAAACAGCTCAGCCAAATCAAAGGGGGCAATCTGGCTCGCGCTTGCTCCGCGGGCCAGCTTTTCACACTGATCATTTCCGACGTGCTGGGAGATCCGCTCGACGTCATTGCCTCTGGGCCGACCGTCGTGGATACTTCCACGCCCGAAGCGGCCATCGAGATACTCGAGCGCCATGGTGCGCGCGAGGCGGGAATCTCCGAGCGAGTATTTGCTGGACTACGAAATCGGAGCCACGATACGGTCGCGCCCATTCGCTGCGCGGTGACGAACTTGGTGATCGGCAACAATGGCCTGGCGGTGAATGCAGCGCGAGCGGAAGCCGAGCGGTTGGGCTATACGCCGCGTGCCCAGTCGGCTCCGACGTCCGAGGGGTTGGCCGAAGACGTGGGGCGCGATTTGGCGCGGGCTGCCGAACAAATGCGCGCAATGCCAGGTCCGGATTGCCTGATCAGCGGCGGCGAACCGACGGTTCGACTCGTCCAGCAAGCGCAGCGCGGCCTGGGCGGTCGCAATCAGCAGTTGGTCCTGGCGGCGGTCGAGCAGCTCGCAGTCGACGGCCCACAGGGCATCCTGATTCTCTCGGGCGGTACCGACGGCGAGGATGGGCCGACCGACGCTGCTGGTGCGTGGGCCGATGAGAAAGTCATGGAAATCGCCAATCGACGCGGTATGGAGCCGGCAGATTATTTGCGGCGCAACGATGCCTATCACTGGTTCGATCCGCTCGGCGCTCTGATCAAAACCGGACCGACTCACACCAATGTCTGCGACGTGCGGGTCGTGCTTGTCGACCGCGTGGAAGGCGCGCAAATTCCCTCTCCCTTTGGGAGAGGGTTAGGGTGAGGGTCTTCGTTCGAAGTGAGATGAAATGTGAAGTCTTTGAATCAACCCACTAGCAAAGACACCCTCATCCCGGCCTTCTCCCAAAGGGAGAAGGAGTGACATCAGCTCAATCCCACCACCATTGGCCTGCGGGCAGTTCGCCCAGGCCAATTGACTCGCGGACTTCCGAGATCTTGCCGTCTTCGTCGGGCAAGACGTTTTGCGTGGCCAGCGCCGTGCGCGGGTGGATCGTTACACCGCCGCTGACGGGCGTCAATAGTTGGTTGCCCTTCCACACGGCCGTGCAGACCGTCTCGACCTGTAGCGGAGTGTTATAGGTTTGTACGTCGAGTGCGCGCGGGTCGTTGAACGTTGAGGCTTGCCAGCCAGACTGAGAATAGAAATCCTGCTGATGAATAAACGCAGCCGCAATGGTCAAATCGATGACGTTGCGCATTTCGGCGAACACCGGCACTCGCGACGCGAGCTCGGCATATTTGGCGGTAAACGATTTGGTGAACAAATCGCTGGCTTTGTTCGCTTTGCCGGTGACACTGCGGCTGCCATCTTTGTTGACGATCTGGTCTTCCGAGACGAGTTTCACCACGTCGCCGACCAGTTCCATCCCCAAACGATCGGCGGCCACGCGGACGCTGTTGTAATCGGGGGTGAAGAACCAGCGTTGCAGCGCGCTTCGGTTGTTGCTGGGCGTGGCTCGATCGACATAGCTAACCATCCGTACCGGCGGTTTCTCCAAGCCCATACCGATGAGCTTCATGCGATAGTCGCACTCGAGCAGCACTTGCGCCATGTGCGTGCTGGGGGCGACGCCGCCCACGCGAATGTTTTGCATGCCCAGGCTGGTGCGCAAACCATTGACGATCATTTCCGTATCGCCCGGCTGGATCTGCGAACCGACGCCGCGCAGGAATTGCTGCATCCGGCTCAAGCCTTCGGGCGTGGGATCGATCGAACAGAGAATCACCGGGGCCTGCCGCTCGCCGGGCGCGAATGCTCGCAACGCCACGATCAGGTCTTGAAGCTGTAGTGCCGGGCGACCGCTTTCGATGCCACAGACGCGGCCCGCTGGGTCGGCGGCCCAGCCCTCGGCGGGACCGGCCAACACGATGTCCTTGGTATCTGGATAGTAAAACAAGTAGCGGACGCGAGTTAGCCCTGCCAGAAACTGCATTTCATCAGTCGGAGGACTGTTCTTATCGAGTTGTGCCCGCACTGCCGCTTCCAACCGATTGAGCGACACTTTGCGCAATTTGCTGGGCTTGATGACTTGCGGATTTAACTGCGCGCGGGCCTCGGCCACACGCTTTTTCGTGAGTTGCCCATTTGGGTCGGCGTAATGCTGCAGCCGCAAAACACCGTCGGCGTCGACCATAACGCCATTGGCACCGCTAACGCCCTGCTGGTTTTGTGCCCAAGCGTTGGGGCCAATGCCAATGCCTACGAGTGACACGAGCAGGAGCAACAGCGAAGAGAAATAAAGACGGCAACGCATGCCCAGGGCTCTCCAGCGAAAAGAAGTGTTCCGGATACGCTTCCACCCCACGTTCAAAGCTGAACAGGGGTGGAAGCGTTCTGTTGGACGAAATTAGTGGGCGAGACGCCCCCTTCACCAAGACCTAATTGATCTTAATTGGGTAAACTGGGTAAAGCAACTAACCTGCCGGCTTCCGCGGCGGCCACATCGAGGAAAGCCGGCCAACTCTGGCGAAAACACGGCCAAAATGGCGGCAGACTTAGTGGTGGGCTAGTGCGCGACCATGCCCGTTCGTCCTGGCCGGATTGTTGCTGGGTTTTGGAGGGGCTGCCACCAACCGGACGTTTCCCGGCCCCAATAAGGCGTCTACGCGCTGGCGCATTTCGGCGTTCAGGTCGATGCGCATCCCGGCACTCTTCAGAAAGGCACGGCTTCCATCGGCCAGGCAAATGACCAACTGCAATTCGCAATTGCCCGGATAGCCGCGCAATATTTCGTGCAATTGTTCCAGCCCGCGTTCCGAGTGTTGCTCTTCGCTCACGCGAATCACAATTCCTCGAGTAAATCGCGAGTTCAATTCCGAGAAAGGAATCAACTCGTTGACGATCAGGTTGGCCTCGTCGCTGCCAGGCCGCCGATCGACGGCGCCGCGGACGACCAGCGCGGCGTCTGCCTGGACCAGGTGTCCGTGGTTGGCAAATTCCTCCGGCCAGAGAATGCAGCGCACGGCGCCGCTCAAGTCCTCGAGATCGAACATGGCATATTTCGTGTTCGTGCTCCCCGCTCGGGCATTTTTCGTCTGCGAAAACTTGATCGACGAAATCATGCCCCCCATCACCACTTCGGATCGATGTGGCACGCCCACAATGTCGGTCGTCGTGTGAGTGCAAAAAGTCGTCAGCGTTTTTTCATGCTCCGCCAACGGATGGCTAGTGAGATAAAAACCGAGCACCTCTTTCTCAGCCGCCAATTTCTCACGCTCTTCCCAATCGGGCACGTCGGGCAAGCTGGCACTCGAGCTAGGATCCTTGGCTTCCTCCTCAACGGAGTCGAACAGGCCTTTTTGTCCGCTGCGACGATCGGCGTGCAACGAGACACCGGCCTGAATGGCGCGCTCGATGACCGCCATGTTTTGCGATCGCCTGGCGCCTGAGGAATCGAAAGCGCCGGCCTTGATGAGCGCTTCAATCGTGGCACGGCCCACCTGCGACGGGTCCACGCGCTCGCAGAAATCGAACACGTTGCGGAAGGGACCGCCCGCGCGCCGCGCCGCCGACAGCGCCGCCACGGCCGATTGCCCGCAACCCTTGATGGCGCACAGCCCGACATAAATCTTGCCTTCGGCCACGGTGAAATCGGCTTCCGAACGGTTGACGTCGGGCGGCACCACTTCGATGTTCATCCGGCGGCAATCTTCCAAATGCTCGACCAGAGAGTCTTTCTTTTTGAAGTTCCTTGCGTCGATATCGCCCGACAGCAGGGCCGCCATGAACTCGACCGAGTAGTGGGCCTTCAAATAGGCGGTCATGTAGGCGATCAGGGCATAGGCCGTCGAATGGCTCTTGTTGAAGCCATAGCCGGCGAATTTTTCGATCATTTCGAACAGTTCGACTGCCTTTTTCGACTCCAGGCCCTTGGCACTGGCGCCGGCCACGAACTCTTCGCGATACTTCGCGATCAGCGGCAGCTTTTTCTTGCTGATCGCTTTGATGCAGGTGTAGGCATGGGGCAGCGCGATATCGCCCAGGCGATTCAGGATGCGCATCACCTGCTCCTGATAGACCATCACGCCGTGGGTCTCTTCCAGGATGTCTTTCATCACCGGGTGCGGATACTCGGCCGGCTTGCGGCCGTGCTTCACTTGCACATAGTCGTCGACCATGCCACCTTCGAGCGGGCCGGGACGATAGAGCGCGTTGGTCGCGATGATGTCGCGGAAATGATCAGGCTTCATCTTCTGCAACAGATCGCGGATGCCGCCGCTTTCGAGTTGAAAAATGCCCTTCGTCTCGCCACGACACAGAAGCGCAAAGGTCTCTTTATCGTCGAGCGGAAATTTATAAGGATCGACCCGTTTGCCGGTGGTCTGTTCGATCAGATCGACGGACTTGGCCAGGATCGTCAAGTTGCGCAAGCCCAGAAAATCCATCTTGAGCAGGCCAGCCGCTTCGACGTCGCCCATCGCCCATTGGGTGATGATTTCCTCTTTGCCTTGCACTCGGCCCAGCGGCACGTACTCGACCAAGGGTTGATCGGCGATGACCACGGCGGCCGCGTGGGTGCCGACATTGCGCGCCAGGCCCTCGATCTTCATCGCCAGGTTCAGCAGCTCGCGCACTTCGGCGTCGGCGTCGTAGGCCTTCTTCAATTCGGAACTGGCCGCGATCGCGTCGGGCAGTTTGATATTCAATTCATCGGGCACCATCGCCACGATCGCGTCGACGCGTGGAATCGGCCAGCCTAGCGCGCGTCCGACGTCGCGAATGGCGGCCCGCGCGGCCAACGTGCCAAACGTGCCGATTTGCGCCACGTTCGCTTCGCCGTACTTGTCTTTGACGTATTGAATTACGTCGCCGCGGCGATCCTTGCAAAAATCGATATCGATATCCGGCGCTTCCTTGCGGCTTTCATCCAAAAACCGCTCGAACAGCAGGTCGTATTTCAGTGGACAGACGTGGCTCAAATAGAGCGCGTAGGAAACCACCGAGCCGACGCCGCTGCCGCGCGCGGTGGCCGGGATTCCCTGTTCGCGCGAGTAGCGAACGAAGTCCCAGACGATCAGAAAATAATTTGGAAAGCCCAGCTTGTTGATGACCGACAGCTCGTAGTCAAGCCGCTCCATGACCGCCGGAGCCAACTCGCCGTCGATCATTCGTTCGGGCTCATCGACGTAGCGCTCCTTCAATCCCTGTACGCACAGCTCGTACAAAAAGTCATGCGCCGTTTTTTCCGGCGGCAATTTGTAGGTCGGAAAGTGCCGCTGCCCGAGATCAAGCTGGATGTCGACGCTATCGGCAATCTGCTGGCTTTGTTTGAGCGCGTCTTCGTGCCCCACTAGCGCGGCGTACATTTCGTCGCCACTGCGCAGGAAGAATTGGTCACCCTCCATGCGCATTCGCTGCTTGTCGGTGCGGAACTTGCCGGTGTTAATGCACAGCAATACGTCCTGCGCTTCGGCATCCTCGCGATTGACATAGTGCGCGTCGCTCGTGGCTACCAGCGGAATGCCGGTCCGCCTGGCGACTTCGACCGCGCCTTCCAAGGCGAGCCGTTGAATTTCCAGCCCGTTGTTTTGGATTTCGATGAAGTAGCGCTCGCCGAAAACTTTCTGAAACCAGCCGGCAATGTCCATCGCCTGTTTCAAGTCGGGCAGGTCGCCGTGCTGCTGCAAGATCGTGCGGCTGAACTCGCCCGACACGCAGCCGCTCAGGCAGATAATGCCCTCGCTGTGGGCTTCGAGCAGTTCCTTGTCGATTCGGGGCTTGAAATAGAAGCCTTCGAGGAACGCCCGCGAAGCCATCTTCACGAGGTTCTTGAAGCCCGTCTTGTTCTGGGCCAAAAGCGTCAAATGGTAGCTGGCTTCCTTCATGCCCCCGGGAGCGTCTTTTTGAAACCGGCTTCCCGGAGCGATATAGGCCTCGTAGCCGATGATCGGGTTGATGCCGACAGCGTGGGCTTTTTTGTAGAAATCGAGCGCGCCGTATAAATTGCCGTGGTCCGTCAGCGCCAGCCCCGTCATGCCCAAGGCCTTGGCTCGATCGACCAGACCCTGAATCGGGCTCGCGCCATCCAGCAAACTGAAATGACTGTGACAGTGCAAATGGACAAACGGGGGCACACTCATCGCAATCCTCGCATCCAACAGGTGCCACGCGGTCTACCGGCCCGAGCGCTTGGCAAGATCCATCCCAATCAGCTAGCAACAGCATTCTAGCGGGTTGGGGCGAGCGAACCCAGTGGCCGGAATTGGCGAGGAAAAGCGAGCATGAGACTGGCGCGACAGAGTGTGCGGAATTATCTCGCGAGTAGTGCGAGCGCAAACCGCCGTATTACGCGGCTTCGCTCTTGCGCCGCCGGCGCTTGGGCTTGGGAAGCTGATAGATCATCGAATTGCCCTGTTTGCCGACGTGCTCGACGGTTTTCATCTCTCGCAGGCAATAGGCGATTCGTTGTGCCAAGGGGCGGCGGATCGAAAGCTGCTCGGCCAGGTGGCCGGTGTGAAATTGCTTGGGCAAAGTTTCCGGCAGCAGGCGCATCAGGTCGGCCGCTTCACGCAGGCGAATGCTCTGGCCGACCGAAAGGAGCTTTTGATCGGCGACCACCTGGTCGTTCCGTCGCCAGCGACGACGGCGTCCGTGGCCCGGATAGCGCCACTCCTCGACTTCGACCAGCACGATTTCCAGCGTCAGGCCGGGGTGCGGAAAGACCCGCGTAAAATACACCAGCTCTTCGAAGATATCCAACAGGGTGCCCCGCTTGGGGCTCATGCGGCGCGATAAGACACGCCCTTCGGCCGCGTGTTGTTTGATGAGCGTTTTGCGCGCGACGATCGGCTTGACCACCAGCACCTGGTGATTCAACAGCAACCGGCGGATCTTGTCGCGAATTGCCGAGAGCGAGCCATGTTGAATTTCGATCAGCAGATCGCCGCAAACCGCGTCGATGCGAAACTTGTCGAGCACGACTTCAGTCTGCGCGGTGTCGCCCGCGTAGAGTTTTTTCAGATCGCGGTGCAGCGAGGTTTCCATCGTGCGCCAGGTCTCCTCCGTGAGAGCTGCGAAAGCCGAAGTTGTTGATTGCGGCTTAGATCTATTTTGGCGGCGTGATGCCAAAGTCCTGAATCGTCAGCAGGCTGGCGAATTTGTATCCCCTCGAAGTAAACGCTTCGGCGCCACCTTCCATGCGGTCGATGATCGCGATCACGCCCGTCACTTTCAAACCAAAGGCTTCGACGCGCTCGATGGCCAACAGCGATGAGCCGCCGGTCGTCACCACGTCTTCCAGAATCACAATCGTGTCGCCCGGGTTGACCGGTCCCTCGATGAATTTCTGCGTGCCGTGAGCCTTGGCTTCCTTGCGCACCAGCACGCCCTTGAGCGGCAGCCCGCGTTCGCCGGCCATCGTGATCACGGCGCCGGTGATCGGGTCGGCTCCAATCGCCATTCCGCCGACGCTTACCGGCAAAGGCGTGGGCAATAAATCCAAAATTCCTTCGGCGACCAGTTTAGCGCCAAACGAGTCGAGCGTGACTTGTTTGCCGTCGAGGTAGTAACTGGCTTGCTTGCCCGAAGCGAGTGTGAACGTGCCGAACTTCAAAGCTTTTTCACGCACCACCGCAACCAACGCTTGCTTGTCGTACACAGCCGCTTTCCTCACACAAAAAACTGTCAGCGATTCAAATTCGCGTCGAAGTAGCGACGCGAATGGGCCCGCTCTTCATACTAACCCGACGCGCGAGCGAGGGCTCTTCGCGTCGCTTACCTCGCTCGCGCGTCGGGTTAGTATGGAAAAACCTAGAGCGTATCGGCTCCGGCCACTTCGATGCCCTTCAACCTATACCACTTGAACAGCGGCTTCGAAAGGGCAAAGCGATAGCGTCCGATTGTTGCGCGCGAGCAAGCGGCACGCAATCCTGCGAGAAACCCAGCGGCTTTACCAAGGCAGCTGCTACCGGCGGATCGTCACTTTCGACCCGAGGCTGAGAATGTCGTAGACGTCTTCGACGTCGCGAGGATTCAGGCTGATTGAGCCGGGCAGATCGGTGCGGCCGATGTCTTCGGGCCGATTCGTGCCGTGGATGGCCATCTCACTGCCCAGCCCGATCCAACGTTCGCCGAGCGGATTGTTCTGGTCATCGGCGCCAATCGCCCGATCGCGCCCACGATAGACCGGATTCACGACTTTGTCGGAAACCGCGTAGCTGCCTTCTTGTGGCGGGTGCTCCTGGCCGATGCCAATCGCAAACCGTCCGGCATACGAACCGTTGAGCAGCAGCGTCAACTGCCGTTTCTCCAAACTCACCACGGCACTAAAGGGCCCGCGCACCACTTTCAGCCGTTCGCCCGGCCGCAGGTTTTGCGGATCCTCGATGCCATTGATCTTAGCCAACAATTGCCAAGGCACATTGTAACGCTGCGCAATATCGTCCAGCCGCTCGTTGGGCTGAACTTCGTAAGGTGGTTCGAGCAAGTGTTGCGTCGAATAGATGACCGTGCCGGCCACCTGATCCAACAGTTGAGTCAGTCTTGCCTGGTCGTTCGGCGCGAGTCTTGGGTCGTCGTGCCAACCCGAAAGCTGCTGTAAGGCCGCGGCCATTTGGCCTGCCTCCAACTCGCGCTGGGCGGCTTCGATCGCGGCGGAAAAGTTTGCGGCATCGGCCGGCGGCGCTTGCCCGGCCGGCGCTTGGCCATCGAACGGTGGATTGGTGCGATATCGATCGGCTACGCTGGCCTCGACTTCGGCGGGCACAATCGAAGGATCGGGTGCGCTACCACGCGGCGCGGCTGCGCCCGAATCTTGAGCGTTTGGATTGCCATAGGCATCGGACGGCGCCGGGTATTGCGGTGAGCGCTGTGGCGCGTATTCGCCGGGTGAAGCTGGTGCACCGGCCGGGTCGCGATAGGCGGCCGGCGGTCCATTGGGATCGGCAGACAATGGCGGGCGCGATTGTGCTACGGCCGGAGGGTTGTTGTTGAACGGCGGCGCTTCGGAGGGGCGCGATGGTCCGCCGGACGGCGCCACGCCGCGCGAACCGCCAAACGGTGGCGCGCTTCCGCCACTGCTCGGTCCACCACCAGGGCCCCACGGAGTGCCGCCACTGGGCGACGCCATCTCAGGCAGTTGTACTTTCGGCGCGGTATCCCAGCCTTCGGCAATGCCGGGCGGAGGCGCATCGTTTCCGCTGTTGATGCGGACATAGACTCCGTAGCCAATGCCCGCCAAAACGGCGACAGTCAACAGCGGCTTTAGCGTGTTCACAAGTTCGTCCTCCCTGACGAAAAAGCGAAGAGCTCGAAAGCGAGCAAGATTTCTAAATGACAGGATCGAAACACCGGCCGCACGCCCGCCAAAGTTCGCGATCGACCATCAAGGTTCTCCCGCGCCTTAGACCCTGCGCCTAATGTTCCGGGGGCGGATCATACGAAAAGGCGCCATTCGACGCCAGATCAAGAAACGGCGGGTAGGAGAGCGGTTTTGTTAAGTTGGGGAACATCGGACGCCGCGTGGTTCCGTGACTTCACTGGCCGAAGGCCCCACGACACCTCCGGTGCTCATTCGGGACTGGCTTTCTTCGCTTCGCGAAGTTTCGCGCGAATCACTTTCAGACGTTCGGCCAGCTCGCGCTCCAGCCCTCGGTCGACCGGGTGGTAATACTCGCGATCCACTCCCAGATAATCCTGGGCACTCACGGCGTCGGGGCTGTTGTGGGAGTATTGATAGCCCTGGCCGTGGCCGAGTGTCTTGGCGGCCTGGTAGTGGCTGTCGCGCAGAATAACCGGCACCGGCAATAACCGTCCTTCGCGCACATCCTTGCGGGCTGCGCCAATGGCCATGGTCGAGGCGTTCGATTTCGGCGCGCAAGCCATGTAGGTCACGGCCTGCGCGAGATTCAACTGGCACTCGGGCAAACCCACGAATTCGCAAGCTTGCATTGCCGCGATCGCCAACGGCAGCGCGTGGGGATCGGCATTGCCGACGTCTTCGCTGGCAAAGATCACGATTCGCCGTGCCAGATACCGCACGTCCTCGCCCGCTTCGAGCATTCGCGCCAGCCAATAGATGGCCGCGTCCGGGTCGCTGCCGCGCATGCTCTTGATCAACGCGCTGATCGAATCGTAGTGCGCGTCTCCTGTCCGGTCATATTCGATCGCTTTGCGCTGCACCGACTCTTCCGCAAGCGCTCGGGTGAATTCTATGGGCCGTTGGGTGGTCGAAAGCACTCCGACCTCGAGCGCTCCCAAAGCCCGCCGCGCGTCGCCATCGCTGACTTCGGCTAGAAATTCGAGAGCATCATCGTGCAAGTGGATCTCGTATTGGCCCAATCCGCGGTCTCGATCGACCAGCGTGCGGCGAATGAGGGTGGTGATGTCCTCGTTCGAGAGCGACTCGAATTGAAACACGCGGCTGCGGCTGACCAGCGCGCTATTGATGGCAAAAAACGGATTTTGGGTCGTGGCGCCCACCAGCGTCACGACGCCGTCTTCGACGTCAGGCAGCAGCACGTCCTGCTGGGCCTTGTTGAAGCGGTGGATTTCGTCGATGAACAAGAGTGTCTTGTTGCCGCTAGCCGAAAGCCGGTCGCGGGCCGCCTCGAGCACTTCGCGCAGCTCCTTGACGCCGCTGGTGACCGCGCTGAGCTGCACGAACTTGCTGCGGCTGGCAGTTGCCAACAGATGGGCCAGGGTGGTTTTGCCCGTGCCTGGAGGGCCGTAGAAGACGACCGACCCTAATCGATCGGCCGCCAGCAATCGCCGCAGCAGCTTGCCCTCGCCCAAAAAATGTTGTTGCCCGACAAATTCGTCCAACGTGGTCGGGCGCATGCGCGCGGCCAACGGTTGTGCCCGGCGGCGATTGGCGGACTCGCTGGCTTCAAACAGGGACATGCGGCAACTCGTGTGGCAAAGTACAAAACTTGGTGTACAAAACTTGGTCCCGAGCAGTGAATTGTACGCAATCGGTTATGCGATAGGGAGCCGCGCCCCCAGCCGAGCTAGCAGACCGTGTTTTTCAGTGCCCTCGAGGCAAGCTTTCCATTCTGGTCTTGCCACAGAGTTGCCAATCGGTTTCCAATGGCCACCGAGCAAACAGGCAAGTCCCGGTTCAAGGAAGATTTCGATGGGCACGATCAAAGAGAATCTGAACCAGTGGTCCTCATATCATTGGAATCAGGAGGGCGACGAGTGGTCTGGCCCGTGGGGCGGTTCGGCCTCGATGTGGTACGGCACGCTGCTGCCCCGGATCCAGGCGGTCGCCAAAGGCCACCGGTTTTTGGAGATTGCGCCCGGCTATGGCCGATGCACTCAGTTCTTGTTGAAACTGTGCGATCGGTTGACGGTCGTCGATCTGACTCAGAAGTGCATCGAAGCCTGCCAGAAGAAATTCGCCGAATACAGCCACCTCGACTACCACGTCAACGACGGCAAGTCGCTGGAGTTTCTGGAAGATAACTCGATCGACTTTGTTTTCAGTTGGGATTCTCTGGTACACGCCAACGACGAAGTCCTGGCGTCGTATTTAAGAGAGCTGTCGAAAAAAATGAAGCCGGGCGGGTTTGGTTTCATTCACCATTCAAACCTGGGCGAATATCGCGACCCGAACACGGGGATGCTGACCATCGAAAGCCAGCACTGGCGCGATGGTACGATGTCGGCCGAGCTGTTTCGCGAATTCTGCGCGCGAGCCGGACTGAGATGCGTGGCGCAGGAAATCATCGAATGGGAAACCGGCGTGTTGAGCGACAGCATGTCACTCTTCACGAAATCGTCGGACATGGAAACTGACGGCGAGACGCGCATCTTCGAGAATCGCGAGTTCATGCTCGAGGTGGAAAATCTCCGCAGGATTCGCGATCTCTACAGTCCGCTGACGACTCCGACGTTCGCAATGAACAGCGAAGCCGCTTGAAATGAATTCTTGCAGGCATTGCCACGCGCTTGCTCACAATGGTCAAAACAATTGCATCTGGCCGCTGCGCGGTTTCGGCGGCACGAACCGCGTGGAGTCTAGCGGCGGCAAGCGCTGGTCGAGCTCGAACTTCTTCTTGAAGACCTTGAACGCTTGATTGATCTGCTCGGCGTAGGGGCCTTGTCCACGCATCCGCTGGCCAAACTGACTGCTATTCATCCGGCCCTCGCGCGTCGAGCGAATCAGCGTGAGCACGCGGTCGGCTTTTTCGGGGTAGTTGCGCGCCAGCCACTCTTCGAAAATCGGCCGCACGGCCAGCGGAAGCCGCAACAGCACATAGCTGGCCGAAGTCGCACCGGCTTCTCGCGCGGCCTCGAGCACGGCCGGAATATGCTGGTCGTTCAAACCGGGAATGATCGGAGCCACCATCACACCCACCGGCACGCCCGCCGCGCTTAGCTCGCGAATGGCTCGCAGCTTGGCTTGCGGCGCGGCCGTGCGCGGCTCCAGTTTGCGGGCCAGCTCGGCGTCGAGCGTGGTCACGCTCAGGTGGACGTGCACCAGATTTTGAGCCGCCAGAGGCGCGAGCAGATCGAGATCGCGCGCCACGAGTGCGTTTTTCGTGATGATGCCGAGCGGCTGCCGCGATTCGAGCATGACGTCCAAGCAGCCGCGCGTGATGCGGAATTTGCGTTCGGCCGGCTGATAGCAATCGGTGACGCCGGAAATGGCGATCATCTCGGCTTGCCAATTCGGCCTGGCTAATTCCTCGCGTAGCCGCTCTGCTGCGTCGTACTTGACGAGAATTCGGGTTTCGAAATCCAAACCCGCGTTCATACCCAGCGTCTCGTGCCCGGGCCGCGCGTAGCAATAGGCACAGCCATGCTCGCAGCCGCGGTAAGGATTGATGCTGTAGCGAAACGGAACGTCCGGGCTGTCGTTCTCCGTGATCAGCCGCCGCGAGTCATTCGGCAGAAACACGGTCGCCACGCGCCGCTCGCCGGGCATCTCATCGGCAGGGTCGACGTGTTCCAGGTCGTCTTCGACTCGCACTCGTTCGAATCGATTTGGCGGATTAACACCCGCGCCGCGACCAACGGCTGACGTGCGTGACGATTGCGACTCCACGGCCGTGCTCCGCGACAACGTAGGCAGAGAAATTTTTCGACGCTCTACGTC
>Ga0163150_10004344_pt1 | contig 19029 bp, 21 predicted proteins | sample OliLakLV19P2IB_FD_148628 | JGI IMG/M metagenome (GOLD analysis project Ga0163150, IMG submission 148628) | Freshwater microbial mat bacterial communities from Lake Vanda, McMurdo Dry Valleys, Antarctica - Oligotrophic Lake LV.19.P2.IB | ecosystem: Environmental > Aquatic > Freshwater > Lake >...
ATTTAATCTGGTGGTACGGCCGACGAGTGAGGAGTTGATGAAATACGAGTCTATTTTAAGTCGAATTTAACGATACATTTCTCGGCACGAACTCTAGGTAGATTGAGTCTGCTCCACCGCGCATCCCCATCCTTGAGACTTATAGACTTAATGCCGATCTGTTCTGCTTTGAAAGCGACTAGTCTACTGGTGTTACCATGTCTGCAAACAAAAACGATTGATTGATATTTTTTGAGCATCTTCTTTTGTTTCTTTAAGAATTGATCAATGTTGTGAAAAGGGACATGCATTGATTCGGGAATATGGTGATCCTTATATTCACCCTCATTGCGGATATCAATAATAAACGATCCCTTCTTTAATTCTATTTTTTCTTTATTCTTAACTTTCTCCCAAATCTTGTCAGGAGTTTCGTTGAATAGTAATGGAAAGACTTCTTCCGATGTGAGTTCCTTGATGATAGGATCTTTTGTAACAGGAACAATCCCACTCTCTTTCTTGAGAAGATGCTCATTTTCTATCGTAGGGAAACTTGTCGGGTCTAGGTATTGGAAATATTCATCAATATAAGGAAATGGACTATCTGGACAGATGAATACGGCGATCTTTTCTTCGTCAGATAATTTCTGTTTAGAAAGATGATTGAGAAGTCCAACAAGCGCAAAGCCTGAACTTGGTCCTACAAAAAGGCCGGCGCGACAGAGGTCCATAGATAGTTTGAATGATTCGGTTGTCCCGACTTCTTCATGATGATCAAGAACTGATTTCCAATCAAAAGCGATTTCTTTCAAGAGATTACTTGTTCGTACACCTGGTATTGGATTGTTGGCAATTCGAGACACCCCGATGATTTCAATGTTAGGGTTTTGTTTCTTGAGATATGAGCCATTGCCAATGATTGATCCGGTTGTTCCAAGGCCAACTGAGAGCAAAGATATCTTTCCTTTGGTCTGATCCCATATCTGAGGACCAGTCCATTTATAATGAGCCTGTGGATTTGCCTTGTTATCATACTGACCAGGATTAAACCAATTATTCTCTTTGGCCCAGACTTTGGCTTTATAAATACCGCTTGTCTGGTCGCTTGGATCGGGACAAATCGGTTCTTCATTGACGATTATTTCGGTTCCAAGGAATCTCAAGATATTTAATTTACCTCGACTTACTTCGTGCGATACGACGGCTTTGGTGTGAGGAATACCCATAAGTCGAGCAATGACAGCGAGTGAAAAAACGGTATTACCAGAAGAATTCTCGATCACGGTATTTATCTCATCAAATCCGCCTTTATTTTTCCTATCAAGCAACATATTGTATGCCGGAAGCGATTTCACATTCGCAAGAGGTAGAGCGTTCATTAGTTTTGCAAAAATTCTCACACCATTCTTTCGATACGGATTGAGATGATCAGGAATTTCCACAAGCGGAGTATACGGAGCATTGTCTGGATTGAGAAAATCAAGAACAGCATTACTGCCCTCGAAGGTATTCAATATTTTTTGTTCGTTAGTTTTTATCTCCATATTCAAAAGTAAATTCAGTATCTATCTGTTCCGTAAGGTCACCGAAACGATCTTTGATAAAAGCCTGAGAAACATATTTTGTATGAAGTTCCCAGATTTTCTTGAGTCGTGCATTGCGATTGTCGGGCAATGAATCGACAAGCTCAAGGATAGTTTTCAAGAGATTTTGGTTGTCAGGATTGAGTTTCTCTACAGAGAGCCGTGCACCATTTTGATCAATAGCTCTTATGTGTTCGTCGTCAGTAAAAAAGCCGATTATCTTCTCAGATGGAATATGGCTCTTTATAAAATCAATATCTTTCTGATTGCGTATTTTATTGCCAACAATTCGAACACTTTCAGCAAGACCCGCTTCATTGGCGAGGTCAATGTATTTGATATACACCTCAATGCTTCGCATGGTTGGTTCGACAATAAGGCAGGTCAGATCAAACTGAGCGTGAAGCGTGCCAGCAAAAGAATCTACTCCGGCAACCATGTCTGCTATAACATATCCACTTTTGTCATCGGTATGATTCAAAATACTTTCGAGAATGGCAAGGTTGTTATGGTAGCAACTCGCACCAATATCTTCTTCCTGATATGTACCAACCACAAATACAGAAAGGTTACTCTTATGGAGTCCATATTTCCCAAGAGGAATATTTTGAATTGATTCGAGTTTTACAAGATTTGATTTTCGTGTCGGTGGTGTTGATTTACGAAATGCACCAAGATTCTTAATATTATTGTTACCGATAAGCCATTTCTTTATTTCATCAGATGGTCCTGGGGCAGATATATGTTTGTTGAAGGGGATAGCAATAAAGCCAAGTAATTCCGGAGCATGGATATTGAGGTCAGCATCAAACACAACAACTGGCTTAGTTGTTTGATTCGATACATATGATGCGAATGAGGCGCACAATGTGCTTTTGCCCGATCCGCCTTTTCCAACAAAGGCTATTCTCATATTATTTTTTTACAGTTTTTACACGTACCTCGAACCGTAATATCCGATATGAAGGCGTCACAGAGTAGACTTTTTCTGCTTACATGAACTTCCTCAATCTTCCCGCAATCATTACAAACGAAATGATCGTGGCTTTCTTTGGAGGATTCATAGGCAACAGATTTGCTATCGACGAGCACTCGTTTGATAGCACTGTCCTTAAGCAGTTGTTCAACATTACGAAAGACTGTCGAATAGTCAGCATCCGGAATAGCCTTGTGAATCTCTGCAATGGTGAGTAGGTGCTTCTTTTTAAGCAGTTTTACTATTTGGTATTTGTATATATTGGCTCTCATAATGCAAGTAGTTTGCATAATAAACCAAAAGATAAATAAAGTAAAGACTTCGCTAAAGACACAAAAATTGCTAAAATAGCAAAACATGAATCGATTAAGCAAAATTACACTGGGTATATTACTCGCCGTTTGCTTATTTTCTCCTTTGCAAAGCAACGCCCAAGAACTTATTCAGGACAAGGTCGAGATTGTAAGAGCAAGAGTGGTTGAAGTGGTGAGTCAAGAGAAAAAGGAAGTCCCCGGAACCGATGTTCAGAGTGTATATCAAACCATCAAGGCTGAAATTTTAGAAGGAGACAAAAAAGGCCAGACAATAACAATTGAGAACGATTTCTTGGTCCTGAAGAAAGATGATAAGTTTTTTCTGCGTCATAGTATCGATGGATTGGACGGACATGAGATGTACGCTGTAAGAGATATAGATAGGCGTGGGGCCATTCTTGGTTTCATTATTCTCTTTATGGTTGTCGTAATTATTTTTTCAGGAAAGCAGGGGTTGCGATCTATACTTAGTCTGGCTGGTAGTTTTTTTGTTATTTTGTATGTATTGGTCCCAAGCTTGCTCAAAGGCTACCCGCCGATACCTACAAGTATTGCTATTGCTGCAGTTATTCTTTTTCTAGCAATTTTTCTTACCCATGGTTTTAATAGGGAATCAACAGTTGCTTTCACAGGCACGGTGCTTGCCGTCATTCTCACAGGAATACTTGCATATATGGGTGTCACACTGGCACATCTCACAGGCTTTGCTTCAGATGAGGCAGTCTATCTAAACTTCAATACGCGAGGGGTGCTTGATTTTGCTGGCCTGCTTCTCGGTGGCATCATGATCGGTGTGCTCGGTGTACTTGATGATATTGCGATTACTCAAGCTGCAGTGGTAAGTGAGTTATATAATTCTGCATCACATCTTTCTAAAAAAGAAATTTACAACAAGGCTTTGCGAGTAGGAAAAGAACATGTTGGAGCGTTAGTAAATACACTTGCTCTTGCGTATACAGGTGCATCACTTCCTTTACTGCTTCTATTCTCAGCATCTGATTCTTCAATGGCAAGTATTATCAATCAAGAAATTTTTGCTACAGAGATTATTAGAACAGTTGTAGGTAGTATCGGTCTTATTCTTACCGTACCAATTACTACGTTCTTGGCTGTATATATGTTGAAAGGATATAAGGGAAAGCATCACACTCACTCTCATACTCATACGCACGGAATATCGTAAATGTCTCCCTGATCATGTAGGGGTACCTAAGATTTGTTGGGTCGGTCTTTAACAGATAACTTTGATCGTTTGTAGTAGAACCAAGCTATCGCAACACCAAGTACTCCAACAATAATAATCTGAGAGATTGATTCAACACTATCGATGCCATTAATAATATCTTGATACGCAGAAAGACCTACATAACCAACAATAATGAACAATGCACTGCGGAAAAGTGTACCTATAAATGTTCCAATTATATATAGTTTCATTGGAATTTTAATTACACCAGCTGCAACAGATACAGGAAGAGATGGAATGATTGGAAGAGCGCGAATTACGGTGAGGATTACGTAATCCTTTGCTGACCCAGTGAAATATGCACCCAATTTTTCTACTTGAGCGTGGTTGATGCCCATTTTTGGACCGACATGAACAAGAATGAAATCTTCCGCTTTATCGGCAACAATATATATGATAATACAAGCAAGTGTTTTTCCTAACGCGGCAATGACGATGAGCCATATAAGACCCACGTATCCATATCCTTGTGCAAGTGCAAGTGTTCCGGCTGTTGTTGTTATGAGGGGTGAGGGAATAGGCGCAATAATATCTTCGAGGAATGATCCTACAAAAGTAAATACCTCAATGGGTACAATTTTTGAGAGATATATGAGTTGTTCTTGAATATATTCAAACATGAAGTGATGCTATATTAGTATAATTATACAATAACTGGCTCAACATGTGGCAAGGATTATTTTATCGTCCACGAAATGTGTCATTTGAAGGAATTTAATCATTCGAGAAAATTCTGGGCGCTTGTGGAGAAAGCTCTTCCTAATTATTTAGACATTAAGAAAGAGCTTCGCAATCACGAGTTATTTTACAAATAGTTAAAGAGTAAAAGAAAGTAAAAGGTGTCAGGAACCTTTATTTTTAAAAAATCACTGTGATAAAATGTATGTACAGGAAGAGCTCTTAGAGCAGTCGCGCCCAAATTTTTGAAGAAAGGTTCCCGACACCTTTTACGCCCTCTTTTTCCTTTATGAAAAAAAGCGTCTACATACTCCAACCTTCACTAGAACTCGCATTGATAAAAATAATAAAAGGGGAGTAATCTGAAATAAAAAAAGCTCGCGAGTTTCCTCGCGAGCAGTAGTGCTGTGAACATTTCACTTCTGGTTGAGCAAGTGAAAGTTTTGTTTGTGAATGATCACGGTCTCAAAAGTTTGCAACTTTTTCACCATGAGTAATGCCGGCTGGAATCGTCGCCACACTAGTCCGTGTTTCTTGGTCATGACTTGCTTCGCAAACACAAAACCAAGTTTCTGGCTGATGCCAATCACTGGAGTGGAATCCCACGGAGTTTCCCAGCCAGGATCATAGGCGAGAGCGTTGACTTCTCCTTTCCACAACCGAGCCATCCAAGTTCCAAAAGAGGAACCCATGACTTCGTAGTTTTTGAATCGGCGTACCAATTTCCCCATCTCTCTGGTGTGCTTTTCCAGAGGTTCTCTCAGCATGCACTGGCCTTCCTTCAGACTGGCCAGTTTTTTTCCCGGACCCATTTGCTCAAATGTATCCAGTTTTGAGATTCTGAATACTTTGTTTGAACCCGGCCGGTAGCCGTATAGTTCCTCGGTGTTAATGTCTCCGATATAAGCAGACACTACGGCTTTGCCGTGAACGAGGGCGACCATTGTGGCGACGCCGTGACTTTGACGACGGACAAACGCCTTCGTCCCATCCAACGGATCCACAGTAAAGTAGTATCCGTTCTGGGAGGAAACTTGCAGTTCACCTTCTTCGCCAATCACCCCATAGCCTGGGAAGCATTCCTCAAAAGCTCGCAGGTATATCGCTTGAGCTTTGGTGTCAGCAGAAGTGAACACATCGTTCATTGTTCCACCGTAACCCATTTTGGTTGTTGCTTCAAAAACCGTTCTTTCGTTTTGAATAGTCACCATCGCTCTTCGAACAGTTTCCTTTAAAAGCCGTCCAATGCTGTGGCCGTTCAAAACTCCCATATTGTCATAGTTCATTATCAATTTCTCCTTCTACTTTCTACAATACTGTATTTCCAATAAAAGTCAAATTATCTAAAAACCTCATCCTCAATATCATACATAAGTCCGGATATTTCCTGGGATGGATAACGAAAATTCTCAAAATAAATTTACCTAAATATGTCTAAAGACTAAACGCACAGAGTGTAAATTTTCTTTATTTATGTACTAGTCATGACGAGAAACTATATAAAAAATTAGAAGAAGGTCGCAAAAAACGCAACAAAATTATTTAGAAATTAACTTCTATAGGAGGTATGGAATCGATAAATAATTTAGCAAAAGATTCTACAATAACAAACATTTTACTTCGGCAAGAGATAATGAAGAGATTTGACGGTAAGGTCTTAATACCATCAATAAATTTATACAAGAATGGGTGGAATGATGCTCTCAATTCAGTAATAAAGAAACTTAAATCAAAAGAGCTTTTTGAGTCGTATTTGTAGAGTGTTTTTGCGAATCCGGGGAAGGATTGGGAGGGAGAGAAACTTGGCGACGTGTGTAAGGTTGAGTATGGCTATACTGATAAAGCCAGAAATTCAGGAGAATATCGATTTGTTCGAATTACAGACGCTGACGAAAAATCGTTTGCCTACAAAAGAAAACAAAATGTATGTGAACTCATTTAATAGTGCGAAACAATATGTCTTGACTTTCGGAGATTTACTTATAGCACGAACTGGGGCGTCTGCCGGCCACGTTCTATTTTTTGATAGTGATGAAAAACCAGTATTTGCGTCATATCTCATAAGGATTAGATTTAAGAATGAAATAATCAGTCGTTTGTATTGGTTTTTCTCAAAGTCTAGACTTTATTGGGATCAAGTAAGGTTGTTATCCGCAGGCTCTGCTCAACCGTAATTTAATGGGGGTGCGTTGAAGCCGATAATTTTCCCGTTTCCAAAGTCCACACCAGTGCAAAAATCCATCGTTAAAAAACTTGGCACTTTCGGAGGAGACAAAAAAGCTAGAGAAAATATACGAACAAAAACTAGCAGATTTGGAGGAGCTTAAGAAATCGGTGCTGAGGAAGGTGTTTGCGGGGGAGTTATGATAAAATTCACATCAATGACAAAAGATATCCTAGAAAAAACAGTCTACGTATTTATAGACGCTTCCAATCTTTGGCAAGCTCAGAAAGCTCGTGGAAGAATGTTTGATTATGAAAAGCTAAAATCAGTCATCAAAAACAAGTTTCTCTCATCGGCAATTGAAATCTATTATTACACTGCATACCCAGCAAATGGTACAAGAGATTACGATCTCGATAAGAAGCATAAATTTTTTACATATCTCAAAAAAGGACTTAATTATAAAGTAATAAAGAAGGAATTAAAGAGAATTATTACTCATAATAATGAGGGAGATTCAATTCAGGAAAAGGGAAATATGGATGTTGAAATGACAATTGATGCTGTCCATAATATAGAAAAATATCAAATCGCTGTATTTTTTACTGGAGATTCAGATTTTATGCCTTTGGTTACTTATATAAAAAATAAAGGTAAAAAAGTATATGTTTTCTCATCAAAAAATAATATATCTCAAGAATTAAGAACCGGAGCGGATGGATACTTCGATGTGCTTTTGATGGAAGAAGACATATGGGGTAGGGTATTGGAACAGAGGGTTTAATATACAAACAGCCCCCCTTTCGGGAGGCTGCTCTAGGATGTAAAACCCTTTCAGTTATGGAAAACCGAAAGACTTATTTAGTATACACATTGGAAAAACTAAAGCAATTTTCGTTATGCACACTCTTCACAAAATATATATAATGTTGTATTATTAATTCATATGAACGAATCTGAAACACGAGCTGAATATATAGATCCACTACTCAAAGCGAGTGGCTGGGGCGAGGTGGATGAATCACGAGTACTGCGTGAGTTTCGTATTACTGACGGCAAAATACAAACTGGCGGACAGCGGAGCAAGCCAGAGATTGCTGACTATATTTGGGTATATAAGAATCGCAAGATTGCAGTCATTGAAGCAAAGCAATTAGAACTGCCAGCAACAGAGGGCGTGGCACAAGCAAAGTCGTATGCGGAGAAACTGCATATTGATTACACCTACTCTACAAACGGTAACGAGATTTATCAGATTTCGATGAAGACGGGGCAAGAGGGCGAAGTACAAACATTCCCTACGCCTGACGAACTATGGGCAAAGACATTCAGTGATCAGAATGAATGGAAGGCAAAGTTTAATGCTGTTGCCATAGAGGGAGACCATGGCAAGCGATACTATCAAGAGCTGGCGAATTATAGATAAGGATTTAAGGTTTAGATTCTAAAATGCTTGTATTTCATATTCCTCTAGTATATCCAAGTGGTGCACTAGCTAGTTGAATGTGCCATTCTGCGTCTGTACAAAAGTTAATAGTTATGTTATAAATACATGCAGTTTCAAGGTGGTCTTGAAGCATGTTCCTTAATAACAAAAGTAGATTTATATGGATACCAAGAGTTCGGAAAAAAAGATGCTGCAAAGCATCTCCGAGGAGCTTGGTGTGTCCAACCTCCTTGAGATTCTATCAACAGCACCAATGCGTCGCTTGCAGCCTATTTTAGTGCATGCATTCAAGAATCGAGCAAAAGCCAGAAAACCTTCAGAGTTACTTCATGAGTACGAACGAAAGCAAGAGTTTCTTGGAATCGGCTCAATTTCTCAGGATAATCTCTATAGGTTCGCGCTCAAGTGCTATGAAGCAACAGGCTCTTCATTTGAGCCTGTTCAAACCTCTCCAGTTGAGCCTCTAGGTTTGAATGCGGTGTTGAGTATGGTTAGTCAAAACAACACTCTCTCATCCATAAGAGGATTTGAGGTCGTGAGTGATTTAACAAGTCAGCTCGCACTCGAATGTGCATTGAGGAGAAAACGGTACATCGCCATGAAAGATAATAGTGATGTGCACATTAGCACGTCGGGTCGCGTTTTGCGATTACAGCCATTCGACAAGGGTAATGGGTATATGCAACATTTCAACCTCTTTGCCCTCTGTTCTGGAGGATCCAACATAGCCTCTAGTGGTGGGTTTGCAGTCCCTATACTGCAAAAGCATATAGCAACGTTGCTGGATGTTGTATCTACCTTGTCTGAAGAAGGGTATAAGTCGTCTGGTATTACTGTTAAGATCTCCGATATGCGGTTTCTTGATCAGTTGATTGATGCGATGAAGCTCTCTCGCGAAGACATACTGCGTAATTCGCTCAACGATGCCTTCGATGTGTTCAAAGAGTATCGAGTTCAATTCCCAAAGGAGGTTGAAAATGCTTGTGATTTAAGTCCTGCAATGTTTAAGGACATCGGCCTTGATGATCGAGTAGGGTATTTAACTCACATAGAGCAAGGTATTCTGAAACCACTTCGGGCGGTTAACCAAAGGGTTAGATTCTGTTTTGATTTCAACAGAAAAGCAGGATTGGGTTATTATCCGCATTTGTGCTTTCACATTTTCGCTTCAAATCGAAAAGGTGATGTAGTTCAGATTGCGGATGGCGGCGCTGTCGATTGGGCAGCTAAACTACTTGGTAACAATCGTGAAGCGATGGTTACTTCTGGAATCGGTTCAGAACTAATGCAAAAACTGTTCTAGGATGGTGAGTGTGCTGGCCGGAGAGTTAAAATCTCTCCGGCCTTTTTTTAAAAACAAACAAATATTTTCTTTTTATTTGAGTCGATTTTTACTTTACCACCATACGGCATCGGTATTTGTGGATCTGTGTGACCAAAATTCATATTCTGCACAATCGGTATGTTTTTGTTATATGATCTCACTGTCTGAAGAATAGTATCTTGTTGGTTTTTTACGTACAAAGTCCGTTCTTCTTTGGTAAATGGTTTATCAAATTCCCATGCTTTTGGTCTGCCTACAAGGATACCCTGAATCTTTTGTAATATTCCTCGTTCACCTAAAGATCTGATAACTCGATGTACGTATCCATGCGATGGTACTTCTTCGGATGTTTCTAGTAAAAGAACAATGTTCTCGAATTCATCAATATTTGGAATGGAAACATTATTACGAAGCATGTCATCGACTGATTCAAGACAACCACCCCATAAAATACCCGCTCCATCAGAGGGTGTATCCCATACCCAACCGGTATTTGGTTCATATGCACGCCGGGTAGCAAGAAGGGATGGATCACTCCAGTCTAAACCCATTTCATTGTATTCCGATGAGGGTATAATTTCGTATTCGCCGGAATCAAATAGTGTATGACGTATATGATCAATCGTGTATTCATCCATCTCTTTTTGCATTGCAAACTGTGTCATAACACACGCTCCATAATATGATGGAATGTTATGTTGAAATAGGAAATTACAGAAATGTGAATTATCACTATATCCAAGAAATAGTTTTGGATTATCTATAAATGAATGAGGTAACATTTTGTATATGTATGTGACTTGATCATCTCCTCCAATACTTGCAATAACTGCTTTTATTTCAGGATCTTCAAACGCGGCTACAAGGTCGCGCGCTCGTTCTTCGGCACCAGCACCTAATTTTCTAGTAGTGGGATATTCTACCGGCTCCAATTCAAACAATGAGCGTAAACGCTCCAAGCCAAGTTCAAATACATGAGGGAATCTTCCTGGCGCCGCAAACGAGGGTGAAAGTACGGCAACCTTGTCTCCCTTTTTTAATTTCTCTAAATTTTTCATAGTTTTGTATCTTAATTTTTAATGAATGAATACACATAACAGCCGGGAGTAATTGTGTATGAGCCATCCTTATTTTTATATTTTTCATTTTGAGATCTTATATCCTCTACAACATCAGTAACGATGGGTGAGGTATTAAAATAGGTTTCCAAATGAAAATTCATAAACGTTTCTAGCATATCATTTTCTGATGCATAAATAATAGGATCGCCACGCATGTGATTAATGGATAAGGTTATTAAACCATCTTGATCAAGATCCAGAAGAGCTTGATCGATGATTTGTTTTGAAGGACTCTGCTGTGTAGTGTTTGCGAATACAGGAAATATACGCTTCCATTGCGACATAAGGGTACGTTGCTCATCAGAAAGCGAATCAAAATGAATTAAGAAAAATAAACCACCAGATTTCATATTTTCCTCGATAAACTTTTTAATAATTGAAGAAGTATATTTTTTTGCTTTTTCAACACCAAGACGATGCATGTGTTGATGGGTGGAGTGTGAGAAGCTCCAAAGCGTATATACTAAATCATACTGTTCCTTTGCATCCTCCATAAATTCAATAGCGTCAGCTATAACGAAAGATGATTTAGGGGGTAAGCTCCTCTTCGCGGTTTCAAGCATGCGTTCGCTTAAATCAGAAAAAGTATAAGCAGTTAGCGGAAAGAGGGAGGTAACAATATTTGAAGCCCTTCCGCTACCACAACCAAGTTCCAAAACATTTGAAGCATGTTTATCTCTTAGGAAATTTTCAAGTAATTGAAGATCAGAGACTCCATTAAATGTATATGGGCGGAGTAGTTGTTTATAGTATTCGGGTGGCAGGTATTCTTCTACTGAATTCCTTTGTTTAAGCCATGGATATTTTTGTGTAAGTGTGGATATGTCCATAAAACTATTTCTTCTCGGCTAGCATAAAAATATTCATGCCGCGATTGGCAATCGTGTCTAAAGAGTTATACTTCATTTCAAGCTCGAGTATCGCTGTAAAATTATCAGAGTTCTCTAGGTATTCACTTATTCCACTCTTCTTTTCATTGCTTGGATCAAAGTCTTCGTTACCAGGTTGAACAAACACTGGAACACCGTATGTTTTAATAATTTGGAAGCCAACATCTGAAAATAGTTTCTCAATAGATTCTTTAGAATGGGTTACTAGTTCTGGAACATGATGTGCCCATTTAACCATTCGCGTTTCCAAAAGATTTTTTAGCTCTTCCGAACCTGCTTTGTAGTTGTTTATTTTTGATGCTATTGCGTTGAAATGACCGTGACTCATGATAAGTATTCGACCGCCTGGCTTCAAAATACGAAGCAGTTCTTGAGCCGACCTTGTTTGTTCGTAGATAAAACTTAAAGGACTGTAGATACTTATAATGTGATCAATGCTCTCATTCTTGAAATATTCAATGTTTGTTAAATCTCCCTCAACAATACTAATTGTACCAGAAGCATCTCCATTTTTGATATTTTCCTTTGCTTTAGCGAGCATATCTGCTGAACGATCAAAAACCACCATTTTGCCTTTCAAAAATTTATTTAATTTCACAGCCCAACGACCAGTTCCTCCACCTGCATCCATTACCAAAGATTCATTGGTACAATAAGGTGCAATATCTTGTTGAATTATTCTTGTAATAATTTCATCCGATAGTCTCCAAAAAGCGCTAACGCTTGCAACATCGTCGACGGTCTTTGAATAGGGATTAAAAAATGAATCAAATATTTCTTTTTTCATGTTATGGTAATGTTCTTATATTTTTAAGTCGTGGATAATGAATAACATCTTTGATATCTGGATATCCAAGCGCCCATGCGATAAATCGCTCAATACCCAAACCAAACCCGGATGTGGTTTTATAATCTGCGTACTTGCGTAAATTTATGTACCATTCATACGGCTCAACACCAATCTCTTGTCTCCTCAAAGATTCAATAATTTCATCCGCCATATCTTGACGCTGTCCAGATCCAACAATCTCTCCACCGAATCCACCCTCAATAATAGGTGCAAATAACAAATCGGCATTAATAACAGTGTTTTTGTTTATGGGGTCTGGTTTTTGATAAAATGGGGCCATGTCTCTATCGTAGTTACATAGCCACATAGGTAACTTACCCCCTTCACGTTCTACAAGTGCGATCTCTCCAGAATTTGTGATATTTCTACCATATTCACTCGTTCTATAAAAAGAAGGATTTTGTTGTAGCCATGGATATACACTATCAAAAGTTTTTCTTTGGAAAGAATCTTTGGAAATAATTGACCGTAATACAGAGTCTGTTTTGACAAAATCAATACTCATAAGCTTCACTAGCGGTGTAAGGGCGATCAATGTATGAGAAAGGGTACGTATGTATCCGTCAACTGTTGGCAGTAAATCTTCTAAGGTACCAACAATCTCTGCCTCACAGTGGAAAAATTGATTGAGATGTCTTGCGTCTGGATTTTCTCCGCGCATTGAAGGGAGGTAGCAATATGCTTTATTAAGTTGAAACATAAGTGGCTCAAAACCAAATTGAGACGAGTCAGTGAGATTGGTTTGATGATCTCCAAATTGGATAGTTATAGCTTCGGAATCAGAACCTGGTCCCATTGGTGAAGATACACTAGGTGTAAGCATAAATAGATCAATATTTTTTGCACCAACACTTGACCAGTATGCATCACTCGCTAGTTTGATATAGTGTCTCAAAATTGTAAGAGCAGCGAAATATTTATTATGTACCAAATCATCAACATATCTTTCTGGATTGTATGAGGGTGGCCGAAGGGTGCCATAGTCGTTTGAAGCGACAAATTTGTCTGCATCGTCGGCTGCAAGTTTAAGTATTTCTTTCAAAATAGTATCACTCATAATTACATTATTATACTGATAAATACCACAGAAGTCTAGAATACAGGATGTGATTTTTTATTTATTCTGATTGAAAAATGAAACTCCGTAACTCGCTTCGACATGGTGGCTGAGATAGGAACCTTTTGGAAGCTCGATCCGTTGGCCGCATATCTGCCGAATTTGAAGGGTGGGTTGTATCCGGTGGTGCGGCCGATAGCAGAGGAAATGTCAGTTTATCGCTGATTATTCCTAAAAAGCGGAAGTATCAGAGATAAAACGTACATAATTGACTTATAAGTGTATTCGATCAACGATCGGAGTATGAGCGAAGAAACAAAAACATTTCCTAAGCACGCATGCCAGCTTTGTGGCAGTGATCGTAAATTAGTAGAAACAATTATAGATGATGAGTTTATTTGGAATGAAGCCGACCAGATGTATCAGCCTAATAAGTTCACCGATATGTTTGAGCATACTGGCAAGCAGCGTTGTACAGAGTGTGGTGAAGACTGGACGGGGGCATAAAAGGCAAAAGTGAACTAGAAAGGGTGTTAAATACCCCTTTCAATCACAAATAGCGAAGTACAGGTTAATTGCTTGTTTTTCTCCTTTTTGACCAGTATAATGCTTGTAGTGGTCAAAAAGTACAGATTTTGACCACTGGAACCAAACTAATATGCTTAAAAACATAGTATCCAACCAAAAAGAGCAAAAAGAACAGCTTTTAGGCCTTGCTTACATACAGAGAACCAAAGAACCATTTGCACAAAAATGGCTTGATTCTGATTTGATAAAAGTGATACTTGGTCCCCGACGTGCAGGAAAATCAGTCTTCTCTCTAGTACTTTTGAAAGATCGTCCGTTTATGTATTTTAATTTTGATGATGAAGTGATAGCAAGCAATGGTGGTATAGATACCAATGAGCTAATGAAAGAACTACATGGAGAGTATGGTCCAGTAAAAACTATTCTCTTTGATGAAATACAAAATCTTCCGAACTGGGAACTATTCGTGAATCGTTTGCACCGTGAAGGATACAATCTTGTTCTTACAGGATCTAATGCCCACCTTCTTTCGAAAGAGCTCGCAACCCACCTTACCGGCAGACATATGCCGATAGAGATATTACCTTTTAATTTTGAGGAATTCTTGCGCGCAAAGAAATTTGATACGAATTCTGAATACAGAATGCTTCCAAAGAATCATGGGGAGCTACTTAACCTTATGGAAAACTACATGGTTAATGGCGGTTTCCCAGAAGTCGCTGTGAACAATGCCGATCCTCGAGATTATCTCGGGGTATTGTTCGATGCGCTTTTATTCAAGGATGTGGTAAAGAGACACAGGGTGAAGTTTTCTACTCAGGTAGGAAACCTGGGCTCACATCTCATAAATAATTTTTCAAATCTGTATACGGTCCGAAAGATAATGGATGTACTGAATCTTAAAAGTACGACAACTGTTGAGAAATATATAGATTATCTTGAAGAAGCATACCTCATTTTCTCGCTGCATCAGTATTCTCCGAAATCAGTAACTCGAATAAAATCGCCTCGCAAGATATATGTCGTTGATAACGGTTTTGTCCTCGCAAAAGCTGTTCAACATTCGCCAGATAAAGGTAAGCTCATGGAGAATCTGGTTTTTATAGAACTTGTCAAAAGAGGTAACAAGCCAAATCGTGAACTCTTCTACTACAAAACTCGTAATGATCGAGAAATAGATTTCCTACTTATGAAAGGACACATAGTGACTGAGCTTGTGCAGGTATGCTTCGAATCGATAAGCCCCGATGTTGAACAGAGAGAAATAAAAGCACTGGTGGAAGCAAGTGGTGAATTGAATGTAAAGAATCTCACCGTTCTTACTTGGGATGAAAAGCGTGAGGTAGAAAAAGACGGCCTGACAATTTCCTTTAAACCACTACATGAATGGCTGCTTGAAATAAATAAAGAAAACATAACCATATGAATCCCGTTGCAAACCAAAACAAAATAGAAACCCGTCGCGCACCAATGGACAATAGCGCGACACGATTTTGCAAAATCGAGTGCAAGAAATGCGGCACTGAGGTTCTTGCTATTACAAAGGGTAATTTAACTCCATGCAAATGTGGAGCTATTTCCGTTGATGGATCAAAGGATCTTGTAAGGGTTCTCGGTAATCCAGAAGACTACGAGGAAATACAAAAATAATTATATGAATCCCATTACAACATTCATTCAAAAAATAATTGAAACCTACAACAGTGGTCATGCCACAGAGCACTCTTACCGACCAGCACTTCAAGAGTTGTTTGAGAAAATCACTGAACTCAAAGTCCATAATGAACCAAAGAGAAGTGAGTTTGGAGCACCAGACTTTGTGTTTACAAAAGGTAAGACGGTTATAGCATATGCTGAAGCAAAAGATATTTATGTATCTCTCGATGAAATAGAAAAAAGTGAACAGATGGCTCGCTACTATGGCTACTCGAACATTATCCTTACAAACGGCCTTGATTTTCGTTTTTATAGAAATGCTATACCTTACGGTGACTCTGTTGTTATAGGAAAACTGAATAAAGAAGGTGTGGAAATATTTGAAGGGCAATTTCAGCTTCTAACTGATACGATTGGATCATTCATAAAAGAATCTAAAGAGCCTATTAAGTCAGGTACTGTCCTTTCAAAAGTTATGGCTGGAAAAGCTCGCCGAATCAGAGACAACGTAAAGAAGTTCCTAGAAGACGAGAAGAATCCTAAGAATGAAAACTTGCTCGGTGTCTACGAAGTCATCAAAAAGCTTCTTCTTGCTGACCTTGATTATGCAAAATTTGCCGATATGTATGCTCAGACGATTGTATACGGCTTATTTGTAGCAAGATACTATGATAAGACAACTGATAATTTCTCTCGCCAAGAGGCACGAGACCTTGTACCAGCTTCAAATCCATTTTTACGTCACTTTTTTGATCACATAGCTGGATCTTCTTTTGATCCACGTATCGAATACATTGTGAGTGAACTATGTGAGGAGTTTAATCACGCCGATGTTCAAGCCATCGTCCATAATTATTATAAAGTAGACAAGGATAGCAGTCGTGACCCAATCATTCACTTCTATGAAGACTTCCTTCAGGAATACGATTCTTCTGAAAGAAAGAAAATGGGCGTTTTCTACACGCCACTTCCTGTGGTTCGATTTATTGTTCGAGCAGTAGATGATATTTTGAAAAAAGAATTTGACTTACCACAAGGTCTTGCGGATAGCTCCAAAATAGATGTAGTCAAGGAAGTTCAGGGCAAACGTCATAAGGTCGCAATACACAAAGTTCAGGTACTTGATCCTGCAACAGGAACAGGAACATTTTTAAACGAAGCAATACTACACATCAAAAAATCATTTGAAGGCCAAGAAGGACGTTGGTCCTCATATGTAAATGCTGACTTACTACCACGCCTACATGGGTTTGAGCTGATGATGGCTTCGTATACAATTGCTCACCTAAAACTCTCATCCACAATCGCAGAGACCGGAGCAAAAATAGAAAATACTCGTCTTGGTGTCTATCTCACAAATTCGCTTGAAAAAGCTGAAATTGAGGAAAATACTCTTTTTGGTATCGGGCTTGGAAAAGCTATTACGGAAGAATCGAATCAGGCGAACAAGATAAAGAATGAATTGCCGATAATGGTGGTGATGGGAAATCCACCGTATAGTGTCAGTTCTCAAAATAAAGGAGAATGGATACAAGATTTGATTAAAGAGTATAAAAAGGATTTGAATGAACGAAACATACAGCCTCTTTCTGATGATTACATTAAATTTATTCGATTATCTGAGAGTCTTATTGAAAAGAATGGAAGCGGTATCGTAGCGATGATAACTAATAATTCATTTCTTGAAGGTAGAATACACCGTCAAATGAGAAAACATTTACTAGAAACGTTTGATAAAATTTATATCTTAGATCTGCATGGTAATTCCAGGGTTGATAAGCTCGATGGTGATGAAAATGTATTTGCAATCCAACAGGGGGTTTCAATCAACATTTTTATTCGTAAAATCAATAAAAAGAAAAATTTAGCAAATGTAAATTATTTTTCTTTGCTAGGAAAACAAGGAGACAAATTTAGTAAATTAGATGAGAATAATCTTAAAAGTATTGGTTGGCAGCCTATAGTTTATTCTGAGCCAAACTACTATTTTACACCTAAGAATTTTGAAGGAGAAGATGTCTACATTAAAGGATTTTCTATTCCTGATTTATTCCCAATGCATTCTTCAGGAGTTACATCAGCAAAGGATGATCTATTGATAAAGTTTTCTTCATCAGAAGCTAAGGAGTTACACGATTCTTTCAGTACAAAAAAAGATGAAGAAATCGCTGGTAAATATAATGTTGAGAAAAAACAAGTAGAATCGGTTAGAAAAGATCTCAGCAATATTATTGAAGAGTCTACAGAATTACTTTATAGACCCTTTGATGTACGTCATACCTTATACTCATTAAAAAGTGAAGGTGTTTTTTCTAGACCTAGATCAGAAGTAATGAAGCACATGCTTAAAGATAATTTAGGGCTTATTGCAAAACAAGGATTGGATCAAGAAGAAGCTGCTAATTGTTTCGTTTCCAAACTATTGATTGATAGACGTTCTTGGTCAAGACCAGGTATGCTTGGTGCTGAACAACTTTTTCCTCTCTATCTCTATTCAGGAGATGGTTCAAAGATTCCAAATCTTAAAAAAGAGATTATTGATGAAATAGAAAAAGTTGCTGGTAAAACTACTCCAGAAAATATTTTTGATTATATTTATGCAGTTCTACATTCTCCAAATTATCGAGAAAAATATAAAGAATTTTTAAAAATAGATTTTCCGCGAGTTCCATATCCTACCGATAAGGAAGCATTCAATAAACTTGCTGAACTAGGTAAGGAATTGCGAGAACTACATTTATTAGAATCTCCGAAAGTAAATGATTTTATCACTACTTTTCCAAGGGGTGGTTCAAATATTGTAGAAAAAAGATTCCCTTTGTTTAAAGATGCAATAGATATTAGAACTGGGGATGAATCTAGATCGGGTATTTACGTAAATGAGGATCAATACTTTGGTTATAAAAATATCACAAAAGATGAATTAAAGGCTGCGTATAACTTTTATATAGGGGGATATCAACCTGCACAAAAGTGGCTGAAGGATAGACAGGGACGCACTCTTTCAAATGAGGATATTGAACATTACCAAAAAATGATTGTTTCTCTTGTTGAGACAGATAAGAAAATGAAAGAGATTAATCAATATTCAATATGAACACTTTTGAATTGCTTGAATTATCTGAAGCAGGAAAGATATACTCAACAAAATTAAAAAATAACATGTTAGCTAATGTAAAATACGAATTTACCGATAGAATAGATGCTGTTTTAACT